>ERZ1106951.938-NODE-938-length-27634-cov-8.671417_pt1 | contig 27634 bp, 20 predicted proteins | sample MGYA00403676_ERZ1106951 | MGnify/ENA primary metagenome ERZ1106951 (study PRJEB35170, sample SAMEA104062398) | human gut metagenome | biome: human gut; feature: human-associated habitat; material: faeces | place: Denmark | collected 2012-04-23 ...
GACAGGCGGAAAAGCCTGTAAAATGGGGAAAGTTAGAGGAATAATTATATAAATTTCAGTTTATCTTACTTTTCCCTTTTTGTCTACCAAATCTGGTATACATTCCTCCAAAAATGCCAAATTTTTATACACTTTCAGGGAAGTGTCGAAATACGCTTCCAGATTCTGGCACAGCATGGATTTTCCAGCTTTCTGTTGCAATCTTTCCGGCACTGTGTTATACTTTGAGCCGTTGCAAAGCCCTTAAAAACAAGGTCTTATCGGGCTTGCCGGCGGTCACCGCCGTAAAATGTGCTGAGTGTTCGTGACCTTCCACTCATAAAACAAAACTAAAGGAGAAAAATATCATGAAAAAGTCTAACAAGGTAACCTTTTTAACCCAGGCTGCTGTGATCGCAGCGATCTATGTCGTGCTGACGATCATCTTTGCACCGTTCAGTTTCGGTGAAGTACAGGTTCGTATTTCTGAAGCACTGACCATCCTGCCATTCTTCACACCGGCTGCGATTCCGGGACTGTTTGTCGGATGTATTATTGCCAACCTGTTCGGCGGTGCAATCCCTGCTGATATTATTTTCGGCAGCATTGCCACACTGCTTGGAGCCCTCGGAACTTATGCCCTGCGTAAAAAGAGCAGATTCTTAGCTCCGCTGCCGCCGATCATTGCCAACACCCTGATCGTACCGTTCGTCCTTTACTACGGATACGGTGTCAATCTGCCGATCCCGTTTATGATGCTGACAGTCGGCATCGGTGAAGTACTTTCCTGCGGTGTGATCGGACTGGTTCTGCAAAGTGCCCTGAAAAATTACAGCCATGTGATCTTCCGTGACACAGCAAAAGCCTGAAAAGGTTATAAGCTAAGTATTAAAAAACTTCTGAAATCCATACCGGATCTCAGAAGTTTTTTTATTTTATATGAGTTTTTTGTAAATACCCTTAATGCTTCTCAATCTTTTTTACAAACTTTTAACCTTAAATTTGCTCCCCGCTCCCTTGCTCTTAAATAAATCTTTATAATTCTGAACGGAACCTGCCGGAACCGTAAAGGTTGCCGTTGATTTGATTCCGCTAAATGTCTTGCTTCCCACATTGCTCTTTGTCAGGTGCTCGCTTTTGAAGATGATCGTTTTCAGCTTGCTGTTTCCATACAGTGCATATTTCTGCAGACTGTTCAGTTTCGTTGAAACTACGTTAAACTTGGTCATGCCGGTACACTCACGGAACGCACCTTTTTTGATTGTAGTCAGATTCTTTGAGGAAATATAAACTCTGTGCACCTTTGGCACTCTGCGGAATGCACGCACACCAATCATTTCAACAGACGGAAGTGTGATCCGATAATTGGTTACGCCGATCGTGGTCAGATTTGTACAGCCGTCAAATGCTTCCTGATAAATATTCTTCACATATTTGAGGGTGCTTACTTTTACAAGAGATGTGCATCCCTTAAATGCATATTTTCCAACTTCCGTCACACTGTACGGAACGGATACATAGGTGATCTTTGTGTTTCCTCTCAGTGCCCCTTCTGCGATCGCCGTTACATTATACGTTATGCCGTTGATCTCCACCTGAGATGGGATGCTCACGGAAGTGATCTCCTCATCCAGCACGCCTGCGTAGGAAACTGCTTTGCTTCTGGTGCTTACAAGATACTTGCCGCCCGTTTTGCTGTCTATTAGAACCGTTCCGGCAGTCGGTGCCACATAGCTGACCGGCAGCATGGTGGTCTGTTTCAGATACGGATAACCGCCGTTTTCTGCTGCATTCAAAGCCCAGATGCCATCGAAATCAAAATCTTTGAAATAGCTCTGTGTCTTGATCTGCACATCATTGAGTGCCGTTGCTGTTCCAGTAATGCAGTTTCCTGTTTCAAATGCATAGACCGGATTCATGCTGTAATAGTAGCTGTTTGAAATGCTGCAGCCGGATGTCTGTGTGCTGCCTGCTGCCATTGTGGACGTGCCGACCATGCCGGATGCCACAGAATAATAAAACTGAATACCGACACATTTATTGATCACAACCTGACCGTTCCCTGCTGTGATCTTCGCTACGATATTGGCCCCTTTTTCCAATACGCCTGCGTTGTAGCAGTTTGCGATCTCAATGTTTCTTGCCGCTGCCAGATTTGGGATCTCTGCTGCACCGATCAGTCCTCCTGCTGTTACCGCACTGACCTCTCCGATGTTATAGCTCTCTGTCAGCTTCACAGATGCCGCCCCTTCCTGGTCATCTGTTGCCTGTACAAGTCCGATCAGGCCGCCGGCATTTGCCGTTCCGGCTACAGTCGCACTGTTAGCGATCCTCGAGATCACGACATCTGTCCCCTTCAAAACACCCGCCAGTGCTCCGGTATTCCCGGTACCTGTAACACTTCCGGTGATCGTGAGATTCTGGATCGTAACTGCACTTTTTTTGCCGGTTCCGATGACATTTGCAAGTGCACCGGTATCGCCGCTGCCGCTGATCTGCACACCCGATAAATTCAGGTTGCTCACCGTTCCCTCTTCAAGCACCTGGAACAGTGCCTGCTTCAGTCCTTTGATCGTATGGTTGTTTCCATCCAGTGTACCGCGAAATACAGAAATACTTGCCTGTTCTGCACTGTTCAGATCCAGATCCGCCATCAGCATATATTTTCCGTCCGGCTTGGAAGATAACAGACTCAGGTCACTGACCTTGTAAATGCCTTTGTATCCTTCCGGAACATTCGGGTCCTGTGTCTCCGTCTCCGATTCACTCTGACTCTCAGACTGTGATTCACTCTGCGTCTCCGATTCACTCTGGCTTTCAGACTGTGTCTCGCTCTGGTTTTCGGACTCTGCCATCAGGCTGATATCGTTCTGTGCCCCTGCTGCAAAACTGAGCTGCCCTGCCGGCATGGCAATGGTAACACCTGCAAGCAGGCAAGCAAGTAAATATTTTCTGCGTTTCATACGTTTTGTACCTCCTTTATCATCGAACCGAACAGAAAACACCCACGCTTTCTCTTCAGCATTTCACATTTTCTCCGCCTGTCATCTCCTGACAAATGCTTTCAAGAATGTCGTGGGCAATCTTTTCATGTACTGCACTTCCAGATCCCCCCGACACATACATGGTACATAACAATTTTGATACAAATATGTAAAATTGTAAATATTTGTAATATTTTTGTAACGATTCAAAGATGCCAGGGTCAGAAGCGATTAAAGCACGCATAAATCTCCTGTCTTCGTGGCATTGCCATCCCGGCCGGAATCTCTTTCTGCCCGCTCACACTTCCGATCCCTTCTTTTTCCAGTTTCCGGATCAGAGATTCCATCAGTGCCGTAAGATCTGTTGTTTTGCCGCTGTACTGCTCTTTTGCATATTTGAGAAGATACCCCAGTGTCTGGGTCTGTTCCCGGTCCGCAAGCTGCTCCAGATAGCGAAGATCCAGCTGTTCTTTGCCAAGCATCAGACTTTCTCTTCCCATCACTTTTAATTTTTCGTGTTCTTCTACCATACCGGTTCCGCGGTAATTTTTCCTTCGTACCACAGAGCTTCCAAAGGATATACTTCTTTTTTCAGACGGCAGTGCAAAGCCTTCTGCCTCACAGTCCGGTTTTTTATATTCTTTCAGCAGTTTTCTGGTTTTCTCTGTAATATCCACCGGACAGTAATTGTCCATCTGAATGATCTGATCTGCGATATAAAAATACGAACCACAGCTTCCGACTACCAGGATCGTAGAGATGCCTGCCTTTTCATAGAGATCTCTCGCCCGCTCCAGAAACGGCGTGATCGGCTCCTTGTCCTTCTGGATCACACGCTGCATCAGCTCATCACGCACCATAAAATTCGTTGCGGAAGTGTCTTCATCAATCAGCAGAACCTGGCTTTTCGCCTCGATCGCTTCTATAATATTTGCCGCCTGTGAGGTACTGCCGCTGGCATCCAGAGTAGAAAATCTTCTGGTATTTCTTCCATTTGGAAGATGATTGATAAACAGCGAAATATCGACATCCTTAATCTTTCTGCCATCCTCCGCCCGAAGTTTCCAGGCAGTATCATCCGTGATCACAAATTCTCTTCCATCTCCGGCGATGTGATCGTAAACGCCTTTTTCGAGTGCCTCAAGCAGCGTCGATTTTCCATGATAACCGCCGCCGGCGATCAGCGTGATCCCTTTTCTGATACCCATACCTGTGATCGAACCACGATGTCGAAGCTGTATGGTGATTTCCATGCTCTTTGGGGACTGAAACGGGACGGCATCCTTCATCGGCAGATCAGAATTTCCGCTCTGTCTTGGCAGAATCGAACCATTTGCCACAAATGCGATCAGACCTCTTTTCTTTAATTCTTCCCTTATTACCCTCTGATCCTCTTTTAAACAGATCACCTGCTCGGTCTCTCTTTCCGGAACTTTTCTGTGATACAGAGACATTTCCACGCACTTCGGAAGATACACAAACAGAATCTTTTCCAGTTCGCCGGAATTGATCGTTCGTCCATTTGCCGGAAAACCGACAAAAAAGCGGATGTGGATGCCTTCCTTTGTGATCTCACAGGCAGTTCGCTCCAGAACTTCCTGTCCGCAGTGACTGACCTGGATCACACCGCTCTTACCGGAGCCTTTTGCCTGGTAACAGAATTTTGCGGATATTTCCGCAAAACGTCGGAGCAAAGCATCCTGCAATGCAACCTTGCTGCACTTATCCCAATAATATCTTTCCGGAAATTTTGCCTTGCTGTGCGGCACAAAAATCCGCAGTGCGGACGGTGCTGCGAATGGATCACCCTGCACATGCTCGATAAAAAGCTGGTAATTCGGGAACTGATATGCCCCTTTCAGCCCCTTGTACGCCGGATAACTTTTACGGTTGATACTGCGGAGCTCTCTTTGAAGCTCTTCTGCCATTTTCATTTTCGATACCTCACTATATGACATTTATACTATATTTTATATGACATTCATTTTTCCGGGCTTCTGTCCGGCAAAAAATTTTACTCTGCTTTTCCAGAATCTTCCGGAAAATATTCCCCAAGATAGGTTTTTGTTTTTGGCTTCGCCGCCTCCAGATGTTCTTTCATCTGAGCTGCCGCCATATCGACTTCTTCTTTGAGGCCGGCAGCGGACAGCCTCTTTCCGCCCTGTCCCATGATGATCACCTGTTCCAGTCCGTCGGAAGTTGCTACTGTAACCTGATATTCCCTGCCGATCGCATGGACGGTCTTTTCGATAAACATATCGGCTGTTTCTGCCTCTTTTGTATAGACCACATGGATATTGTGGTATTTTGTAATCTCCTCCCGGTGTCCTTTCACACGGTAGGCATCAAATACCAGGATCAGCGTACACTTGCGATACCCCTGATAATTGCACAGAATATCTTTCAGGCGGTCTCTCGCACTGTCAATGTTGATCTTTGACAGCTCTTTTAACTCTTCCCAGGCGAAAATAATGTTGTAACCGTCCACCAGAAGGTATTCTTTTTCCGCTTTTTTCGGTTTTGCAGGACGATAGACCGGCTCGGAAGCTGTGACATGTACTCTGCGATATTCCTGCTCGGACGGAAGCCTTCTTTTAACTTCTCCGTACGTGCGGGCAAAAATCTCTTCCAGCTCTTTTTCGCCCCTCCAGTAATCTGCCTGTCGCTTTTTGTATTCTGCGGAACTGATCCAGCTGCCGTCTGCCTGTCCACTTTCGCTTCTCTTTTTATCATCAGATGCCTCTTCCCCGTCTGCTGACTGCGTATCTGCGATCCTGCGTTCTTCCAGATGCATATAGTCTGGAACCTGATCCCACGGAACGACAAATCCGGCTCCGTGTGCACAGAATACCGATCCGGTCGGATTCATCAGATCATGCTCCGAATCATAATCATATGCCGCGATCACTTCTTCTGCATTGTGACATTCGATATAACCGCCAAAACTGCAGACCAGATTTCCAAATCCTCTTGTGTAGGAAATAACTTCTTTCTGATAACCACGCATTGTGGAAACCGGAGCCCTGCCTTTGATGCCTGCCATCTTGTCCTCGATCACCGGCTGTTCAAAGTCTGCCCCCATATTCTGAAGATCCGTCATCGCTCTTCCGACATTCTCCATCGGAATCTCCAGACAGAACTCATAACACGGCTCCAGCAGAATACTTCTGGCACGCTTCAGTCCCTGACGCACGGCCCGATACGTCGCCTGACGGAAATCACCGCCCTCGGTGTGTTTCTGATGTGCCCTTCCTGCGATCAATGTAATCTTGATATCTGTGATCGCCGAACCGGTCAGCACACCGATATGCTCTTTTTCCTCCAGATGCGTAAGGATCAGCCGCTGCCAGTTCCGGTCCAGCAGATCTTCGCTGCAATCCGTATCAAATTGAACGCCGCTTCCACGCTCCAGAGGCTCCAGAAGCAAATGCACCTCCGCATAGTGACGCAGCGGCTCAAAATGTCCGATGCCTTCCACCGGTCCTGCAATCGTCTCTTTATAGACAATGCTGCCCTCTCCAAATGAGACATCCACGCCAAACCGCTCTCTGATCAGACTCTGCAGAATCTCGATCTGCACATCTCCCATCAGCTTTGCATGAATCTCCGAACTCTGTTCTTCCCATACGATGTGCAGCTACGGCTCTTCCTCCTCCAGCTGACGCAGTTTGCGAAGCATCTGATGGGCATCACATTCCGGCGGCAGTTCGATCTTATAGGAAAGCACCGGCTCCAGAAGCGGAATCGTGCTTTCTTCTTCTAGGCCCAGGCCTTCCCCTGCAAACGTATGATCCAGTCCGGTGACCGCACAGACCATCCCTGCCTTTGCCTCCTTTACCATCTCATAACGTGCCCCGGAATAAATGCGGATCTGGTCGACCTTTTCTTCCCAGATCTCCGTCTCCTCTGCATTGCGATTTTCACCTTTGAGCAGCATCTTGACCTTCAGCACGCCGCCGGTCACTTTGAGGTAGGTCAGCCGGTTTCCCTGTGCATCTCTTGCAATCTTGAAAACTCTGGCTGCAAACTTATCCCCGTATTTTCTTTCTGCCGTATAAGTTTCCACACCTTTCAGAAATTTGTCCACACCTTCCTCTTTCAATGCAGAACCAAAATAGCATGGAAATACTTTCCGCTGTGCGACCATTTTTACAATATCTGCCTCTTCTACTTCTCCCGATTCCAGATAATGCTCCAGCACCTCTTCCTCACACAAAGCCAGGTTCTCCAGAAATGCCGCATCCCATTCTCCGCCAAAATCAAGGCAAGAAGTACTCAGCTCTTTCTGAAGACTGGCAAGGAGACGCTCCTGCTCTTCCTGCTTTTCCTCATCATTTCCTTTGAACTGATCCATTTTGTTGATAAACAAAAACACCGGGATCTGATAACGCTCCAGGAGTCTCCAGAGCGTCCTGGTATGTCCCTGCACACCGTCCGCCCCGTTGATGACAAGCACCGCATAGTCAAGCACCTGAAGCGTCCGCTCCATCTCCGCCGAAAAATCAATATGTCCCGGTGTATCCAGAAGCGTTACTCTCATATTTCCGATCCGAAACACCGCCTGCTTGGAAAAGATTGTGATGCCCCGCTCCTTTTCCAGTTCGTAATTATCGAGAAAGGCATTCTTTTTATCGACTCTGCCTATATTGTCCACAATACCGCCCTTGTGCAGCATGGATTCGGAGAGCGTCGTCTTTCCGGCATCCACATGAGCCAGGATCCCGAGTGCGATCTGTTTTTCTTCTTTATATTTTGAGGTATCTCCCATTGAAAATGCCCCTTTCTGTAGTGTAATAATCTGACTGTTATCATACCACAGAACGGGGCTTTCGTAAAATGCTGTATTATTTTTCCTTTTTATACTGTTCCAGTGCTTTCACCACCCGGTATCCGCCATATCCTGCCAGGATGCCCACAAGCACACCGCCGAGCACATCAGTCGGATAGTGTACATACAGATACATTCTGGAAAATGCGATCAGACATGCAAGAACCAGTGCCGCTTTCCATGCCCTTTTCTCACCGGCAAAAGAAAGTGCCACCACCGCAGCAAAGGAAGCTGCCGTATGTCCGGACGGAAACGAATAATCCAGCGGTCTTTTTACCAGAAGTTCGATGGATGTTCTGATGTCATACGGCCGTACTCTGTGAAACAGATTTTTTAAAATACCGTTGCACAGAATCAGGTCAAGAATCAGTGCTGCAAGCAAAATACATCCGCTTCGTCTGCCGGATTCCCCGAAAAGTCTGCACGCTGTTCCGTCTTTTGTTCTTCTGATCTTTGGATTAATCAGCAGGGCAATGGTCAGTAAAATCCAGATGATCCCGGCATTTCCAAGTGATGTGATCAGACACATCACGCCATCCAGAACTGGCGTATGTATCTTTTGCAGTGCATCTAAAATCTGAAATTCGATTTGCATTTTTCCACCTCTTTTGTTTTTAAGCTCATTCATCTGCGAGAGTTATTTCATATTAATCGCTCTTTCTAAACAATCCGGAGAAATTTTTCTAAACGTTTTCTAAATTCTGCCCTTTTGCAGATTTTTTTGCCAGACCAGAACTCCGTCCTCTCCTGGCAGTTCCAGTTTTTCGTATCCAATTGCTTTAATAAATGCAATAGATGATTCATTTTGCGGGTGAATAAAAGCATGGAGTGAATCCGCCTGCAAAACTTCCGCTGCAAACCGTTCCGTCATCGAAACGGCTTCTCTTGCAAATCCCTGTCGCCGCCAGTCTTTCCCGATCAGATAGCCAAGTTCCAGTACGCTCTGTCCCTGATATTCTCCGTTTTCAATGCCGACTCTTCCGATAATTGCACCGCTTTTTCGCTCGAGCACTGTCCAGATCCCGTAATTATAAAAACGGTACATGCTGCGGATATAATGACGAAAATTTTCTCTTCCTTCCTCACCTTCAAACTCCGGATTCGGCAGATAATCCAGCATCCCTTCTTCCTGGTAGAGCTTCCGGAAAGCCGTAAGATCCCCCTCCACGCTCTCGCGGATGCAGATCCGATCCGTCTTTGCAATGATCCACGGCAATCCGTGATGTCGCATATAAATAAGCTGCAGATACTCTACATTCAGCTCTTCAAATCCCTGCACGACCATATCCACACCGGACACACTGCGGTTTGTTCCCGGTGTCTCATAGAAAATAACTGCGATGTTGTGTTCCTTCGCATATGCAACATCCGAAAACTGATCCGTAATCGCCAGAATACCGTCTTTTTCTTCTTTTACCTTGGAAAGTTCTTTTTCTTCGATTCTTATATTATAAGATAAAATTTCTTCTTTTAACTTTGAAATGTCTTTTTCACATGTTTTCGCCTGTAAATGAAATACGACTGTTTTCATAGATAGCGTCCCCTCTGAAAATCTCCTTGTCTCCTGCAAATTTGCATGATATACTTTCTAGGATATATCTGTTGAAGGTATATCCTACAAAATGCCCACGAATTGCTCCGTTACAATGTAACTCCCACAATTCTATAAAACATTCGGAATTCGCAGATTTACGTTGTAAATCGCTGCTTCCTCATGTTTTAGCGGGTTACAAGCTCAAATGTCTTATCTTGCAAGCAAGAACGACATTTTGATCTTTTACCCTAGCATTTTATCATTATACCGCATTTTAGAAAGGAAGTATACAATTATGGCTCAAAATCCAGTTATTACAATTACAATGGACAACGGCGATGTGATCAAAGCTGAGCTTTATCCGGAAATCGCACCAGTTTCTGTAAACAACTTCATCAGCCTGGTGAAAAAAGGCTTTTATGACGGTCTGACTTTCCACAGAGTCATCGAAGGTTTCATGATCCAGGGCGGCTGCCCTCTGGGAAATGGTACCGGCGGTCCTGGCTACACCATCCGCGGCGAATTTTCCCAGAATGGCTTCCATAATCCGCTGAAACATGAAGCAGGTGTTCTGTCCATGGCCCGTGCTATGCATCCGGATTCTGCCGGCTCTCAGTTCTTCATCATGCACAAAGCAGCACCACACCTCGACGGTGCATATGCTGCCTTTGGTAAAGTGACCGATGGTCTTGATGTTGTAAATAAAATTGCTGAGACAGATACCGACTGGAACGATGCTCCGCTCGATCCTCAGGTAATCCGCACAATCACCGTTGATACATTCGGCGTTGATTATCCGGAACCGGAAAAATGTTAATCTGACACTGCCGGATATTTACTGATCCTGGGATGCTCTTCGGAGCATCTCAATTTCTTTTGCCCAGCCTTCCTCATCGTTCGGTGTTTCCAGGATAAACGGCAGCCCTTGAAGGTGTGGATGTCGCACGATCCGCTCAAATGCCGGAAGTCCGATCTTACCTTCTCCGATCCTTGCATGGCGGTCTTTGTGGCTGCCTCTCTCATTTAAGCTGTCATTGATATGGATCGCTTTCAATCTCTTCAGACCGATCACCCGGTCAAATTCTTCTAATACTCCATCGAGATCATTTACGATATCATAACCGGCATCCCATACATGGCAGGTATCCAGACACACGCCCAGTTTGTCGGAAAGTTGAACCTTTTCCATGATACTTTGCAGCTCTTCAAACGTCCTTCCGACTTCTGTTCCTTTTCCCGCCATTGTCTCCAGAAGTACGGTAGTCGTCTGTTCTTTTTTCAGATTTTCGTTGAGCATTTCCGAAATCAGGCGGATTCCTTCCTCGGTTCCCTGACCGACATGGCTTCCCGGATGAAAATTATAATAATTTCCCGGAATGTATTCCATACGCCTCAGGTCATCTGCAAAGGCTTCTCTGGCAAAGGTACGTACTTCTTCTCTGGCTGCACAGGCATTTAAAGTATACGGTGCATGTGCCACCAGTTTCCCAAATCCACCCTCTTCTGCAATTTTCAAAAATTTATCCACATCTTCCTGTCTGATTTCCTTCGCACTTCCGCCTCTCGGATTGCGGGTAAAAAAAGCAAAGGTATCCGCCCCAAGCTTCAAGGCCTGTCTTCCCATGGCCGCATAGCCTTTGGATGATGAAATATGGCTTCCTATATAAATCATGATTTTCTGTCTCCTTTCCGATAAATACGATTTGTTTCCATTTTATGTTCTAAATGATGTTAAGGGCAAAATGCCTGGCAGCTTTACATCCTGATAGCACAAAAGCCGCCTCGAATCCTGTGAATTCGAAACGGCTCTGTTATCGTTTTATAAATTGATGTCCGGATTATACCAGCTCAAGCAGAACTTTCATAGCGTTATCGCCTTTACGAAGACCAATCTTAACGATTCTTGTGTAACCACCGTTACGTCCTTCGTATTTCGGAGCGATCTCTGTAAACAGTTTGTCTACCATGTCTACCTGTTTTGTGTTTTTCTTCTTTCCTGCTGCTTCTGTAGGAACTTCTGTTACCGGGTACAGAACTTTCAGCATCTGACGACGAGCGTGCAGTCTGGAAGGATTGTCTTTTTTGATTTCTTTCTGTACTTCATCGTATACAGTTACTTTCTTGCCGTCTACGACTTCTTTTACTCTCTTACCGTCTTTGTCTTTACGTGCTACTTTAGCAGTAACGGTAACAGTTTCGAAGTTGTCTTTTTCTTTAACAGCCAGAGCGATCAGACCTTCTGCAACTTTGCGGATTTCTTTAGCTTTCTGTTCTGTAGTAACGATTTTTCCATGATACAGCAGAGATGTAACCTGTCCTCTGATCAGGGCTTTTCTCTGGTCTGCTGTTCTGCTAAGTTTTCTATAACCTGCCATTTTATTTTCCTCCATTTGTGGAACATCTGCCAATGCTCTTCGGGCTTACTTGACAGATGCTGTCTTGTCCATAATGTCCAGTGCCGGGATTGCCAAGGCTGCTATCCGCCTGCACTGTATATAACTCGGGTTGAATTTTATTCTTCGCTCGGGTTGAGCTGTAATCCCAGCTCTTTCAGCTTGCCAAGTACTTCTTCAAGTGATTTACGTCCGAGGTTACGAACTTTCATCATATCTTCCGGAGTCTTGCTGCAAAGCTCTTCTACTGTATTGATACCTGCTCTCTTCAGGCAGTTGTAAGAACGTACGGAAAGTTCCAGTTCGTCGATGTTCATCTCCAGAACCTTTTCTTTCTCATTGCTTTCTTTTTCAATCATGATCTCTGCTGATTTCGCATTCTCAGACAGATCGATGAACAGATTCAGATGAGCACTCAGAACCTTTGCTGCAAGGCTGACTACCTCATCCGGAGCCAGTGTTCCGTTTGTCCAGATATCCATGGTCAGTTTATCGTAATCGGTTACCTGACCTACACGGGTATTCTCGACTTTATAGTTTACACGGTCAACCGGTGTGTAGATAGAATCTACTGCGATCACACCGATCGGCATATCATCTGTTTTACCTTTATCCGCACTGATATAGCCTCTGCCCTTGGTGATGGTCAGTTCCATATACAGTTTGCAGTTTGTACCGCCGTTCAGGGTTGCGATAACCTGATCCGGATTCATGATTACGATATCGGAGTCTGCCTTGATATCAGCAGCGGTGACAACGCCTTCGCCTTCATACTCGATGTATGCAACTTTCGGCTCATCTGTTTCGCTGTTGTTCTGAATAGCAAGGGACTTGATATTCATGATGATCTCTGTAACGTCTTCTTTTACTCCCGGAATTGAGCTGAATTCATGGAGTACACCTTCGATCTTTACCTGGCTTACTGCTGCTCCAGGTAAAGATGAGAGCATGATTCTTCTAAGTGAATTGCCGAGTGTTGTACCATAACCTCTCTCCAGAGGCTCAACAACAAATCTTCCGTATTTCTTATCTTCTGAAATCTCAGCTATTTCAATTTTAGGTTTATTAAAATCGAACATATAGTCCCTCCTTGTTGGGTTATTTGGTGTATGAGGGGTTCTACGCACCGCAGTACGGTGCTATTTATTACTTAGAATACAGCTCGACGATAAGCATCTCGTTTACAGGAACATCAATCACTTCTCTTGCCGGAAGCTCTTTTACCGTACCTTTGAGTGCTTCCATATCGCAATCCAGCCATTCCGGTACCAGTCTGCCGCCTGTTACTTCTACGATATCTTTATATCTCTGCATAGATTTGCATTTTTCTTTGATTTCGATAACGTCGCCAGCTTTTACCAGATAAGATGGAATGTTTACCTGCTTACCGTTTACTGTTACGTGTTTATGATCTACGATCTGTCTTGCTTCTCTTCTTGTTCTTGCAAAACCAAGACGGAATACTACGCTGTCCAGTCTGGATTCCAGCATAACCATCAGGTTTTCACCTGTCATACCCGGCATTTTTTCAGCTTTTTTGTAGTAGTTACGGAAAGGTTTTTCCAGAACACCATAGATGAATTTTGCTTTCTGTTTTTCGCGAAGCTGCAGACCGTACTCACTCATTTTACGGTTTGCTCTCTTCAGCTCTCTATTGGATTTTTTATCATATCCTAAGTAAATCGGATCCATACCCAGGGATCTGCATCTTTTAAGAACAGGAACTCTATTTACTGCCATTTCGCTAACCTCCTAATTAGACTCTTCTACGTTTCGGTGGACGACAACCATTGTGTGGAACAGGTGTTACGTCGCGGATGCTTGTTACTTCCAGACCACATGCCTGAAGAGCACGGATTGCTGCTTCACGACCTGAACCCGGTCCTTTTACAAATACATCTACCGTCTTGAGTCCATGAATCAGAGCTGCTTTTGTTGCAGTCTCTGCAGCCATCTGTGCTGCATACGGAGTAGATTTCCTTGAACCTCTAAATCCCAGACCACCGGCACTTGCCCATGATAAAGCATTTCCTTCTGCATCTGTCAGAGTTACGATTGTATTATTGAAAGATGACTGAATATGTGCCTGTCCGCGTTCAACGTTTTTCTTAACGCGCTTTTTTGTCACTTTTTTGGTAACTTTTTTAGCCATTTTAAACTAACCTACTTTCTTTTCGCTTTCTATAGTTAACTTGATCTGCTTTGCAATTTCCTGCTCAGGTCTTATTTCTTCTTGTTTGCAACAGTTCTCTTAGGACCTTTTCTTGTTCTTGCGTTTGTCTTAGTCTTCTGACCACGAACCGGAAGACCTTTTCTGTGACGGATTCCTCTGTAGCATCCGATCTCCTGAAGTCTCTTGATGTTCAGAGCGATCTCTCTTCTCAGATCACCTTCTACTGTATAATGCTCGTCCATTACGTCACGGATTCTGCTTACTTCTTCGTCAGTCAGATCTCTTACGCGAGTATCCGGATTAACCTTTGCATCTGCAAGGATTTTGTTAGCGCTTACTCTACCGATACCGTAGATGTAAGTCAGACCAATTTCGATACGTTTTTCTCTTGGTAAGTCTACACCAGCAATACGTGCCATGTAATTATTCCTCCATTTTCTTTGAGAATGTTATGTACAGCCCGCCATCCGGGTATGATAACGTCTGAAATGATGTGTACATTTTCATTCTTCCTTATATTGTCCCTAATTGAGGCTTACGGCAAAACCGTCCGCCCAGCCGCACAAAAACCGTACAGCCTTTCCGTATTTGCGACGGTACTCACAAATCCGGTATTACAAGCAATATATCATGGTCTGCGACAGTCAGCCGATATCTTCTGACACACGGGACTGTCGTCCCTTTCTCACCCATATATATTGTTATCAGCATAAACAACGCCGCCTGGCGGTTCATACTGCAGCCGCACTTAATTCAAATAAACAGTTCTCAGTTTGTTATAAATTAACCCTGACGCTGTTTATGTTTCGGGTTCTCACAGATGACTCTGATGCTTCCCTTTCTCTTGATGATTTTGCATTTTTCGCAAATCGGTTTTACAGATGATCTAACCTTCATGGTTCTGCCTCCTTTCACCAATGTTACCCCTAAAATCAGGTGCAAATGGACATAAAAATTGCGTAATTCCGCAAAGTCCGAATATCAGTATAGCACCTGTCTTTTTAAATTGCAAGCCTATTTTTCTTTCTATATAATGCAAAATATATTTTTGTGGAATATGTACAGAATATATGCTATTATATGTGCATAATTATCGGTATTGTAAAGATACCAGTGTCAAAAGGCTGAAACTGCGATGTGTCTGCACAGAAGCGGTTTTATGGCTTACTTTAATATCTTGTGAACGAAAGAAGGGATCTTTTTGAATCTGCTGATCGTAGACGATGAAAAATTTTCAGTAGAAGCTCTCCAGAATACAGTTCCCTGGGCAGAACTTGGGATCCATCATGTCTTTTCCTGTTATAATATCCAGGATGCAAAAGAACTGCTGGAAAACGAAACCATAAACATTATGGTCTGTGATATCGAAATGCCTTCCGGAAGCGGCCTGGATCTGCTCGCCTGGGTGGAAAAAGAAGGCATGCCACTGGTATCGATCCTGCTGACCTGCCATCCGGACTTTTCCTATGCAGTCACTGCCCTGGAGCATGGGGCACTTGCCTATCTTTTAAAACCGTTCAAGCCAGAAGAACTGCACAGCACCATACGCCAGGCGATCGCCAAAGTCCGGGAACTTCAGCATATTGCCAGACTCCAGAAAAGAGAAGCTCTCTCCAATGCCAGCCGGACGCTTGTGCAGGAACAGTTCTGGTTTCAGCTGATCACCGGAATGTTCCTGGACTGCGACCGTTCTTACGTTGCATGGGAATGTTCCTGGAAAAACATTGATTTTCCGGATGATACCCTGTTTTATCCTGCCCTGTTTCTGGTTACGAAAAATCAGGCAGACGGCATGAATCGAAGCCTTGTAAATTTCACTGTCAAAAATGTTTTAAACGAAGTCCTTCTGTCTTCGGGAAACTGTCCGCCGCCGGTCACACTGTTTTCTTATTATGTGGTGCTGATTCCTGCTCCTGTTCTTCTTCCCGAAAAAGAAATGAAAGAAAAATATGACCATATCATCGATTTTCTGCACCGGAACTATCATCTGCTTCTGCAATATTTCTGCGGAAAAACCGTGTCATGGAATGAGCTTTATGAGCAGGTTTCTTCTCTTCGCAGGCAAGCCGACACTTTGCTTGCCTCCCTGGAAAATGCGTGCGACAGTCAGAAGGAAAATGTATCTGTCATCGAGCAGAGCATCCGTCTGATCCAGGAGAATCCGGACATTTCCCGTGAAGAACTCGCCTCCCGTTTCTTCCTGAATCCGGATTACTTTGCCAAACTGTTCAAAAAAGAAACCGGAAAGGCACTTAGCGATTACATTGCCGACCTGAAACTGGAAGAAGCAAAATATATGCTCTCGCAGACGGCGGACGGCATCAGCAACATTGCTTCGCTTCTCGGATACAGCAACTTTTCTTATTTTTCAAAAATGTTCCGTAAAAAGACCGGCATGACCCCAAGTGAATACCGCAAAGCTTATTACGGAACGATTCCTTCCTGAGCAGCTTTCCATTCGTCCACCTGCTGCTGAACTTCTTTTACCAGCTGTTCTGATCCTGCCTGCCGCAGCTCTTTTCGAAACTGCGGCAGTACCTGATCCACATCGCAGACTCCGCAGTTCAGTTTGTCTTTATATTTATTGATCACATTCTGTATTTTCACAAGATCCACCGAAACTTTACTTGCATCAAACCAGAATCCATATGCCGGTGAGACGATGGCATCCTGTTTCATCTCTTCCATCTCTTCTTTGACATTCTCATCGACCCCGACCCACAGTTTTGCGTTCAGCCGGTTAAACATCCATTTATAGTACAACTGGTAGGAATCGTCATTTTCTTCTGTTTCCGGAGGGTTTTCCAGATGTCCGTCTCCACGCTCCACATAGTCTGCTCCTTTCAGGCCATACAGAATGGTCGTCAGAATATCCTGGTCTTCATAAATGGCATTTAATGCCTGCACTGCCTCTTTCGGATAAGTACAGTTTCTGGCAATGCACCACACATACACCCAGTCACATTCTGTATCAATCAGTGGTTTCTGATCAAATACAGCATATGCTATTTTATCGCCATTCATATTTTCCAGATATTCCCTTTCATCCGGACGTACCACTGTTTCTGTTGAAAATGCCATCCCCTCCTTCAGGAGAGCCTGCCCATATTCTCCGGATGTCAGAATATCCTTTTGAAGGTAACCTTTCTGATACCATCTTTGGATCATCCGCACACGTTCTTCATATTTCTCTGTCTCATACATATTTTTGACCTGCAGCGTATCATCCTCATAATCTACCATACAGAGCATATCATCCAGCAGGTCACCGATCGGATTCCTTGCGATCGCGATCGGTCCTGTCTTTACTTTTGCCCAGGGAATGATATCCGGCTCATTTTTTCTGATCGTCTCAAGCAGAGGTTCCATATCTTCGATCTTCTTTACCTTGCTTAAATCCATCTGATATTTTCGAACGTATTCATTATTAAAAAGCACTCCGACATAATTTGTGTCACTGTATGTTTTCGGGATTCCATAGATATGTCCTGACAGGCTTTTTTCAATCTCTGCTTTATCCTCCAGTACTCGTTTCAGTTCTGATCCGTATTTGTCAAGATACGGTGCCATATCAAGCAGCATCCCTTTCTCGGCATACTTTTTGAATTCTGCATAATAAAAGCCTTTGATATCCACGCCTTCTGCTGCATCTGTATAAAATGCAAAATCTTTCCCTGCACTCGTGTCATCTCTTAGCAGTTCGATCCGAAATCCATATTTCTGCCGTGACAGATCCCCCAGCTTTTCGTTGACTCTCTGAAGTGCAGAATCGCTCGCCGCTATTCCGGCTACTCCGACCTTGATCACCGTCTCTTCCTTCTGCTTTTTTATCTGCCCGGCTGTTTTGCTGCATCCGCATATGCTCAGCAGCATCAAGAGCATTAGTGCCGTGATTCTTTTTATGCCTCGGATTTTTTTTCTTCTCATTGCATCACCTTCCACCTTTTAGTATCTTCTCTTCACTTAACAATGGATTTTTTCTCCTGATATGGTATCATAAATTCAGGAATCCCGCCGGCATCCTTACCATTGCAGAAAATGTTTCCATCTTTGCTCAACGGTTACTCGCCCCGGGTAATCTTAACCCCTTACTATAATAGCACAATTTAAACTTTCTTTTCACAGTCAAGGAGTACTTTTATGAAAAACCTGATCCGGAAAATAAAAAATCTCTCACGCATCCAGATGCACTTTGTCTGGTTCTATCTGGCTGCTTTTCTTCTCTCTGCCCTGGTTCTGCTTTCCTGCAATTTCTGGTATAAGAACCGCATGACCGAGTATGCCGTCCGTTCAAGTCAGAATACCTTACAGCTGCATATAAATGCACTGGATACGCAGCTGGAAAACACTTCCAGTTTTCTCTCAAATTTTCTTCTGATGGACACCGACCATGTAACGCTTGCCACCACAGACAATGCGGACGAATGTCTCAACGCCCAGCTTTCCATTCAGAACACCTTTGCCCAGCAGCTCTCTCTTTACGACAATATCAGCGGACTTTTGTTTTATGCCCCATGGTCGGATGTCTTTCTCATGAAAAGCAACCTGACTGAACCGCTCTCTGACCGGATCGCAATCCGGGATTATATAAAAGACTACTATCTCCGGACTCGCTCTGCGGAAGATGCACCTTCCATCCTTCGCTGGTTTCCGGTTTCTTTAAACGGACATACCTTTCTGATCTCCATTGCTTCTTATGAGCATACTTATGTTGCTTCCTGGTACCGCATTGAGACGATTCTCTCCCCACTGACTTCCCTGAAAGACTCGGAGCATATTTCCTATTATCTTTCTGATACGAAAGAAGACTCTGTTCTCTACTCGGTTGATTCCAAAGTACTTTCTTCGGAAAAAGTGAAGCACAGCCTGAAATCTTCGACTGCAATCTCCGTGACATCATCTGAGAACAATTATGCCCTGTGGAGCTATATTCCACGTTCTTCCCTCACCGCAGGTTTCGGGAACTTTTTTATCGTTCTTCTGATTCTTGGTTCGGTGTTTGTATTCCTGATCCTTTTTCAGGCACTGCTCCTTCAAAGGCAGGTTTTAAAACCGGTTTCCGTCATTACCTGCGGAATGCAAAGCCTCCGTCAGGGAAATTTCGGGGTGACTCTTCCTGTTCCAGAAATCAGAAATGAATTCTCCGATATGACGGTCACGTTTAACTTTATGAGCAGCGAAATCCAAAATCTCAAAATGAAACTCTACGAAGAAAAACTGGACAAAGCAAGGATGGAACTTGATTATCTGACGCTTCAGATCAAACCACACTTTTACCTGAACTGTCTGAATGTTATCTACAGCCTGAACCTGAGCGGCCGCACAGAGCTTGTCTCCCAGATGACCTCTTATCTGATGATCTATTTCCGCTACCTGTTCAAATCCTCTTCTTCCCTGGTCCCGCTGCAAGAAGAAATGGAACACATCCGTACGTATCTGCATATTCAGGAACTTCGTTCTTCTTCAGATTTTACGACCGACTTCTCCATTGATGAAGATGCCGCCATGCATCTGATCCCAGTGCTGTCAGTTCACACGTTTGTCGAAAACATCTTCAAACATGCTGCCTCCTCATGTGATGATCTGGAAATCTCTCTGGAAGCCCATATGGTTTCTGAGAACGGAACGAACTTTCTGCACATTCAGATTCACGACAATGGCGATGGTTTTGAGGAAGAACAGTTAAAGCAGCTCAACGATATGCACAATCCTGCTCCAAAAGACGGAAAACACATCGGAATCCACAACATAAAGCACCGCCTTCTCTCGATCTATGGGGAAAATGCAAGACTGCTGTTTTCCAACCACGAGGAGGGCGGTGCTAGGATTGATTTCTGGATTCCTTAATTCAGAAATTTTGACTGTTTTTATTTCACGGTAACTTTCACTTTCTTTGTCACACCATTGCAGGTTACACGGATGCTTGTTTTTCCTTTTTTCTTACCTTTGACAACGCCTTTTTTGCTGACAGTTGCAATCTTCTTATTCATGGATTTAAAGGTAATCTTATCTGCTGTGGACGCACTTGCTTTGATTTTTACTTTCTTGCCTGCTTTTACGCTGACTTTTTTCTTTGTCACAGTCAGAATTGTTTTCTGATTCTGCTGTGCTTTTTCAAAGGCTGCTTTTGCTTCCTGTGCTTCTTTAGCTGCTTTTGTTGCTTCTGCTGCGGCTTTTTCTGCTGCCACTTTGGCTGCTTCTGCTGCCTTCTGTGATGCCTCTGCTGCCGCTGCTTTTTCTTCTGCTTCTTTTTGTGCTTTCTCTGCTGCCTTTGCTTTTTCGGCTGCGGCATTCTTTTCGTTCTCTGCAGCTTTGGCTTTTTCTTCTGCTTCTTTCTTTGCTTCCTCTGCTGCCTTTGCTTTTTCGGCTGCTTCCGCTGCTTTCTTTTCTGCGTCTTTTTTTGCTGCCTCTGCCTCTTTCTGTGCGGCTTCGGCTGCCGCTTTCGCTGCTTCTGCTTCTTTTTGTGCTTTCTGTGCGGCTTCTGCTGCCTTTGCCGCATCGGAATTGATCAGCTTTCCGTTCATCGTGTCAAAAACTTTGGTTCGCTTGATCACGTTCAGCATATTGATCGCAGATTTCTGAAGGTCACCAAGTCTCATCTCGCCGTCTTCCAGACCTTTGAGAACCTGTGCCTCGTTTTTACCAGGCATCTCGCAGTCATTTCCTGCACGCATCATCACGGCACGAATATTCTGTCCGTAATACATAGAACCTTCTTTAACACCAAATACAGAATACCAGTCGGACATTACAAATCCGTCAAATCCCCATTCATTTCTCAGGATCTCCGTCAGCAGTCCATAGTGCTGGAAGGTAGAAGCTCCATTTACCTGATTGTAAGAGCTCATAACAAACATCGGAGCCGATTTTTTAACGGTAATCTCAAAACCTTTCAGATAAATTTCTCTTGCCGCACGTTCTGAAACAACGGAGTTGCTTCCAAAACGGTTCGCTTCCTGATTGTTAAATGCAAAATGTTTGATCGTCACACCAATTCCGGTTGCACTGCCATCCTCGTTTTTCTGTACGCCGTCAGTAACAGCGGCTGCTGTCAGGCCGGATACCTGCGGATCTTCTGAATAATATTCATAGTTACGTCCGCAGATTGGATCGCGGTGGATATTCATGCCCGGTGCCAGAAGAGAAGTAATACCAAGCTCCAGCATTTCGGTGCCGATCGCACGACCAACCATCTCGATCACTTCCGGATCCCAGGTCTGTGCAAGGCAGGTGCCTACCGGGAATGCAGTACAGTACTGATAGCGGTAACCTTCCTCGGTAAACAGCTCTTCCCCTGCTGCGATCGCTGCATTGTAATCTGCCTCAGATTTAATCTCCGCATCATAATAGTATGCTGGATTTGAACTGTTCTGGTATGCATGGAATTTGTAATAGGTAATGCCAGAAATATACGCTGCTCCTTCTTCTACCGGCAGACAGTTCAGGTATTTGTTTGTGATACGGATACCGGCCGGTCCATCGGAAAGAACGATATTTGGGATAAATTTGGAGTTATAAAGGTTGCTTGTCGTCTCGCCTGCTGCTCCGAAAACAGAGTCTGCATTGTTTCCGATGATCGGTGCATTGTCACCGCTTGCCTGAGTGCCGGTGTAAGTTCCTCCTTCCACCAGGTCTGCAAGTTCGGTATTGGACATACTTGCTACCAGCTGTCCAGCTGAAATTTTGCCGTTTACCACATCAACCAGTGTATAAGAATCAGATGTTGTCACTTTTTCCAGTTTTTCTCCATCTTTTTTATCTTCTGACTGAGCGTATGCATAAGAATCGCTGTTCTCATCGTTTGCACTGACATAGGCGGTGATTTCGCCGTTTCCGTAGGTGTGTGTTTCTGCATTCGGGAAATCCTGGCTCTTAAGGCTTAAATCTTTGTGATCTGCACTGACTCCGTCTGCGGTAATATCTGCTTTTGATCCAAAGCCTTCGGAAGCAGAATCCAGAAGATCTACTGCGGTCGCGGTATCTTCCATCACATATTTCGCATCGTAGCTGCCCGCCTCCATGCTCTCTTTTGTCAGTCCCAGTTCGTTGTCACAGTACTCGGTCACAACTTCTGTGTTCAGGGAAATCTTTGCCGCTTCTGCATTGTTTCTTGAGCTGTTTCCGACACGGATCGTGTAATCGCCCGGTTCCATCACATAAGCTTCTTTTTTCTCATCATAGCTTGCCATATCATCGGTATCAAATGTAATCTCCACTTTCTGAGATTTACCGGCTTCCACTTCTACTTTTTTGTAGCCTGCCAGCTCCTGATACGGTTTGTCCAGCTCACCGTCCGGTGCTGAGAAATAAACTTCTACTACTTCTTTGCCGTCCGCTGTTCCGGTATTTGTAACCGTTGCACTGACTTTGATCTGATCTTCATCTGCTTCTACTGAATCGGTATGGATCTCAAAATCCGTGTAAGAAAGTCCATATCCGAATTCATATGCCACTTTCTTTCCAAACGTATCAAAATAGCGATATCCCACAAAAATATCATCCTGATAAAATTCTTCCAGTGAATTTCCATCGTTGTTTGAAATCGTTGCCGATGCCGGATAATCTTTATAATCGATTGCCCAGGTATCTGTCAGTTTTCCGGAAGGGTTGTATGTTCCGTTTAATACCTGAACGAGTGCGTGTCCTTCATTCATACCAGCCTGTGACATCAAAAACAGGGCATCCAGACCTTCGATCTTATCACGGTTGTATTCATCTCCTTTTGTATATCCGCCAAGTCCGTTGAAAAAGTTTGTATCCACGATTCCACCGACATTCAGGACTACGATCACATGCTCAAATTTCTGTCCAAGTAAGGTCAGGTTGGCCTTTTCTGCATCGCTTAAGTAATAATCACCTTTGTCGATCGCACGGTCTTTTCCTTCTCCGGATGTACGTGCCAGAACATAAATAGCGGTATCTGTCTCTTTTGCAGCTGCTTCCACATCTGCCAGACCTTTTTCTGTGTCTCCATAGACCGGCTCATTATGTACATAATTAAAATTCAGCTGTCCTTCATATTTTTTCAGTTCCTGATTGTATTCTGCTATACGATCCTCCAGGAAAGAGGTCTCTTCGCCATCGTACTTATGGTTATTTACAATATCATAACCGGCATCTTCAAAACCCTGTTTTACAAGGATATTTCCCTCTTCCCTGACATTGACATTACCGGAACCGGTACCTCCCTTGATCGTATTGTACACACCGTTTCCGTACAGTGCTACTTTTGTGCCTTTTTCCTGAGAGATCGGCAGTGCCTGATCTTTATTTTCCATCAGGACCATGCCCTGTGTTGCTGCATACTGGGAAATTTCTGCATTCGCCTTTTCCCTTTCAATACTTGCATTCGGATCCAGATATCCGGATGCCGCAAATGCTGTTGTACTCATGCTTCCGGTCGCCATAGCTGCCGCAAGTGAGATTGCCAGAAATTTTCTTACCTGTCTGTTTTTCATGTTTTCTCCTTTCACATACCTTTGCTTTGTACTTGATTTGCTTTCGATTCATACTTGCTTTTGATGTTGAAATTTTAGCAATTTTCTTTTTCTGCCTCTACCACTTTGCAGATGTAAACTGTTCTTTTGCGGATATCTGTATATGTGAAAGGTTTGTTTCTCATAGTTCACAAGAATATCTGCTTCTATTTGAATTACCTTTTCCTGATCTTGAGATTTATATTTTATGATGCCAGGGTCAAACGGTCTAAATCCACATGAGCTTGCTCATAGGTGGATGAAAGACCTTGGGACCCGCCCCGATATGGAGCAGAACATCCAGTGGATGTTCGTTTTGCTCCGACCGAAGCGGAGCGTAGACATAAAAGTGGGATGATAATCCCACGATATGCGAATACCGGAGAGGATTGTGGGAGTGCAACGCACGGAACAATCCGTAGGCATCATAGTTGGGGACTTTTGACACCCACATCATTTTATTGATTTTGCCCATATTTTATGATACTATAATCGGAACATTATTTATTTTGTAACTGTTCAGAGCCAAGCAAAATTTCATAAAACAGGTGTAAAATGCTTGCATTTTTAAGACTGTTTTTGAAATTTTATTTGGCGGATACGCCACACCGACGAAATGCGTAGCATTTTGGAGGTTGGCTCTGAACAGTTACTCTATTTTTTTCATTTTCAAAGGCGTTCTGCTTATATTTCTTGTTACAATTCACCAAAACGATGTCTGTAAAGTGCATATCTGATATGAAGTACTCATGACATCACAAAAATAAGGGAGAAAAATATGATTTTAAGTAAAAAAACAAAACATGGATTATTGTCTATGGGCCTTGCTTTCGGCATACTGACCTCATCCGTCGTTTCGCCTGCATCTGTTTCTGTTCTTGCCAGCGACTATTCTGCCAGAAATGTGCTGTCTGATGCTTATATCCAGTCACAGTTCCCGGCACCAATATCAGAAGAGGACATAACCTCTGCCTCTGTCCGAAGCGAGGCTTTGCAGCTTCAGAGCAGCAAAAGAGCATTTGATCTTGATCTGTCCGGTCAGTCATTTGATGGTTCCGGCGGAATCGATTACTCCAAAAATGCCAAGTACATGGATGTATTGAAAAATCTGAAAACGACTCAGAACGATCAGACGATCATCCTTCGTTTTAAGACTTCATCCGATGGTCTGCTCTTTGGTGCCGGTACCGATGCACTGACCACCACCGGTAAAAATATGACGGTCTCGATCCGTGACGGCAAACTGCGTCTTGTGATGCGTAATACAAAAAAAGCAAATGGTGCACCTGCCGGCGGCCTGAAGGGTTCTTTCAATGTCAGCCTTGCCGATGGAAACTGGCATACCGTTGCTATCAGTTTCCTGCCCTCTCTTAATTATGTCAATGACAACGTACGCATCGCCGTGGACGGCACGAACCTGAACTATGCTTCCAACACCTGGGGCAGTTCCTGGAAAGCAGGCTTTAACCAGGGATCCGGGGCAGACTACAACCTGCTTCAGATCGGCGGCGGTTCTTATGTCGGTGTCAACAACAACGACTACGCTTCTGCCAATTTTAACGGTAAGATTGATTTTATCACCGTAATCGACAAAGCCTACAGCATGGATGACCTGAAATCCATCTCCTACGAACAGGTCAGCTCGGTCACTGCCAAACTCAATGCCATGCGTCAGAGCGGAACCGGCAAGACATGGCTCTTCACCGGCGGTACAGAGGCGGTTGCCGATTTTAAAAACTCCTCTACCATCCGTAACTGGATTGGGCTTTTTGAGGATACCATGCGCAGCGGCGGCAGCTATATTGAAAGAGGACGTTTCGTATTCAATACAGCCCGTCGCGGTTCCGATGTTGCTTCTATTCTTGCAGATTACGACAGACAGATCGATGCTTACCACACGGAGGCAGTAGCCATCTCAGTTGGTGCCGAAGACTACAGCAAAGGCCAGGCAGGACTGGATACCTTCAAAGAAAATCTGAAAAAACTGGTGGATAAAATCAATGCTTCCAGAAAACTTGCCGTTGTGATCACCCCTTATCCATCCAAAGACCCTGTGCAGAATACAAACATTGCTCTTTACAAAGCTGCCATTGATGCTGTTGTCTCTGAAGATGCAAAAATCGTAGATTTCTCTTCTATCGCAGTTTCCAATATCAACGATGACGGCACTCTGACACTGGAAGGTCATCAGGCGGCTGCAAACCTTCTGAAAAACGCACTTGGCTTCGGAAGCAGTACAACTTCCTACAATTTTCACCTGAAAAACCTCGCACCAGGCTCTTACCGCACAGAAAAGAAGGAAAATGCTGATCAGATCATCGCAAAAGCAAACGGCACCACTCTGGAAGTTCATGCAGGCGGCGTTTCTGACTCCGGTGCAAAACTTACCTACACACTGACGGACAGTAACGAACAGATTTTCTCCGGCAGTGCTTCTGCTTCTGATTTCACGGTATCCGGTCTGAAGGCAGGAGAAACTTACACTTTGACGGTCAGCGACAACAGCCGCTCCGATGGTGTAACGGAAACCTATAAACCAGTCAGCATCAAGATTACGGATGGCTCTACCGGTACACTTATTTCTGAAACTTCCGATTCTGAGTACGATTTCTCTGATCTGCTGAAATCCGAAAAAGCTTTAACTTACCTGTTTATGGGCGACAGTATCACACATGGCGTTGTAACAAACGGCTACGACAACGTACCGCAGCTTTTTGCCAAATATCTGGATGAACTCGGAAGAAAAGATGACGTTGTGATCAATACCGGCGTTTCCAACGCCACCATCGCAACGACTCTGGATCAGATTGAAACGCGGCTGAAACGCTACCAGCCGGATGTCGCTGTCATTATGCTCGGCACAAACGACTGTGCAAAAAATGGTGAAAACAACGTCGCAGCTACCGGCTCCACCAGCAACGGTGCGATCAGCGTTACCGAATTCAAGAATCGTTATAAAACTCTGATTCGTGAAATCCACAAAAACAATGCCAATACCCGCATTGTTCTGCGTGTTCCATGTGCAATGATCAATTATGGTCAGCGTCAGGAGACTTTCGAGGCGTTCTTTGCTTCGATCCCGGAAGTAGCAAAAGAAATGAAAACAGAAATACCGGGACTGGAGATCGCTGTTGTCAATCATCTTGAAAACTGGAACAATTATCACGATACGGTTCGCAATGACAACCTGAGCAATCCAAACTACGCAGATGCAGATAATCTCAACTGTGGCTGGTTCTCACCGGACGGCCTGCATCCAAACGGACGCGGCAACATCGCCATGTTCCAGCAGATCATCAAAGAGCTGAACCTGTATCAGGCAAATTCCGAACTGGCAAATTTCTCTTATGCACTGAGTGACTGGACAGATGCCTCCAATATCAAAGTCGTTGCAGAGCAGAAAGATGATCAGGCTTCCCTTGCCATGAATCAGTTTGCTTCTTATACAAATGGGCTGCGTGATGTAACTCTGACACTGACCGCCCAGAACGGAACATCCATTTCCAAAACAACAGCTTATGATGCAAACGGCAGCATTTCCTTGGATACATTGGATAAAACAAAAGATTACACCCTTCGTGTCACCGGAACTGATAAAACAAACAGCAAACAAGTAACGTTCGCTTCTGAACTTACAAAAGAAATCACACCGGACCCGATTCCAGATCCGGAACCAAAACCAGATCCGACTCCGGATCCAACACCAACTCCTACTCCGGATAAGCCGACAGACAATCAACCGTCCACCCCTGGCACTTCCGATACAACAAAGGTTTTGAAAAAGGGAGACATCGTTGCTGTTGGCAAGTACTCTTATCAGATCACGAATACCGCAAAAAAAACCGCTGCCTTTGCAGGTCTTGTCGATGAGAATGTGAAAAAAGTATCGATCGCCGCTTCCGTGAAGATCAACAATACTGCATACCGCATCACTTCCGTTAAGGCAAATGCCCTGAAAGGCAAAAAGAAAATCACCAGCGTAACGATTGGCAAAAATGTTGCCACAATCGGTGCAAAAGCATTCTCCGGATGCAAAAATCTGAAAAAGATCACTGTGAAAACAACCACTTTAAAGAAAGTCGGAAAACAGGCATTTAAGGGAATCCATAAGAAAGCGGCAGTAAAAGTGCCAAGAAATAAAAAGACAGCTTACAAGAAAAAATTCCGTGGGATCTTTTCAACTGCCAAATAAAAAGTGACCGAGCTCTTTAGAGCGAGGGATGCTTCTTGTCCGAAGGGCAAGAAGATGGGCATTAAGAAAACTTAT
>ERZ1106951.941-NODE-941-length-27572-cov-10.431479_pt1 | contig 27572 bp, 27 predicted proteins | sample MGYA00403676_ERZ1106951 | MGnify/ENA primary metagenome ERZ1106951 (study PRJEB35170, sample SAMEA104062398) | human gut metagenome | biome: human gut; feature: human-associated habitat; material: faeces | place: Denmark | collected 2012-04-23 ...
ACTTAATGTACTTGCCGACGGTTACATGATTGGTTGGAGTCTCATTTGCTGTCAGAAGCTGACTGACCTTATTAGGAGAAGTCAGGTTGCTGATATTATCCATAAGGAACTCACTCAGACGTTGTAAAACCAAAGTGTCAGGGAGATTATATTTTTGTACCAAATCCCTTGTAACAATGGTTTCGTAGACTTCTTTTATATAGTTTGTTCTGTCTTTTTCGGTTCTATAAGCATAGGAACCTGCTAAACCGCCCTTGATAGCGTACTCATCAAAGAGCTTATCTTTGTCGCTAATATCATCATAATATTGGCAATATTCCTGGAAGCTGAAAGGAAACATATGAATTTCAATATAGCGTCCGGTAAACAGAGTTGCCAGATCTGCACTCAACAGGAAAGCGTTAGAGCCTGTTACATAGATGTCGTATTTTCCCTTAGAGTACAGGCTATTGATTGCCAGCTCAAACTTTTTTATTTTTTGAAAGTGGAAACTATGTAAAGGCAACCCGATTCTTTACTTAATTTCAGGAAAAATGCAGAGAGAGCTTTTGAAGAAGCATTTTATGAGAAAAAGAATCTGGATCCACAGATGCATGTACAGCAGGAAAATAATAATGCAACTGTTGCTGATGAAGTCGATCCGGAACTTCTGGCAAAAGTGTTGGCAAATCCAGAGATGCGGGCATTGCTCAATTCACTGGCGAAGACGATGAAGTAATGAAAAATAGTGAAAAAATAGTGTAATTTTAGTGGAAAAACAATTCATAAAACGATATAATATATGGATGAAATGGAGGTGGATCATGTGATTAAGGTTACGCTAACAAATGAAATTTTAAAAAGAATATCGGAAATAGACGAAAAGCGTTTTTCTCTTAGTACGATAGAAATGCCACCTATTATAAAAAACAGACTTAGAAAAAACTCTAAGAAAAAAAGTTCCTATGCTTCTAACAAAATTGAAGGAAATCCATTAACTGAAAAACAGGCAAATGAGGCTATTGATAGTGATCCTCACAAACACTTTTTAAAGCCAGAACAGGAAGTTCGTAATTACTTTTTGGCTTTAAATTTTTTAGAAGAAAAACTGAAAAAGAAAGAAGCTTTTTCAAAAGAAATGATTTTAGAAGTGCAGGCAATGGTTGAAAAAGGTGCGTCAAAAGAAAAGATAGGCTTAAGAGGCCCTATGCCGCCTGGAATGTTATTTGCAGTATATGATTCCGAAACAGGTGCAGCGGAATATATTCCACCAGAGTATATTGATATTCCAGACTTGTTGGATGAACTTGTTGAATATGTAAATACTACAGATGATCATCCGCTGATTATTGCTGCTGTAGTTCATTATCAATTGGTTACCATTCATCCTTTTGAAGATGGAAATGGAAGAACCGCCAGATTAATGTCAGGCTATATTCTTGATTATTATGGATATGGTTTTAATGGAATAGGTTCTCTGGAAGAATATTTTGCCTATGATCCAGATGAATATTATGCATCACTGCAAATGGGGTTACCGGCGTTATATTATTCAGGAAGAGAAAATCCTCCTCATCCGGAAATTTGGATTAATTATTTTTTGCGGATGATGGAATTGTATTCTAAAAAGGTATATGAATTATCAAAAACATCCGAAAACGACGAGTTAGATGGAAGCCTATCTTATTTAAATGCAAAAGAAAAAGAATTCTTGGCATTTCTATTAAAAAAGCGGTTATATGAATTTACGCCAATTGAAGTAAGCAAAATGATCGGTGTAACAAACAAAACAGTCATTAATAGATGTGCAAAACTGGTAAATAATGGTTTATTGATTCCGATTATTGTCAAGACAAGAGTTCGTTCTTATCGGTTAAGTGATTTTTCAAAGACAAATGAGAAAAAGATTTTGAAAAAAATATCGTAATAAAATATAAAATTTACCAGTCAAAAACGCATGGACAAACCGTCTCGTATGCGTAATATTATTTGTAGACAAGAAAATATCTTGTACTTACGATAGGAAAGTTTAATTGAAATTTAGGAAATAAAAATCGAGATTTGATCTAAAGTTCTTTCGTATGGATCAGATTTGGTTTGCTGAAAAAAATGTAACTCTTATCACAACCGATCTAAAAGGGACTGATGTGGCAGATATCTATGCAGATTTTAAATTCTCAGAGGACGGAAAAGAAATCATTTCCTGTCCGGCAGGTCATAGACCCAAAAGCAATGTATATGACATCAATACACAAAAATGCAAAGCATCTTTCCCGATATTGGAAAGCTACGGATACGAAATGAATGCACCAAGAAGTGGAAGCAGTCATTACACTTTCAGAAAGCAAGGGTGTATGCCAATTACAATACCAAAGTATGAACCAATCAAAGTATATGTAGAAATGGTAAGGCAGATTGTAGAAAGTGAGGCGAAGAATGATGAAGACGCTGAATGATTATATGGCAATGTCCTATCGTATGGAAATTGTGGAAGACAAAGATGAAGGCGGATTTGTAGTTTCTTATCCAGATTTGCCTGGTTGCATTACTTGTGGTGAAACAGTGGAGAGTGCAGTAGCAAATGCACTGGATGCAAAAAAACATGGCTTGAAGCAGCATTAGAAGAAGGGGTAGAAATTCATGAACCAGACAGTTTGGAAGACTATTCTGGACAGTTTAAATTGAGAATTCCGAGAAGCCTGCACAGATCACTGGCAGAACATTCTCAGAGAGAAGGAATTAGCATGAACCAGTATTGTGTGTACCTTCTTTCCAGAAATGATGCAGTGTTCTCAAAATAAATGATGAAAATTATTCTTCGTTGGTTACACATTACATTCATGATTTTATGGAGAAATGACTTATGTTGATGCCTGGTATTTTTGGAGAAAAGAACTGGAAATCGATCTGTCGGGATTCAAGAAAGAGGAAGTTAGGGCAGAGCTGAAAGATGGTTATCTGACAGTCAGTGCAGTCAAAGACCTGGATGAGGATGAAAAGGATAAAGAGACCGGTAAGTACATCCGCCGTGAACGTTATCATCAATACTGGCATTTTATACTGAAATACTAACCGTTTGGCTAGTTCTATATAAAAATCATGTATGCTATAATAAAGTCAGAGAATGCAGATTTTACGATAAGCTGGCAAAGGGGCGAAAAAGTATGAAAAAACGAATGTTGAAGATAATGAGTATGGGAGTTACGGCGTGTCTGTTGCTTGGAACAACACCGACACCGATGTTGACAAAGGCAGCAGTAACCGAAACAGCAAACCATATAGCAAATAAAAGCAAAGAATCGGAAAAGACAGAGACAAAGAAGAGCAAAGAATCTGAAGCGGTAAATACAGAGAAAACTAAAGAAACAGAAATACCGGGAGCAAAAAAAGAGAAAGAATCCGAAACAGTAAAATCAGAGAAAAGTAAAGAGACGGAAATAAAGAAAGCAAAAGAATCTGAGACAACAGAGACGAAGAAAAATAAGGAATCCGAGACAACAGAAACAAAACAGACGAAAGAAACTGCAGCAGCAGAGACAGGAAAAATTAAAGAACCTGAAACAGCAAATACAGACAAAAACAAAGCATCCGAAACTTCAGGCACACAGAAAAATAAGGAATCTGAAATTTCAGAAACGAAGAAAGAAACAGTAAGCAAAGGAACTGAAACACAAAAAGTAACAGAAGTACAAAAAGAAACTAAAATACAAAAAGAAACAGAAACACAGAAGAAAAACGAAGCAGCAAAGCAGAAAGCGAAAAACAAGGCAGCAGCTTCTGCAAATAAGAAACAGGGTATTGCACTGCAAAATGCGGCGGAGATAAGCGTTACGACGCAAAATGAGCTGAGGGCAGCTCTGAAAAATGATGCAGTTCAGACAATCAACATTGAAGGAAGTTTTACTTATACATATGAAGTGGAAACAGATAAGAAGATTGTCATTAAGAATGGGGCTGTTTTCAAATGGAGTGCTTATCAGGATACGTTCCGTATAACGGACATGCTGATTGAGAACGGAGCGGTTTTCCAGATCAGCCCATTTGATTTTATGTCAAAAGCGGTGGTAGCCGGTACGATCACCAATCAGGGTGACATTCAGGTAACGTCTGCAAGGGGCGAATGTTTCTTTACAGCATCGGTAAAAGGAAGCGGAACGTTTTCTCAGACAACAGAACAAACTTATATCAGCTATGGAGCCGTACAGGATGCTATGATTACCGGCACAGGCTATCGGATCAATCTTCTGAAGGATTTGTCTGTAACACCGACAGTCAGTCTGCCGGATTCTATGCAGACAGGAGATACGATCACACCGATTTTCACCAATATCATAGATGGCGTAGACCTTTCCAAAGCATTTACTTATAAATGGAACAATGGAAGTTATGATATTTATAATGGTGCGTCCAGTCCGATGCTGACGAAATCCGGAACATTGAAACTGACGGTGTCCCCGAAAAAACCATATATTATGCGGACCAGTACCAACAGTTATCCGGGCAGTTTGGATGCTAGGGGAACTGTTCAGAAAAAGCAGTATGATGTCATTTATGTAGATCCTGCAAATGGAAATAACAACAATCTGGGTGATACAAAAGAAACTTCCATGAAAACCATAACCGGTGCAATGAACAATCTCACAGAAAACGGAACGATCGTACTGCTCGGTGATTACAGCAGTTATACGGTGATCGATAAAAATGTGACGATAAAAAGTGAGGATGCTAAACAGTATTCGTTTGCACCGACATTGGCTCTGAATGCCGATAATCTTCGTGTGACACTGGATTCCGTGAATCTTTCAAATCTGACGGCAACGGGATACGGGACAAACGAAACACTGACCATAAAAAACAGCAGCGGAAGTATTCAGTCTACCGATCAGAATATTGCGAATGTTCAGGTGGAAGATTCCAACTTAAGCGGGAGACTGACAGCATCACAGAATCTGGAATTTAAAAATGTTACATTTTCTGGCAAATTTCAGACAGAAAAATTCATTGCTGACGGTAAAAATATCCTGATTCCGGAGAAAAACAGGATCAGCCGCATTGATGGAACAGCGACAATCACCAATCCGATCACGATACAGACCGAGCCGGTAAAAGGAAAGAAAGTACTGGAAATCAGCGAGAATAATAAAGATACGATTCTGTCAAAACTTAAACTGGCAGACACTCAGAATGATAAGTTCCAGATGAAAGTTTCAAAACAGTACAATGGCACATATATTACCATTACGCAGCGTGTGACATCCGGCGGAAAACTGCTGATTGCCAATGAGCCGTTTATCGGTGAGGCAGTAGAAGATTCTTATGCAACAATGCGAAATGAGGACTGTTCTGTAAAAACAGCAGTATGGAGCGGATACAGTCATGCGGCAGGATCAAAATGGGCAGCCGGTGATGTACCGGAACTGACGATCACGTTGAAGGTCTGGAGCAGCGACGGAACGGGCGTCGAGAGCAAACATTTTGATGAGACTTTCCGTGCACAGGATATCAAAGTGTATTCCTGGAAAGATCTGGACACCTATCCGGACACGGATTCGGATACAAACCTGAATAAGGATGCAGAGATTTTGGTAAAAGACGGACAGGGACTCAGTGCAGACGGTGAAACCTTTACGTTTACATTGCGTTATCCGGCCGTAGAGCGTATGGAACAGACGATCACGACAGACTGCAGTGCACGTAGTGCGTATTGCACAGAGAAGCTTGTTGCACGCCCGGTGCAGGCACAGGGTACGGTTTCCTATGAAAGCAGTGATCCGGATATTGCATCCGTAGATGCTGCAACGGGAGAAATTACCGCAAAGAAGCCTGGAAAGGTCAAAATCCTCATCCATGCCGCACAGACAGATCTTTATAAGGTCGCAAGTGCAGAATATGAGTTAACGGTGGACCATGCTGCAGTGACTGCACCGACTGCCATAACTGGTTTGAAATATAACGGAAAAGCACAGAAACTGGCAGCACCAGGAGAAACTCTGGAAGGCAAGATCATGTACAAGGTAAATGACGGTGAATGGAAAGAGGAAGTGCCGATTGCCGTCAATGCCGGAACATATACAGTATATTATAAAGCGGTAAGAGGAGAAGGACACGGAGAGACAGAAGAACAACATTTTGATGTAAATGTTTCTCAGAAAGAAATCGGAATAGAATGGACGAATACCGAAGTTATTTATGATGGAACAGAAAAATTACCGACAGCAGCCGCAAAAGGTCTGGCAGAAGGTGATACCTGTAATATTACAGTAACCGGAGGACAGACGGAGGCAGGCACTTATACAGCCCAGGCAGCTGCGATTGATAATGCAAATTATAAGCTTCCGGCAGAGACAACCGTTACTTTTGTCATTCGGAAAGCAGATTTTGAACTGACTGGCATGCCGCAGGCAAAAACAGATCTGGTGTATGACGGAAAAGAACAGGAACTGATCACGGCCGGTTCTGCAAAGAGTGGCACTTTGCTCTACAAACTGGGCGATGGCGAGTGGACAGAAAAAATCCCGTCCGCAGTACATGCAGGAACCTATGATGTATCTTATAAAATCGCAGGTGACAGCAATCATAATGATCTGATCGGTTTGGAAGTTCTGCATATCAAGATTGCGGCAAAATCAATCGCAGATGCAGATGTAAAACTGGCAGATGCATTGAAATATACCGGACAGCAGCAGAAACAGGAAATCTCAAAAGTGACGGCAGGAAATCTGGAAGTTCCAAAGGATGATTATGAAGTGAGCGGAAATCAGGCAGCAGAAGCCGGTGTCTATACGATGACGATCACAGCAAAAGAAGGAACAAATTTCACCGGAAGCAGAGAATGGACTTATGTAGTTGCACCGGTGAAAATGAGCCAGATCACAAAAGATAAAGACGGTAAAGTACAGATAGGGCATGGTACTTTTTCTGTGAAGATTGAACAGGACAAGGACACAGCACAAGCAGCACTTGTAACAAGCGAGGCAGAATTCATTGAGAAACTGGTGGATGCCGGTGATATTACAGCAGATGAGCTGACACGGACAGCAAACGGGGCATCGATGGAACTGCTGCTTCACATTCAGAATGAATCTTCGCTTGGTGAAGAATCCAGAACGCAGATACAGAAAAAAGCAGCAGAAAAAGGTTATACACCGGGAACCTGCTTTAAACTCAGTCTGAAAAAGTATATGACCGAAAACGGTACGACAGATCAGGGAACTGTGATTTCGCAGAACGGTAAAATAAAGCTTATCCTACAGATTCCGGAAAGTCTTCAGAATCAGAACAGTAAGAAAGACCGTACTTATTTTATTCTGTGCAGCAAGAATGGAAATGTGGAAGCATTAAACGGCACTTATGATGCAAAAGCAAAAACCATTACCTTTGAAGCAGAAGATTATGCCGATTATGCGTTGGTATATCAGGAGACAGATAAGCCTGATAATGGAGGCGGAAATGATCAGGAACCAGAAACGGATGATAACACAAAGAAAGATAATAATAAGCAGAACGGTAATAAAGACAATAACAAGAACAACAATAAAAACAATAACAAAAACAATAATAACAACAACCAGAACAATCCGCAAAATAACAATGGAAATGGCAGTCAGAAGTCAGGCATCACAACTACTGCTTCCGGAACTTCAGCGACAACTGCGGGCAGCACTGTAAAGGCCGCAAATACGGCGGACAGTGCGAATGTTTTCGGAAATATCCTGGCATTTCTCGGAGCATGGATGATTCTGCTTGGAGCCTGGATCAGAAGAAAAACAACAAAATAATCTTAGTAATTCGGGGGAATCCCTGCACATGTTCGATTAAAACCTGAAATTACACAGATAGAACTGGCAGAAATATTGTTATTATCGGGAAGAACTGTTCGGATAATGATGAAAGAATTAATAAACGAAAATAGAATTATAAGAGTTGGTTTAAATCAGAACACCGGGAAATTCTTGAATAGTAGTATAGGAGCCTGAAGCGATATTTGCTCAGGCTCCTTTTGTGTTCCATTTTATGCGTTGGTGCAGGAATATCCGGTAATAGATATGGTTGATAAATTTCCCTGTGCCCGAATAAACAATCCTATACTTGTACAAGGTACTTGGTACCAGTAAAAGGAAGCTTCGTTACCATTAAAACTTGCAGATGCACCATCTCCCCAGGCATTGGTTATTGGACGACTGAATTTAACCGTTAATGTCAATTGAGATAAATTGTCGGTGTTTCGAAAGTCTGCAATAAATCCAAGGTATTCATCTCCAGGCCCCATGCCAACCATTTTGGTTAGTTCAGTGAAAGTAACAGAAGGATTAGAAGGATCATAAAATCCACTTGCGGCATACACGCCTTCAGCTAATCCGGAGTCAATAGATATTATAGGTTTTTTATACGTTTTCATAATAGCGTACATCCTTTCTACAATTTATATTTTTATTTAAATTTTTTCTTAGTACAAACATAGCGTAGTTTTAGAAGTTTGTTCCTGATGTCTTCTTAGATTTTATATTAAAAAAAATGAAAATTCAATACTTACAAAAACTTTTATTGAGTACCACTTATAGAAGAGGGAAGATTTTCCGACGGAGATAAACAAATACTTGTATTTATTAAACGTATATGATATATTAAATTAACTAACATGATAAATACACATAGTAAAAGGAAAGATATTTATGGAAATGAAAGATGAATTTTTATTCAAAACACACATGCTCGATAAAAACGGAGAAAAGAAAGGAATCCAGCAGATCGCGGATTATATGTTCCGGGCGGATATGATCTACAGAATGAAACTTGCATCGGACATGGGACTGCCGGTGCTTACCTTAATTGCACGGGAGCTGGAAGAGAAATTTGATGAAAATTCCAGTTTCCCGGTGACAGCAACGAAAAATGATCCAAATGCACCACTATATCGCCAGAATGTCGGAAGGATCGCCAAGTTTATCATGGATAAGCTGGGTTATGTCCCGGCGGCGGGGAGCGTCAGACTTCCGGCGGTGTCAAAGTCGAGGTATTTTTCGACAAGTGCGGTATATGAGAAAAAGAAAAAAGGAAGTTATGATTTTAAAATAACAGATTTTGTGATACACTTGCAGAAAACAAAATAACAGAAAAACGCCCAGAAAACTCCCCCTTTTTTCGAAATGTTATTTATAAATTATAATAGAAGATGGAAAGAGAATAAAACATATTTTCTTTCAGATCGGTGGCTTTCTGATGACGCAGCTCCGGGAAGTCACTGAAAAGAATAACACGAACAGGGTAGAAACGGAAAGGCGGGAAGTCATATGTCAGAAAAGATTTTTAAGGTGTCAGGGGAAGAATTCCGGAAACAGTACAAGGAAGCTTATGAAAGCGGAAGAGCATCACTTGCAGATAAAATGCCGGCGGAGTTCTTTGCGAGAACTGCCATTTCAGATGAGGTGGCAGTACTGCTTTTTCGGTATATGAGCTTTCTGGATGAGGCAGACAAAACAACCTGTCGTTACTTGCAGGAAGTAAAAAAACTGATCGAAAACGGAAAGTTCCAGCATTTGAAAGAGTGTGAAGGATTGAATCCACAGGTAATTGACATGATCGATACATTGTATGAAAAACGTCTAAGAGAATGCTGTGATGAACTGCTTTGTATTGCAATGACGATGTACCGCATTTTTAATATGCAGGAAAGACCATTGCAGAGGCCGGAATACAAAAGACGTACCGAAATGGCCTGGAGAGCAGTGAACAAAGCCAGAAAAGATAAGCTTATTGAGCTTTCTGAAAGGAAAAAAAGCTTAAAAGAGAGTCCGGCAGACAATATTCCACTGGCAGTGAAAGTGAAAGAACATTTTGACAGCAGTGGTATGCGTGGTCAGGAAGAGGCTAAAAAGATCGTGGCAATGAGCGTGCATAAATTTGTTATTAGTGAAGGAAAGGATCGAAATCCGATCCTTCTGGAAGGACCTACCGGTTCCGGAAAGACCTTTATGTTTCAGCTGCTTGAGGAAATGCCGGAATTGAAAGATCTGTGCTTTTTTAATTATTGTGCCTCTGATATGACACCGAATGGCTTCAGCGGGGATGACATTTCCAATGTTTTCTCAAAATATGAAAGAATGGCAAGACAAAAGATGAAGAAAGGTGAGAATGGCTTACAGATGCCGCTGGGAATTATTTTTCTTGACGAAATGGATAAGATCATCGGTATGTCAAACACAGACAGTAATGGTGAAGACTGCAATGCCATTGTGACAGCTCAGCTGCTGACTGCGATTGCCGGAACCCAGAACTATGGAAGTGTCGATACCAGTAAAATCCTGTTCATCATGGCAGGTGCTTTTGAGGAGCTTGAAAACAGCAGAAAGAAAAAGCGGGAAGAACACGGTATTGGTTTTGCAGTAAATGCATCCGCAAAGGAGAAAGAGAACAGCATGACCGGATATGATCTTCGGGAAGAACTGGAAGAGATCGGTGTTTCAAAGCAGTTTCTCGGAAGGGTGCCTTACATTGTACATATGGACCGGCTGTCAAGAGCTCAGCTGCGTCAGATTCTGGTGGATAAGGAACATGGAGTATTTGGTAAGAAACAGAAGTGGTTCAAAAGGAACGGAAAAACGTTGACTTACGATGAGGATCTTGTGGAGGAGATTCTGGATCGTATGGAAGAACACGATATGGGAGCCAGAGGAGCGGCTGCAATGCTGGAGACATTGATCGGAACAGCAGAATACGATATGTTCGCAAACGGTTATAAGAATTTGCATCTGCACAAAGGAATGTTCTTCAGAGCGGAACCTGTTTTCGATGAACAGAAAGGTAAGAGTCGTGATAAATAGTATAAAGAAAATTTTTCTGATCATTAAATGGTTTTTTGTATGGGTTTACAGAAAAACAGAACAGTTCTGCAAAAGAGTATGGAGAAGACAGGATTTACTGTTATGTCTTGCAACTTTGACCATGATCGGTTATGCTACATTCTGGAGATATGACAATGAGATTTTTGATGGGAAAGAAGTCTGGTGGATGATATCCGTGATCGCCGGTCTGGTTGTGGCACTGATCATCGGGATCGTCGGTTACCGTATTTTTTTCAGATGTGCACCGCCGCTGTATCTTGTGTTTTCTGTGGTGCATCTTTTCCAGAGAAAACCGATGATCGAAAAAGAATTCGAGGCAACACTGAGAAATCTGTTTCTGAATGACCACAGGGCAGAAAGCACGGTTGAACTTGTACTGATGCTTCTGACAGCATTTGTGCTGGCGGCATTTGAAAGAAGAAACCGGGCACTGTTTCGAAAAGAAAGAGAACAGAAAGAGAGGGAAAAAAGTTTAACCGGAAGAAGAGCAAGAAGGATGAAGAAAAAGAGTCCGACAAAGCCGGATGAAGGCTTTTTGGGAAAGCATTTTCCGTGTATCATTACCGGGGCTATGATCCTGGTGATGATGTTCTCTTATCTGTTTTCCGGATTTGTGGTAAGAGTTGTGTGTATAACAGTGGCTGTTTTTACGTTGACTGTTTATACAGCTCCGCTGGTCCGGAAAGTCCGGGCGGTGCTCTTTGCCACGGCAGGATTTGTGTGCAGCTTCCATCATGAACTGTCAATCCTGAAATACAACAAAGCGAACGGGAGCTATTTCCTGAAGTGGATGGCGGAGCGTGGATCACTGCCGAATATCCTGATCTGGGAAAAATTCGGACTGATCGGATACTGTCTGGTTGTGGCAGCAGTCCTGAGTATTATCTGGTTTATCTGGAGAGCATGGAGATATGCAAATAAAAAAGGTAATGTCTGTGATGAAGTGATTTCCATTACCGCTTTTGTACATTTTGCTCTCGCAGGAACCTATTTTGTGGCAGAAATGGCATTTCCGGATGGAAATTATTTCTGGGGAAATAACCTTCCGTTTTTTACAGGAACTCTGGAAAATAATCTTTTGTATCTGGCAGAGCTGGGGATCGTGTATCGGATCCTGAGAAAAAGTATTGGAAAATAGCGGGCAGATGCCGGATGTCTGAAAAGGAGGCAGTGTATGAATCCAATTTGTTTGTCGATTAAGCAGGAAGAAACCGGAAAAAGAATCAAACAGCTGTTGCAGGATCACGGATACAAGGTAAAAGATATCCAGGGGGCGATGGGATTTGAAACGCCGCAGGTGGTATACAAATGGCTGTCAGGCAAGTCGCTTCCAAGCCTGGACAACTTCGTGATCCTGAGCAGATTGCTGAATACAAGCATTGAAGATATCCTCGTCATTGACGGGGATTCTTTTTTGTCTTTCTTGCTGCGTTTCGTTGAAAAAAATGGCTTTTTTGCTTTAAAGGGAGTATAATCGAAATGCATTAAATGATCTGGAAGCCGGCAAGGTGGATCTGCTGGGACCGCTCCTAAAGAATGAATATACAGAAGAGATTTATAATTTTCCGGAACAGGATTACGGCACGGTTTATACAACGCTCTCTGTGCACTGGAAACCGGAAATCTGCGTGAGGATAACGCTGCTTCTGTTGTGCCGCTGAAAGTAGGACTGTGGGAACAGGCAAAAACAAGAAATCAGGAAGTGATCTCAAATGTTTCTCTTGATCCGATTTCCGGAACCAGGATTATAGAGAGATTTGCACCAAGGCCGTATTATTTTGCATCTGAGGACGAGGATCTGCTGAAAGAAGTGGATGAGGCGATCAGCATCATCAAGCAGGTGCAGCCGAGCCTTCCGGATGTACTGTTTGATAAATATTTCCGCAATACAAGATATGTTTTCGAACCGACACAGCAGCAGAAAGACTATCTGAAATCGATGGATACGCTGGAAGTGCTGTGTGTGGAGCGAGATGCTCCTTATGTTTATCAGAAAGAGGGAAAACCGGCAGGAATGATGGTGGAAATCCTGAATAGTTTTGCAGAAGAGACCGGAGTTTCGATCAATTATACATTCTGCCAGAGCCGCGATGAGGCTGAACAGAAATTAAAAGAAGAATCTTATGACCCGATGATCGGTCTTTCTTTTGATTCAGAATACTGTGCACGTCTTGGATTTGTGCGAAGCAAGTCTATTATGGAGTCCAATCTGGCTTATCTGCATCGTTCGGAGAACAGCAGCCACAAAACGGTTGCGATTGAAAAAGGAATGGAAAGCCTGGTAGATACAACGGAATTTCAGGAAGTGATAAAATGTGATAATATCGTACAGTGCATGGAAGCGGTCACAAACGGAAGAGCAGATTATGCAGTCGGAGACCGTTCAGCCCTGGAATATTATATGTATGATACTTACAGCACACTGGTTACCGGCCTGATCTCGGGAAGTGCACAGAATATCTGTATTGCGATCGCAAGAGAAAGCAATCTGCAGTTTATAAGGCTTGTGAATGACTATATTTACAGCCTGTCGGATCTGCAGAAAACAACATTTCTGGAAGAAGGAAATATGCACTTGTATAAAACATCGCTGCGAGGCTATGTACGGATGCATCCGATCCAGACGATGCTGCTGTTTTCCGGACTGACTGCATTTATTGTGGTTGCATGTTCCATGATGTTTCACGCGAAACGAATGCATAAAAAGAATATGGAACTGGAAATGGCGAATCAGGCGAAAAGCGAATTTCTGACCAGAATGTCCCACGATATCCGCATGCCGATGAATGGTATCATCGGTATGCTGGATATTTCGGATAAATGTCTGGACAATCCGGAGGCGGTAAGAAAATATCATAAAAAGATCCGCGTGGCGTCGGAGTATCTGCTGTCGCTGATCAATGATGTTCTGGATATGAGCAAACTGGATTCGGGGGAAATGTATTTTGCGGAAGAATCCGTGTATCTGCGAGAAATGCTGGAAAACTGTAGGGATATCATGGAGACAAGAGCGGCAGAACATGGGATCGAACTGGAAACGCCGGGGCTTGAAAACTTTAACCCGACGAGGGTTCTGACAAGTGAACTGCATATCCGCCAGATCGCCATGAATATCATCAGCAATGCGATCAAATACAATAAGCCAAACGGAAAGATCATAGCAACGGCGGAAGTCGTAAATCAGACAGAAGATTACGTTACCTGCAGATTTATGGTAAAAGATACCGGAATCGGCATGAGTGATGATTTTCAGAAAAATATGTTTGATCCATTCTCACAGGAATACGGAAAAGACCGCAGTGAGTTTAGGGGAACCGAACTTGAACTTTCTATCGTGAAGCGGATCGTAGATCAGATGGGCGGCGAAATCCGGGTCGAGAGCAAAAAAGGAGTCGGAACTACCTTTACCTGGACGTTGACATTTAAAACAGATAAAGAATACCGGGAAGAAAAAGTGGCGGCAAACCAGCAGGACTTCAGTCTGGCTGGGAAAAAGATCCTGGCAGCAGAAGATAATACCTTAAATGCAGAAATTCTGATATTCCTGCTGGATGATATGGGAGCGGACACGGTGCTTGTGGAAAACGGAAAACAGGTTGTAGAGGCATTTAAAGAATCCGACTGGGATGAATATGACTGCATTCTTATGGACGTTATGATGCCGATCATGGACGGTTACACGGCAACTCGCAGAATCCGCGGTCTGTCAAGGCCGGATGCACAGAGCATACCGATCATCGCCCTGACAGCAAATGCATTTGCAGAAGACAGAAAGAAAGCAATGGAAGCCGGTATGAATGACCACATCGCAAAACCGGTCGATATGAAGGTACTGACAGCAGTGCTGCAAAAGTATCTGGAGAAATAAAAACAATATCATAGAAGAGAGAGCAAAAGAACATGAAAATGCATCTCTGTACAGAGACAAGCTGGAGAAATAAAAAAGCAATATAGAAACAGAAAGGGCATAATATCTGAGATATGGGACATTTTTATTTTGTACGACATGGACAGACCATCTGGAATGTGGAAAATAAAATCTGCGGTGCGACCGACATTGCATTGACAGAATTCGGACATCAGCAGGCGATCGAAACCGGAAGAAAGATTCTGGCAGAAGGCATTAAGGCAGATGAGATTTTATATTCTCCGCTGATCAGAGCGGCGGATACTGCCAGACATATTTCGGAGATCACCGGAATACCGGCAAGAGTCGAGCCGCGTCTGACAGAACAGCGTTTTGGAAAGTGGGAAGCTACCGCAAGAAACGGCGAAGCATTTAAGAAAGCAAAAGAATGTTTCGCGTGCAGCCACGAAGGAGGAGAATCTACTCTGCATCTGGCACAGCGGATCTATAATCTGCTGGATGAGATCAAACAGGAATCGGACGAAAAAACCTATATTCTTGTGGCACACAATGGAATTGCGAGAGTGGTGCAGTCCTATTTCTACGATATGACAAACGAAGAATACGCTGCTTTCGGGGTGAAAAACTGTGCGGTAGTACGGTATGATTTTTAAAATAGTTTTGGAAAAGCTCTGCAAAAAGCAAACGTGGGAGTTCAGGAATCGGTTATGAGAGATATAGTGTATGCAGGTGTTGTGGGGTGTGTTATGGATGGAAATATTGCATAAATATACAGCAAAATTGAGTTGGAGGGGAAAGGGACATGAAGAAATATCAGTTTTACGGCTGGGAACAGGCAGATGTTCCGGCAACTTCAAAAACATATGAAAAAATAAAAAATCCAAAAGAATTATATGATATATTATCAGAAATTTGGTGTGCGGATACCTGTGCACCGAGAATGAGGGAAAGATGGAGCAAAGAGAATCAAACATTAGGACAATGTTCTATTACGGCATTTCTGGTACAGGATATCTTTGGCGGAAAAGTGTATGGGATTCTCAGACCGGGCGGAAATTATCATTGTTATAATGTGGTGGGGGATTGTTGCTTTGATCTGACAAGCGAACAGTTTGGCGATGAAATTCTTGATTACAGAGAGAATCCGGAGCAGTTCCGCGAGGTACATTTCCAGAAAGAAGAGAAAAGGCAGAGATACGAGTATCTGAAAAAAGAACTGGAAACATATCTCGGCAGGGCATCGGAGCAGACGAAACAGCTTTACAAAGTATTATTAAGCAAAGGTTACCCCAAAGAACTTTGTGCGGAGATAGCCTACAAAAATATGAACACAGACTATACGGCGACCAGGATGTTAGGTTATCTGTACCGCGTGACAAATCCAAGGATTGAAGATTTAGTAGATGAAATGCTGGCAATTCTGAGTGACAGGGAAGCAATCATACAAAAGAAGGAACTGGAGCACGCACAGGCAGTGATCAATGATATGTATAAAAATGGACTGTAAAAACATGGTTCACGTGAAAAAATCCGGTTGAGAAAAGAGTTTAACGAAAGAACTTAGCCGGATTTTTTTGTATATAACAGTAAAAGAATATTATAAGCGGTTATTACGAAAAAGGATGGATAAAAAATGGTCAGAACAATCGTAAAAGATATTTTCTTTCTGGGACAGAAATCCGAGCCGGCAACAAAGTCGGATATTTCTGTAGGGAAAGATCTTCAGGATACACTGGAAGTCAACCGTGCCGGCTGCGTGGGAATGGCAGCAAATATGATCGGAATCAAAAAGAGAGTGATCATTGTAAATATAGGGCTGGTTGATGTTGTGATGTTTAATCCGGTAATGCTGCGAAAAGATACTCCATATGAAACAGAAGAAGGATGTCTTTCGCTTACAGGTGTGAGAAAAACAACACGATACGAAAACATAGAAGTAGAGTACTATGATATGGACTGGAAAAAGCAGAAGATGAAACTCAGCGGATGGCCGGCACAGATCTGTCAGCATGAGATGGATCATCTCGAAGGGATTTTGATTTAAAAAATTGCGGCGGAGGTTTTCTTAATGTGTAAATGAACGAATTCCCGAAGGGCACGTAAAAGTGCCTTCTTGGGAATTGTTCATTTTGCACATTTCCAAAAACTCCTGGCTTGCCGGGGATTGCTGAAGCGGAAAGCTCTTTCTTGCCGAGGTATAAAAGCTGAGATGAAAGGGACAGAAGCACAGTGATGGAAATTTATCTTAGTCGAAGAAGACTCCCACTTCTATAAAGTGGCGAGCAACAAATTTGTCTTAGTGAGAGTTCAATCTCCGACTAAGATAAACGCTCCGCGAGGGCACACATTGTCCAGTGGACAATGGTTTTGTGCCGACCGGAACGAAGTGTAGAATGCACAGCGATTCTGTTAGGTAAATGTCAGCAAAGCTGACCAGAATCGCGTGCCAAGTCTCACGTGCGTTCGACTTGAATATCGTCACTGTGCTTTTTATATATTTAGTTTCACGTGAAACATAGCGATGTGAAACGCAAAATGTGGTTGTTTTATAGAAAAGAGAAGACAAAGAGAAAACAACTGTACTTTTTATTGGACATGTTGTACTGTATAATGAAGTATAGAAGACGTGGAAAGGAAGGTATGGGGAATGGAGAATGAGAAAAAAATCAAAAAAGTCTATTTTACGTTGACGGGTACGAAGTATCATTATGGAATGGATTTTCTGGAAAAGGGTATGAAATTATATCTGGAAAAGGAACCGGATAATAAATATGATAAAGAAGCAATTATGGTAAAAAAAGAAGGACTTGGATTGATTGGTTATGTGGCAAACAGTACATATACAGTAATCGGAGAAAGTATGAGTGCAGGTCGTTTATATGATAAGATTGGAAAGAAAGCAACAGCGAAAGTTGTTATGCTGACAAATGCAGGTGTTATCTGCAAAATCTGTAAAAAAAGTCTGCTGGAGTATCAGCAGCAAAATAAAGAAATCGAGAAAAGCGAAGAGCCGGTTAAACAGAATTAAAAGAGTTTCACAACGTTTTCACTCTATATGTTATACTGATTTCAACAATGAAAAAGGGAGAAAGGTATATGCCTAAAGGTACAAATCAAAAGTTTAAATTGTACAGACTTGCACAGATTATGCAGGAGAATACAGATGACAGCCATTATATGACAATGCCGGAAATTATGGTTGAGCTGAAAAAATAGGGAATAACAGCAGAAAGAAAAAGTATTTACAGTGATCTGAAAGATCTGGAACAGATGGGCATAGAAGTTCAGGGGGAAAAGACAGGAAAATATTATCAGTACCATGTTGTAAATCGCCCTTTTGAACTTGCAGAACTGAAACTTCTGGTAGATGCAATTCAGTCATCGAAATTTATTACAGAGAGAAAAAGCAATGCACTGATTAAGAAAATAGAGAAAATGGTCAGCAAATATGAGGCAATGACACTGCAAAGACAGGTTTATGTTTCCGGGAGAATTAAAACGATGAATGAAAGTATCTACTATACGGTAGATGCTATTCACAATGCAATATCTGAAAATCGAAAAATTAAGTTTCAATATTTTCAATGGACGGAAAAGAAAGAAATGAAATTGCGACATGGCGGAAAGTATTATCATATCAGTCCGTGGGGGCTTTCGTGGGAAGGACAAAACTATTATCTCGTAGGTTATGATTCTGAAGCAGAAAAAATAAAGCATTATCGGGTGGATAAGATGCTACATATCCAGGTGTCAGAAGAAAAGAGGGAAGGTGAACAGCATTTTCAGCAGCTTGACATGGCTGATTATGCAAAAAAGAGTTTTGGAATGTATGGGGGAAAAGAACAGCTAGTAAAATTAAAAATTAGAGATACGTTGGTGGGAGTGATGATTGATCGTTTTGGAAAAGATGTGATGATTATTCCTGAGGATAAAGGTCATTTTATCGTTCCGGTCTGCGTATATGTCAGCAGACAGTTTTTAGGCTGGGTGTTTTCTCTCGGGGACAGCATAGAAATTCTTTCGCCGCCACAAGTGGTTGAGCAGATGAAAGAGGAGAGTGAAAGGTTGTTTCGACAATACCATTAGAAATACAGAAAGAGCGGCTGAATCATGTAAAATCATGATAGCAAAAGATAAAAAGCAAAAAACTATTTCGATGGAGGGCATTCATATGAACTATGTAGTGATTGATCTGGAAATGTGCAAAGTACCAAAAATGTATCGAAACAAAATGTATAAATATGCAACAGAGATCATTGAAATTGGGACAGTTTTATTGGATGAAGATTTCAGGCAGATTGCGACATTAAGACAGTATGTGCATCCGGAATATGGAGTATTGGATCACTATATCAGCAATTTGACAGGTATTCAGAATGTTCAGATAAAAAATGCACCATTACTTGAGGAAGCCCTGAAACATCTGACGAATTGGCTTGGAGACAGGGAGTATAAAGTTTTTGCGTGGAGTGAGTGTGACTTTGCTCAACTGAGAAGGGAAATAAAAAGTAAACAGATAGAAGATGAGCAAATCCAAAATTTCATGCAGCCAAAGCGTTGGATTGATTATCAGGATGCATTTGTAAAACGAAGCGGATTTTCCAGGGCAATCTCTTTAAGTGAAGCTCTGATGCTTTGCGATATGCAGCCTTGCGGCAGGTTACACGATGGTTTGGATGATGCAATCAATACCGCAAAATTAATTGAGATGCTGGAATCTGATCCAGATTACCAGATTCGTAACTACGAGAAAGAACTTGCAATTTCAGCGGAGCCACTGCAGTTTTGCATGGGAGATTTGTTTGCGAGGTTAAGCTTGAGTGCATAGTATGCCAGGTCGCATATGAATTCGACTTGAATTGATAAAAATGCCAGAATAATCATTTTCAAATTATTCTGGCATTTTTATCCTTTGGAATTCTTTCGGATATTTTGTGTGAGATTGAAAGCGGTATTCCCGTGTAGGTGGTTTCACGTGAAACATTAAAATATTTGATTTCTAAAGTACTCTGTGTTTCACGTGAAACGAAAAAATTATTTTTCAAAGAAAAGTTTCATGTCATTTTCTACAGTATCTATTCCGGCGATTCCGAAGTTTTCCATAAGTACTTTTGCTACATTTGGACTGAGAAATGCAGGGAGTGTCGGTCCGAGGTGAATATTTTTCACTCCAAGATACAGGAGGGAGAGCAGTACAATAACTGCTTTCTGTTCGTACCATGCGATATTGTAGATGATTGGCAGTTCATTGATATCGTCAAGACCAAATACTTCTTTTAATTTCAATGCGATCACAGCCAGGGAGTAAGAATCATTGCACTGACCGGCATCTAAAACGCGAGGGATTCCGTTGATATCTCCAAGATTCAGTTTATTATATTTATATTTTGCACAGCCGGCAGTGAGGATGACAGTGTCTTTTGGAAGAGCTTTCGCAAAGTCGCTGTAATAGTTACGGCTCTTTGCACGTCCGTCGCAGCCTGCCATTACTACGAATTTTTTGATGGAACCGGATTTTACGGCAGCTACAATCTGATCAGCAAGAGCCAGTACCTGTGCATGTGCAAATCCGCCGATAATTTCCCCTTCTTCAATCTGAGCAGGTGGGGCACATTTTTTTGCGTGTTCGATGATCACAGTGAAATCTTTGTTCACAGCAGAAGCACTGCCGTTTTCTGCTGAAATATCTCCAATATGCTGACAGCCAGGATATCCGGCTGCACCGGTTGTGTATAAACGGTCTTTATAGCTGTCTTTTGGCGGAACGATACAGTTGGTTGTCATCAGGATCGGACCGTGGAAAGCTTCAAATTCATCTTTCTGTTTCCACCATGCATTCCCATAATTTCCCACAAAGTTTTGATATTTTTTAAAAGCCGGGTAGTAGTGTGCCGGAAGCATTTCGGAGTGTGTATAGACATCTACGCCAGTTCCCTGAGTCTGTTCCAGCAGCATTTCCAGGTCTTTCAAATCATGACCGGATACGAGAATGGCAGGGTTGTTTCTGACGCCGATATTGACTTTGGTAATTTCCGGATTACCATAAGTTTCTGTGTTGGCTTTGTCGAGGAGAGCCATGCCATCCACACCATATTTGCCGACTTCCAGAGCCAGGGCAACCAGTTCCTCTGCACCTAAAGAATCATCAAGCGTTGCAGCCAGAGCCTTCTGAAGAAAAGCATCCACGTTTTCATCATCGTGCAGAAGGGCATTGGCGTGTTTGGAGTAAGCAGATAATCCTTTTAATCCATAAGTAATCAACTCACGCAGGGAACGGATATCTTCGTCTTTTGTAGACAATACACCTACTTCTGCAGCTTTTTCTTCAAAACTGTCTTCAGTGCCATCCCAGAGGGCTGCGGATGGAAGAGAAGAAGATGTGGAGAGCTGTTTGATAAGGTTTCTTTTCACTTCGAGCGAAGTGTGGATACGTGAAACAATCGCATCTTTATCAAAATTTGCATTTGTTATTGTGACAAAAAGGTTTAAGGTGATCAGGTGATTGATGTCGGTACTGATCTCAACGCCTTCTGCCCGAAGCTGTGTGGTTACTGCGGACAGACCTTTTGTTACAAATACCAGAAGATCCTGCATGGCGGCCAGATCTGGTTTCTTTCCACAGACTCCGACTCTGGTACATCCGGTGCATCCTGCGGTTTCCTGACACTGATAGCAAAACATAGTTTGATTCATAAATGAAATCCTCCTTTAAGATGACAGTGCAAACTGTCTTTTATTTATCTCAGTCGAGAAGACTCCCACTTCTGCAAGTGGTGAGTAACAACAAGTCTTTCTCAGTGGGAGTACAATCTCCGATTGAGATATGCTCTGTACGGGCGATGCCTGCTTCGTATTCTTATCTCAATATCATTTGAAAAAAGTTATTCTCTTTTGTATAATGCTTGTATTGTGTTTGTCATGTGAGTAAAAGTATCTACTGAGGCAGGTCTTCCTGGTACTGCACGTGACGTTTGTAAATATAATGGAAAAATGAAAAGAAATCGGTTGTTTTAACAACGAAGGAGAAAAATATATGTTGAAAAAAATGGAAATAAAAGATTTTGACCAGGTGTATACCTTGATGGAAGAAAGTTTTCCGAAAGACGAATACAGAAATTATCAGAAACAGAAGGAACTGTTTCAAAATCCAGAGTATCAGATTTTGATAGAAAAAGATCCAGAGCTCCGGGAAATCAAAGCATTTCTTGCAGCATGGGAGTTTGAAACGTTTATTTACGTGGAACATTTCGCAGTCAATCCGGTATTGAGAAATGGAGGCGTAGGAAGCAGGATGCTAAAAGCGTTGACAGAAGACGCAGAAAAAATGATCATTCTGGAAGTAGAACCTCCGACAGAAGAAATGGCAGTAAGGAGAGTTAGGTTTTACGAGAGAAATGGATTCTTCTTTAATGATTATCCATACATTCAGCCATCCATGGGTGAAGGGCGTAAAGAGATACCGCTTTTTCTGATGAGCACAGAGAGAAAAATTGACGAAGAAGAGTACAGAATGATTCGCAATACACTGTATACGAAAGTTTATGGAAAGAAAGATGTGCTGGAAAGAGAAAGATTTATTGATATGTGTTAGTTTCACGTGAAACATAATTTCGGATAAGCTAATTTGGACGGATACGCGTGAGATTTAGAACACGATTCGGGTCAGGTCAGCCAGCCGACTGAAACAAATGCTCCACTGATAACAAATTTGTGTCAGGGTGGTGAAATGCAATGCTCTGTCTGATATAGATTTGACGGATTATGGAAGTGCACAGAAGAAAAATAAAAAGAGCATATAAGCTAAAAAAGAAAATGCTTTGGCTTATATGCTCTCTTTGTATACCGGATGTGAGATGACTTCTGCCTCTACGATCAATCAGAGGTATTCTTGGGTGTTAATGATCAGTGGTGACCACAGCCGTGATTTCCACAGGCGTGTCCTTCTTCGTGACTGTGGTGGCTGCATGTAGCACCGGCAGAGGTCAGCTCGCCACGCAGGTAAGCTTCGACTGCTTTGTCCGTGTCTCCGGATGCACCGGAACATAAGGTAATGCCGGCATTTGCGAGAGCTACCTGAGCACCGCCGCCGATGCCTCCGCAGATCAGTACATCAATCTGGTTACCGGAAAGAAGTCCGGCAAGAGCACCGTGTCCAATACCATTTGAGCCCATTACCTGGCTGCTTACGATTTTATTGTTTTCCACTTCATAAATTTTAAAATTTTCTGTTCTTCCAAAATGCTGGAATACTTCTCCGTTTTCGTATGTTACAGCAATTCTCATGACGTTTTCTCCCTTTTTCTGCATATAATTTACTGGCTGCGTGGATTTACAGCAGTTTTCACAGCATGGACTTCCATCACATAAAATGTAATTTCCGCCCTCGATGCGGATGGATTTTCCAAGGACAATGCTTTCGGCAATTTTTTTTCGTGCGGAATTATAAATCAACTGTGCGGTTGTACGTGCAACACACATCTTTTTTGCACATTCTTCCTGGCTCAGACCTTCCATATCAATTTGCCGTATGGCTTCGTATTCGTCTACTGTCAGTGTAGTTACATCGTCCAGTCCGTTTTCAGACTGAAAAATCACATAATCGGGTTCTCTGCAAATCCTTCTTTTTCTACATTTCGGCATAAGTTTTTCTCCTTTTATTGGCATATGCCAATAAAAATAATAGCATAGGTAAGTTAAAAAGTAAAGAGGACATTTGAAATCAGAGGTCAGGCATTCAAAGAATCGAACATTTCTGACTTGAAACAGGGAATTTCGGATTACAGTTTTGGCTGGTATCGCATGCTGGATACGTTGTAAACGGTAACGAATGCCTGCGGATCTTCTTTTGTAATATAGTTCATAAGCTTCTGATATTCCGATTTGTCCACGATGGTAATGATTTCGTTTCTCTTTTGCAGGTTGTAGGCTCCGATGGATTCATAAATAGTAGCTCCGCTGTGCAGATCGTGAATGATAAAATTACGAAGTTCTTCTTCTTTTTTTGTAATAATGCAGACACGACGTTTGATGTTATGGTCGAAAATAAAGTGGTCAAGAACCATACCATTGAAATAAGTTCCGAGGATACTGAGCACTACGGTCTTCTTATCGTAGACGAGTGCGGAAGAAAGTGCAACACACATTCCGGAAAGAGACATGGCTTTTCCTAAATCCATATGTGCATATTTATTCAATATTTTCGCAACAATATCCAATCCACCGGAAGAAGCATTGCGGTTAAAAAGGATGCTTAATCCGACACTGACAACGAGAATATAGCAGAGCACATCCAGTTCCTGACTGTTTGTCATGGAGCCAAAATCCGGCAGGATCATTTCAAAGAGCCAGAGAAAGAATGGAAGCATAATGCTGGTATAAACGGTTTTAACGCCAAATTCCCTGCCACAGGTGAAAAAACCGATGATCAGGAGAGTGATGTTCAGGATCATGCTGATCGCAGACAGAGGGAGCGGAATAAAGTTTGTCAGTACAATACCAAGTCCGGAAATACTGCTGACGGAGGTATGACTTGGAACAAGAAAAAAGTAAACTGCAGCGGCAATGATCGCAACAGCAACCGTCAGAATAAAGGTTTCTTTCAGGATGTTTAAATAGTTTGTTTTTGTTTTCATTATTTGCCTCATTTATCAATAAAATTTAGTATCCGCAACAAGAATGCCAGGGCATCCTTATATATTTAAATTAAAAAAATCAGATAAAAACCAATAGTTATTGCTGAAAATCATACAATTTCGATGGATTCAAGATCATTCGGAATGTAAAGATTGCCGGAAAAATAAGATTCTCCTTCGGCTGAATACAGTTCTTTACGGTTCTGGATGTTTTTGTCCTCTGTATGATAGAGAACAAGGTTCGGAACATGAAGCTTCTGGGCAAGTTCACAGGCGTCTTTTACGGTTGAATGGTGCTTCTCGTAAGGGTTGAAAAGGTCTCTTTCAGAGTAGAGGCAGAAAGCTTCGTGCAGGAGCCATTCGCAGCCTTCTGCGTAAGGCTTTTCACAGTCGTTATAAGGCTCATCGCCGCAATAGACGAGCTTTTTGCCACTGCTCAGTTCCATAGAAAAGCCAAATTGCTTTGCTTTGGTGGATCCGATATCGAAAAAGGTCACATTTCGGTCGTTGATAGTGCGAGTTTCAGCGTCGGAAACACAGATCAGATGCAGCCTGTCGCCGATAAAACGAGTCTGTTTCTTTGGGAGGAGCTGTTCGGTCAGGTTATGGAGCAAGGAAATGACCTCTGCGTGACCATAAATAGTGGCTTCTCCTTCGTATTTGTCGCTGTTCATATTCTGACAGATCATGCGGATCATCCAGATGATACCGGTCAGATGGTCGATGTGTTTGTGAGTGATAAAGATTTCACGCATATCCATCCAGTTAAAACCGGCGTGTTTTAACTGATGAAGAATGGCACTGCCGCCACCACCGTCCACCATAAAATATTTTTCATTTTCTTCCAGGACAAAACAGGTATTGTAACATTCGGTTACAAGTGCGTTTCCGGTTCCTAACATTGTTAATTTCATATGTAACACCTTCCTTTGAAAAAAACAGTAAAGAGGAAATCTGCTGCGGTAAAAAGAAACAGATTTCTGGTTACAAGTTTCCATTAAAATGTCCGTTTTAGAGGCTTAAATATGGATTTCCAATATATTGCACATGAGAAAATGAAATAATGTGGGAACGATTCCATATCGCAAAAAATGCCGGAAAATCAAGGTTTTTCGGGAATATAAGTATTGGAAAAAGCTTCATATCTGACCCAAAACAGACATATAATTGTTACAGGAATGCTGTTTACAGCCTGTAAACCGTCGGATGTACGCTGCATATAAGGAGATACAGGCTATCCAAAGTATATTTTGCAGTAAAAAAGGAAATATTGCAAGAGAAATAAATGGGTGCTTTCTGAATAAAACATCACATATAATGGTATTTATGCATAAAAATAAACGATTTATGCATAAATGTATACATATGCATAAAAAGAAAACAAGGGAATTGTATTGCATAATAAGTGATGTTACGAGACGAGAAAGGGAACAAAAAACCAGATTGACTGAAAAAATGAGGAATTAATACTTGTTTTTTATGATTATATATTTGATCGTCCTGGCTTTCCTTGCACTTTAAGTGTGGCAATGTTAAAATCAAAAAAAGAGTGAAAAGGAATCGTAAAACAAAGCGATAAAGGGGCGGATAAATAGTGGGAAGATTTGGAAAATCAATGACTGCGGATATGATGACTGCTTACTATAGCAAAGGATACACAAGATTATCCGGCATTGATCGTGGAATTTAAATGGAATAAAAATGCACAAACGGCACTGAATCAAATAAAAGAGAAAAAATATTTTGAATCTGTTCGGCAATATACAGGAGAGATACTGTTAGTAGGCATTAATTATGACAAAAAAACAAAGAAACATCAGTGCATGATAGAAAAAGTATACATTTGATGAGGAAGGACAAAAAATTGAGGATAAGAACAGCAACAATGGATGATCTGGAAATGATAGCCGCTGTGGAGGCAGAATGTTTCCCGGCGGCAGAGGCAGCAACCAGAGAAGAGTTTGCAAAAAGGCTGCAACATTATAGTGATCATTTCTGGCTTATGTTTGAGGGGGAGAAACTGATCGCTTTTGTGGATGGATTTGTTACGGATGAAGCAGATCTGACGGATGAAATGTATGAAAAAGCGGAGCTGCATAATGAGTATGGAGCGTGGCAGATGATTTTCGGCGTAAATACAATCCCTGCCTGTCGCAGGCATGGATATGCGGGAGAACTGATCTGCAGAGCAATCCAGGATGCGAAGAAGCAGGGACGAAAAGGTCTTGTACTTACGTGTAAGGACAGGCTGGTTCCATATTATGCAAAATTTGGTTTTGTAAATGAAGGAGTCTCTGATTCCGCACATGGAAATGTTGTATGGAATCAGATGAGACTGACTTTCTAAAAAATGCGATTTCCATTTTGATCAAAATGTGCCCGAAGAGCCTTTTCGGTAAAGAAAATCGGAAGGATCAGCGGGATCAACTGTAAAAAGGTGATAATCAGGCCCATATTGCCGACCGGATCATTGCCTTTTCCAATTACAAAAAGCATTGGAATGACAGAAGGTATGATCAGAATCCAGCCAAGGGTACGCCAGATTTTCCCAAAATAGTGATGGGCAAACTGCCAGGTATCTGCATTTTTCATAGACATGGAAGTGCGGTAGCCAAAAGCGGAATTGATTTCCTTTGGAGCACTTCTGGAAAAAAGTCCGCCAAAGCTGATCATCAGGAATGGAATCAGCAGAACTGTTACGCACATAAAAATCCAAAATCCCATAAAAATCCTCCTTTCGAAAGTCGAAAAATCCCAAGCGTATCTTAGAAGGGAGAAAGGTGTAGTTAAGGATAATATAAGACTAAGATGGGAAAAAAGCAAGATGAAGTTGGGCATTAAGAAAACTTATATGTAAAATAGTACACCATGATGGGGACTCTGAAGCGGAAGATTATTAAAAAAATATTTCTCTGATTTGGATTGACAAAGATCGCTTATTCAAGTATAATAATCACAAAATAGTTTTAAATCTAATTCTATCTGACTTTCATTGCCGTTCGGCAGGAAAATCCAAAAAACTTTATACCTGCACAGAGCGGCTGAAAATACAAAAGTGATATCTTAAGAAAACTTTTTGACAACTGATATTTGCAAATTGCTTCTTAGACAAAGAGTTTCACAATCCCGGTATCCAGGGCTGTTTTGTAGCAGGGAAATGTCAGCAAAGCTGACCAGAACCGTGCACCGGGTCTCAGGTATATTTAGCCTGGATTCATACAAAAAGCAAAGGAGCAGCCTATGGGACAAAAA
>ERZ1106951.957-NODE-957-length-27150-cov-4.089943_pt1 | contig 27150 bp, 23 predicted proteins | sample MGYA00403676_ERZ1106951 | MGnify/ENA primary metagenome ERZ1106951 (study PRJEB35170, sample SAMEA104062398) | human gut metagenome | biome: human gut; feature: human-associated habitat; material: faeces | place: Denmark | collected 2012-04-23 ...
TTTACTCTTTTCTATATTTTTCATCCAGTCGATACCTACATATCCATTTATACATAATAGCTCCTATATCTGTCGATTTACAACATTTCTCCCCAAAAAGCACAAAAAGGATACAGAACAGTACCGTTCTGTATCCTTTTGTATCAATTCGGTTTTAAGCTGAATTACAGCTTTGCCAGCTCGGATGCGATCAGCTTGTTGATGATCTGCGGGTTGCCCTGACCCTTGGAAGCCTTCATGCACTGGCCTACGAGGAAGCCGGTAACATTCTTGCCTGCCTTGAAGTCGGCAACAGCCTTTTCGTTCTTGGCGATAACGTCCTGTACGATGGCGAGGATAGCGCCCTCGTCGGATACCTGCTTGAGACCCATGCGGTCAACGATGGCCTCAACGGTCTCGTCGGTCTCGAACATGCTCGGCAGAACCTTCTTGCCGGCGTTGCCGGAGATGGTGCCCGCCTCGATCAGCTTGACCAGAGCAACCAGCTTGTCTGCGGTCATCTTGGTCTCGCGGAGGCTTACGCCCTTGTCGTTCAGGTACTTGGAGATATCGGACAGGATCCAGTTTGCGGCAGCCTTGGGCTTAACCTGCTTTGCGGCAGCATCGAGAATTTTTTGCTTATACTGGTTTTTGTAGGTGGCAATCTGCGCGTCGATGCGCTTGTCGCTGCGTGTGGCGTCCTGCAGCACGTTAACAGCGCCGGGCAGGTCGCCGTCATCCGCGAGCGTTTTGGCGGTGCTGAGCAGCGTTTCCACGTAGTTGTTGAGCTCTGCGTCCTTAATCTCTTCCAGCTTAGTCTGGACGTCTTTATCATCGCCGAGGATATCGGCGCTGTTCATCAAAATGGCTTCGGCACCGAGAAAATCTTTCTCGTCCGCGCGGCTCTGCGCATCGCTTAACACTTTTTCTTTGTACGCGGTGCGGATGTTTTGAATTTGCGTCTGCGCGTCGTCGTGGTTCACATCGGCGTGAATGACCTTCTGATATTCCGTAATGGCGCGGCCGTCTTCGCCCTGTGCCTGCAGGCTTTTGCCGTTTTTGTAGGCCTCTTTGGAGTCTTTCAGCGATTGAATGCCGTCGAGCTGATCGTCGAGACCGATGTTCGGGAACAGCTTTTGCAGGCGGTCGAGCAGTTCATAGGAGCTGTCGTAGTTCGCTTCGCTTTTATTGTATCGGTCGATGACCGTCTGGGCATATTCCTGCATTTGGTCGGAGACCGAAGCGAGTTCGTCCTTTGAAAGCGTGGGAAGTACCTGCGCCGCAGCGGAATAATCGTAAGCGTCAAGCGCGCGGGTGAGCTTTTGCATGGGTGCATTGTACCACCAGAAAATGCCGCCGATTGTAGCGCCGATGGCGATGAGAATGGGAAGCACGATGAAAAGCCATTTAAAAGAACGCTTTTTCTTCGGCTTTTCGTCGTATTCCTCGTAGGCGTAGCCGTCGTTATACGTATATTCTATGGGTTGCACGCGCGGCTCCGGCCCTGAAATTTCCTCCGGGGTGGGGGAAACGGTGAATGTGCCCTCGTGCTCCATGCCTTCGGGTTTGTCGCCGAGCGCATCGCCGGAGGAAATATCCTCCGTGAAGTCCGTCGGGGAATGGCTGTAAATATCTTCGCCGTCCGGACTGTTTGAAGGGGTATCTTCAGCTTCGGGTGTCGGTTCCGCTTCGGAGAGGCTCTCTGTCAAATTTGAGGAGATGTCTTCCACGGCCGGCTCCGTGGGCGTTTCCGATGCGGGGGCAGATTCCGACTCCGGTTCGCTTACGGGTTGTGCAGTGGCTTCCGGCGGGCACACAACGGGGTTGCCGCAGAGCGTGCATTTTTTCGCGCCCTCCGGCAAGGTGGCGCCGCAGTATATACAAAACATAAGTGACCTCCTAATGTTTGTGGTCCCGCAGGGAAAATTTGCGGTGTTTTCCATAGCATACAATATTCCGGGAAATCTGTCAAATGTTTAGAAAAAATGTGGGAGATAAAGCAAAGAGAGGGAACGAAGCGTTCCCTCTCTTTTCCCCAAAAGTGCCGCTAATCGGCTATTTTAGTCTCCCAAATATGTTTCTGTTCCGGCGAAACGGTCTTCAGCGCGGCGAGTGAATACGGTATCCCCAGCGCGTCCCATTTCGTTTTGCCGATGTCATGGTATGCTATGATCTCGGCCTTTTCAATACAGGTATATTGATGCTTGAGCGCACAAATCGCCTCAAAGTGCGCGTCCGTGTCGTTCACGCCCGGAATGACCGGGCAGCGCAACCACACATGCGCATGCGCGTCCTCAAGGGCTGCCAGGGACTCGAGGATCGGCGCAAGCGGCGCGCCTGCCCATTTTTTGAGGGCATCGGGGTCGCTGTGCTTAAAATCGAACAGAAAAAGATCGGTGAGCGGTATCAGTTCTTTTAAATGTGCGGCAGAGATCAAACCGTTTGTCTCCAGCGCGGTGTGGTACCCTTTTTCGCGGCAGGCTGTAAGCAGCTTTTTCAGGAGTTCAAAGTGCAAAGAAGCCTCGCCGCCCGAAAAGGTGACGCCGCCTTTTGACGAGCGGTAATATTTTGCGTCCTTGTCGATCTGCTTCATCACGGCTTCCACCGTCATTTCGCGCCCGGAAAGCTCCAGGACATCGTTCGGACATACTTCGGCACATTTGCCGCACGCCGCGCATTTTGCACGGTCAAAAACATGTGTGCCGTCTGCTTTTATTTCATGCGCTCCGTTCGGACATACCGCAGTGCATGCCCCGCAGGACGTGCATTTTTCGCGGCGAAACAAGAGCTCGGCATCGGTTGAAAAGCTTTCCGGATTGTGGCACCACGCACAGTGCATGTTGCACCCTTTGAAAAACACGGTGGTGCGAATGCCCGGCCCGTCATACACGCAAAAACGTTGAATATCAAAAATAAGATCCCGCATATCGGCCTCCGCTTACGCGCCGTAGGTCGTACGCTCAATAATCTCGCGCTGCACAATAGGATTCAGCGTGACGAATCTCGCGGAGAAGCCGCCGATACGCACGAGGAGGTTCTGGTAGTTTTCCGGGTGCACCATGGCGTTTTCAAGGTCATCCTTGCCGATGACGCACAGGTTCGTCTGTACGCCGTCGTTGTCGTAAAACGCCTTCAAGACGGCTTCTACTTTATCCATAGAGCCCTTGAAGAGCTCCTTTGTAAAGCGCACATTATTGATAACGCCCACGTGCTTTGTATTGTCAAACTTCGACATGGAGTTGAGCAGCGCCGTAATGCCGCACTTATCTGCGCCGATGGAAGCGCCGTTGGCGTTTGCCATGGGGCTGCCGGCCTTTCTGCCGCAGGCAGACGCCGCGCAGAAGTTGCCCCATTCTGCGCTCATGGAATTGTTGACGCTGACAATATTGTAGTGGTCAAGCCCCGCAGCTTTACCTGCCGCCATGGTAAGGTCGGCAATATCGGTGAAAAGGCGCGTCGCGATGTCGTCAGCCGTGTCGTCGTCGTTGCCGTATTTCGGTGCGGAAAGGCACATGCGGCGAACATCGTCGTGCCCCTCAAAATCGTGATCCAGCACATCGATGAGCTCCGGCAAAGTGAGCTTCTTATCGTCGTAAACGAGCGTTTTAATGGACGTCAGGCTGTCTGCACAGCTGATGATGCCGAACATTTCGCTGGAAGCATTCAGGTAACGCACGCCGCCTTCAAACGTAGCCTTGCCGCGCGCGATGCAGTCGTTCAAAAGCAGGCTGAGGTGCAGATACGGTGCGTTTTCGCCCGCAATTTTATAGTTGAGGTATTTGTGTACAGCAAAGCGGTCAATGGTCGGCTTGAGCTGTGCAAGCACGGCGTCATACAGCTTTTCAAAGGTATCAAACTGCGCCGGGTCGCCGGTCTTTTCGCCGCAGGGAACGTTCTGGTAGAAATCAAGGCCGTTGTGCAGCGCAATTTCCAGCGCTTTCAGCGCGTTGATGCCGTTGTTCGGTGTGCCTACGCTGTAACCGACCATGACGTATTCGCCGCAGCCGAACGGCACATATTGCTCGGCTTCCTCATGCGAAACGCCAAAGACCTTTTCCACAGCCGGTACATTCGTCTCATCGGAGTAAATAATCGGGAATGTGGTGCCCTCCGCATTCACTTCCATCGCCTTGCGGAAAACGGTCTCGTCCATGTCGCTGTAATAGCGCAGGGTGAGCTGCGGCACAGTCTCGCGGAAGCGGCGGGAAGCTTCCATGATGACGATGGCGAGGCGGTCGGCTTCCTTCTGGTGCTTTCTGCCCACGCCGCCGATGATTACGCGGCAGTCATGGATCTTGTTAATCTCTTTAAAGTGCTTATAGAGATACAGCACGGTCTGCACGGCTTCTTCTTCCGTGATGCGCCCCGCGTCGATATCCGCAGCGTAGAGCGGCCCAAGGTAATCGTCCATGCGGCTGTAATTCATAATGTCGCTGCTGACAGCGTAGATCCACATCAGCTGCACGCCCTCAAGGAACGTCTTCGGTGTGCTGTGCTGAATGTTTAAAAGTGCTTCGGCAAGCTTTGTAAAGCGCGTTTTGGCTTCTTCGGTCCCTGCTTTTTCGGCAAGCTCCAATGCCTGTTCGCGGTAACGCTCGCATGCGCCGCGCAGGCTTTCAATCCACAGCTTTAAAGCCGTGTAGAACGAAGACGCGCCGTTCACTTCCGCCGCGCGGTCGATCTCCTGATCGAGCCCGTCAAAGCCGAGGCGGATGAGCTTTTCAAAATCGAGGTTTGTACCTGCCACGCGGCAGTCGCAGTTGCCCACGCCCGCACCGGGAAAAGCTTTCGGCGGCACATAGCCGTAGCGCTTCGAAAATTCCAATTCAACCTTGCGCGCAGTGTTTTCCTCGTGCCAATAGGCCTGCACAGCCTGCAAAGCGTAGTCCTCCATAGCGGTGATCTCACCGTTTTGCTTACAAGCCATGTATGCGTTCAAAAATTCATGCTCGTTAAAGTAATACGTGTAAATGCCGCCGACCTGCGAGGAAAAGCCCACAAAGTCGTGCTCATAGCGGCCCGCGATGCCGTCGTTTTCATCCATCGGCACTAAGATATGACGGAGTTGAAAATCTATGCAGGCGGCTTCACGCAGGTAAATGTCGTTTGTGTTCTCTTTGTAAATGCGCGTGAATTCCAACGCATTGCGCAGTTTTTGAACATCGGTCTTGAACATACCGTTATCCTCCCCAATTTATATTTAAAATTTCTTGATTCCGTTTTTTTGACGCGTTATAATAGCAGAAGAAAGGGGGCGTCGAAATGAGCGACGTTGAGCTTCTGCATTTTTCCGAAGAAAATCTGCACACCGGTGAGGGTGCGCGCGTTCTGCACCAGTGCGGTGTGCCGGCGACGTATAAAATTCACACGCATGATTTTTACGAGCTGTTTCTCGTCTCGCACGGCGGGGCCATCCACGCCGTGAATGGACGCTCGCAGCTGCTTTCCGAGGGCTCGTTCGTTTTGATGCGCCCGAGGGACGTGCACCGCTATGATTTTTTCAACAACGCGGATTTCGAGCTGCTCGATATCGGTATTCCGCGCACGGTATTTGAGCGCTTGTGCGATTATTTGCGGCTTGACCGCGCCATATTTGATACGCCGGAGCTACCGTTACATTGTGTGCTTTCCGGCCACACCTTAACGGATGTGCAGGAAAAGCTTTTGAACACGAACCGTTTTGCCGATAACGAAACGGCATGCCGCTATATTTTAAGCCTGTTTCCGTATTTGGTGCAGCTGTTTCTTACAGCACCCGCGCCGGAAGCGATTTTGCCCGCGTGGTTTTCGGAGCTGCTTGAAAAAATGGAGCGGCGCGAAAATTACACTACAGGTCTTCCGTGTCTTTTAGCGCTTGCAAATATGTCGCAGGAGCACCTTACGCGGTCGTTTCGCCGCTACATCGGCATGACGCCGACGGAGTACATCAACGGCAAGCGATTGTCTTTGGCGGCGCAGCTGCTTTTGCGGGGGGACATGCCCGTCATTGAAATCTGCGGTGCATGCGGCTTTAACAGCTTAAGCCGGTTTTACCGCTTATTTACGGAGCGCTACGGCTGTGCACCGAAGGCGTTCCGCACGCAGTTTGCGCATGCGCAGTCCGGACAAGGTTCGCCTACATCTCTATCATAATCGTTTTGCCGTTTGATTTCCTCAAACGCATTGACTAAAACTTCCACTATATTGATATTCAAAAAATACCGCACAAAGTGCAAAACGCAGCTTTGTGCGGTATGGCAGAAAATGAAAAATGCAGCTCTCTCGAATAGAGAAGGCTGCATTTTTGTGCGTTAACCCACCGGCTGTTCCTCATCCGTAAACTGGCTGCGGTACAGCTCGGCGTAGAAGCCGTTTTTCGCAAGCAGAGATTCGTGGTCGCCCTGCTCTACGATGTTACCGTCGCGCATGACGAGGATAACATCAGATTCCTTGATGGTCGACAAGCGGTGTGCGACGACGAACGAGGTGCGTCCGCGCATCAGCTTGGCAAACGCGCGCTGAATGCGCAGCTCGGTACGTGTATCGATGGAAGACGTCGCTTCGTCCAGAATCAGCATAGGAGGCAGCGTCAACATGATGCGCGAGATGCACAAAAGCTGTTTCTGTCCGGCGGAAAGGCTGCCGCCGTCTTCGCCAATCTGCGTATAGTAGCCGTTCGGCAGCTGCTCAATAAAACTATGTGCGTGCGCGGCCTTTGCGGCGGCGATAACGTCTTCTTCGGAAGCGTCCGGGCGGCCCATGCGGATGTTATCGAGCACAGTGCCGGTTTTCAGCCATGTTTCCTGCAGGACCATGCCGAAGTTACGGCGCAGTGCGCGGCGCGGGATCGTCTGCGTATTCGTGCCGTCCATGCTGATGCTGCCGCTGTCCGGGTCGTAGAAGCGCATGAGAAGATTGATCATCGTCGTTTTGCCGCAGCCCGTCGGGCCTACAATGGCGACGCGGCAGCCTGCCGGTACATCCAAGCTGAAATTGCGAATGAGCGGGCGGTCTTTTGTATAGGAGAAGCAAACGTTATCGAACGTGACCTGTCCCTTTGCGGTCTCGCTGTGCTCCGGCAGCAGTTCGGGGTCGGCAGACATTTCTTCGCTGTCGAGGAATTCAAGCAGGCGATCTGCGCAGGCGAGCGCGTTCTGAAGCTCGGTGATAACGCCGGAAATCTCGTTAAACGGCTTCGTGTACTGGTTTGCGTAGCTCAAAAAGCAGGAGAGCATACCAATGGTGAAGCCCTGTCCGGTCACGGCCAGAAAAGCGCCGATGAGCGCGACCGCCGCGTACACAACGGAGTTTACAAAGCGCGTGGCGGGGTTTGTGATGGAGGAGAAGAATGTCGCCTTTAATGTGTGGCGGCGCAGCTCTTCGTTGATGGTGTCGAATTTCTCCATGTTCTCGTCTTCGTGTCCGTATGCGCGCACGACCTTTTGGTTCGTGATCATCTCATTGATGAATGCCGTTTGGCGGCCGCGTGTTTCGGACTGTAAGCGGAACATGGCGAACGTTTTCTTTGCGATGAAGCGCGCCACCAAAATGGAAAGCGGCGTGACAAGTACCACGACAAGCGTTGTCCAAACGTTGACGGAAAGCATGAAGCCGATGGTGCCGATGATCGTCACAACGCCGGTAAACAGCTGTGAGAAGCCCATCAAAAGGCCGTCTGCAAACTGGTCAACATCGGCAATGATGCGGGAAACGATGTCGCCGGTTTCGTGTGCGTCGAGGTAAGAAAACGGCAGACGGTGAATTTTTTTAAAGGCTGCCTCGCGCATATCGCGGATGGTGTTATACGTGACCTTGTTGCCGCAGACATTCATCAGCCACTGGGCGAGCGCCGCGCAGCCGATGAGCACCGCACAGGTGAAGAGCTTCGGCAGGATAACGGCAAAGTTGACCTGCTCCTTGCCGATGATGGCGTCGATGGCGTCGCCGACGAGCACCGGGATGTACAGCGAACACAGCACGCTGACTACGGCAAGTGCAAGCAGCAAAATGATGGTCGGCAGATACGGACGGATTTGCAAAAGAACACGTTTAATGGTACTGTTTTTGTTATTTATCTTGCTCATTTCGCAGCTGCCTCCTTTCCGCCAAACTGAGAGTCATAGATCTCGCGGTACACGGAGCAGTTCTCAAGGAGCGCATCGTGTGTGCCGCAGCCGACAAGCGCGCCGTTGTCTAAGACGAGAATCTTATCCGCATGCCGCAGCGAAGATGTGCGCTGCGAGACAATGAATACCGTCGGCTTATTCGGCAGTGCGGAAAGCGCGCCGCGCAGTGCCTTTTCGGTCACATAGTCGAGCGCGGAAGCGGAGTCGTCCAGAATGAGAATCGCGGGATTACCCACAAGTGCGCGGGCAATGGAAAGGCGCTGGCGCTGTCCGCCCGAAAGATTGCGGCCTTCGGCGGTAATCTTCATATCAAGCCCGCCCTTACTCTGCACGAAGTCTGCGGCCTGCGCAGCCTTTACGGCTGCCTGCATCTCTTCGTCGTTGGCATTTTTATTGCCCCAAAGCAGGTTTTCGCGCAGCGTGCCGCGAAACAAGACCGCGCGCTGCAATACGACGTGCACCTTTTCGCGCAGTTCTTCAAGCGAATAGGAATTCACGTTGCGGCCGTCTACGCGGATGGTGCCGGAGGACGCATCGTAGAAGCGGGGAATAAGTCCCACAAGCGTCGTTTTTCCGCTGCCTGTGCCGCCGATAACGCCGATGATCTCGCCCGGATCGGCGGTGAAGCTGATGTTTTCGAGCGCGTCCTTCGCGCCTTCGTTATAGTGCATGGAAACGCGGTCGAACTCGACGGCGTGGGTATTGTAGATTTTCTTGTCGTCGGAATAAACGGTGTTTGTGTCGAGCTCGAGCACGTCGCGGATACGTGCGGCGCTTGCAAAGGACTTTGTTACGGTGATGATGAGGTTTGCAAGTTTGATGAGCTCAACTAAAATCTGGCTCATGTAGTTATACAGCGCCACGACCTGACCCTGCGTCAAAATGCCGGTGTTGACCTGAACAGCGCCGTAATGGATGAGCAGAATGATGCCGACGTTAATCAGGATAAACGTAACCGGATTCAAAAGTGCGGAGATACGGCCCGTGGATTTCTGGAGCTTGGAGAGCAGCGAATTTTGGCCGATAAATTTTTCTGTTTCGGTGTCTTCACCGCAGAACGCGCGTATGACACGTGCGCCGTTCAGATTTTCACGCGTGGTGTTCAAAACGGAATCCAGCTGGTTTTGAATAGCCTTGTAGCGCTTGATGGTCAGCAGCATGATGCCGAATACCACAACGGAGAGCAGAGCGACCACAATGAGGAACTGCAGCGCGCTGCCGGGATCAATGGTGAACGCCATAACGCATGCGCCGAACACAATGAACGGCGAGCGCATAAACAGGCGCAGTACAAGGTTCACACCGTTCTGCACCTGATTTACGTCATTTGTGATGCGTGTCAGCAGCGTGGAAGTGCCCACACGGTCCAAAAGAGAGAAGGAGAGTTCGTTGATTTTTTGGAACAAGCTGTGACGCAGCCCGGTGGCAAAGCCCACGGCAGCCTTTGCGGCAAAATACTGCGCCGTGATGGCACTGACCATGCCGACCACACCGAACCCGACCAGAAGCAGACAGCGGGAGATGATGAAGCCGGTGTCACCGGTCTGAATGCCCACGTCGATGATCTGCGCGATTACGAGCGGGACAATCAGCTCAAAGGTGGCTTCGAGCAGCTTGAAAAGAGGCGCTAAAAACGACTCTTTCTTATAGTCTTTCATGTAAACGAGGAGCTTTCGCATGGCGTTCGTCCTTTCCGAACAGTTTAAACGGCATAGTTTTCTATACAATTCCGTTTTTGTCAGCAATTTTCATTATACCGCCTATTATAGTGTAAGTCAAATCGAAACATACCCTGCTACGGAGCGCAGCAGGGTATGTTCTATAAGAATTATTTATTCACAGGAAAGCTCTACCGGGTCTGTAAAGTGTTCGTTGTTGTAGATGTCGCGCAGGGTGTATTGGATCACCGTGCGGTATTCGCCGATTTCCTCATAGGAGACGGCGGGTTCACTTGTGTATGTTACCGGGTCGCCGAGCGTGTAGTCCCGGTCGTAGTTGAAATCGTAATCATAGTACGAACAGGTGTACTGAATCTGATCCGTCTCCGTAAAGCTGTGCAGACCCTTTGCCGCTACCGTAGGCTCTTCGGTCTTTAAGCGGTAGCCCGCAACAAAGCCGCTGTCATGGTCGCTGTCCCAGCGCAGAACGATCTCAATATCGGTGCTGCCGTTCAGTTCGGCCGGCACATAACCCGTTGTGTACCAATAATCGTCCGTCTGTTCCTCGGTTTCGGCGTAGAACGGCACAATCACGCCGTCGATCGAGATCCATGTATAGTCAAAATCGACTTTCAGGTCGCCGTCGTCGTCAAACTCGTACACGTTGTCATTGCCAAGGTCAATATATCCCTCGCCGTCGTCGAGGTAAACGGTCATATCAATGTACGTGATGAGGTTCCATGCTTCATCGGAAAGAGAGAGTGCATAATAGTCGCCCTTGTCGATGAGTTCAAAATCGTTGTCGTTTATTGTGGTGACGTTTTCGCCGCCAACCTCGGAGGAATCGAACCAATCGTAGTAGGAGTAAAAATCGATATCACTCTGCGAAAGCGACTGCCCGGAGAGCATCGTGTTCATGAATTTATCGTAGAATTCAAAATATGATTCCGGGAAGCCGACGCAGGTCATTTCAAAGCGTGTATCGCCGTAATAATCCGGCCACAGGCACGGAAAATAGACTGCAATGCCCGCGGCGGACTTTTCATAGGTGACGTTATACACCACCATGTTCTGAACGGCGGCCTGCACATCGTCCTCGGTGCCGAGGGAAAGGCTCTGCTTTGTCAGCGTGGCGAGGTCGGAAAGATCGACCTGGTCGTATTCGTTGTCGCCGAATTCCCGCACGTTGTTGCGCACCTGCGAAAACGCACCGTAGCTGCCGCTTTGCAGTGCGGTGTAGGCGCTTTCCCAGTAGCTTTCCAGCGCAGCGTATAATTCCGGCACATAGCGCAGGTCTAAAACGGAAAGCGTCGGCATGTCGGCGAAAATATAGGCCTCAAGGAAATCGTCCGCCAGCTTTTTGCCGAGCTCCGCCGTGGGTACGGCGGGGTCTTCCGCCAGCATCGTAAGCCAGTTTTTGTACGCCCAGCCCTCGCCGGGCTCGGATTCTTCGGAGGCGATGAGGTAATCCGCATACGGATCCAAGGCGTAGGCCACCTCTGCCGTCGCCATCAGGCAGGCGTCAAAGCCGATGAAATCAAACTGTACGCCGCCGTTATACAGCGCTGTAGAAAGAGAAGAGAGTGTCAAAGAAGTGTCTTCGTACAGCTCGTCGTAGCCGAAGCCTGTCATGGTGCCGCCGCCGTGATCCCACAAAATGAGCTCGTAGCGGTCTGCGGGGTAGCTTTCGGCGGAGAAGCGAATGAAATCGGAGAGCGTGTCGGCGTCCGTCATATTCATGCTGCCAAGGCTTTGGAGCAGCGTCATATCGCCGTTTTCGATCACAAAGCGCTCACTTTCATCGTCTGTGCAGACATCGTTCCACCAGGTTTCGGTGCCGCCGGTCTGGAGTACAAGGTGAACGTTTTCGGAAAGCGCGGCATCTGCCATTTCCAAAAGGTCGTCGGTCGCGGAGCCGTCCTCACTCTCTAAGTCGGAGCCGATCATGTACACCATTACCGTGACACTTTCAGCGTTTGCAACATCCGTGTAAAACGCACGCAGGTCGCCGTCTTCGGTCGGCACAGGGGTGGAGATGACGCCGGAGGATGCGGAGCTTTCCGAAATCACGGAGGACGAAGCTTCGCTGTTTTCACGAGCTTTACCGGCTAAGACCAAAACCGTGCTGCATCCTGTGCAGTTAAAAATCAAGCCGAAGCTGAGCAAAAGGGGCAAAACGCGGGATAAAAACCGTCTCATACAAAACTCCTTTTATGGCTGTGGACGGAAAACGACCGTGCCGGTTGCGTCGTCCATGCTTTCCACAATGGCGAGCGATTCGAGCGGGTAGCCCATCTCGCGAATTTTCGCGCCGCCGGGCTGAAACCCCTTTTCAATCGCGATACCGATGCCTTCCACCGTGCCGCCCGCCTGATCTACAATAGAGATGAGCCCCTGCAGCGCGCAGCCGTTTGCAAGAAAATCATCGATGATAAGAATGTGATCCTCGGGGCCGAGAAATTTTTTCGAAACGATCACGCGATTCACACGCTTATGCGTGAAGGATTCCACTTCGGAAACGTATACGTCGCCATCAATATTCACACTCTGGCTCTTTTTCGCAAAGACGACCGGCACGTCAAAGCATTCCGCCGCCACACATGCAATACCGATGCCGGAGGCTTCAATCGTCAGAATTTTGTTGATGGGCTTATCTGCAAAACGTCGCTTGAACTCTTTGCCCATTTGGCGGAACAGGCGCACATCCATTTGGTGGTTTAAAAAGCTGTCTACTTTCAATATATTGCCGGCTTTTACAACGCCGTCCTTTACGATACGTTCTTCCAGAAAATTCATACTGTTTTGTCCCCCGAGGTTCTTGTTGATTCTATTGTACCGAAGCGGAACGGGAATGTCAATTCCGAATGCGCATAGGAAAGCGCGTCTGCCCCGCGAAGCTGCTTTCCAAAGAGAAATCAAGAAGCCCTCCCGTGGCGGTCATGGATATACTTCCTATATAGGGTACATATCCATCACTTCGGGAGGGTGTTTTTGCTTTTATTCAGAAATTCTTATTATTTTCCGGCGGCGTCCAGGTGAAATCCTCGGCGGAAAGAAGCGTTTTGCCGCTGTGAAAGCGGTCAAGCTCCGCGGTGCACAGCCGCACGGCGTCTTCAATGTACGTGTCCACCATGGCAGCCGTGAAAAAGTAGGGGGCATCCGCCGGCGCGGGCACAAAGTTTTGATGAATCGAACGCAGAAGACCTTCGGCGTCAAACGGCTCAAAAGCGAAAATCAGTTCCTGCGTGAAATTCTCCGGGACGGCAAGGTCATCCCGAATATTATATTTTTGAATGAAATGACGGTTTAAAAGCGTGTAATCGTGGTGCATGCGCGCGGTGCTTTCCGGCGTGTAGGGATTCCAGCCGAAGGTGTCGTACAGTGTTTTGCGGTACAAAGCATCCTCAATGAGGTGCAGATAGTAGCCGAGGTAAAGGTCGTCTTTTTGCATACGCTCGCCGAACTGCGCGCGGTACGATTCAAGATCATAAAGCCGAATGCCGAGCTTTTCATTGTAAACGCGAAAATGTGTTTTCCGCTTGTTTACGGAAGCGTCCGGCAGTACCGCGCCAAAGCGCAGCCGTGCACCGTCGTGCATAGGAAACAGTTGCAAAATTTTATCCGTGATCGCGTAGTGCATGAGACTGGAAGCCATATTTTTTTACCTTTCTTCCGTAATTTTCGGGAGCGGCATTTGCAAATATCCGCAGGCGGGAATATCCTTTTCGGTGACGGGGCGAATCATGGGAAAGCCTTCTTTTGTTTTAATGCATCTTATCCAACCGTACGACGCATTCTACATGGTCGGTGTGGGGGAACATGTCTACGGGCTGAATCTTTTCGGCGCGATAGCCGCGCTTTGTGAGAAAATTAAGGTCGCGCGCGAGCGTTTCAGGGTTACAAGAGACGTATACGATGCGTCTCGGTGCAAGTGTGAGCGCGCAGGAGAGAAACGCGGTGTCGCTGCCGGCGCGCGGCGGATCCATGAAAAGCACGTCGCAGTGTTCACCGGCGTTTGCCATATCTACCATAAAGTCGCCTGCATCGGCGCAGACGAAGCGGATATTTTTCACGCGGTTTAATTTTGCGTTTTCACGGGCATCGCGCACGGCGTCGCGGTTCACTTCTACGCCGAGGACCTGTCCGGCTTTTTTGGCGGCGACCATGCCGATGGTGCCGATGCCGCAGTACGCGTCAATGACGGTTTCTTTGCCCGTGAGTTCCGCGAATTCCATCGCTTTGCTGTACAGCGCCTCGGTTTGCACGGGGTTAATCTGGTAGAATGATTTTGCCGAAATGCGGAAGCGCAGCCCGCAGAGAATATCCGTGATATAGCCGGGGCCGTAGAGCGTTTTCTCGTTCTGCCCGAGCAGCATGGAGGTGTAGCGGTCGTTGACATTTTGAATGATTGTGGTAATCTCCGGGTGAAGCTTTAACAGCGCACGGGTGAAATTGTTGCGCGCGGGGAAGATCGGCGTACCGGTGACGAGCACAACCATGACTTCGCCGGTCTGGAAGCCGCGCTTGACGAGCACATGGCGCAGAAAGCCGCGCCCGGTGACTTCATTATACGTTGTCATTTTGAAATCGCGCAGCAGGCGGCGGATATCGACGATGATGCGGTCGGCAATTTCGTCTTCCGTCATGCAGCTGTCCACGGCGACGATGTTGTGCGTGCTGCTCTGGTAAATGCCGGAGATGATGCGTCCGGCACGCGTGGTACCGAATGCGGCCTGCACCTTGTTGCGGTAGTGGTAGGGGTTCTCCATGCCGATGATGGGCTCTACGCGGCAGAATTTGCCGAGCAGGCGGATGCACGTGCGCTCCTTGTGCGCGAGCTGTTCCTTATAATCGAGGTTCTGCAGTTGGCAGCCGCCGCACTTTTTGCTGTGCGGACAGCGCGTTTTGTTCTGTGTGCTTTCCATTTTTATATGTCCTTCCGTAGTTTAAATCGGTTTTAGCGGTTTATTTTATGAATTTGCAAGGCAAATTCATTGGGAGACCCCCTAATTGTGTCTCCCACACCACAACAGTCCACCGGGCTGTTGTGGTTCTCATCCTGATTTTTGTTAGGCAAAAGGTGTTTCGTCGTCTGCGGACGACGACTTAGGGCGCTGCCCTAATGAGCCCAAGCGAACGCACACGTTCGCTTTAAGCTTCTTGAAAAAGCTTAAGCAAAACTTTTAACCACCGTTGCCGTTGGCTTATGTTTCTTTTATACTATCATTTTGTTTCTCCAAAATCAAGAAAAGCCTTGTTTTCTGCCCGAAAACACAAATTTTGGTTGAAAAGCGAAAAGTTCCGTGCTATACTGAATGTGAAAAAAGGGTGCTGACGTATAAAGTCGGCTGAGAGCGGCGTGAACGCCGAAACCTGTTACCTGATTCGGATAATGCCGACGTAGGAAAATACGCTTATTTTAAGTGCTTTTTATGCCGCGTGCCGAATGGGTGCGCGGTTTTTGTTTTCTCCGCTTTATCCCCTAAATCTCGGTAGAAAACCGGAGGAATGAACTATGAAGAACAACAATACAAAAAAGCTTGCGGCCTGCGCGGTTATGGTCGCACTGGGCGCTGTGCTTAGCATGATCAAGGTACTTCAGATGCCGTTTGGCGGTTCCATCACGCTGCTTTCCATGCTGCCCTGCGCCATGATTTCCATCATGTACGGCCTTAAGTGGGGCTTTGCGGCTTCCTTTGTGGAATCCGTCGTTCAGCTTGCGTTCGGCATCACGATGGACGGCATCTTCGGCTGGGGCATGACGCCTTCTGCTCTCATCGGCACGATTTTGCTCGATTACATCGTGGCATACACGGTTATCGGCATTGCGGGCATTTTCCGCAAGAAGGGTTATGTAGGCATTTGCTGCGGCACGGCGCTGGCTGTTGCGCTGCGCTTTGTGTGCCACTTCATTTCCGGCGCCATTATCTTTGCAAACTTTGATGAGTTTGTGGCGTTCGGCGCTTCCTGGGTGGGCCACCCGTGGCTTTACTCCTTCTGCTACAACGGCACTTACATGCTGCCGGAGCTCATCTTTACAGTTATCGCGGCGGTTATTCTGTTCCGTCTGCCGCAGATGAAAAAACTCATCGCGGACGAGGGCGAATAAATCTAAACAAGCGGAAATTTCGGGCGGTGCTCTGCGGAGTGCCGCTTTTTCGTATAAAATCCCGCCGCGGTAGTTGTGTATCTTTGAAAAACGTGGTATGATGGATAAATCACAAGCGCAGCATCCAGCTGCACGAAGCCGTGCAGCAGCCAGCGGCGCGAAAGGAGTTTAACAAATGAAGAAAGTTCTGAAGCCCGAAGAAAAGACCATGGAAAAAATCGTGGCGCTCTGCAAAAACAGAGGCTACGTATACCCCGGCTCCGAAATTTACGGCGGTCTGTCCAACTCTTGGGACTACGGCCCGCTGGGCTGCCTTTTCAAGGACAACGTAAAAAACGCATGGAAACGCAAGTTCGTGCAGGAGAGCCGCTACAACGTGGCGCTGGATTCCGCAATCCTCATGAACCCGGAAGTCTGGGTGGCAACCGGCCACGTGGGCGGTTTCTCCGACCCGCTGATGGACTGCAAGGACTGCAAGACCCGTCACCGTGCCGATAAGCTCATTGAAGACTTCACCGGCGAATCCGCAGACGGCTGGACGAACGAGCAGATGCAGCAGTTCATCGCCGACAACAACATTGCCTGCCCGGAGTGCGGCGGCCACAACTTTACGGACATCCGCCAGTTCAACCTGATGTTCAAGACGTTCCAGGGTGTTACGGAAGACGCAAAGAGCCAGCTGTACCTCCGCCCGGAGACTGCACAGGGCATTTTTGTCAACTTCCCGAGCATTCAGCGCACCACGCGCAAGAAGGTGCCGTTCGGCGTTTGTCAGGTGGGCAAGAGCTTCAGAAATGAGATTACCCCGGGCAACTTCATTTTCCGTATTCGCGAGTTTGAGCAGATGGAGTGCGAATTCTTCTGCAAGCCAGGCACGGATCTCGACTGGTTCTACTACTGGAAGGATTTCTGCAAAAACTGGCTTTTGAACCTCGGTCTGGACGAAGCGAACATCCGCCTGCGCGACCACAGCCAGAAGGAGCTCTCCTTCTACTCCAAGGCGACGACGGATATTGAGTATCTGTTCCCGTTCGGCTGGGGCGAGCTTTGGGGCATTGCAGACCGCACAGACTATGACCTCACCCGCCATCAGGAGCATTCCGGCAAGGATCTCTCCTATTTCGACCCGGAGACGAACACCCGCTATGTGCCGTATGTCGTCGAGCCGTCTCTCGGCGCGGACCGCGTAGCGCTGGCGTTCCTGTGCGACGCTTACGACGAAGAAAACCTCGGCACCGAAGAAAAGCCGGACGTGCGCGTTGTACTGCGTCTGCACCCGGCACTGGCACCGTTTAAGGCAGCGATTCTGCCGCTCTCCAAGAAGCTGAGCGAAAAGGCCGGTGAGGTTTACGATGCGCTCGCAAAGAAGTTTTCTGTTGACTTTGACGATACGGGTTCCATCGGCAAGCGCTATCGCCGCCAGGATGAGATCGGCACGCCGTTCTGCATCACGTATGACTTTGACAGTGAAAATGACGGCTGCGTTACCGTTCGCGACCGTGACAGCATGGAGCAGGAGCGTGTGAAGATCGACGAGCTTGAAGCGTACATTGCAGAGAAGATCGATTTCTAAAAAAATATAAATAGACACAGCACCCGCCGTTTCGACTGCATGAACCGTGCAGAGAAGCGGCGGGGTTGTTTATTTTGCCGTTGAAAAACCATGCAAAATATGCTAAACTAAATAAAAATGAATTCGAAATCGTGACACATAAAAGTTATCACGAAAGAGGAAATGGATTATGAGAAATACTTTTTCTAAACGTATATTTGCTGTTTTAGCGGCGGTTTTACTCGGCGCTGCGCTGTGTGCGCCGCTTACCTTTGCGGATGAAGCCGATACGGCCGATACCACAGACAGCACCGAAACGGTGGACACCACGGAAGGCACGACCGACACCGCAGGCGAAGACAGCAGCGGAGCGGAATCGTTCTTTAATGAGCTGAAGGCCGATAACGGCGTCGGCCGCACGCTGTTCATTGCGGGTGCGGTGTGCATCGTGCTCGGCGTCGGCGGAGTTGTCAGCATCATTTTGTGGCAGCGTGCAAGCCGTAACCGCGACAGCGGCGAAGCGGACCGCGCCGAGGTGCTGGATGAGATTGAGCAGGAGGAACGACGCAACCGCAGAAGACGCGAAGAAGAGCGCATGCGCCGCGAGCAGATGCAGGCGCGCCGTGAGGCAGAGCCCCGCATGCCCACGTCCTTTGACCCGGATAAAGACACCGGCGAGCTGCCGGTGATGCCGGTGTCGGCAGGGTACACCGCAGAACGCCCCATCATGCCGGAAACGCCGGTCTCCATGCAGCCACAGAACATGCGCCGCGCTGCGGTGCAGACCTCAGTGAATCGCGCGCCACGGCAAAGCGCCGCACCGAGAGCTGCAAAGCCCGCCGCACCTGCGCCGAAGCCCGTGCAGCAGCGCCCGGCAAATACCCCGAAGCCGGCTGCACAGACAGTGCAGGCAAAGCCTGCTGCGCCGAAAGCGCCCGAAAAATATGACCTTGAGGACATTTTAAGAGAAGTCCGCGAGATGAACGCGAATAAATAATCGTACATAAAAAGGCCTTTGCATCTCCGCTTTGGACGGTGCAAAGGCCTTTTGTCGTCTTAATTTTGCGTCAGGTTCTTTTCTTTCTCGAAAAATGCTTTGCGCAATGTCTCGAAATCCTCGGGTGTGCAGACTTTTTTACAGGTGGGGATGAACGAGCCTGTCACCGTGAAGCACGCTTTCATGACGTCGCACGGGTAGTTTTCACATTGGCCGCAATGCGCGATGTGCTTTTCGTTCACGCATTTTACAAGGCGATAGCGGCACCAGTTTTCTTCCTTGCAGCCGGTACAGGCAATCTCCTCGTTTGTTACCACGTGGTCGCGGTAGCCGATTTTATACCACAGCTCGGCGGTGTGGTGCAGTTCTTCTGCGGTTTTGGTGTACGGCGGCACGTTGTAGCGCGGACATACCGCGCAGTCGTTTCCACACGCCGCAATGATTTTTTCACACATAGAGAACTCCCCCAAAAAAACTATATCTATTGCAGCTCGTCGCGGTAGTAGGCGAGAAGCAGATCGACCATTCTGCCGTAGGAGCGCAGGCCGTTTTCCTGCCCGTTGGCTTTTAAATACGCGTCGTTCACGCGGTCGGAGACCTCGGAAACGGGCGTTTCGTACTGCTTCCAGTACGCATTATTTGACCGAATGTCGCGGCGCAGTGCGTCGCTTTTTAAAGCGTCCGCCTGGTTCCACAGGTCGCTGTCCACAGTGAGCAAAGCATTCATCGCGTGGACGGATGCCAAATACACACCGCTGTAACGGAATTCCGGGTCGTCACTTTGCAGGCACGCCAAAAATGCGATGAAATTCGCTTCGTCCTCGCGCATGTAGCCGGAAAGGTGTGAAAGCTCGTGGCACATCGTCACGGGGATCAATACGTCGTTCATGTGGACGTTGACGTTCGCTTCAAACGTGAACGGACAGTAAATGCCGCTGATGTCAAGGTACGACATCACTTCCGAGAACAGCACGGGCTTCGGTTTTCCGTTTGTGTAGAGCGTGGAATACGTATCATGAAGGCTGTTGAATGATGATTTTGCTTCGTCTGCATCGAGAAAAACATCGTTTGAAAGCTGAAATACACCGTTTTCGTCTTCGGGCAGGTTTTCGCGCAATGTGTTCGCTTCGTTGATTAAATACACGCACACATCGTAAAGCTCCTCGGCGGAGGACTCCCGCACGGTAAGTCCGCTGACGGCGGCAAAGCTGTACCGGCGGTGGTTCGTGCCGTAGTTCGTTACGCACAAAAATGCGATGCACGTGGCGATGAGAACAGGAACCGACAAAAACCGCACAAAGTACGCAAAACGGCCCTCTTTATGACAAATGAGTTTATAAACGCCGTGAATGAGATACGCCAAAATGAAAAGAACAAGCGCGATCAGACAAAATTCGCCGACAGAAAACGGGAAGACTCCCGTAATGGCGGAAAAGAACTGCGCGTACACGGGGTAGATCGTCACGGCATACCACTCGGCAAAATCTGCGCTCTGCCGTGCGGCGAAGTCCAAAAGGAACGCCGCAGGCAGCAAAAGCAGCAGCCAAAAGCGCTTTAAACGAAACGCTTTAAGATAAGTTTTCATAGTTTGAATTCCTCGGCGCTGTATTGCCCGAGCTTTTGTTCGCTTTTCGGCTCGCGGCGCAGCGGGTCATATTGAAATTTTGCGCAGTGCTCTCCACCGAGCTGCCCCGCAAGACATTTTTTCTGTACACCGTCCGCATGAAACGCGCAGTAAGCGCAGTCCGGCTCAATGCGGCTACCAAACAGAGCGGGTGTTTGTTTTTTCTTTTTGCGTCCGAACACTTTCGTCGCCTCCGATTTTCAGGTTGCTCTTAGAGTTGTTCTCATTGTAGCATTTTCCCGGTGGAATTTCCACCACAAATTTTCGACGGTGTTTTTCCGCTGCGGAGAATACACGTGAGAAGAAAGAACACAGACAGCGCGATGAGCGCCAAGGATGATGCCGCGCTGCCCGCCATGGGCGCGGTGTTGAGGGACGAGGTTTCCACGGCAACCGAGGTGTTTGCCGGGAGAAAATAGGAAAGCAGCAAATAAAATGCAGCGAAAAGCAGACCGTTTAAAAAGCGTGCGAGAACATATCTCGTTTTCGACAGCGGCAGCCCCGCTTTGTGGAAAAAGGAGAAGATCTGCAAGTGGATGCAAACGCCGGAAAAGCCGAGCCCGAACGCTAAAAAATAAACCGGCAGGTGCCAATATATGCACTGTGTGACTCCGGCGGTGATCTCCAGACCCATCGTCAGCAATGCGCCGGAAAGCGGCACGGTGAGCCCAAAGCGGGAGAGAAAACCGCATAAATACTGAAAAATGCCGGCATCGTGCAAAACGGCCAAAAGCATGGAAAACACAAGGACGAACCCGCAAAGGGAAACGGTGGCCTTAATGCCGTCCTGCACAGCGGAGACGATGCCGCCGGGAGCAGATTCTGGCGATTTTAGGCTTTTTTCGGGTTTTTCGGCAAAGCGCGACAGGGTGAGTCCCAGAAGTAACGGCGCAAGTGCGCAGGCAAAAAATAAATTCAGCCCGATGCGCTCGCTTCTTAATAATAAACTGCCCGTATAGGCTGCCGCAAACGCATAGCCCGGCGCGGTACAGAAGCATAACAGCCGCGCCGCCTGTTCCCTTGTGAGCTTTCCGGTCGCGTATAAATTTGCGGTGATCTTCGCGCCGGTAGGGTAGCCTGCGGTGAGCCCCAACAAAACGGCGGGAGCGGCGCAGGCGGGTAGGCGGAACACATGACGCATTACGGGGGAAAGCGGGCGAAACAGCACCTGCGCCGCGCGGCTGTTCGTGCATAGGCACGCGAGTAAAATAAACGGGAACAGCGAGGGAATCAGCGTGCCGAGGCATGTGTGGATGCCGCTGACAACGCCTGCGGCGGCAGCGGTGCGGTGCCTGAGCAGGAGCAAGGCGAGCAGTAAAAGCGCGGCGGTGCGGATATAAAGCGCCGGAAGCTGCAATTTTTGGCGAATGAAAAAAGCGATGTGTTCTGTATGCTTCGACACGGTGAACCCTCCTTTTGAAAAAGTATATGCGTGTTTTCCCGCACATACGTATAGAGGAGTAAAAAGAAAGAGGGTGGGCGCATGGGTGAGCTTGCAGATAAGCTGCGCTATGCCATGCAGGACGGCACGATACGCACGGAGATTCTCGGCACGGCGAAGCTTATTTTAGAGGGTTGTGACGGCGTAATCGAATACGAAACGGAAAAGATCGGCCTGCGCTGTGGGCGGCGCGCCGTGTGGGTGGAGGGGCAAAGCCTACGGCTTTTGTGTCTTGAAGAGGATGGCGCGGTGATCACGGGACATATTGAGGCGGTGAGGTTCGCATGAAGAAAATCACGCATTGGGTGCTCGGCACGGCAACGGCGCGTGTTTCGGGCGATACGGCACGGTTTATGAACATTGCGGTGAAAACGGGTCTGCGCCCCATTCGACTTCAAAAGGATGGGAAAGACGTGCTTTTCACCTTGTATGCGAAGGACTACAAAAAGCTGCATAAGATCAAACAACGCACGCACGCGCGGGTGAAGCTTGCGGAGAAAAGCGGCTTCCCGTTTCGGTTCCGCCGCATGCTGCGCCGGCCGGGACTTTTGCTTGGCACGGCGCTCGGCGTGGCGCTGATGCTGTTCCTTTCCGGCTTTTACTGGGAGATGACGATCTCCGGTGAAGATATTCCGTATGCCGAAAGCGAAATTTTGGCGGCAGCAAAGCGCGTTGGCGTGTATATCGGCGCGCCGCGAAGCACCGATACCGCTTTGGCTTCTGTCGCGCTTTTGGAGGAGTTGCCGGAGCTTTCGTGGGCATCGTTCAACACGGAGGGTTGTACCGTACAGCTTGAGCTGCGCACGTCCGTCACAAAGGCGGAGGGCGCGGAGCACGACGGCACGGGGGACATCGTCGCGTCACGCGCGGGGCTCATCCATTCTATCACGGCGCAAAACGGCACGGTGCTCGTGAAAGTCGGTTCTGCCTGCGCCGCGGGGCAGGTGCTCGTTTCCGGCATCACACAGGTGGGCGACCCGTATGACCCGGAATATAACCCCGCGCGCTGTTTTTACACCCGCGCCCGTGCGGAGATTCTGGCGGAGACACAGCGCACATTCACGGCATCCTGTCCGCTTAGTACCGAAACGGTGCGTGAAACGGACCTCGGTACACAGCGCGCGCTGCATATTTTGGGCGTGCGCGTGCCGCTCTCGCTTTCCGGCGCGCCGAAAGGCCAGACGGCATACACCCGCACGCCGTTCGTTTTGCAGGGGCACACGTTGCCGCTGTGGGTGGAAACGGTGCGCGTATATGAGGAGGAGACCGTGCCCGTTACGTTCACGGAGGAAGAAGCGCAGCGCCGCGCACTTGAAAATCTGCATCAGCTGCAAAAGCTTGCGCTTGGAGAAGACGGGCGTGTGCTTACGGAAAACATCACATATCAGACAAAAGACGGCGCGGTTTACGTCACGTCCCGGTGTGTATGTCTTGAAAACATTGCGCAGGAGGCGCCGCTCACCCTGCCTGAAGAGCCTGAAAATTCGGAGAATATAGGGGTATTTGTCGGAAATGTACAGGGAAACGGCTAAATTTCGTTGAAAATTTCATAACCACATTGGGAACACTTATGCTATAATAAAACAGGAAATTCGGTTTTTTAGACTGCACGGTTTTTCAAAGCTGTGCGGCAAAAGGAGAACGATTTGGAAAGAAGCATTCATGTAAACAAAGCAGAATACGCGGCAGAGCTTTTCGGCAGCTTTGACGTGAACGCAAAGCGACTGGAAAAGGCATTCGGTGTAACGTTTTCCTGCCGCGATTCGCAGATCCACGTCATCGGAGAAGAACCCGGTGTTTCGCGTGCGGTGCGTGCGGCAGAAAGCCTTTTGCGGCTTGTCGAAAAGGGCGAAGTTCTAAACGACCAGAACGTCGGCTACTGCATCGACATGGTCATGGAGGACAGCGAAGCACAGATGGCGCCGCTTACGGACGGCTGCATCTGCATCACGGCGAAAGGCAAGCCCGTAAAGCCCAAAACGGTGGGACAGAAGAATTATTGCGACAATATCCGCAATAACACCATCACCATCGGCGTCGGCCCTGCGGGCACCGGTAAAACGTACCTTGCGGTCGCCATGGCTGTGACGGCGTTCCGTGCGCAGCAGGTGAACCGCATCATCTTGACGCGCCCCGCCGTGGAAGCCGGCGAGAAGCTGGGTTTTCTGCCCGGTGATTTGCAACAGAAGGTAGATCCCTACCTGCGCCCGCTTTACGATGCGCTGTTCGACATGCTCGGCGCGGAATCGTACGCCCGCCTTGTGGAGCGCGGCAGCATTGAGGTGGCGCCGCTTGCGTACATGCGCGGCAGAACGCTCGACGACAGCTTTATCATTCTGGATGAGGCGCAGAACACCACCTGCGAGCAGATGAAAATGTTCCTGACACGTCTCGGCTTCAACTCCAAAATGGTCATCACAGGCGACATCACGCAGATTGATCTGCCGGACGGCAGACGCTCGGGCCTGAAGGACGCGATGCGTGTGCTGCGCAATGTGGATGACATTTCCGTTTTCCGCTTTACCGAAAAAGACGTTGTGCGCCATCGCTTGGTGCAGGATATCATTCGGGCGTATGAAAAAGCGTCCGCAGCAAAATAACCCCTATCGAAAGGATTTTAGCATATGGAAAAAATCAGAGTCATCATCACAAACAACCAGAAAGCGGTCAAAGTGCCGACCGGCGTGCGCATGCTCATCCGTCGCTGTTGCCACGCGGTTCTGCGGATGGAGAAGTTTGAGGATTCCGCTGAAATCAGCGTGACATTCGTGGACAACGAGCAGATCCGCGAGCTAAACGCGCAGTACCGCAACAAAGATGCCGCAACAGACGTGCTCTCTTTCCCCATGGGTGAGAACGGCGTGTATGACATCAACCACGATACCGGCGCGAAGATTCTCGGCGACATTGTGCTCTCTGTGGAAATGGCAATGGCACAGGCAAAGCGCTACGGCCACAGCTTAGAGCGCGAGATCGGCTACCTGACGGCGCATTCTATGCTGCACCTGCTCGGCTATGACCACGAAAACGGCGGCATGGAGCGCGTGCGCATGCGTGAAAAAGAAGAATACGTTATGTCGCAGCTCGGCCTGCCGGGCACTTCCAGCTACACCGTTTAATATGGTGCCGGATTGGAAAACAAACGGTAAGACCCGCACGCAGGCGGACAGCTTTCGCGATGCCGCGCGCGGATTTTTCCATACCGTGAAAACGGAGCGAAACATGCGTATACACCTTACAGCGGCGGTATACGTTTTGTTTTTTTCGCCCTTTCTGGGCGTAACGCGCAGCGAATACGGCGTTCTGCTTTTGACCATCGCAATGGTTATCGCGGCGGAAGCGTTCAACACCGCCATTGAGATGCTGTGTGATTACGCGCAGAAAAGCTATAATCCGCTCATCGGCAAAACAAAAGATATCGCGGCGGGAGCGGTGCTTGTGTGCGCCGTTTTTGCCGCTTTTGTCGGTATAGCCGTTTTGTGGCGTCCAAAAGCGATCTTAGCGCTTTTGATAACAATCGTTACAAATCCGCTTTACCTTGTGCTTTTCATTCTGTCGCTCATTTTGGCCTTTTTCTTCATTTTCAAAGTGCCATGCGGCGTGCGGGAAAAGCTTCATAAAAAGTGATATAAATTATCAGAAAGGAAACCGCGGCTGCGTGCCCCGGGAAAACTATGGATACAGAAAACTACATGAACGAAAAATCGGCGTTTATCGCCATTGTGGGCAGACCGAACGTGGGCAAATCCTCTATTTTGAACCGCCTGCTCGGTACGAAGCTTGCCATCGTTTCCAATAAGCCACAGACCACCCGCACGCGCATTATGGGCGTGTGGACAGAGGGCGAAACGCAGCTGGTGTTCATCGATACGCCGGGCCTCATCAAGCCGAAGAACTCCCTCGGCGATTACATGGTGAAAAGCGTTACCTCGTCCGTCGCAGATGTGGACGCCTGCCTGCTCGTTGTGGAGGCAAACACGAAAATCTCCAAAGCAGATGAAGAGCTTGTGCACCGCTTTAAAGATTTGGGTGTGCCGGCGCTGCTCGCCATCAATAAGATTGACCTTTTGCAGGACAAAAGCGTTTTGATGGAGCAGATTGCGAAGCTCTCCGCGCTCTACGACTTTGAAGCTGTGGTGCCGGTCTCCGCGCAGGACGGCAACGGCATGGACGCGCTGCGTGAGGAGCTCATCGCACTGGCGGAGCCGGGCGGACACTTCTTCTCGGAAGATACGCTCACAGACCAGCCGGAGCGCGTCATTGCGTCCGAAATCGTGCGCGAGAAAATTCTGCGCTTTACGGATAAAGAAATCCCGCACGGCGTTGCAGTCGTGACGGAAAGCATGCGCGACCTCGGCAACCTGACGGAGATCGATGCGACAATCTATTGCGAACGCGCCACGCACAAGGGCATCATCATCGGCAAGGGCGGCGCAATGCTGAAAAAAATCGGCTCGAAGGCAAGAGAAGACATGGAGCGTTTTTTCGGCTGCAAGATCAACCTGCGCCTTTGGGTAAAGGTGAAGGAGGACTGGCGCCAGCGCCCGCAGATCCTCACAAAGCTCGGCTTTAACGAGCACGATTTTGACCAGTACCAATAAACCGTGATTTTCGGGAAAACGGTCACATTTTGAGAAATTGACAGACGTTTCCACGGATAAAACCCGCAAAAACCGCAGAAGCTAAAAACAGCCATACGGTTTAGGAGGCGTTTGTATGCGAAATTCCCCGATGCAGAATGCGGCGTATGCCGCGTGGAACAGCTTTTATAAAAGCGGCAAGGCGGAGGATTACATCCGCTACGTGCAGCTTACACGCCGGGAGCTTGCCGACGTGGATTTTACGGCAGGAGACTTTGATGCAGGTAAAGACCCAGGGACTCATCATTCGGGAGCAGACGGTGGGCGAGAGCGACCGCCTTGTCACGGTGCTGACGCGTGACGCGGGCGTGGTGCGTGCGTTTGCCCGCCGCGCCAAAAACTTAAAGGACAGCAAAAGCGCCGCAACGCAGCTTTTGTGCTATTCCCGCCTTTCTATTTTTAAGGGGCGGGAAAAATACATGATTGACGATGCCGAGCCGATCGAGGTCTTTTTCGGGCTTCGGCGGGACATCGCCGCGCTTTCGCTGGCGCAGTATTTCTGTGAGCTGGCGTACTTAATGGTGCCGGAGGATACGGATTCCGAGGAATACCTGCGGCTCATCTTAAATTCCCTGCATTTTTTATCAAAGGGCACGCGGCCGATACGGCTGTTGCAGTCCGTGACAGAGCTGCGTATGCTCTCGTCGGCGGGCTATATGCCAAATTTAGTCGCGTGCGAAAACTGCGCCGCGTATGAGGCGGAAACGATGTTCTTCCTGCCGCAAAGGGGCATTATTCTGTGTGACAAGTGCTTTCACGGCGCGAATGAACCGTATGTCGCGCTGCCGCCGGGCGTGCTGACCGCCATGCGACACATTGCGTATGTGGATTTTGAGAAGCTCTATAACTTCTCGCTGCCGGAGGATGCGCTGAAAATTCTGAACGCCGCAACGGAAAGCTACGTTGTCCATACATTACATACCGTACCGAAGACCTTGGAGTTTTATAAAACATTTTTGGATTAACAGAGGAGATTGACCCGGCAAAACCGGGTACGAAAAGAAAGCAGGAACAAAATGCTGAAAGATCATAAAGCGCTGGAGCT
>ERZ1106951.964-NODE-964-length-26913-cov-4.678718_pt1 | contig 26913 bp, 18 predicted proteins | sample MGYA00403676_ERZ1106951 | MGnify/ENA primary metagenome ERZ1106951 (study PRJEB35170, sample SAMEA104062398) | human gut metagenome | biome: human gut; feature: human-associated habitat; material: faeces | place: Denmark | collected 2012-04-23 ...
ATGAACTGGCAAAGCTGGGATATACTGCAGCGCAGATAATATTACATAACAGCTCTATTGTATCTTTTACTGCTCCTGCGGACGTGTATGGTCCAAAATACCTTCCTGTTCCGTGTTTCATTTTTCTTGAAAATATAACTCTGGGATACGCTTCATGTACGGACACTTTTATAAAAGGATACGTCTTATCATCCTTTAACATAGTGTTATACTTTGGGCTGTGCTCCTTTATCAGATTGCACTCCAGCACCAATGCCTCAAGTTCTGAATCTGTTATTATATATTCAAAATAATCAACATTCGACACCATTCTTTTTATTTTTGCCGTATGTTTTGTACTTGCACGAAAATACTGCCTTACACGGTTTTTAAGATTAACCGCTTTTCCTACATATATAATCGTGCCAATTTTATCATGCATTATATAAACTCCCGGCTTGTCAGGAAGTTTTTTAAGTTCCTCTTCAAGATTAAACATAAAATCAGCCTCATTTCCTGTTTAAACGCCGTGCAATTTATTTACATGCATATTATGTATTTTAAAACGAATCTCCTTAGCGGATTCATCCTTGCAAACAGACTTTCACGAAGCTTTCTTATCTGACTGCATACATATTCGTTATTATCATCGTCTATGCCATCATTTTTTCTATAATTGACCATGAGCACGTAATCTATAATCATTTTTATATTATTAATTCTGAATATGTCATCACTTTCCTCAAGGACTTCCGCATATTCTTCATAATCCATGTTAAATCTATTATATCCACAGCGGGCAAGAAGATTTTCCAATGAATTAAACAATGCAGTTACGTCTGATGACTCCAGCATGTTATCTACACGCTTTTTCTTTTTTGCACAGCGTACTATAAATATTATAACAAATAAAATGGCTGCTGCAATCAATATTATTTTCCACAAAAATCCGAAAACTGCGGTGACTTTTCCACCTGCTATTGTATTATTTCCACTCTCCTCTGTGGAAATGTCTCCTGCGGGTGCTGTATCCTGATTATTTTCTGCTGTATCCTGTTCATCAGATGATGTTTCCTGCTCCTGTTCATCAGATGATGTTTCCTGCTCCTGTGGCTGTTCCTGCGAAACATTTTCTTCATTTTGTGAAGATGGTGTAACATCAACCGTTATCCACCCATATCCATCAAGATACGCTTCGACCCACGCATGGGCATCTGAACTTTTTACATCTACAACCGATTCAGTGATAACAGCTTTATTTTGCTGTAATGTATTTAACGTATTAACTGTATCTGCCACTGCTATCCTGTCTGCCGGAATTCTGTAACCCTCTACATATCTTGCCGGAATATTAACAGACCTTAATAATATAACGGCACTTGATGCAAAATATGTACAGTACCCTTCCCTGCTATCCATAAGAAAGTATTCAACCGCATCTCTTCCATCAGGAACACGTCCCGGAGAAAGTGTGTATCTGTAATTTTTACTGAAATAATCTTTCAGCTTCTGGATAGAATTCAGCCGTTCCTGTGTGCTTGCATTTTTAGGCTTGTAGGTATAGAACGTATTTAAATCTGATAATGAAAATCCCTGAATGCTGGAAGCTCCACCGCTCTTGTGTGCAGTATCATTCAGAAGTTCCATATCAGTCATAATATGTGTGCTGAATCCATATGGTAAATCTGTCTTTTCCTGCATAATATCGACAAGTTTTGATATATAAGATGTATCAATATCAATATATGTTAAATTTTGTGGTATATTCTTATCTCCACTTATTCTTGTCATCTGGTATATTTTTGTGCTTCGCCCAAAATCCCCTGTTCCACCATCTATATAATCTTTTAAAACATCACTGGCAAGTGCTTCTTCTATCATATCAAATCTTTTCTGATCCGCACCTTCAATTACACTTAAAGCCCGTGTCCATTTATTTCCGCCATAATAATAATTATAGCTCGTATATGTTGGAATATATAAATCTTTTCCTGTATTAAGTGTTGTTATTCTCGCAACCGTGTCTGATTTTATCTGGACAGAATCCGCCTCACCTATAACACCATCATTTGTAAGCCCCGTTACTTTTACGCCACTATCATCATTGTTTTCATTTTTACCACCGTCAGCATTTCCAGCCACAATTCCGTCAAAAATCCCATTAACAGACTCATCCATATCTTTGCCCCAGTCAATGAAAATCTGTGGTCTTTTATAATCTTTATTCACAACATCAGTCACAATAAGAGCTGTTCCCACCAATGCACATATCATGAATACCACTGCCGGCTTTTTTATGTCACGTTTCTTTCTCTCTAATGCTGCAACACAAAACACATATGTAATACATATCACACATACAAACGCAGACGGAATTACAGAATATGCTATAAACAGACTCATTACCGGAAGAATTTCTACAATTGCAACAAGCATGCTTCTTACATATACTACAGTAAAACTTATAATGTATGCCATAATAAGCACACAAAGAAATATTGCCAGTGATTCCTGTCCCTGTGCCGCAATATATGCTTTACTGTCAGATGATGAAACCGCTCCCTGAATATCCGCATATGACCTCCCACTTCTGAAAAATGTCTCCAGCTGGTTTGCAATATGAACAAATCCACTGATTATCATGCTATGTGCAGCCACAAAAAGCAACAATACTGCCAGTCCATACACGATACTGAATTTTTTTCTTATTTTGGGCAGACTTATACATATAACGACAACACATGTAATAACTGCCTCATATATATACACTCCTGCCGAATCTGCATATAAAGCATTTCCGGTAAACATGGCACCTGTTATTCCGAACATACCTGTCATGGCAATTACCACACACATTAATATTTCCTTTATAATGTCACTTGTATCTGCCTGTAAATCATTCATGTTAATCTGCCCCATCTTTAATATTAAAAATCCTGTCAAGATTATCCTTTTCCACATTTATGATATCATAAATATCGCTTTCGTAATCCTGCATAGTAATAAGAACCGGATACTGTCCCAGATTAATACTGTTTTGCGTAATAACATAATTAAGATGCATCAAAGAATCCGTCTCACACTTTATGCACATAACTTCAAGCAGTGCTTTTTCGAGTCCTGCTTCATCATCAAAATCAAATGATGTTATATCATATTCCAATCCATCCCATACAACAAAACGTGCCGATATTCCATCCTCAAGATATGCAAGTCCGAGCAGATATGCTGCCTCGTAAATCAAATCCAGCTTATCCCTGAATTTATCTGTCTTTACTTTCGTAAGGTCAACAATAATTGTATTTCTCTTTTCTACCTCTTCACCATATTGACGCACTATAAAATCATCAGAATTCATACTCAGCTTCCAGTGAATTTTGTTGACACTGTCTCCGTCAGCAAACTCTCTTAAATCAAGCACTTCTGTATTATCTGTTTCCTCAAATGATAATACAAACTCATCCTCTTCATTCTGATAATCAACAGCCCGGAAACTTCCATCCTTTTTCTGCGGAAAAACAATTGCCTTTCTGATACAGTTATAATCATATGTAGTTGAAAAAAAACGGATATAATCAGTAACTTTCAATTCCGTAAAATATATGTTTACTATTCCTATATGCTTTGGTTTAAAATCAAGACTGCATTCCCTCATGCTGCCACTGCCAATTTCAACTTCTGCCTGCTTTGTATCCCCGTCATTGAAATATCTTATCTGTGCTTTGAGCACGCCTTCGGGCGGTCCAAATAACGAATTGCCACCTTCAATAATTCTGACATCGATATTGTCACCGACAGACACTATACTATTATTAATCTTTACAAATATCTTCATTCCATGTTTTGAAATACTAAAAATTATATATGAAAATAACGGTATGACAATCACCATTACCAACATAACCATAAATTCAAAATTAACATAAAGGCAGTTAAGAATTACTATTCCAATTACACTAAGAATATATAATATTACTCTTTTTTTCACAATATTCCTCTCGTACCAATCTTAGGAACATCTACACTTCTGCAAATGCTGTCTATTACACTTTCCTCTGTTATATGACCACGCTTCAGACTTCTATTTAAAATAATTCTGTGTGCCATCGTATCATTCAGCACAAACTGTATATCTGATGGAAGTACATAATCATGCCCACGTAAAAAAGCTTCTGCTTTTGCCATATTAATAATTGAAATACTTCCTCTCGGACTTATTCCCTGCAAAATATCCTCTGAATCACGCGTTTTAGCTACAATTTTTGCAACATATTCATATATGCTGTCATCGACATATACCTCATCTACTATATCTCTCATAGCCATAAAATCCTGTGCATTTATAACATTTTTCGATAAAACCCTGTTTGATAAACCACCGGTTTTACTCTTCATTATGCTAACTTCATCTTCAACTGACGGATATCCCATGGTAACTCTTATCATAAATCTGTCCATCTGCGATTCCGGCAGTTTCTGTGTTCCCACCGAACCAAACGGATTCTGTGTGGCAATAACCATAAATGGCTCAGGAAGTGCATATGTAACCCCATCAACACTTACCTTTCCTTCTTCCATAACCTGAAGAAGAGCGGACTGGGTCTTGGGAGATGTTCTGTTAATCTCATCTGCAAGCAGGATATTACAGTCTGCTGCCCCTGCCTTGTACTCAAACTTATTAGTTGCACGGTTATACATATTAAAGCCCACTATATCTGATGGCATTACATCAGGCGTAAACTGCACCCTGTTACATTTAAGCCCCAGTGTTTCTGCAAATGCAAGTGCCATAGTTGTTTTTCCAACTCCCGGAATATCCTCTATGAGAACATGTCCTCTTGCAAGAATTGCCATCATTATCTTACAGATAACCTCATCCTTGCCCACAACACTCTTTTTTATCTCCATCAATACGTTTTTTGCCATATTTAAGTAATATGTATTATCTGTCATATATATCTCCCCTGTTAATGTATATTAAAATATGCATTATTAAACTTAATACCTTTTTCTCTAAATTCATCCAGATCAATAGAAACCTGAACCGGTGATTCTACTTCATATTCTGAGCTTCCACCGGCTTTCTGTGTCTGCCTGCCATTGACAGTTATAACCATTTCATAATCTTTTATATACCAGTTATTATCACTTATAATCTTTTTCATATTATAATGTGTATATGTATTAGTCTGGTCATCTAAATATTCTATCTCAGATGCACCGGCATTCATTACACGCTCTGATATATAATTCATCGCCTCGTCATAATTTTCAAAAATATCTTCGTATGTAAGAATTTTGTCATTTTCAACATCAAAATTATAACCATACACCTGTGTAATTCTCTTCCTTGTAAAGCCTTTAGCAATAAATGATTCTGCTGATTCTACATACTTATCAGAAAATGATAATACTGTATTCTGAGCTGCTTCACAAACCGAATATGTCGATGTATAACTTATATTTACCGGATTCTCAATATGATTTTCGCTCATATCAATATCACTATATTTTTCCATTACTTTAAGCCGACATGTATCTGCAATCGTCTGATATAAACTGTCTGCCGAATTAAGGGAAATTTTATTATGATAAATCTTAGGATATACAACGGAAAGCTGTGCAGCTATTGTACTGTTATCAGAACCAAGTATACAGCTTGTCTGTTTCTGATACTTCAGGTAATCCTGCTTATTTATAGCAACCTCATCGCTTGTATACTGGCTGTCTGCTTTTAATGCTCCTTCGTTTTTATCTGACTGCATATCTGCAGCTGCATTATCCGTATATTCACTTTCCCGTGTTCCTCCCGGTGCTAATGCTTTCTGCTTCTTTGATGCTATTCCTGTTGCTGCCCCATGTACTGCTGTCACAACAATAACCGCAGCTGCCGCCGCTGCTGCAGCTTTTACTACTTTGAAAGCTGTTCTGGTATATGAATGTTTCCTGCTTACAGGCTTTATCTCTGTGAACATCTGACTATCCTGCTGCTCGTCAAACATTCCTGAACGGTCAATAATTGTGCATATCTGCTGCTGAATTACCTTTTTATCAGGATATTTCACTTTATTCATAACCTTCCAACTCCTTTCTGATTAGTTTTACCGTCTTGTAATACCTTGTTTTTACTGCACCCTGATTCATTCCCATCATCTGGGCAATCTGCGTAAATGAATGTTCTTCATACGCCCTCATCATAAATATGCGTTCCGAGACTTCATCTTGTTTTTTCAGAATCTGCATTACCTTTTCCTTTGTCATACTGTTAATTGCATTATCTTCAATGCAGTCAGATGATGGCTCATCATAATCTTCAAGCACTTCTGTCATAATTGATTCATGATTGTACCTGCTTCGCCGGTAATCTATAACTTTATTTTGTGCTATCCTTATTATCCATGTTTTAAATGATGCTTTTGATGCATCAAATTGTGATAATGCCCTGAGTATTGATATAAATGTCTCCTGTGTAAGATCAAGTGACAATTCTTCATCAGATGTCTTTATGTAAATCTCCCTGTAGACAGTCTTATAATACCTGTCAATTAATATTTCTGCCGCCCTTTTATCATCCTCATCCAAAATCTGTCTTATAAGATATTGGTCTGTCTCAAAGACTTTGGATACCAGCTGTCTGGCAGAAAACTTTTTCTGCGTTAATTCCCCTGTGGTGTCCATAGTTCTCCTCCCTTATATATATTTATACGCACTACACTCTTAAACCGCCGCAAATAAATTGTATTTTATCAGATACATCTCATTTTAATTTACTGTTTTTCACGCAATGTTTTTATCATTATAAAATATATTTCATATTATGTCAAAATAAATATGATGCAATATTCATAGCTGAAATACGCACCGCATCTCTTCCGAATTATATAAAAAACTGCCGGTTGTTTTTACACAACCGGCAGTTTTAATTATATTAATGGATAATTTAAAAATCAACTTCTGTATCATAGTAGCAGCACTTGAGAAGTTTCTCCATCTCTTCCTGACTAGGCTGACGAGGATTAGAACCTGTACAGGCATCAAGAATAGCATTAGCTGCAATATCGTGAAGTTTTTCAAGGAATTCGTCTTCTGGAACAATACCATTTTCTGCCGGAAGACCACCCTCACCATAATGTTTGATGCAATGAGGAATATTAAGTTCATCATTCATCTTTCTTAACATTTCAATAAGATTATCAATCTTTTCTTCTGTTGTATTACCACCAAGTCCAAGGAAATCAGCTATGTATGCATATCTTGCAGCTGCCGTTGCATCCTTTGAATTGTACTTGATTACCTTTGGAAGATACATAGCATTAGCTGCACCATGAATTATATGACCGCCTTCAAATGCTGCACCTGTCTTGTGAGCCATTGAATGAACAATACCAAGAAGTGCATTAGAGAATGCCATACCTGCAAGACATTGTGCATTATGCATTGCATCTCTTGCTTCCATATCTCCGTTATATGATTTTACAAGATTATCTCTTATCATCATAATAGCATGAAGTGCAAGAGGATCTGTAAAATCACAATTAGCTGTTGAAACATATGCCTCAATACCATGAGTCATTGCATCCATACCTGTATGAGCCACGAGTTTGACAGGCATTGTCTCTGCAAGTTCAGGGTCAACAATTGCAACATCAGGAGTAATCTCAAAGTCTGCAATTGGATACTTAATACCCTTATGATAATCTGTAATAATTGAGAATGCTGTTACTTCTGTTGCTGTACCTGATGTAGATGATACTGCACAAAAATGAGCTTTTCTTCTAAGCTGTGGAAGACCAAATACCTTGCACATATCTTCAAATGTTGTATCCGGATATTCGTACTTTATCCACATTGCCTTAGCTGCATCAATAGGAGAACCACCACCGATAGCTACAATCCAGTCAGGTTCAAACTCAGTCATAACCTGAGCACCTTTCATAACAGTCTCTACAGATGGGTCTGATTCAATGCCTTCAAAAAGCTTTACTTCCATTCCAGCTTCTTTAAGATAATCTTCTGCTCTCTGAAGAAATCCGTTACGCTTCATTGAGCCGCCGCCGACACAAATAATTGCCTTTTTGCCCTGGAGTGTCTTCAATGCCTCCAAAGAACCTTTTCCATGATAAATGTCTCTTGGTAAAGTAAATCTAGCCATAATAAAATACCTCCAAAATTATAATAAGAGCATTGATTGTTAAATCTCTGACAATCTATGCTCTTATTATATATCTCTATTTATTCAATTTCAAGGTATTTTTGTCTAAAATTTATTAACAATTGTAAATAATTTATTAACATTTTTTGACAAATTTAATCAGATTACATTACATCTTTTACTGCTGCTGCAACATTTTCTGCAGTAAAGCCAAACTTCTTGAAAAGTTCGTTTGCAGGACCTGAAGCTCCAAAGCCTTTCATTGAAACGACTTTACCATCAAGGCCTACATATCTGTACCAGCCAAAATCAGAAAGTGCTTCAACAGCAACTCTCTTACGGCAGCTTAATGGAAGAACTGAATTCTTGTATTCGTCAGACTGTTCCTCAAATAATTCCATACTTGGCATGCTGACAACTCTTACATCAATACCATCACCGGCAAGAAGTTTCTTAGCTTCTATTGCAAGTGAAACTTCTGAACCGCTTGCTATTATAATTGCATCAGGTTCAGCTTTTGTGCTGTTATCAATGATATAGCCACCCTTTAAAGCTTCCTTTGAAGATCCTTCAATCTGTGGAAGATTCTGTCTTGTGAGCACAAGTCCTGTAGGTGTACTCTCTGATTTTATGGCATACATCCATGCTGCCGCTGTCTCTGTTCTGTCACATGGACGGAAAACAGTAAAGTTTGGAAGTGAACGGAATGCAGCAAGCTGCTCTATTGGTTCATGCGTAGGACCATCTTCGCCGACACCGATACTGTCATGTGTGAAAATATATGTTACAGGCAGTTTCATAAGTGATGAAAGTCTTGCCATCGGTTTTGTATAATCACTGAATACGAAGAATGTTGCTGCAAATGGTCTTAATCCTCCGTGAAGTGCTATACCGTTAGTGATAGCTGTCATGGCCTGCTCTCTTACTCCAAAGTGGAAATTGCTTCCTGCGTAATTTTCCTTAGAAAAATCGCCTGCATCCTTCATGTTTGTCTTATTAGATGGTGCAAGGTCAGCAGAACCGCCTACGAGGTTAGGCATATGCTGCTTAATAAGGTTAAGAAGTGCTCCTGACGTGCTTCTTGTAGCTTCTGCTTTTTCAGGCTTAACCCAGTATTCTTCTGACTCGAATAAATCTGTAAGATCATATCCGTTGTAATATTTATCCCACTTTTCTTTCATTTCAGGGAACTTCTCACAATATTCATCAAAAAGTTTATTCCACTTATCTTCTGCCGCACCACGCTCCTGTGCTATCTTCTTATAGTTATCATAAACTTCCTGTGGAACTTCAAAATCGCCCTTACATGGCCATCCGATATTTTCCTTTAATGCGGCAACATTTTCTTCTCCGAGAGGCTCGCCGTGAGCACTTGCCTTACCCTGCTTCGCCGGACATCCAAATCCGATAAGAGTATCAATCTTAATAAGTGAAGGTCTCTCTTTATCAGCTTTCGCCTCTTCAATAGCTGCTCCGATTGCCGCGAGGTCATTGCCATCTTTAACTTCTATTGTCTGGAAACCAAAAGCTTCAAAACGCTTCATTACATCTTCTGTAAATGCAATATCTGTGCTTCCCTCAATTGAAATATTATTTGAATCATATAAAACAATAAGCTTGTTAAGTCCAAGAGTTCCTGCAAGAGAAAAACATTCTGATGAAATACCCTCCATCATACAGCCGTCGCCACCCAGTACATATGTGTAGTGGTCAACAACCGGATATCCCTCTTTATTGAATACAGCAGAAAGATGTGCCTCTGCCATTGCCATACCTACTGCCATTGCCATACCCTGTCCAAGAGGACCTGTTGTAGCTTCAATTCCTACAGTATGACCATATTCAGGATGTCCTGGTGTAAGCGAATCAAGCTGTCTGAAATTCTTGATATCATCTATTGAAAGATTACCATATCCAAATAAATGTAAAAGTGAATATAACAGCATTGAGCCGTGTCCGCCTGACAGGATAAATCTGTCTCTGTTTTCCCATTTTGGATTAGCTGGATTGTGGTTCATGTGTCTGCTCCATAATTCATATGCGGCAGGTGCTGCTCCAAGAGGAAGTCCCGGATGACCTGATTTTGCTTTCTGAATCGCATCCGCAGATAAAACTCTTATCGCGTTTACTGACATTTCATCAATATTATTCATATTCTCTCTCCTTAAATTAAATAATTTTTATTTTCAATCTTTAAAATCGGCATCTGTAAGGAAGAAAATATCTCCCTTTTCACCACGTTTTTTCTTAATTCCGCCAAAGAACTTTCTTGAAGCACGTTTTTCTGAATGTGCTATCGCTTTGTTGATAATCTCCTTGATATCATCAAGACGGATATTGTCTGTCACACTGTGAAGCTTATCAATCTTTAAGTACAATTCAAGAAGTGCATCATCATCAACTTCATATTGACGTTTACGTGCAAATTTTCTTGCCATTTCTACAAGTTCATTAACAGTATACTGCTTTAATATAATTCTATGGTTAAACTGCTTTGTCAAATCCGGATTGAAGTTTAACAAAACATTCATCTCAGCATCAGAATCCTCAAATATTACTATCATTCTGCCTGTATCCTGCTTAAGGCACTGTGTAATCTCTTCAATACGCTTTGGCTGGATTGAACCGGCACCCTCTACAATAAGAGCAGTTCCTTTAAGCTTTGACATGGCTCTGCTGATTCCTCTGTGATTAATACTGTCACCGGTTGTCTTTGCTATCTTTTTCTGGCGGTCCGGATAAAGATGATTGATTGCTCTTACAATTGTTCTTGCAAGGTCTGTCTTGTCAGAACTTGAATTGCCTGAAATAAGAATATTTCCGCATGATGAAGTATTAGTCTGCATTTCCTTATCCAGTGTCTCAAAATAAGATGCAAGCTGGCTCTCAAGACCAGGCATTTCTCTGTATTTTCTGAATATCTTTGCAAGATCTCCGCTAAGTTTCTTTTCTTCATCTATTTCCTGCTCAATATCATCAACCTGAGGTTCCGGTTCTTTTACTGCTGAAGGCTTAATTTTACGTGTATTTTCTTCAGGCATAAGCTCGCCGATTGGAATCTCTTCTTCTGTATCGTCTGTCTGCTCCATATCAAGCTCCTCACTGACAGCACTCTTTAACATTTCATCTGATATTCTTTCAATCTCTGCTGTATCAAGTGATACGACTGTATCCTTCTGGATATTTTCAGTTATCTGTTCTGCAATATCCGTTTCTTTAGTTGCTGTCTGCTCATTGGCAGCTTCTTCCTGCACATCTCCTGACTGTTCTGCCATACTTCTCATGGCATCTACCGCTTCTTCAAGCTTCACTGTAGCTTTACCGGTTCTTATAGCAAGGTCTGTCTTTGCTGCATGGAGCATCATCTTTTCTCTTGCTTTTAATCTTGCTTCTTCCTCATTAAATTCAGAGCCGTTTGCCTTTGCAATTTCTTTCTGTTCTTCCATAAGACGCTCATATGCAGCACTCTTTTCATCCTTTTCATCAAGCATGCGTTCGAGTTCTTCTTTAGAATATTCTTTAGTATCCCTGTTGCCGTATTTCTGTTCGCGTACTGTTTCCATCCAGTCTGCCAGGCTTAACTGTCCTTCAATCTGCTCATCTTCTTCCGGCTGCACCTCATCCGTAAGATTGTCTGTATTCGTCACCGGATCCGGTCTTAATGCCTGTGTATCTTCGTCAAGAATTGCACTTAAATTCTTTGCAAGCTCTGCCTGAATGTTCTGTGTGTCATAAATATTATTGACATTCGGTACGCTTACAGGCTCAATCTCCATAGCATCTTCACGCTCTTTAATATGTCTTTGTGCCTCTATTCTTTCTTCACGCAGACGTTCTTCTTCATCCTCACGGCTCATTCTGTCATAGCTGTTTTCAATCTTTTTCTTGGCATTAGCTATGAGTTCTTTCAATGATTCCGGCATCTGTCCGGGCTTGTTATCAGATACTGCCGCCGCTGCTTTTCTTGCCATTTTAAATACATCTGTATTATCCGGCTGTTCTTTGTTATCAGCATCATGTTCTTCTTTCATATCTTCGCCTGAAAGATTTTCTGCTGTATCATTATTTTCTGCTGATTCACCCTTTGGTTCATCAGTTTCTTCTATATTTATCTCTATTTCTTCTGTCTGTTCGTCACTTTCTTCTTTTACCGGCTCATCCCATGGCTCTAATGTTGCAGCCATAAGGCTTCCTGCATCAATGCTTTGCATCTGTGGCTTTGCCGGTTCTGCTTTTTTATCATCTGAAGATTCTGCTTCAGTCTCCGGTTTCCCGGCTTCTTTATCATCATCCTCTTTTAATGCCTCTTCAATATCATCCTGACGTATTCTTGCAAGTTCTTTCTGCTGTTCAAACATGATTTCTTTTGTCTTTTCATCATCATGTTTTTTAAGTTTTGCATCATCAAGAATCTTAATCTGCATTGTTGTAAGCGGTGCCCCAAGTCCCTGCTTTAATTCCATTGACTTTTCAACATATATGCCATCCTGAAATAAAAGTGCAAGTTCATCACACGCTTTAATGCACTCGTCTTTTCTTCCTGTCTTTGCATACAGACAAGCAAGCTCATACATGTATTTTTCATCAATCTCATGATTCTTATAGTCTTCAAGAATTTCAACAAGCTCGTTATCTGACGCACCTTCTGCTTTTCTTAAAATATAATAAAGAATGTATCTGCTGACATCATGCTGTGACATACGCTCATATTCTTCATATAACCCATCAGCATCATCAAACTGCTTCAGCTTTATCATAATCTCAGTAAGTTTGTATACAAGCTTTCTGCCTCCAAGATTACGGTTATATGCAAGAATAGCCATATCTCTCGCTTCCTCGTAATCTCCGACTGCTTCCTGCACGTTAATTACTGTTGCAAGTGCATTCCAGTCTTTTACCTTGTGCCAGCTCATCTCTTTTGCAATTGCAGCTGCTTCTTTATAAGATTTTTTTGCTGCAAGCTGCTTAATCTGTTCAATTTTAAGATTCATTTCATATTTATCCACAACAAGACGCCACCTTTACTAATCAATTTTTATGTATTAACACCCTGCAATCCGGGTTATTCTCTAATCGTAATTATGACATATACGCAGTATATCTACACTACATATATGTCATAAGTTTATCACAGCTATTGATTATTGTAAACTTTTTATACGAAAAACTCAAAGCTCGTCTGCTCATAATCCATTCTCGTATATTCCAGCTGGGTCGTGTTTGTCCTGCTGTAATAATCAACGACAACAGTCTGCTGTCTTCCGTCAACAAGTTTTTGTCCAAGTATATAATTAACGTCAAATCTTCCTGTAATTGCCGGTGTTGCACCTCTTGCCGGAACGATAAGCTGTACATGGTTTGTCTTTAAAAGCTTAAAAATCGGTTCCCATATATAAATATCTTTTGCGGCACCGAACGGATTATCAATAAATATTGTTTTTCCAAGAACTGCCGTTTCACTAACTGATGCGTTAACGCTTGCAATATAATTTATTACAGCTATAAGAAACTGTATATAAATTCCCTGTGACTGTCCCGTAGAGCCAACTGCCTCCTCATATCGCAGATACCTGCTCTGGTCCTTGATACGCTCACGTTTATAAAGCTGTACCCTTATTGCATTCATATCAGTTACTATTACAGAAAAAAGACGTTTCCATGTGAGCCTGTTTCTTATATATTTCAATCTTTCTTCCTGTGACGAAATGCTTTCAGACATTGCAATTGTCTCATCTATATATAATGACATCCTGCTCTTATACAGTTCTTCCTTTACATATGGAATAAACAGCCCAATCATCGATATGATTTCATCATCAAGACGTATTGTTGAAAGACCAGGAAGTCTGTCAAGTTCTGTTTTTATATTGCAGCACGTCTGTATACAACGATTTTCAAAGTTGTCTTTTATCTGTTCCATATCTTCAATACCCTTTGAAACACGCTCTTTTTCCAATACTATGTATTCATTCGTCCTGCGAAGCCCGCTGCATAACACCTCAACATCTTTGCAATCAGACGGAATATTTATCGAAGCATTCATTTCTGCCGAAAGCTCATCTGCATCAAATTCCACAAGACGGCGGCAGAATTGTTCTTTCCTGCTCTGAAAATCTTCTCTTCTTTTTTCAATAAGCTTTACAAGCTGTGAATAATCCTTTGAGATTTTCTCATATGAATCTGTCTCAGTCTCAAGAATCTTTAAATCATATGCATTTTCATTCTGCCTGAAAACATTGGCAACTGCTTCCTCATCCGGAATATCCATACCGGCATCTGTCACAATTCTCTCAAGGTCTTTTTCACATATATAATATTTTTTTAAAGCTTTTGCCTGATCTGCTATCTCTTCTTTAATGCGTTGTGTTCTCTCATCAAGCTCTTTTATATAATTCTTATGCTGGCTGATGTAGCTTTCAGGATTTTCACACGAAAGCGGTTCATATTCACCGAATCTTTCTTTTATCTGGCTCACAGCATGTGCAATACTACCCTCAAGACGGTTCATAAGTGCATTCTGTGCATCAAATTCATCTCTGTCAGCTCTCGTCTCCTTCTCTATATCAGCAATCTGCTGTTTTATGTGAAGAAGTTCCTGTGCATCTGAAACAATCGTTTTACCTGTTTCAAAGTCTGATTTTACTGTTTCAAAATCATCACCACGGTATTCAATGGCTTTTTTGCACTTTTCCATTGAAATACGGTAATGTTCCATAAGTGCTTCTTTATCTGCAACGTCAACCATCTCTTTGTCCAATATGTCTTTCAGTCCGAAAAATCTTGACTCAAGCTGCATGTATGTCATACCTGCAAATTCTTTTTCCGGTTTGTCTGATGTATCTATATCCATATCATAAAAATGATTGTAATTTTCTTCCCAGTCTTTTTGTGCAGTCTCAATTTTTTGTTCATATACCGCAAGAGTTTTACTTACATTCTCAAGAATTTCTTTCTTATTGTCAACATCCGTCTGTGAATCTCCAAGTTTTCGTGAAAGATTATCTGCATCAAGAAGTGCCTGTCTCTGCTTTGCATATTCTCCGGCAAGCTGCTCCTTATGTTTTTTTGCAAGTTTTAAAATCTCATAACGGCTGCATTCCTCTGTATATGTCTTTTTTGCTGATTCTGCCTGTGCAGCCGCACTATCACACTGCTTTTTAAGAAGCTGTTCTTCTGCTTTCAGCTTTTCATGATTTTCCCTGCTCTGCGACATATTCTCTGTGAGCCTGCGTAAATCATCTGATGCTTTTTCAAACCTTTGCATCTTATTATTTATGACATAACAATAGTCGCCAAGTACAACTTTTCGGCGGTCTTCAATTTTTTCTATTTTATGATTAATATTATCAAGCTCTTCCTGTGCCACCGCAATCTCCGACTCGGTTTTTGCATCATCTTTAAGGAAATCCATATCTTTCATTGCAAATACAACTGTATTTTTATCAATCTGGACTTTTGCATCCAGGACATTATCTTCACTCACAATCGGAACGGTATACGAATCAAGATTAAAGCTGGCAAGTGCCGCATCATTTTTTATTTTATCAAAATTATTTTTTACAATAAAACTGTATTCTACAAACGGAATACGCCTCTTTACATCTGTACGCTGTTTCTCATCAAGCTGTGCAAGCCAGTCAGCACCTTCTTTGACATCATCTTTATATCTTGTAAAAAGATATTCTTTTAACTTTGTTCTGTTCTTTGCATCTAACAAATATTGGTGTTTCTTTGCATTTTCAATAAATGCAGCAAGTCTTTGTGCCTCTTTTTCCGCTTCAAAATACTCGCTGTCAAGGCTGTCACTATACTCCTTTATCTTTATATCAAGTCCTGCCGTATTTTCATCATTATATATTTTTGAGAGCGTATTAAGTTTGTCCTTTGTCTGCTCATACTCTGCCTGTATTTTCTTGACATCTTCGATTTCTTTTTTTATAAATTCAAGTCCGACATCAATTCTTGCAATGTCTGTCTGAGTATCGCCAAGCCGGAGTTTCAAATCATTATATGCCTTATCTTTTTGCTGTATCTCCTGTCTGGCATCTTTAATATTCTCTTCTGATGTTAAAAGCTCTGCCTCGACATTTTCTGCAATAATTATTCCACATTTTTCCATGAGAACCGCCATCTGCTTTTCATCATTTTCAATGCGGCTCTTTAAAAATGAAACGAGACTTTGTGCAGCTGCCTCTTCTTTTGTCAGTGAATCAAACGTTTTCTGTGCTTCTTTATAATTATCCTCCGCAGTCTGCAGCTCTTTTTGCGATTGTTTAAGACTTTCTTTTAATTTTTCCCGCTCATCATTTGACAATTCAAATATTTTTACAGCTATATCATGCAGCTCTGCCGTAATGTCGTCATGCTCACGCATTCTGTTGTCTATCGTCTGTTTTATTTTGTTAAAATCATTTTCATATTTAAGATAATCTGCATAATCATTGACTGATTCAGATTTTCTAAGCAGCTCTTTTCTTTCGGCAAAACGGCTGTCTGCCGCTTCAATCTTTGCACTGTAAACATCAACAAGCTCACGTATTGCATCAAGTGACTTCTGCTCGCTTGCAACCTGTGCCGACTGAATCAGATACTGTTCATTATTAATTTTTTCCTGTATTTTTTCCAAATCGGAACTATTCTGCTCTGATAATGCTTCCCTGTCAGCAATTATAATTTTGCAGGCACACAAAAGCCTGTATATCTTTTCCTCAAGTTCCTGCTTTTTTATAAAATTCACTTTGAATGATTCTGCATACTGAGCAAATTTTTCTATTTCTTCAACCTGACTGTTATAATTGCCTATCTGTGAATTCTTTTTTGACAATTCAAGCAGCTTATCTTTAATATCAAGAAGTGTCCTTGCCATCTGACCTTCGTCATCAGTCACACCTAACTTATTATTAAACGATTTTTCTATAATCTCTTCAATAAGCAGATCTTCCACAACTTTACGACTTGTTCTGTAATTGCTCTCAAAATAAGTTCTTACATGTCCTTCTGTTTTATTGATTCCACGTATAATTTCCCACTGGCTCTCATATATTCCGTAATGTGACAGGAAATTCTGATAATCTCCTTTTCTGTCAAATATTTTTACCGACACATTAAAATCATCTTTTTCAAGATTTCTAAGATATTCTTTCAATCCGTTGTATGTTATTCTCTCACCGTTACTTGTAAGCGGAAGATTTTTTATATCATTGTCGCCGAATTCCCTGTAGAAAATAGCATAATTAAAATATTCTATACCCGACGAATTGCTCTGTGCAACCGCTTTTCTCGCACAAAATCCTGTTGTCATATATGTATAATTATCTTTTCTGTAACATGGCTCCAGTTTCCATTCCACAAGAGAATGTATGACTGTATTTCCTCCCCCCTGCCTGAAAAGCTTTTCAACCGGTTGCTTCTCATCAAGTGTACAGTTCGGAATTACATTCTGCAAAAGCATGAGCATGAGAAGACTCTTACCACCGCCGTTCGCAAGGTCATAAATCATGCTGCTGCAATTTGGACGCATCATAAAATCATCATACATCTGTGTTCCGAAATTGTACTTTACATTGTTTACCCTGATTCTGTTAATCTGTGGCATCGTTCTTCTCTCCTTTCGATAAAATCTGCGTAAATCTTCCTTTATATTCATCAAAGTAATTCTCTATAAGTGCCCGGAATCTGTTTGTAGGATAATAAAGATTTCCACCAGAATTTTCATCTTCTTTTGTATTATCCACAGAATTTTCCGGCTTTTCCGAATTATCAACAAGCAGCCCCTGATTTACAAGAAAATTAAAAACTATTTTGACAAATCCTGCTTTTGAATTTCTCGCTGCCCTCATCCCCGCCTGAACACTGTCAGATGAGGCCGGAAGTTCCTCCCAGCTTAACGCAATCTGCTTAAAACTGTTTTCCTCTATCTCATCAAGGACTATGCCGTTTCGCTTATCAATTATACCGTTTATGGAATTATCAACATTTTCTATTACATCTTCAATACGCACGTAACTTGTATAATTTGCTGCTGACGTATCACTGTAAAATGATGTGATAGTATTGTAAATAACAAAATATGCAAGATACAATTCTCTGTTCAACTTAACTCCAAGTTCTTTTCTCAACTCTTCGTTAGTATATCCAAACACCGGATTATTCTGGCCTGCACTTACATACAGGCTGTTTTTATACTCATATATGTCAAGATTCATCTTTTTAAGAGTCATCATAACAATGTCATAAACCTGTGCATTTGTGCTGTACTCCTGATACAGTGCTGCATTATCTCCATTTTCACCAACATTTTCGCCATTGATAAGTTTTGACACGATATCTAATGCTCTGTCTAAATTTCTGCTCTCCATAATTTTTCCCTTCCGGTATAAATTTATATTAAATGTTAATTGCTGTAATCTTCTCTATGGAATGTAACGTCGCTCACTTCACATCCGTCCATAAGTTCAAGCATTTTGCCATTCCCCTCATCTATAGAAAAAGCAACCGGGGCTTCATTCTCAAAATATTTTTTCAATATATCATCCATAAAACTTTCACTATCCATATCTGCACCACCGGTTATATGCTTTTTCTTCTGGCACAGATTTACGAAAAATGAAAAATAATCTGCATTTTTAAGAACATTTTCGGAATACATATTTTTCATTGACAGATTAAATTCTTCCAGTGTGAACGCTTCTTTTTTGTGCAGTGCCGAAATAAGATTTTTCATTATAAATACATAATTATCCGCAATTCTTTTCTCTTCCAGTTCATCTTCAAATATGATTTCTTTCTGCTTTTTTACACTTACCTTTTCTATCTCCTGATATCTTGCAGGTCTCATTGTAAGTGCTTCATCTATGGAATTAAGATTAAATGTTTTCTTCGTATTTGGTTTTAAAATTCCGTTTATAAGAGGAATCAGCACTGATGCATCACCATTTTCCGTCATCTTTTTTAAAAGTGATGTGAAATCAACATGGCTTCTTATCTGAGAAAGTTTTGCATGCCTTACAGCATCATCTGTGAGTTTCTGCATATGGGTGCATGCCCCAAGAAGCTGTGCGTGTCTGTTCATTGCAACTTTCAGCTGGTTTTCAAGCTCATATATCTCACTGATTGTCTTATAATATGCTGCATCCGCCTGCCCTCCCGGCGATATTTTTTCAAGTGCCGATTTTATTAAATCACTGTTTTTCTTAAACAGCTTTTCCTCATCATCAAACCAACGCATTCCCGTTTCCACAAAATCACGGTATGCTTCTATTCCGGCAAAAACATCGGATGCAAGCGTATTCATTACATCCTGCTGTACAAGTGCGAGCCTGCTTACCTCTTCATTAATTCTTTCAACAACTTCCGTACCACCTTTGAAATTCTTTGCCTGTATCATTTTTTCAAGCAGAAGCTGCTGCACACTTATCCTGCTCTCATCTTTTATCTCTTTTGTATCAAGATAAAATTCCACAGCATCGGGACTTATCGTATACCACACTATATTGTCCCTTATTGTGCTTTCTATCATCCTTACCCGCGAAATTCTCTTTTTTCTTTCAACCGGGTCAAAATATTCAAAATCAAAAGGGCGGCCGTCATTTTTAATTTTATCAAAAATGTAGCCGCCAATTTCCCTGTTTTCTTCTTCACTTAATAAAAGTCCGAAATCCCTTGAAATGAGTTCATGAAAAAATTCAAGGTATTCAGGGTATGTAACATCTTTTTCATTGAAGTTATTTTCTTCTATAAAAAAGCGTAAAATACCCATAACAATATATCCCATATCAAGTATTTCGTACTTGCCGTCTTTAAACTGTGACAATGAAATCTCTGTGAGTTTAAAAAACGGATAATATTTTTTTAAATTGAGCATTCTCGCCCTGTGTCCGGAGACAATATCGTTTACCATATTTACAGCCATAAATCTGCTCCCATTTTACAATTGTGTACGTCCCTCAAGAGCACGCAGAAGTGTAACTTCATCTATATATTCAAGGTCTCCACCGACGGGAACTCCGCTTGCAATTCTTGTAACCGTAATTCCGGTCGGCTTAATAAGCCTTGAAAGATACATTGCAGTTGTCTCGCCCTCAAGACTTGAATTGGTTGCAATAATAACTTCATTCACATCACCCTCAAGCCTTTTTATAAGCTCTTTAATCTTAATATCGGCTGGTCCGATTCCAAGCATCGGGCTTATTGCACCATGAAGCACATGATATACGCCATTATATTTGCCTGTCTTTTCATATGCTGCCATATCACGCGTATGTTCAACCACCATAATTGTTGAATGGTCACGTGCCTTATTGGCACATATCGGACAAATTTCTTCATCTGTAAGTGTAAAACACTCTTTGCAATATCTCACATTAGCCTTCGCACTTGTGATGGCATTAGTCAGTCCATCTACTTCTTCCTGTGGCATGTTAATAATGTGAAATGCCAGGCGCTGGGCACTTTTAGCTCCAACCCCTGGTAATCTGGACAACTGTTCAATTAATTTGTTAATGTGTCCGCTGTAAATATCCATTAGAAAAGGCCTCCGCCCAATCCTGAAAGACCGCCTGTAATCTTAGACATCTGTGCCTGTGATTCTTCTTCACACTTTCTTAACGCTTCATTTGTTGCAGCCATAATTAAATCTTCAAGCATTTCAACATCATCCGGATCAACTGCTTCAGGGTCAATCTTGACTTTTGTCACTTCACGCTTGCCGCTCACTGTAACTTCTACAACTCCGCCGCCTGATGCCGCAGAGAATTCCTTTGCTTCAAGCTCAGCCTGCTGTGTCTCCATCTGACGCTGCATTCTCTGTGCCTGTTTCATTAAATTATTCATATTGCCCGGCATACCGCCCGGGAATCCGCCTCTTTTTGCCATTAGATGTATTCCTCCTTATCATCTACTTCTATATCCATATTAACAAGTTCTCTTATATCTGTAAATCTGTTTTGAAAATCCTCGTCATCTGCCAGCTTTGTAATTATTATATTTACCTTTATGCCGGTTCTTTCCTCAATAACATCAATAAGACGATTTACTTCCTCTTCTCTTGATATTGCATTATATGCCGATGTGGATTTCACCATTATCTCAAGACTTATGCCGTCTTTTGCAAGAGTAACATGGCATTGTCTTAAAAACGCAACATACATCGGGTCATCAATTGTATTGATTATGCCGTTCCATGATGCTGCAATCTGTCTTACATCATCCGGAAGAGCCTCTATGACACGCTTTTCTACCGGTTTCTGTGATTGTATACCATCAGTTCCACTGATTGATGCACCTGCTGACGGAACTGGTGAACTAACTGCAAACGCACCGCTTTCAAGCTCCTTACATGTCTTTTCAAGATTATTTTCAAGAAGTGTGACACGCCCGGCAAGTTCTTCCACACTGTCATTTTTTTCCATTGAAGGCTTGCACATCTTTATTATTGTAACTTCAAGTTTAATACGCTTCTGCGTTGAAAACTTTAACTCATTTGACAAATCAGACAACACTCTTATATACCGCATAAGCGTGCCCTCATCAATTTTTGATGAGTCTGACTTCAACTGTGCAAGGCTGTCTTCTGACACATCTATTATATCAGCAAGTTTCGATTCATCATCCGTCGTTTTTACGAGTAAAAGATTTCTTAAATACCATATGAAATCATTTACAAACTGACCAAGTTCCCTGCCCTGCATTATAAGCTGTTCTATAAGCTGCATGCATCCGGCAGCATCTGACGACATTATAAGTGCAAGCATATTTTCAAACACTGCCGTATCAACCGCTCCCAGAACTTCAAGCACATTTTCATACTTTAAATCCTGTCCCAGATAAAATGCTATACACTGGTCTATAAGGCTTAATGCATCACGCATTGAACCATCTGCAGCTTTTGCAATATATCGTATTGCACGTTCCTCAACATTGATATTCTCAGCTTTCATGAGTTCAGATAATCTGTCGGAAATAGTCTCTATGGAAATCCTGTGAAAATCATATCTTTGACATCTTGATAAGATTGTTATCGGTATTTTGTGTGCTTCCGTTGTTGCAAGTATAAATATAACGTATGACGGAGGCTCTTCAAGTGTTTTTAAAAGTGCATTAAACGCACCTATAGAGAGCATATGGACCTCATCTATTATATATACTTTATACTTACCCTCTGTCGGTGAATACTGTACTTCATCACGAATCTCACGGATATTGTCAACACCATTGTTAGATGCCGCATCTATCTCAATCACATTCATTGATGTTCCTGCCGCAATCGCCTTACATGCCGGACATTCACCGCACGGATTTCCGTCTATGGGATGCTCACAATTTACAGCCTTTGCAAATATCTTAGCTATCGTAGTCTTACCTGTTCCTCTCGTACCACAGAACAGATAAGCATGTCCAATCCTGTCTGATTTAATCTGATTACGTAACGTCGTGACTATATGGTCCTGACCTTTGACATCAGAAAAGGCGGTTGGTCTCCATTTTCTGTATAATGCCTGATATGACACCGGAAACCTCCTTACTAATACTTTTAAGTACACTGCTTATAAACATATTAAAACCGTGCGTCCGGCTTCGAACAATTGTCCACAGACGTTACCGGTACAGTTAGCTCGATCCAGGCACCCTTCCGGCACACAGAAGCTTTCGCTTAATGCTGCTTCATTCCTGACCTGACATGGTTCACGAATTTCTGTTGCGGAAGACCCAGATGTCATCACCACTTATACCGGGCTGCTCCATAAACTATTGCCCTCTGCCGAACATCACCCCTGCTATAGCGGATTGCAGGTACAAGGTGCCGCTACTACCCCGGCTGCACGGTAATTTTAATTATATCTGTAAACGTAACTCATGTCAAGGTTTATGAGGCTTGTAATATTTTTATTATTGGTGTAACATTATCTTAAATTTTGACAATTATTTCACTCAGACAAAGGGGACTGACATGAAACCAGGTAATATTCCTACAAATAATACTGATACATCAAAAGCTGATGAAAAATATATGAGTGCAGCTCTTGCACAGGCCGTCAAAGCATACAAAATAAAAGAAGTTCCAATAGGCTGCGTGATTGTCCATGACAACAAAATCATTGCACGGGGCTATAACCGCAGAAACACAGATAAGACCACTCTGGGCCATGCTGAAATAACTGCCATAAGACGTGCCAGCAAAGTTTTAGGCGACTGGCGTCTTGAGGAATGTACTATGTATGTAACTCTCGAACCATGCCAGATGTGTGCCGGTGCAATCGTACAGGCAAGAATTCCCCGCGTAGTCATTGGTTCCATGAATCCAAAGGCAGGATGTGCAGGCTCAATACTTAATATCCTTGAAATGCCTCAATTCAACCACATGTGCAGCGTTACACGCGGTGTTCTTGAAAATGAATGCAGCAGACTTTTAACTGATTTTTTTAAGGAATTACGCAATTCAAAAAAACGTGCGGAAACGGAGACTTTATGAAATTTGAATATCAACAGGACAGTCTTGTGTTAAAGGTATTAGACACAAGTCATACCGGAGAAGTTTTAGATTTTTACAAAAGAAATAAAGACTCATTTGAAAAATATGAGACAGACAAACCATCTAATTTTTATACGTATACATTCATCTATAATCTGTTAAAGGCTGAATATAATGCCTGTATACATGGAAAACATATCCGTTTTTTTCTGTATGACAACAGTGTTTCGGATAAAATTATCGGAAGCGTTTCATTTACTGACATAAAAAGCTCAATGAAAAGCTGCATAATCGGATATAAAATCGACGAAAAATACCGTCGTATGGGCTACGGCAGACGTATGCTTACCATGGCACTTAAAATTATGGTTACAGAATATGGCATGCACAGGATTGAAGCATACATTCTTCCCGGTAATGACGCATCTGTAAATCTTGCCAGAACTATGGGGTTTATAAGCGAAGGCAGTGCATACGCATATGCAAAAATCAACAAAGAATGGCGTGACCACCTCCGCTTTACTTATATATCGTAATTATCTCATCAAAACTCCTGATACCAGTATCCAAAATATGGATTTGAAAAATCACTTCTGTGACTCTTTTTGAAATTATCAAAACCAAACATTGATGCCATGAATCTGTCCCTGTTTGAATACATCCCCGGCACACCTATAAAGTACCGCGTGTGATTTTCATTTTCACGCACCCTGCCAAGCAGCAGATGCTTGTAATTGTAAAAGCCGTGTATCAGAAAGCTGTTGTTGACAATCACTTCATCTTCAACCGGGAGTTTCCTTAGTGTCTCCGGCGTTACTTCTATGCAGTCATAATAATAATCATCATCAAATACATTGACGCTGTCTTCCTGTTCAAACAATTTCTCAACCCCTTCAATATCAAGAATTTCCTGTATCTCAAAATTTTCTGTTTCTGTTGCCCGAAGAGGTTGCTGTGGCTGTGAATCTGTATTTTTTTGTTGTTCCACCGTGTTAATCACAGAGTCACCGACCTGTTCTATTTCTGCCTGCGGTGACTGCTCTGTTGTTTGCGGTGTGGCAGCCTCATCCCCTGCCTGTTTCATCTGTAAATTTTTATTATATCCTTTTGGCAGAAACTCGATATTATTCTCATTAATCTCGTCATCCTGCCACATGCTTGACATCATATAATATGTATCATTTTCTTTAGTTATTGCAATTCCACATATATCTGAAAATTCAAATCCCGAATTTTCGATATTCTCGGCATTAAACACGCCCATATACGAGCCGATTCCATTGTTGACAAGAATTCTTCCGACAATCAGAAGCCTGTATTTTGATTTATTTTCCTCTTTTTGCATTACAAGACTGACATTCATATATTCCGGTGTATCCGTATATACTCCTCTGAGATTTATTGCAAGTTCAAACTTCTGTCCCTGTACCTGTGCTTTTGCAAAGCCTGTATTTTTATCCCTCACTCCCCCTGCATAAGCATAAATATATGATATAAATCTTTTATACTCAATCATAAAATCCTTCCTTTCAACAAAACTGATACCTATTGCAAAGGTATGTCAAAGTCAGGATTATTATTACTAATTTATAACATAAGTAATATTTGAGTCTGTTTGATTTATAAAAACATTTTTATTCTATTGCAAATATATATCTATTATGTTATACTTTGTGTAGAATATATTCTAATACAAGGCAAAGTAAATTTTTCTTATTTTCTATTTAACATTCTTTATTCCGGTTTTTAAGTATCCGCCAAAAGCGGCTTCTTGTAATTCATAACCGGATATTCGCACACATGTGCTCCAGAAAATCTATCAATTCACTTGCCGTCAATCCCAATAATCAAGTATAATTAATTAAAGAAAGGAAATACTGAATGTCCAGTACACCATACGATGATGTATTCCGTACACTTCTTACTGATTGTACGGAACTTATGATTCCGGTTGTCAATGAAATTTTCCATACCGATTATACCGGAAATGAAAAAATACGTCTGCTCCAGAACGAGCATTTTATACAGATGCCCGACGGCAGTAAGCAGGAGCGAATCACAGATTCCAGCTTTGAAATTATGAGTGGCAACACATGCAATATAAAATGTAAAAAGCGGTACCACATTGAATGTCAAAGTTTTGAGGATGGCAGCATGGTTGTGCGTATGTTTGAATATGATACACAGATTGCACTTGAAAACAGGGAACTTACGCCCGATACTCTTACTGTAAGTTTCCCCGATTCTGCAATCATATCGCTACGTCATACATCACACACTCCTGATAAGATGAATATCAATATCTTAACTCCCGGAGGAAATGTGTCATATAATGTTCCTGTTTTAAAAGTAAGACAGTATTCCGCCGATGAACTGTTTGAAAAACATCTGTTTTTTCTCATACCTTTTCATATTTTTGTATATGAAAAAGACTTTAATGAAATTGAACAAAATGATGAAAAATTAAAGAAATTAGAAGCTGAATACACATACATTACAAAGCATCTTAACGAGGCGAGCCACGCCGGTATTCTTTCAGAATACACAAAAGCAGCAATTCTTGAGATGTCCTGCAAGGTTGTAAAACACCTCGCCGCAAAATATAAAAAAATAAAAAAAGGAGTGAATCTTAATATGGGTGGTAAAGTTTTAAATTACAGAGCCAAGGATATTTTAAACCGTGGACGTGCCGAAGGCTTCATTGAGGGCGAAGAACAGACCAAAATTCAGATTGCAACAAAACTGCTCACCTGTGGAAATGATATTAAGTCAGTCGCTGATATTACGGAACTGCCTGAAGAAACCGTATCAAAACTGGCTGAAAAGATTTAACAAAGCAAGCCGGGGATTAAACTGTATCCATATAGGACAAATTTAATTCCCGGCACGCTTATATCATTACATCGCTACATCAACTTTATCTACAGCTGCCATTCCTTTTTTTGTTAAATCTTTAATTGGATTGTTCATCATAATCTCCTTGAATTAATAAATTTTGTTTATGAATTCAATATTAACCGGGTCTAAAATCGGTATTAAACGATTATGCAAAATCATATTCCAATTCCTTTCTGTTATTTTACATATTAAAATTTTCTTAGATATTCTGTCATCATATCTATAACTTCGCTGCTTTCGTCAAGAAATGGTTCAAAGACACTGAATGCATGTGTAAGATTTTTATTTTTTGGATAATCGATAAGTTCATGCTCCTTTTGTGCCACAGCAAGTGCTTTTTCAAAATTAATTGTATATTTCCGCAGATAATGCTCATGTACGGTAGAGAAGCACAAAGCAAAACAAGGATAGCCAG
>ERZ1106951.989-NODE-989-length-26253-cov-4.164287_pt1 | contig 26253 bp, 24 predicted proteins | sample MGYA00403676_ERZ1106951 | MGnify/ENA primary metagenome ERZ1106951 (study PRJEB35170, sample SAMEA104062398) | human gut metagenome | biome: human gut; feature: human-associated habitat; material: faeces | place: Denmark | collected 2012-04-23 ...
CTGCAAAAAATGCACGTTCCCAGGGGGAATCGAACCCTCAACTAGTGCTTAGGAGCACAGGTTGGCGGTATAAACCGCTGTCAAGCTGTGTTCATATAAGTCAAGGAAAGCCTTGATTTTACTAACCATTTTGTCAATCCCAGTCAAAATAAGAAAACCTGTGTTAACCCCTGCCAAACCCATTTGGGGTGCTCGTCGGGTGCTCGGAGCACCCTGAGGCGATAACTATTGAGTTCCATCGAGTTCACAACTCTGGCTACCATTTCCATCTGCTACCGTAACAATGATAACTCTGTTTTCTTATTAGATTACTTATATTATACTGTGGACGGAGCCGGATGTCGATGCTTTTTTGACTACATCCTCTTATTTTTGTGTTTAACTCGATTCTAATTCATTTCTAACTCGTTTGTTGAATTACGATTTTTTCATTTCATCTTATTTCAAGTTAAAAATGAATTAAATATATATAGCACCATTCCCCTCGCCTCAATATGAATTGACTTTTCTTTCCATGAGTTGAGTTTCCTGCATGTTCAATTGACTTTTCTCGGTGCCCAGTTGACTTTTCTCAATTAAGAATTATTTCCCCAAATAAATACAAATTGATCATTACAATGAAATCAATGATTTCAACGCATCTGTGAAGCCCTCTTTTTCTATTTGAAACAGATCTTTCTTTATTTCGTAAAACAATTTATTATATGTATCATCAGCATCTGTCTTTTGTAAAATAAACATAATCTTCTGTGGATCTGAGCAATAATTCGTAATAGCACTGTTCAGTAATGTCGTTGGAACAGGCGCCTTTGTCCGGTCAACCTGATTAGTTCCCTTTTTCTTTATTCGTGAATCGTATCCTATTACCCCTGTTGAATTTCCAGTAGCCATTTCAAAGTCATTGTCTCGTGTTACTAAATCTTTTTCTCCAATTTTATAACACTTACTATTTCTCAGATCCAATATTTTCTCCATTACTCCTATTTTGGAATACATGGTACTTGCATCTCTCCGTGGCTTACACTGCTCCCTGGTAATTTCTCCCGATATACAAGCTTCATAAAATTCATTAGCATTTAGCGACTCACTCTTTATCCCTGCCAAATGCATGAAATTATTCTTACCAAATCGAACTTCATAATAGTCATAGGAATCTGACTTGCTCTTTCTAAATATGAACAATAAGGTAGTATCAACGTATTCCGAATATAAAGTTGCGCTTTTACGCAATATAGTTAACATTTCCTCAGACGTCAATATTCTTATATTCCGCGCCGTACATTTCATATTTCCCCTTAACGTAAAAGAGAAACCTTTGTATCAAAGGTTTCTCCATAGTTCTCATAAAACTGGTTTCATTATGGTGCTTTGCCACCAAATCACAGGCATTTCACCTATCCGGCTTGATTATCCTCTGGCTGAAGAGTAAGCGCAAAGTTTTAACGTTGCCAGCGCAACGGAAGCAAACACCTTATGCTTCGTGTCCTGAAATCAGGAAGAGATTTCTCTCTTGGTACTTATATTATACTCAGCATCTCCGAAAATAGCAATCTTTTTTTAATTTTATGACTGCAAGATTAGTGATTCTTTGTCCTTCCAACGCAATTGCAGACGCACTGTTGCATGGCCTACTACTATCTTTCTAGTTTACATCTCCGATTTTACATGAGATTTTCCGACAAAAGCAAATACATCTGCTACCTCTTCTTGCTTTATTGTTGCTAATTCACTTCTCCTGGTTAAAGTCGTAAACCATTCCGGCACATAAAAATTTATCTTGGGATTGTTTTCCCTGTACCATTGAATTTGTTTCCTTGCAAATTTTAAAAATCCGGGGTCTGAATGTAATCTCGCCAGCTCTTTTTTACTTAATTTTCCTATTGTTCGTTTTCTTTCACTGCCCGCCGGATAAATATCTCCAGTCCATGCATCCAAACGATATCCCGTTCCCTGCGCATGAGCATGAGGCACTGAAGGTTTATCATCTGCATCGCCTATTGTGAAAATCCATATGCAGTCTTGTAATTTTTCACGCGGTGAATATAGCTGCGGCCCGGGCACTTTTTTCATTCGTGTTATTTTACTACGAGATCTCACCGTATTTCTTCTAATCATAAATTTTTACCTTTTCCAGTATAAATCAAACTACTTTTACCATTTCTTTTATGTACACACATAGCAGTCAGATTTTTGCTTGCAGTGTTATAACCCCAAAGAACTACTACAAAATTTTCACATTCATATGTCCGCCCTGTCATTCCATAAAGACCGCAGTGTCCAATAGTTCAAACTAATTACTTATTCACATATTTTTCTTATTTCAATTAATGATTTTGTATCCTTTATTAATCTTCGTATCTCTCGTGCATTTTCAAGTCTTGTAGAATTCACAAGAAGATTCTGCCTAATATTTTCCGAGATAGTACCTTCTTCATCCAATTCATCAAGTTCTTTCCACGCGATTTCGATTTTAGCTTCAGAATCCAGATCCGTAAATCTTATAACTCCATCAAATCTGTTAAAAATAGGATCCCCTAGTTTTTCCCTCACTTCATCCTTGGATTTATAGTTAGAGGTACATATAATAAGTGCATGCCTTACATCAACTTTATAATTTTGATCTTCATAGATTCCTTCATCAAACAATTGATAAAATGCACTATGAAATACAGAATATGCCTTATCAAACTCATCTAATAAAATTACATTTGAATCTCTACCAATTAAATCTTTCGCAAAACTCTTTTCGTTATACTTTCCGCCAAATAAATAATTTGCAGATTCATTGTTCTGATACATTGAAAATTGTTTCCTTAAAATTTGTCCACCAATTTTTTCTGTAAGGAACTGCGCTGTTTCCGTTTTACCAATTCCAGAATTTCCATAGAACAGAAGCACAACTGGTTTATATTGCACATTATTCATGATAGGAAAAATAGATTTCAGTATTTGCTCTTTTACAGATTGCTGTCCTATGATTCTTTTGTCAAAGTCTGCATTAATTTCTTTAATCGTTTTTTCAGTAATCACATTATAATTCTGATGTATTTCCTCAACTATACCTGTACTATTAAATGCACGCTTTATTTGTTCCTGTAAATGAATTGGCGGATTTTGTATATACATGTTAGTTATAGATAATTTTGCTAGAAAGCTCAGAAAATTTATAATTACATGTTCATTTATACTACTATACTCATCCGCAAAAGCAACAAAGTTAAGCATTCTTATTTTCTTTTTCTTAACTTTTTTAGCTGGCTCCTCCTTTTCAGGCAAACCAACTAGCACCAATGGTATCTGTTTATTTTCCGCATCCATCTGCATTGCTACATCTGATAATTTTCTATATGAGCTAGGAATAATAGTTTCAAATGCTCTATCCGAACCATAAAACATTACTATTTTTTTCATGCTTCAACCCCTGCTAATACGACATCATAGACTGATAAGTCTTCTGTCTGCGATTGATTACTGCCGTCTACAATACTTTCCGCAGTAACTTCTACATGTTTCTTTTGAAAATCAAATTCCTTTTCTATTGTTAATTCCGTCGGTTTACAAGTTCCTACCTTAATTCCATAGTATACTAATTCCATTTTGCTTAAATCCGCCAAATTATAATTATTTTTAAATGCACTTATATTAAATCTCAATACTGAACTTGGCCTGTCCTCAGATTTAAGCAACATACCATAATAACCTCTTTCTCCTAATAGTGCCTCATTCAATTTTTCCATATCTATTGGCATCTGCTCTTTAGGCACCACTGTCAAATATGAACTGTACATCTTATATAAGGAAATTGAGTTTTCCGGTGCGTATACTCCGGTTTTTGTAAATTTTTTTACCCGGCTATCTTTATATGCTTCTTTGATATAGTCAGTGAGTAATGTATTTTTTATCGTGGAATCAAATAATTTTGATATTTCACCTGAAGCTTTCGCGTCAATATTTCCCGACATGCTGCCTTTAATAAAGTTCAAAATATTGAATCCACCCTTTGCCTGCGCTTCAATTTCTGTTAATATTTCTGCTGCGCGTTTTCTATTGTCTTCTTTACTCCAATCCAATCTGCCACCATTCGTAATGTCTAAATAATCCTGGGCAGCTGACTCATCAAAATATATGATCTTTAAAAATGTAGGCTCTGTCTCCTTATTTTTTGTGTTTTCCATATTAACCACTCCTATCTAAGATTATTTACGCCTATACTTGGCAGTTCTGATGCTGATTTCAGGCAGATTATATCAATAATGCTTTACCTAGTTTATATTATATCATAAAAAATAGAGCCAATATAGAATTTTACATTCTCATACTAGCTCCATCATTTATGCTTTCTCCAAGATTAAACCTACGAACATTAATGTATGTTCTCTATTCCTCATCCTACACGATAGTTATCGCCGTTTGGTGGTTATCATGAAAAATCACCAGGTGCGCGATTACCTGTTTTGGGTGCTCGTTTTCCAATTTTTGATGATGTCTGGGTGCTCGCGCGCACCCAAAAATCTTCATGAAAATGAAAAATGCAGCAATGACTTGTTATCATCATTGCTGCAAAAATGGATGTTCCCTGCGGGAATTGAACCCACAACTACAGCTTAGGAGAACAAATAACTCTTTGTCCTACGATTCCCTTACACTACATTCCGCTTCGTTTTGTGTCAATTTAGCCCAATGAATTTTTGGTTTCTCACGCCGTTTTGTGTCATTCTGCACAGTTTCAAGGCGCTGGAATACCTTTCGCGCAATTAGCAAAAAATTAGCAGACGGCATTTTTGAGCTTTTGTAAAAACGCAAATTAGCAGATTATTAGCAGAGCGGCCCGCCCGGGGTGTGTTATTTTTATACGCATCCCGGGCTATTTTATCATTTTTATGCAATAGAATCAATCTTAAAATAGGAGGTTTCCATGCCGGCTTATCAATTACAGATCAAACAGGTCGTGGATTACCCACGATGCCGGATTTATCGGCAATTCGTCCATCGGCTGATGGCAGACCGGAGCATTCGCACAAGCGGAGGCTCTGGTCTTTTTTATTTTACCGTGCTTTGCAGCTACGCAAACTTCCGCACTTCATACCGCCGCATTGATGGTATTAGCTATACCATCTATCCGGGCGAATGGGTCTGCACACTCAAGGAAGTGTCCCAATGGTTTCGCACACGGTTTCAATGCCAGGCGTTGACAGTGCTGGAACAACTGCAGAAACAGCACTTTATCACTTTTCATACACTGGATCGCGGCAATGTGATCCGCTATAAAATTTGCGACTGGGCGCGGCATAACACGGTGCTTGAATATAATGCTCCCTGCCAAAAGGATACCGGCTTTTTCTTTCTGCCCGTTTCCGTTGTCACAGATCTCATCAGCACAAGCCGATGCTCCGAAATGGATATTATTCTGGACCTCTGGGTTTCAGCCGTCTACAACGATAATCAGGTACAGGGGTCAGACCTGGGGCCAGTAGTCTATTTCCGCAACGGCACCGGCAATCCTCTTGTTGCCTACACTGAACTGGCTGTCCGCTGGGGGGTGTCCCGGGCGACAGTCGGCCGCGTCCTCAAAAAGCTGGCCGCACTGGACTATATCTCCCTTATGTCCTTCCCGGGCCGACACGGCAGCGTGGTCTATTTGAAAAATTACCTGTCCACCATGTTTGAAATATCGGATGTTATGGTGGACAAAGAGGAGGTCGCTATGACGCTCAACATCCATTTGGAACTCCCCGATGAATCAGGCTCCAGCCAAAACACACCAAGTATAGAGCATGAGGTTATCGTTTCAAACGAACTCAATAGCGTTTCAAAATCGCACATTGAAATTATCATCCAAAAGATGGCTCAAATCCTGATGGCACAAGGGATTTCGTGCTTTGGTTGTCCCCTCTCCCGCTATAAGTTATATCCCTTATCGGGCGACTGCCGGGAAGATTTACTACCCCGCGCACGGGAACAGTCAACGCTCTGTTTTGGCTTGTCCATTCTGTGCGGGAACAGGCAGGTCACCACTTTTGAACTTACACTCTCTCCCGTCGCGGAGAATTGAATAAGGAGGTCTTACCATGAAGAAATTTGTTGAAAAAGATGTCGCAGAAAACCCGCTGTACCATGATACCTGGAAACTGTTGAAAAAATACCGCGATGTGGTGTGGAGCCTGGAAATTTCTGTCCAGCATGTGCGTTCCAAGTTTGAGATCGAATACGGCACATCCATCGAGGAATTTCTGGATTCCATCTATCTGGCCGGCGCCGATCTGAATGGGAGCGATATTGAACACCATGCTAAGTGCATTGAGCGCAGCCACAAAATGCTGAAACTTTTGGATTCAGCAGTCGAATTGCTTCGTACCCGCCACAAGAACGGCGAGGCCTATTACTGGCTGCTTTACTACTCCTTCCTCTCCCCGCAGCAACTCAAAAATGTGGAGGAGATCATCGAGAATTTGCGTCCGCATATCCGGGACATCTCATTCCGTACTTACTACCGCAGGCGCAGGGAAGCCATTGACGCACTCAGTTCCGTACTATGGGGGTACACCTCCAAAGACAGTTTGGATATGCTGGAACAGTTCTTTCCAGCGCCAAAACCAGATGAAAAGGCCAAGGGCAAATAATTGGCAGAATACGGGAATGAAATTGGCGCATTCCTGCCCTTGAGCCGTAAATCCTGGTGTGCTAAACTGAATATGCTCAAACTTGCACCCAAAACTGAATGCAGGCAGTGAACGGCACCTTTTTCAAGGTGCTTTTTTGCTGCCCTAATGACCGGCCGATTGGGGAGGGAGCCCGCATCTATTACAAGAGCTGCGGGCTCCTCTTTTGTTTGAGTCCCGCATATTACATTTGGATTGGAGGTCCGAAAATTGAAAAAACGCAAGATTCCTCACCAAAAGCGAAACGGCGATACCAGCCCTCCGCGCCGTTTTTCCATTGGCAGAATCGCTTATATGGCGTTTCTGTGTCCCACCGTCTCATTGATGTTCAGCCAGCCGGCCTTTGCCGCAACCGATGTTTGGACAAAGGCCACAGAAATCATGCAGGATGTCTACACGCAGATCCTCGCTATCTCCACGATTGCGGCCATTGTGACCGCTTCGGTAGCATTGCTGCTCATGAATTTCTCCCGTTCTGGTAAAACGGTGGATGAAAGCAGAGCTTGGCTCAAACGAATTGTTATCACCTGGGCCATCTTAAACAGTCTGGGCTTTATCATGTCCTATATCGTCCCCTTCTTTGAGGGTGGTCAGTGGGCAGGTTGATCGGCATCACATTGATACCCGACGAAAGGAGGCATGACCTATGGGTATTCTGGACGGCATTGTTGAATGGATTGCAGAGCAGGTCATGGCGGGCCTTGACTTGATAACCACCTCGGTTTTGGGGGCACTGGGCTGCGATATGGCGGTATTTCTGCGCTACTTTCCCGCGGCCGAAACGATGTACAGCGTTTTTGTGGCACTGGGCATCGGTATCATTCTCCTTAACTGGGTGTGGCAGCTGTTCAAGAACTTTGGCCTGGGAGCCGGTATTGAAGCGGAAGACCCGCTCAAATTGAGCATCCGGTCCGTCATTTTTATTCTTTTAGCGTTCTTCTCCAATGAGATTGTCAGCATGATCCTGACCATCGGCGGCACACCGTATAACTGGATTATGGATTCGGAGCTGCCGGCACTCAGTTTTGCGGATTTCAATTCTGTCATGCTGGTCATCATCGGGGTGTGCGCCAATGGGGCTGTGGCCCTTATCACTCTGATTTTAGTCATCATTCTGGCGTGGAACTACCTGAAGTTGCTGCTGGAAGCGGCAGAGCGATATGTATTGCTCGGCGTGCTGGTCTATACGGCTCCAGTAGCCTTTTCCATGGGGGCAAGCCAGACAACATCAAACATCTGGAAATCCTGGTGCCGGATGCTGGGCGGTCAGATTTTTCTTCTGCTGATGAACGCCTGGTGCCTGCGCCTGTTCACGAGCATGGTTGGTTCGTTTATCTCCAACCCGCTCTCTTTGTAAGGAGGGCCATTTTGAAAAGACTCAAGAAAATTTTGTTCCTTGCGCTGATGGTCGCAGCTCTCTCCTGTCTGTTCTGCCAGCCTGCTTTCGCTATTTCGGAGGAAGAAGTCCAGGCACAAGTGGACGCCGTAGGCAAAGAAGCCGTTTCGGGGAATGTGCTGATCTGGTTTATGTGCGCAATCGGATTTCTTAAAGTATCACAGAAGATCGATTCTTTTATGGCAAGTCTGGGCGTCAATGTCGGCCATACCGGAGGCAGTATGCTGGCGGAGGCTATGATTGCGGCCAGGGGATTCAGCGGATTTAAGAGCTTTGCCAGCAATCACTTTGCGGGAGGCCGCAGCAGTCATTCCTCCCATGTCCGTGCAAACGGTGGCGGAAAAGGCGGTGCTGGATTCGGCGCTGGTTTTGCCAGCGGTGGCTTGGCCGGCGTGATTAAAAGGAATGTTACCAATAATGCGGTCAAAACGGCCACAACGCCCCCGGATGCCAAGCCCTCCGGATTAAGTGGGCTGGTCGGCGGCGCTGCAGGCGGCATCGGTGGACATATCTACGCCTCCTCCGTAAGCAAAGGAGGCAATTTTGCCAACAATGTCATAGGATCGGTTGCTACCGGGAGTATCACCCAGATGGGAACTATGACCGGGGATAAAGCTGTAGAAGCTCTGCATTCCTACATGGGTCATGCGGCATTGGAGCCCGGGGCCGAGAATATTCCCACTTATCAGAATGTGGAGATTGGCGGCGGCCGCATTACCGGCACAGAAGTCACTCCGGAGCATCCAGAAGGCATCGCTTTTGGTATGTATCATGCAGACCAGTATGTGGCGCCGGAAGGCCAATACACAACCGTTCACGCTGTAGATGGTACTGCCTGGTATAAGCAGTATGCCGCGGATGCGGTTGAAAAATCCCCCTATATGGCACCGGACGGCTCGATTGCCTATCACGAATCCATCGTGAAGAAACTGCCGCCTACTCCCAAAAGAAAGGACAAACTCTAATGGCTGAAGAACAAAAAAACAGCTCCGCCGAAACAGTAGATGCTGCGGCCTCTGCCGCACATACGGTCAAAGGCGCTATCAAAGCTGGCAAGGCCATCTCTGGAGCAGCGAAAGGCGCTGCCGCCGCCGGCCCCTATGGGGCTGTGGCTGGGGCCGTCTGGGCCGGCCGAAAGCACATCGGCAAAATCATTGCCGTCATTGCCATTCTGCTTTTGCTGCCTGTCCTTTTCCTCCTGATGCTGCCCGGCCTGATTTTTGGAGGGCTGGTCAATGCCTTTTCACCAGCTGATCCTGACACGCCTATCCTCAACAGCGAAACCGCCATCGTAGAAAACGCCAACGACATTACCTTTGCCATCAACGCCATTCTGGGTGAGGCGCTGGATGATGTGATGGCCCGTATCGAAGTGGACTTTGCCTCTTCTGGCGCCGACAAAATGGAGGTCAAAAACCCCTATTCTTCCGGCCTGGTCTACAACGCCAACCTCATCGTTTCACAGTATTGCGCTGCCCGGGATGAAGACTTTGAGAGCATTTCGCTGGATGACCTGTCCACTGTCCTGCGGGAGAACAAAGAGCATCTATACTCTTATACCAGTGTGCGGGAGAGCCGTGAGGTCACATCCGAAGATCCGGAGACCGGTGAGGAAACCATCTCCACCGAGATCTGGATGATCTATACCATTCGCTACAACGGCGAGTCTTATCTTGCCGACCATGTTTTCGCGCTTACGGATGAGCAGAAAGAACTGGCGTCCGATTATGCCTCTAACCTAAGTCTCTTTTTAGGCGACGGCCTGCTGCAAAATGTGGACGAGTGGACAGGGAACAGTATCCCCTCCCTTGGAGATGTAACCTTTACCGACGGCGGGACCCCGGTTGTTTATTACAATCAGCTGGATGAACGCTATGCCAGTCAACCCTATGGCACCGATAACATCGGCGGCTATGGGTGCGGGCCCACCGCCATGGCAATCGTGGTTTCCTCCCTCACGGACGATATGGTAGACCCGGTGGAAATGGCAAAGTGGTCATATGACAATGGCTATTGGTGCAAAAGCAGCGGCTCTTATCACGCATTGATCCCTGCTGCTGCGGAGGAATGGGGCCTTCCGGTATCCGGCTGCACGACTTCCGAGCCCCAGCGGATTCTGGACGCTCTCGCAGATGGCAAGCTGGTCGTGGCAATTATGTCCGAAGGCCATTTTACCTCATCCGGCCACTTCATTGTTCTCCGTGGCGTAAAAGACGGCCAGATCATGGTGGCTGACCCGGCCAGTTACAAGCGAAGCGGGCAGTTGTGGGATCTGTCCATCATCTTAAATGAAGCAAGCCGCCGTGCGGCAGCAGGCGGTCCTTTCTGGATTATTGGCTGACCGCACCGCACCCCGGCATCAGAAACGAGGTAATACATGAGCAACAAGAATGACCATGATATTTATATCATACCGCCGAACTTCATAGAAACAGGCACTTTTTTTGGCGGTATGTTCCGTGCGCGGAATGTGATTGAAGCCGGCATCCTGGCACTTGCCATTGGGACGCCGGTTTTTTTGTGCCTTCCATTTGGGCTGACCGCCCGCATTATTGCTTTATGCCTGACTGCGCTCCCGGTGGCATTGGTTGCCCTCATTGGCATTTCAGGGGAAAGTCTCTCGCAGTTTCTGATCACTTTTCTGAAATACCTGCGGAATCGCCGCGTTGTCGGCGGTGACGGTGAACAGCCCTGTGAAAAAACGGCTCCCTCCAAATCAGCCGGCAAGCATCTCAAACAGAAGCCTCCAAAGGAGAGAAAGCCCAAGGCGCCGAAGCGCCGGCGGTCTGGTGAAGCAGATTTCCCCGCTGAGTTTGATGAAGTCCGCGGATATGAAATCCGTGAAAAGCTCCGGCCCAAGAAAAATGCTAAAAAGGATCGTCCTGCCAAGGGCAATAAGGCAAAAAAGAACGCAAAAAAGCGCCATGAAAAGGAACGCCTGCCCAAACGCCCCGCCCGTGTCAAGGAGCAGAAGCCCGCCTGCCTCAATCCAGTGGCGGATTATCTGCCCATTGAGAAAGTGGAGAACGGCATTATCTATACCAAAGACCATCGCTTTGTCAAGGTGGTCGAAGTTGTCCCCATCAACTTTATGCTGCGCAGCGCCCGGGAACAGAGGAATATCATCTACTCCTTCGTTTCGTACCTGAAGATCTCGCCCATCAAGCTCCAAATCAAGGTTCTGACCCGCCGTGCGGACATCAACCGCCACCTGGACACGGTGCGCCAGGAGATGGCCCATGAGGAAAACGAGCAGTGCCGCTTGATGCAGGAGGATTACCTGAACTTTGTGCAGCAGGTCGGCTCCCGGGAAGCTGTGACCCGGCGGTTTTTCCTGATTTTCGAGTATGAGCCCTGGGCCAATACCCGGCGCTCCGAACAGGAAGATGAGGCAATCCAATCTCTCCAAAGTGCTGTCCACACGGCATCCAATTACCTGCGTCAATGCGGCAACGAGGTCGTTGTCCACGAAAACGAGGACGAATTTACCGTAGATGTTTTCTATAATTTGTTGTGCCGAAATGAAAGTGCGGTCAAGCCCCTGTCGGTACGGGCACAGGAAATTGTGGCACAGTATCTCGACAAGGGGCGGGAGGGCGAGATTGACCGCATCCCGGCGGCTGAATTTGCTGCTCCCAAAAGCATCGACTTCACCCATGGACGGTATCTCTGCATAGACGGGCTGTACTATACTTATCTGCTCGTCCCATCAGATGGTTACAAAACACAGGTGCCCGCGGGCTGGCTGAGTTTGATCGTCAATGCCGGTGATGGCATTGACCTCGATATGTTTCTTTCACGCCAACCCAAAGAGCGCATTATTCAGCGGGTCGGCCAGCAGCTCCGCATCAACCGGTCAAAAATCAAGGATGCCAGCGACACGAACACGGACTTCGATGATATAGACGGCGCTATTCGGAGCGGCTATTTTCTGAAGGAGGGCCTTGCGAATAACGAAGATTTCTATTATCTCAACTTGTTGATTACTGTGACTGCCCCTTCTGTGGAGGACCTGGAGTGGAAGGCCAGCGAAATAAAAAAGCTCCTGCTTTCGCAGGATATGGATGTCTGCAACTGCCATTTTCGGGAGGAGCAGGCATTTTGTTCTGCCCTCCCGCTGGTTTCCATGGAAAAGGGACTGTTCGAGCGTGGTAAGCGCAACCTGTTGACTGGAGGCGCGGCCAGCTGCTATCCGTTCACTTCGTTTGAGATGTGCGATGACAATGGAATCCTTCTGGGGGTCAACAAATATAACAGTTCCCTCATCATCGTGGATATTTTCAACTCTGCGATTTACAAGAACGCCAATATGGCGATCCTGGGTACCAGCGGCGCAGGCAAGACCTTTACGATGCAGCTCATGGCGTTAAGAATGAGGCGGAAAAACATTCCCGTTTTCATCATTGCACCGTTGAAGGGGCACGAATTCCACCGTGCCTGTGCCAATGTAGGCGGGGAGTTTATCCAGATTTCCCCGGCCAGCCCGCACTGCATCAATGTGATGGAGATCCGCAAGGTGGATCGGTCGGTCAGTGAGCTTCTGGACGGGCCGGGAATCCAGCTCTCCGAACTGGCCGCCAAAATCCAGCAACTCCACATATTTTTCAGTCTGTTGATCCCTGATATGTCTCACGAGGAACGACAGCTGTTGGATGAGGCTCTGATCCGCACCTACAATTCCAAAGGTATCACCCATGACAACGCCTCATTGGAAGACCCGGCCAATCCGGGCTACTACCGGGAGATGCCGGTGCTGGGCGATTTATATGAGATTTTGAAGGCCGCCCCGGAAACCACTCGCATGGCCCATATCCTCAACCGTCTGGTGAATGGCTCCGCCAGTACCTTTAACAAGCAGACCAATGTGCGGCTGGATAATAAGTACACCGTACTGGATATTTCCTCGCTTACTGGTGATTTGCTGACTGTGGGGATGTTCGTGGCCCTTGATTTCGTTTGGGACCGCGCCAAAGCTGACCGCACCGAGGAAAAAGCCATTTTTATTGACGAGTGCTGGCAGCTTCTTTCCGGCGCAGGCGCCACGGGTACCAGGCTGGCCGGTGATTTCGTTTTGGAAATTTTCAAGACGATTCGCGGCTTCGGTGGATCAGCGATCTGCGCCAGCCAGGACCTTAACGACTTTTTCAATCTGGACGAAGGCCGTTTCGGGAAAGGCATCATCAACAACAGCAAGACTAAGATCATTCTCAATCTGGAGGATGACGAAGCGGAGCGTGTCCAGGAAACCCTCCATCTCTCTGACGCAGAAACGATGGAGGTCACACACTTTGAGCGCGGCAGCGGTCTGATCTCTACCAATAACAACAATATCATGGTGGAGTTCAAGGCCAGTCCATTGGAAAAAGATCTCATAACCACAGACCGCAGGGAACTGCGGGAGCTTTTGGAGCGCAAGCGCCAAGAACAAGCTGATTCCGCTTAAAAGGCATTTTCTCTGGGAGGTGCGGAAGCGCCTCCCTTTATTGCGCGGAGTAGTGTAAAGAACATGGTTGGATGCTTTACCAACAGACGGCGGGGCAGTACCGTCCTCCGCAACCATTTAGAATTTTATATGAGGTGAGTCCAATGTATTCGACAATAAAGTAATCAAACAATGAATTTAGAGGTGATATAAAGCGAGTTTAAGAGTTTCTTTAAGCAAGTTGGAGGCAATGAAGGCGACAAATGCAAATATAACACCCGTTTAGATACTTACGGCTGCGGCTGTCAACACAACTGTAACTACTGCTATGCCCGTTCATTGCTTCATTTTCGTGGATTATGGGATGCGGCGCATCCTCGTGTTGCAGACATTGAAAAGGTCCGGCGGAAAATCCGCAGTCTCCCATCCGGAAGCATCATCAGGCTTGGAGGCATGACAGACTGTTTTCAGCCCTGTGAACTCCAGTACCACACTACCTACCAGACAATCCAGGAGATGAATCTATGCAGGGTAAGCTATCTCATCGTCACGAAGTCTGCACTTCCCGCTGCCCCGGAGTATTTAGAGATCTTGGACAAGGAACTGGCCCATATTCAAATTACCGTGACCTGCCTGGACGATGCACAAACCGCCCAATTTGAAAAGGCCAGTCCTCCCAGCCAGCGCATCCGCGCAATTCAGGCTCTGCAAGCGGAAGGGTATGATGTGGCAATCCGATTAAGCCCCATCATCGAGGAATACATGGATTTCGACAAGCTGAATGATTTGGGAATTGAGCGGTGTGTGGTTGAATTTCTGCGCGTCAATTCGTGGATTAAGCAGTGGTTTCGGGGTGTTGATTTCTCTAAATATACCGTGCGGCAGGGAGGCTACTATCATCTTCCTTTGAAAGAAAAGCAGCGGATCGTGGAAAAAATCCATATTCCGCAGAAGACAATCTGTGAAGATGTAACGGAACACTATCAATTCTGGAGGGATTTTGTAAATCCCAATAAAGAGGATTGCTGTAATCTCCGGAAAACGCATCATTGACAGTTCCAATACGCCTATAAGACGCCTTTTTTTCCTACTATTCTCGAAAAACGCCGGATTGACGCTCTAATGGCGTCTTTCCACAATTCCTATTTAACAATGCGCTTTGAAGGCGTCTGATTGGCGCCTTTAATAAAGGAGGTGAGCCCCATGAAGACCAGGGCTGAAATCTATGGGAACGAGGCTACGGACTTGCTACGGATCGTGACGATGTACCCCGGCCTCTGTGAACACCAGCTTCTTTGTTTTCACCCTGGCAAAGAAGATACTACAAAGGCCCTGCTCTCTCATTTGGAGAGGCAGGGCCGCATTTTTCAAACAGACGGCGGTGGTTATTTCCTGGCAGGGCAAACACCAAAAACTGACCATGCGCTTGTCCGGGCAGTGTGGGTCCTGCTGGACTTCATCCGGCAGGTAGATTACCACGCTCCGGCTGATTTTCCCGTTAAACTCGTGTTTTTTGCCGACGGTGAATTATATGAGATTGCTTATATTGCCGCCGGGCAGGAGGCACTTGTCTGCCATGCTCTGCGGGGCAACAAAGGGGGAAGCCGCCGTATCATGCTGGTCGATACTCCGGCGCAAATCGCCCAAATCGACTGTCCGGGCATATCCGGATTTTGTACTGTAGACGAGGAAGGCCAGACAAATTATTTCAAGAAAGCAGGAGGCACATGATTGGATCGAAAACTAATATCCCACCGCATTGGAAGCATTCTCGACGATATATCCCGTCTGAGTAATGCGCTGTACGCGCTGGACACCACTGACATCCAGCGTTACCCCGACAACTATGAAACACTTTCCATAGATGCCGCTTTACGGGCAGAGCGGATTGCCTGCCGGCTGCGGCATCTGATTTATTCCAGCACAACCATCCGCAAAGGTGACTATCTCAAATCCGCCGGTGCAACGCACGGCATCACTGTCAACTGCGAGGACAGGGTGCTGGAGGTGACGCTGCCCTGTTTGCTGCCAAAGCGCAAACAGCGGCAAAGCGATGAGTTCCTGTTGGACCCGCTCTATTTTGTCCTTGATCAATACGCAAGAGAACACCCACTTCCGTATTACCGCGATTGCGTTGTCTGTTTCGCCCAGGTCTATGACCGGGCACTTCCCGACAGGCGGATACGCGATTACGATAATTTATCGGAAAAGCAATTACTGGATCTTCTCTCTTCCTTTGTGATGGCTGATGATACCGGCCTGTTGTGCGATGCCTATAACACGGCCGAACTGGGCGACCAGGATTGCACAAAAATCTATATCATGGAGAAGCAGCGTTTTCCGCAATGGCTGACGGAGCATAAAACGAGTCTACAATCCATCTCGGATTTTTGACCATTTTGGGCCTTCTCCGGCCCGACATCCAGCGAAGCGGCTGAAACGCCCGATTTTCCGGGCTTTTTCCCCTCATGGGGAGGCCCATTTTTACCGAAGTCCTCAGTCATTACGGTAAAAATCCTGTGCTTTCAAGGGAGGTGACTACTTGGGAAAAGCACCAACTATTTTCCACAGCCGGATACGCTTCCGTTCCGGCTTTTATCGCTGACCGCTATTTCGGGAGAGTTCCCCACCAGCCAGCTCAACCGCCTTCCCGCCAGCCCTTACTACTTGGAGGCGGTCGTGACTGCGCTCAAAAAGGCCGGACTGCTGCGCACCTACTACCGGGATCGGCTCCGGGGCTATCGGCTGGGGATCAAAGCCAAGTCAGCTCTGCTGGACGGATGGCCCGAGCGTTTTACATTCTGCCTTACAGGAGACGCAGAAACCAACCGGCTCAAAAGCGAAGCAAACCGGAGGTTTCGGCTCCACCGCCTCGCGGAAACCTATATTACTATGGGCAATGCCGGGGTATTGCTCTACCCGGATGAAAAGCCGAAGGTCTTTGCCCAGACCGGTTTTGGCGGCGAAACTGTAACATATCCCGCGTTTTACAGTTCACGCGAAGTCAAGGAGTTGGGGGCTGATGCCACCCAGATCCGAAGCTCCCGCTTCGCAGGGGTGCTGCTGGTCCCCACCGGCATCTTTGTGACCTACAATAGCGGGAGCGCTCTGATGAAGTGGCGCTACAAATCCGAACTGCGGGTAAAAACGCTCCTCTGGAACATTCTATGCCAGCAGCGTCTGGCCCAGCAGTACCGTGTCGAGCAGGTACATGGACTGGTATTGGGGGACAGCATGGATCTGGCCTACCAGATACTCACCAGTACCGGTGGGGCCAAGCATGACTACTTCATGCTGGACGGCAGCTACGACCACTTTTATTTCCTAACCAATGACCATCAGGGGGAGGTGATACTGGCGTTACTGTGTGACCCTGTGAAAACCGCGGAACTTGACCGCATTCTGTCACAGGGCCTCTACGCCGGCAATCCCGGCAGGGCCATGGAGCAGGATGCCGCAGAGCCGGATGGAACGCCGGTGCTGTTCGGTTACTTCTGCGATCTGCCGCGGATCGTGCGTTTCAACACCGCCCTCGAACTGATGGAACGCCCCGGTACGCTGATCTGCTTTGATTTTCAAGCAGATGTGCTGCGCCGCTATTGCAGTGACCGGGTACACCTGCAAACCATTGACTTTACAAAATTCGAGGGGAGGTTGTTCCCATAAACAAAAAGAAACTAATCATAGGCCTGGCAGCAGCGCCGGCCGCCGTATTTGCGATTCTATACGCAGGCGGTTTCCTGGCACAGCTGTTTGGCAATTACGCGGCGTGGAAACAGGGCGGCGGCATCCCCGGAGACGGAACTTCTCCGGCGATGGCGTCGCCTGATTTTTTTACCTGTCTGGCCTCCGTGTTTCATCCACCCTATGGAGTGTACGGTGTCCTGATCTGCATCGGCCTGTTGGCAATTTTGCTGCTCATGGTCATGCGCATGGGCTACAGCGATACCGGCGAATATGATACTGACCGGAATTTCATTTACTCGGCCAAGGGCACTTACGGTACTTCCGGCTGGATGAGCCGCAAGGAGATGGCCGGTGTGTTGGATCTGGTGCCTGACCTGCGCAAGCATAAAGGCGTTGTACTGGGAATGCTGGACAACAAGGCTGTCTGTATTCCCGAAAATCCCCATATCAACGGCAATCTGGCTGTGTATGGCTCCAGCGGCAGCATGAAAACCCGGTCCTTTTGCATGAATCGTATCCTTCAGGCGGCGGTCCGCGGAGAATCCCTGATTATTTCAGATCCGAAAAGTGAGCTCTACGAAAAATCCAGCGAGTATCTGCGGGATCAGGGGTACTGTGTCAAGGTGTTCAATTTGGTCAATCCGGAAAACTCGGACAGTTGGAACTGCCTTTCCGAAGTGGAGGGGCAGGAACTGATGGCGCAGCTTTTTGTAGATGTCATCATTAAGAACACCATCAACAACGGCAAGGGTGACCATTTCTGGGATTCCTGTGAGATGAACTTGCTGAAGGCCCTCGTCCTCTATGTGGACCAGAGTTATGCTGAACAAAACCGCAATATCGGAGAGGTGTACCGGCTGCTGACTTTAAGCGGCGAGTCCGATTTGGACAGCCTGTTTGAGAACTTGCCGCCCACCCATCCGGCCAAAGCGCCATACAGCTTGTATAAGCAGGCCAGCGATACAGTCCGCAGCGGCGTCATCATCGGCCTCGGCTCCCGTCTGCAGGTGTTCCAGTCGGAACTCATCAAGAAAATCACCACCCGGGATGAAATTGACTTGGAGCTGCCCGGCCAAGAGCGGTGCGCCTACTTCCTTGTTACCAGCGACCAGGACAGCACCTTTGACTTTCTGGCAAGCCTGTTCCTGTCCTTCTGCTTCATCAAGCTGGTGCGGTATGCAGACAAGAACTGCGAAGGAGGCAAACTGCCGGTACCGGTGCATGTCCTGGGTGAAGAATTAACAGCCTGCGGCACCATTCCAGACCTCTCCCGCCGGTTAAGCGTCATTCGTTCAAGAAATATCTCTATGAGCTGTGTGTTTCAGAACTTGGCGGGCTTGCAGAATCGGTATCCTCTCAATCTCTGGCAGGAAATTCTGGGCAACTGCGACGCGCAGTTGTTCCTGGGCTGCACAGATGAATTGACGGCGGAGTTTATTTCTTCCCGCACGGGACTGGCTTCTGTGTCGGTATCCAGCAAATCCAAGCAGCTGGGTACCTGGCGTATCTCCAACTACACGCCGGAATACCGGGAAACCTCTGGTGTCGGCAAGCGTCCTGTCCTCACCCCGGACGAAGTTCTGCGGCTCCCTATCAAGCAGGCGCTGGTCATCATCCGGGGGCAAAAAGTTCTCAAGGTAGACAAAATGGACTATTCCAAACATCCGGAGGCATCCAAGCTCCGTTCCTGCAAGGCATCCGCCCATATCCCCGAATGGCGCAGGCTGGAACAGGAGCAACCGAAACCCTCTGCGGCGCAGCCAAAGCCGCAGGCTCCCGCGCCTAAAAAGCCAGTGAAGAAAAAGCCGAAGGCGGCCAGCACATCTACCAACACCAAGCAGACCGCAGCCGTTCCTACCGCAGAGGCTCCGAATGGCATCATCACGACAGATAAGGACTCGATCCTTTCTTAATACAAAACATAGGAGGTTAATTTTATGGCAACCAAGAAAAAAGTATTGCTGGAGCAGGAAACTCCTGTTCCTGAAAACACCGCCCCCGCGGACGGTACCATTTCTTCCGCCGGCCCCCCGGCTGATGCGGCGGCGCCGCCTGACAGTGACGATTTGAGTGCGCTGCTGGCCTCTATGGGTCAGACCAATGACAGCGCCTCTACGGATCAACCTGATGGCGACGCCACTTTGGAAGGCTCTGACCCTCCCCTTGAGTTTATGGAAACGGAGGCGTCTGATGAAGCTGCCCCCGAGGGTGACGGCACGGCCTCTGGCGCCCCTTCCGATTCGGATGAGCCTGCCGGATCGGCGGCCGGTGAGGAAGAGACTCCTTCCAATTTGTCTGCTGAAGGTGCAGATGACACCCCGGCGGAGACGGTTTCCGAAACTGCTGGGGAGCCGGCTCCCCCCAAGCCCAAGCGGGCACCCCGGCGGAAAAAGGCGGCGCCTGTGGAAGCTCCCGTACATGGCGAGAATGAGGACTCTGCGGAGGCTCCGGCTGCTGAAGAGCAGGCTGTGGAATCTTCCGCCTCTGTTGAGAATACGGCGCCGCCTGATGAGGGAGAAACACCCATTTCAGAGGATACCGCTCCCCAAGAGGAGGCGCCGGTAGATACTGCGTCTGCTCTGCGCCGGACCGCCGTAACACACCGCAGTGACACCTCTATCCTGACCATCCGCAGTCGTGAAGAGGTGGAAACACAGGAAGACCGCGAGGATGTCATTTGGCACGAGATCCACAACGCCTACCGCACCCGCCGCATCCTCACAGGTCAGCTGGGCGGCATTGAGCAGCTGGACAACCGCAAAACTGTGGCCGTAGTGGATTACAAGGGATTCCGCATCATTATCCCCATCAAGGAGATGATGATCAATCTGGGCCGCAGCCCTTCCGGCCAGGAGTATGCCGACCTGATGCTGCGTCAAAACAAGATTTTGGGGAATATGCTGGGGGCGGACATTGACTTTGTGGTACGCGGCATCGACTCCAAGACCCGCAGCGTTGTCGCAAGCCGCCGTGAAGCTATGATGCGGAAGCGCCAGACCTTTTATTTCGATTTGGACGCCGAGGGGAAGTACCGCATCTACGAGGGGCGTATTGTTCAGGCCCGGGTCATCGCTGTTGCGGAGAAGGTCATCCGCGTCGAGGTATTCGGCGTTGAAACCTCAATTCTGGCCCGTGATTTGGCTTGGGACTGGATCGGCGATGCCCACGAGCGTTTCTCCGTGGGCGATGAAGTGCTGGTCCGCATTCTCAATGTGCGGCGCAACAGCCTTGAAGACCTCGGAATCCGTGCCGACATCAAGAGCACATCTGAAAATACCGACCGGGACAATCTCCAGAAGTGCCGAATCCAGGGTAAATACGCCGGAAAAGTGACCGATGTACACAAGGGTGTGGTTTATGTCCGGCTTGCCAATGGCGTCAATGCGGTAGCTCATTCCTGTTATGACTACCGGATGCCCGGAAAGAAGGATGATGTATCCTTTGCCGTCACCCATTTGGATGTGGAGCGCGGCATCGCTCTTGGAATCATCACCCGGATCATCCGGCAGAATCTGTAAACCGAAAACCGCCTGGGAAGTATCAAATAACTGCTTCTCGGGCGGTTATTTTATTATTTCAATCCTAACGCATATACATCCTTCCAACCCTCTCTATTTTTAATTTTATTTTCCGTTTGCGTTGATTTTTCACAAAATACGGGATATAATATATAAAAACACTGGATTAGGAGGTTGTTTATGCTGATTCAATTTAGTGTAGAGAACTATCTGTCTATCAAAGATAAAGTTGTCTTATCCCTGCTGTCCAGTAGGGACAATGAGCATCCAGAGCATCTCATCGCAGATGGAAACAAAAACTATCTGAAATCCGCTGTTATCTATGGAGCCAATGCTTCTGGGAAGTCTAATGTCTTGAACGCATTCTGGTTTATGGTAAACTATGTGCTGACTTCTCATAACCAGCAGCTCCATAAAACGATTGCGCGTTCACCATTTAAGTTCGATCCTGAAACACCTGCTCGCCCCAGTAGTTTTGAGGTCATCTTTACCACAGAAGGCGTTCGATATGCGTATGGCTTTTCTGTAACAGATAAGGCTGTCACGGAGGAATACCTATACTACTATCCCAACGGCAGACAGGCGCTTATTTTTGAGAGAAAAAACACCAAGGATTTCCGTTTTACGGTCGATGTTGATGAGCAAAACACACTCAAGGAGCGCACCTCTGCAAACAAGCTCTACTTGTCAGTTGCATCAAACTGGAGTTACGCCAAAGTGATCCCTGTCCTGGAGTGGTTTGCCTCCTGTCAAATCATCACGAAGAATTCCGTGGCGGATGCCTATGGAATTGAAGCAGAGCAGTTGAAAAATGACGACTACCGGCGTGTAATCGCATCTATGCTGCGTGTTGCAGATTTGGGAATACAGGCGCTCCAAATGCGCGATTCAGACCCTGCGCCTTCTCAACGCAGTGACATTTTTGCAAATATTGATGCCATTCATACGGTACATGACGCCAACGGAAATGCGTGTTCCTATGCCTTGAATATGGCAGAGGAATCTGACGGCACCAACAGTTATTTCAAGCTGATCGGTGTTGTGAAAAAGGCTTTAGACCTGGGGACGCTTCTTGTGGCTGATGAAATGGACGCACACCTCCATCCACTTCTGACCAAGCATCTGGTGTCCCTTTTCGACAGCACAGAATTTAATCCCAAGGGTGCTCAGTTGATCTTCACATCACACAGCACCAACCTTCTTGATTTGGATTTCTTGAGAAGAGATCAGATTTGGTTTACAGAAAAAGATGAGCAGACCGCAGCCACAGACTTGTTCTCCCTTTATGATTTTTCCATTCGCAAGGACACCAAAGTAGAAAAGGGATATTTGATCGGCCGTTTTGGTGCAATTCCTTTTATCAAGGGAGGGCTGTAAAATGGCACGGGGACAGATTGAAAAGCGTGGACAGCGACGCAGGAAATTAAAACCCGTCATTCTGATTGTGACGGAGGGCTCGCAAACCGAGCCAAAGTATTTTGAACATTATCGCAGCCGCCAGACCAACATTGATATTCGCGTGGTCGGCAGCCACACCAAAGGGGGCGAAACCGATTACCTCGCTCTGATTCGGAAAGCTGTGGAATACCAAAGCAAAAATCAGCTTTCTGTATCCAATGGCGATGCTGTATGGGTCGTTGCAGACGGTGATGTGAACTATAATACCCCTGATCCTATCGCGGCCAAAGACAAATTGCTCTCCAAAGCACAGAAAATGGCTGATGCAAAGGGCATTCATATTGCGCTCTCTAATCCTTGTTTTGAATTTTGGTATCTGCTTCACTTTCAGTACACCACTAAGTTTTTCAAGGATTATCCTGCAGTAAAGAATGCCTTGACCACTTACCTTCCGGATTATGAGAAAACCGGCGATGTGTATTCCCAGTTGTCTGCTCATACAACCAATGCTCTCCAGAATGCCAAGCGTGTAGAGCAATATCATCTTCAAAATGGCAGCAGCAAACCGTTTGGAATCGCCGTCAATCCATTCACCGATATTTATCAACTGGTGGAATCGCTGCTGTAATTGGCACAGGATTGTCCTTGCATTGGCACAGCCTTGCCCTTGAGCCGTAAATCCATATCTGTTATACTTGGTACAGTCAAAAATTTGTAATGCAGCCGCTCCGGCCGGGAGCGGCTGTTTTTATTTCTGAGTAAAGGTGGTGGTTTTTATCCATAGCATACTGCAAAAGCTCCGCAGTGCATTAAAAAATGAGCGGGGCGAGGCCAACTACTTTTCCACGGTGGTGTTTATCTTCATTGCCGTTGTTTTGCTGGCCTTTATCATCGACTTGTTCGGCATTATCTCTACAAAACAGGAGCTTGACCATGCAGCCGATCAGATGGTCAAGCAGATCCAGTTGTCCGGCGGCATCAACAGCGAGACGGATGCTCTCTTTGATTTCCTCTGTTCGGAGATCGAGGGGGCCGACAATATCACCTATTCGATTGACGCCACATATAAATCTCCCACACCTTCCGGGATGTCCCGGGCCATCCAGTTGGGAACGCCCTTCTATATTACCATTGAGGGGGATGCCAAGCTGGGCGGCTTCTGGAATCTGGATCTGGTCAACATCACGGTGGTGGCCCGCGGCTCCGGCGTTAGCGAACATTACTGGAAGTGAGGTGGCCTATGAAGCGTTTATTCTCACAGCTGCACCGGCCGCTCCGCAACGAGCGGGGGGAGATCACCTTCTTCGCCTGCTTCTTTGTGGTTGGAGTTGTCATGCTCATTTCTTTCCTGCTACTGTATGCTTCGGTGAGAATTACTTGCATCAACATCCGCAACGGGGCTAAAATGGAGCTGAACAATCTGAGCGCCACCATCTACGCAGATACTTACCGCTCCCAGAGGGAAACCAATTTTGAAGAGTATTTACGCACCCTCTACTCCAGCCGGGACTACACAGAAATGCTGGAGGCCACAGTTGCCGGCGGCCTTGCTGAAAAGGTCCCTCTCTCTACCGATGACTACACGGTTTCCGACATCAGCCTTGAATTCAATGTGGTGGGCGACCGTGTGGAATACATCTTTTACTGTGATGTTGACTTCTATGTGCGGATGTTTGGACACAGTTACCCCACCATTACCCAGCGGGTAGAACTGACCGGCTACCACAACACCAAATTTTAGCCGTGCTGTTGAAAATTCAGCCAGAACTACAGTATAGGCTTTATATAACAGCAAAAAAGGAGTGTATCACACATGAAGAAGTTTTTCCAATCCAAAGGCTTTATCGTTACTTCGCTGGCCGTCCTCTGTGTTGCCATCCTGGGTGTCTGCTGGTTTGCCAGCCGGGATCGCACAGAAGATTTCAAGCCGGAAGAATCCCCGCCCAGCAGCACGACCAGCGATTGGTCGGATGGCGGTACACAGACAGATGGTGAGAGCGGAGCCGGAGCCTATACGCCCGGCCAGTCCTCCAGTCCTGAAGAGGAGTACCCCAAGGTGACCTCCGAAACTGAGGATGAAGTCGTGATCGACTTCACGGACACGGAGAAACCGGAAACAACGCCTCCGCCCGTGCCAGAAGGGAAAACCGAGCGGGAAGACCCCGGTGAAGATCATCCGGTCAATCCTGACCCGGAAGTGCCCAAGGTCACCACTCCCCCTGCGGAAAAGGAGCCGGCCAATAACGAGCCGGCCCCCGGAGCCAGCAATGGCAACGGCGCTGTGTATGATCCAGTGTTTGGGTGGATTGTCCCCGGTAATGGACAAGAAACTATTGGAGATAGCGATGGAGACATCAACAAGCAGGTCGGCAATATGGGCTGACCAATCTATGACTGAATATACCCCTGATTGGCCGTCACAGAATTGTGGCGGCCTTTCTATTTTAAGAAGAACGGAGTGTGATGTATTTGAAGCGACTTCTCGCCCTCCTGTGCAGCCTTGCCCTGGTATTTTGTTTGCTCCCTTCCACCGCGTTTGCAGAGGGCGGTAACGGAAATATTGACGGTGGTGGCGGCAGCATGGGCCAAGGCACATCCTCTAATTTCTGGAATCCTGGAAATGATGGTGTGCGAATCACCGTTGTGGATGCCGATAGCGGAAACGCAATATCCTCACCGATTGATTTTACAAATCGATCTCAAAATAATGTCGTTCACTTTGGAAAAGTGAACAAGTTGCAGTATCTTGCCGGCACTGCACTTACTCCCCAATCAGGCGCAGGTTATGACTATACAAGGCCAATACAGTCTATGCCCACCATCGTCAGCAGTAAGGGGCAGAGCAATATTGAGGCCATCAAGCGGTATTTTTGTTCGGAATATGCCTGCCAGATGGTTGCCCAGGCGGCCGGTGTGGACTATGAGCGGATGATCGCTGGCGACTATAAGCTGCTGATCGAGCCCATTGCATACTTTACGCATAACGGCCAGTATTACTGTATGACCGCTACAGAGGCGGCGCTGTATGACCAAAAATCTGGCGGGGCGCTTCGGAAAACCATGACTTCCCTCACCCACAAGAATCTGCCTCTGTCGATGTTTTTGGAATTTAGCGATCTCGGCCTGCCCGCATGGACAGGCAGCACCACAAGCAAGCAGAGCAACGCTGACATCATCAGCAGTCTGGGCGTCGGCATTGTCTGGTTTGATGAGCGCCCGCCCGAAGGGGAAATTGAAGCGCCCGATGTAGAATATCGGGTAGACACGGATGTGATCACATCCGTTACTCTGCGGACGGATACAGATTTAACACCGGACAATCCGGCCTCGGTGACCTTCCATATTCTCGGCACCACCTACCGGGTCAACGATATAGTCATCCCGGCAGGCGACAGCCAGGTGGTCTGGGTCAAATGGCACACGCCCTCCACTCCACAGTCGGTAACCATCACGGTTTCCGTCAGCGGGGCCTATACCGCACAAGATACCTTTGTTGCGGAGATCGTGGACTTGAACGAACATATCCCTCCAGATCCGACAGCAACGGATACCAACCCCAACTACACCGTGCCCTCACTCCCCAATGAGCCGCAGAAGCTCACTGCCAACTGGGGTGTATGGAGCTGCTACTGGGTACCGGTTTGGGTTTGGTGTGACCACGATGACTGGGGGCACTGGGTCGATGAAGGCTATTGGGAGTACGAGTACACCGGCTATTCTGCCTCCATCAGCGGTGTGATGTCCCTGATGCCGGATGATATTGTGCCCACGGCCTCCGGGAAGTCAATGAAGAGCGGGTATGGCGTCAAGCAGGATGTGACAGCCACCCTTTCCACCGACGCGCCCACCAGCCATATCACCCATCCGCAGACGGCATTTTCCGTGTTTCCCGAGTTCCAGTACGAAACATACTTGCGCCTTCTGCAGCGGGTGTCCAGCGGCCGGAGCGCCAAATTCACCTTCCAGCCCAATGAGTTCTCTACCTATAACCGGGCTGTGCATTTCAGTCCGCTATGGTTCCCGGATTCCACAGATTATACCGTCTTCACCCAGGTCTGGGACACTTGGACCCCTGATGGAATGTTGAGCATCAACCTGAACGACTATGTTTCAATCGATGGGAGCCTTTATGATGATTGGTACACCAACCGCGAGTAGCCTGTGGCCGGCATA
>ERZ1106951.990-NODE-990-length-26252-cov-16.810742_pt1 | contig 26252 bp, 20 predicted proteins | sample MGYA00403676_ERZ1106951 | MGnify/ENA primary metagenome ERZ1106951 (study PRJEB35170, sample SAMEA104062398) | human gut metagenome | biome: human gut; feature: human-associated habitat; material: faeces | place: Denmark | collected 2012-04-23 ...
AAACAGCAAGCAATTTTTTGTGAACAAAATGATAGCATTAGTAAGAATCTGTATTTAATGATTCAAAATCAGAAAATTTGGTGTCAGTGACGTTATCGCAATCACAGCGGCAGGAAAGACCGCATTTTACTATGTGGACAAAGAAGCACTGGTAAAGTTCAATGGCTTTCTGGCACCAAAAGCTGAGGGCAGCTACCTGATTTTGAATGAAGGTGGCTATCAGATAGAAGGCCAAACAGATACATGGAAAGTCATTGACGAAAAGAATGTGCAGGAGCAAAGATTTGTGCAGCTTGTCTGTGAACAGACAAAAAAGCAAAAACCGGACATTGTTCTCCATGACAGCGGAGTTTTGGCGGCACAGACGATTTACGGATTTGACAGTTCGGTTATGAAGAAAATCGAAAAGTTTCTTCGAGAACAAAAGCCGGAACTGCTGCATCATCAGAAGTTTTTGGAGAATGGCACCGCAGAACGTGCCAAAGAATCCGGCACAGAGCAGAATTACAACATGATTGATGGCTGTGTCAACAATAATCCGAAGAAACCGCGTATCATCGGAAATCGGATTTCGGTCCTTGACCGCCTGCACATCAAACTGGAAGAGCGAAAACAGAAAAGTCAGCCCCAACAGCAACAGCAGCAGGAGAGAAGTTGGAAGAATTAAAAATCCGATGCAGTGCAGAGTGGTGGTTCCATAAAAAGAGCCACCACTCTTATTTTGTAACCGAAATGGAAACAAAATATTACTAGGATTAAAAATAGTTTCCAAATGATTGATATTCTTAGCGAGAGAGCGTATAATATAAGTACAAGAATAGGAGGCGATTATATGCTGGATGTAAATATGATAATTGCAAACAACATTCAGGCTGAACTGAAAAAAGAAAACAAAAAGCAAGTTGATCTGGCAGAAGGAATTGGAGTCTCCAAGCAGACAATGAGCAAAATCATGAATGGTGCAAGAGCAATCAACGCGATTGAACTTCATAAGATTTCTGAATACCTTCATGTGTCGATGGATTCTCTGATGAAGATGCCGGAAAAGCCGATGGACACGAATGTGATTCATGCGTTTATGGGGCGTGTTAAAACTGAGGAAGCAAGAAAGGGAATCCGGCTTGCGGATGAACTGTCCGATATGATTCTGTTCCATACTAGGGTGTGCGAGAATGGAAAAAAGATGGAGCAGCCCTGGGAGGATAAGTGATGAACAATGTTCTGGAAGATAGCCTCTTTGTAAGCCAAAACAAGAAATTTGATGAAATCCAATCCATCGTCAGGCAGTTCTCTGCAGAGTATGTTGGCAATTCCGTTATCAAGGACAATATCTTTGCTGTCATACAGAACTATGCCAGAAAGAAAGAAATCGCGCTGGAAATGCTTCGTTACCCGATCCATGATGATGAATTATGGGCATTGACCTTTTTGAAGCAGGATACGATTTTTGTGTGCGTAAATACAGCACTTCCGCTTTGTAAGCAGTTCTTTGCTGCGGCGCATGAGCTGTATCATATCTACTGCTATGTGGAAAATGCAGACCAGAGCTATGTAAAAAATGGTTCTATGCTGGATTCGGCAACAGGTGATGAAACAGGAAGAACGCAGGAGGACTTGGAAGCGAACGCCTTTGCAGGGCTTCTTCTGATGCCGGATCAACTGCTCCATGAGCAGATTCTGCTGTATGGGCTTGATAAAGATTTGGTTACGGTAGATTCTGTCCTGATGCTTATGGATATGTTTGCTATGCCCTATAAGGCAGTTGTACTGCGTTTGTTTGAAAGCGGGAATATATCTCATCAGCAGGCTGAAAAGCTGCTGGAGGTAGGCTCTGCGGACGTAATGGAAAGAGTATCGCTGACAGGTAAAGCAAAACGCTGGCAGCTCGATGGCAAAGGAACAGAATCTTTTGGAACACTCCTTGAGAAAGTTGAGTACAACAGACAGCATGAGTATCTGACGGAATCCAGAGAAAAAGAAGATGTGGCCTACCTTACTCAACTGAAAAAAGAGTACGGCTTGGATTGAGGGAGGTCAGATCGAAGTGAAAAGATACGCACTGCTGGATACTGACTTCATTTCCAAAACGTACTCTGTTCAAGATGATGGTGGCAATCATTTGATTGATCGGGTCATGGAATTGCCGGAGTATGAGTTCTTTTGTCATGCACAAATCGTAACAGAGCTTAATCGGTATAATGCTGATGCGCCAATCTGGTTGAGCGAGAAGATTGGCGCGCAAAAGATAAAAAGCTACACGGATCAGGAAATCCTTGAAAGCCTGTCACTTGTGCGAGGGCCGCTGGCGTGTGCGACTTATACGCAGATGTTAAAATTGGCCTGCGATGCCTTTTCTAGGAATTACTTTTCGGAACATTATCGGGCATTGGAAGATGCTGATTACGCGACAATATCAAATGAGGATTATTTGAAAGAACTCCAGTTGCTTGATATTGAAGTGGGAAAGAAAAAAAATCTTGGGGAAATCAAGTCGTTTGTGCTATTACAGGTTTTGTCGGTGATGCTTGGTGAGCAGATTTATGTGTTCTGCTCCGATGATAAAAATGCTCGGAATGGAGCTACAAATTTTGAAGATGTTCGGTGCATCAGTCTGGTATCAGTATTTTCACGCTTAAAAGAAGAATCAAATTGGACGATTGCCGATGCTGAGCCGTACATTGAATCACTCATTGCATTTTATCAGGATCACCACCAGACCACTTTTCGCGTAATGGAAACGTCTGAGGTCAGAAGATTGCAACGGATACCATGCAGGCAGGTGTTGCAGGAAATTTTTGATGGGAAATTTATTGAACTAAAAAATGGTATGCTGCGGTACAAGCAGTAAGTGAAACGAATAGCCAGCGTATTGTGTGGACCACATGATACGCTGGCTATTTTTGTTTCTAGGGGACTTTGAAAACTGGTTAGAGGGACGGTTCGTATTTTTGCGTGTGCTGCTGTTCGTGCTGCTGCACTTCTTGTTCTGCGCCGAGGATGCTGTCTACATTGGCACACACGGTCTGGAGTTCTTTGTGATAATCCTTGAAATAACGGTAAGTATCATATTGGGCATTCAAGGTCAAAGGTTTCGGGATCACAGTTCAATCCCTCAAGGTAAAATTCATCCCGGAGCATCATATTCCCGTTTTCATCAAGGACAGGAACCAAATGAAATTCATCATGCTGGTATTTCAGATAGTCGATGGCACTCCCGTAATTGGCATTTTTACTTGCGATGTGTTTTAGAATTGCCACGGTATACACCTCCAAGCTGAACGATTTCCTGCCGAAGTTCACGGATTTCCGCAATGCACTTTTTCAGTTCTTCCAACATTCCGCGCGATGCCAGACCGCCGCCGTGGAAATAGCGGGCAATCTGGTTAAGATTATTTCCGATGCCTGCGGCCTGAGCAGTCAACTTCTGAATTTCGCCAATATCGGCAACGATGTTGTAGTTGACAGTCACTTTTTCAGATAGAGCCTGCTTGCGCACAAAAGTAGAGATGGGATAACCAGCATCTTTTGCATATCCGGCCACCAGTTCATATTCAATGCTGCTGAAACGAACCATTACATTGCTGGTGCGTCTGATACTTTCTTCCTTTTTGGGTCGTGCCATAGTGTGATCCTCCTGCGTTTTTATAGTTGCGAAGCAACTTCCGATAAGCCGTAGGCGTTCGGCTGCGAACACATTCGTGTGGAGCCAGATAGCCAAAATCCAAGATTTTGTGCGTACCGTGGGAATGGGGAACGGAATCCCCATCAAGATTGCCAGGAACGAAAAATCACGAAAGTGAGTTTTGAGTTACTATGGGCGAATCTTGCGCTAAGAGAGAAAAGCCCCAGACTTCTGCCGTAATCCGAAGGCTTACCCTAAAAAGATGCTTCTATAAATAGGAATCCGCAGCCTTTATTTGGAATACACTTTTCAGCTTTTTTAAAATTTCTTTCAAAAACTGTATTCCAAAATGCCCTTCTGGATTCCTATTAGTAAAGGAGGGTTGATCCGATGAAGCAGAAAGAGCGAATGGACAAAAAAGTGAAACAGGAGCGAACGGAGCCTGACCATCACAGAAAAATCATCATTAAGGGCATCACCGTGTATGAATCGTTCCGGCCAGAGGGCAGTGACCTGTGGGACTGCCTCTTGCAGAGCATGGGGAAACACTGAAAAAAAGATTTTTCGAAAAATGTACGCTACAGCTTGATTTTTGCGCTACAGCTTGGTAGAATACAGACGGGTTAAGTAAATATGTGCAATCAAAAGCCATTAACTTTCTGGATTTTACCATGCGAATTGCGTGGAGACGGGAGGTTTAATGGCTTTGTTTTATTATAAGGAAAAAAAGAATAAGCCGTCGAAAAACATCGATATAGAAAAAGTGAGGAGTGCAGAATGTACATGAATGACGGAAATAGACCTGCTTTTGAAGTTGCTTTTCTTCCAGAACCATCTCCGGCGTTTGCGGTTTCGTCAGCACGGTATTTTCAATGCCATTCTCACAATCCAGAGAATATTGCGCCTTATAGCGATACATCTTCCTCTCATATGCGGCTTCCGCGCGTTCAGATGCTCGAATCGTTTCTAGCACATCCTCTGTTACATTCACAAAAAAGTCCGTTGTATAAGCATCAGGATAAAGCTCCCGCAGGTTGATCTTCTTCATTATGTATCTCCATTCGATTCACAGGTGATTGACGGGCAAATCGAATGGAGGTGGAGAGCGGCACCGGTAGACAACCGAATTATTTCCGAAAGAACGGCAACAAAAAACGCCAGATTTCCGTAATGGAAAACTGGCGCACCAAGGGTGGCTATTATTATGCTGAATTACATGGAACGGTAATGCCGATTTCGGGTCGTGCTTACCTGTGAAAGAAACAAGACTTTTTTTGGCAGATGTAGATTATGTAAGCATTGGAAATGCAAACAGAGCACGGACAATTACTCCTTCAACGGTTGCCGTGTTCCTGCAAATCAACCTATGGATTGTACAAGCAAAAAGCGACGGCTCCGAAAAGCCGCCGCTTAAAATAAGCGTGTCAAATTGTCTGCTGTACGACGGCTTTTTTCTTTTGCCGTCGTGCGGCAGATTAAATTATATTTGAATGTTGTAAGGGCAATACCGCATAATTCTAAGTGCCGATACGGCGAGCGAGGTGCGGCAGCAGCTAAGCCAAAAGCGCAGGCAATACTTTGTGTATTGACGAGCATTTTGGCAACGCAGATGCTGTGCCGCAGCCACCGGAGCGGTGCTTAAGCCGTCAGGCGGGAATTGTGCGGCTTCCGCAGGCAGTCAGGAAAACAGCAATCCCCAAAACATAGCACAAGAGGGTTGCGGTTCTTATAATTTTTTGTTTCATTTGTTTTCTTTCTCATTTCTCTGAACTTTGCAAATGCCATAGCATTTACACCTGCATGACTTCGTTAAGCCTTGTGACAGAACAGCCCTTGCTTTCATAATACGCAAGCATCTCCGGCAGCTTCCTTTTATCGTAGCTGGTGATGCAGTCCGACAGCACATGAACGGTGTAGCCGCTTTTCGTCATGTTGTAGCAGGTGGATTTGATGCAGGCTGCGACATCCGCTCCAACAACATAAAAATCTGTAATGCTATGCTCCTAAATAAAAGCGGCAAATGCCTCGCTGGTCAGGGCGTTGCTCCAACGGTGTACCGGCAATTTGCGCAATATCCGCAAAACTCAAAACCAGCCTTTCTTCATTACGCCCTTGTATGTATGCCCAAAGCGCATCATATTTGCTCATGTGTCCGTTCCCCTTATCGGTTTCTGAAATTCAATGCTGCCACGAAACAGCCGAATGCGCCCTTTACGCTTCAGCATATTCGCTCGGCGTTTTCCCATAAAAATCTTTGAATTTTCGCGAGAAAAAGTAGGGGTCATCAAAACCTACGGCGGCAGCTACTTCCTTGATATAGACCTGCTTATTACTGCGGATCATCTCACCGGCGCGTTTCATGCGCACCTCGTTGATGTACTGGAACAGGCCGATGCCGGTTTCTTTGGAGAACAGGCGGCTCAGATATTGCCGGTTCAGCCCTACATAGTCGGCAATGCCGTCCAGCGTCAGCTTGTCCATATAATGCGCGTTTACATAGATGATGACGGCCTGCACCTCTTTTTTGAATTTGCTCAAGGCAATTTTGCTAAGTCCCATGCGTTCCTGCAAAATCAAGCAGAGTAGTTGTTCAAGAGCCTCCGCGGTGGGGGCTTTTTCTATTTCCTTAAAGGTTTGCTCCAGTGTCTCCTGCGGAATCATATTCTCGCCGGGACGCTCCAGCAACAGATGGCAGGCTTCACGGACGCGCTGCGGCGGCATACAGAGCGCCGCGCAGTTCTGAAAGAAGGTGTGAACAGCAATCTGCATCTGCAACTCATCGGCATTTTGTGCTGCGACCGCGGTGGCCTTGGACAGTTCTGCCTGAGAGACATGGAAGGGTTGGGCAGTAACTGTGTGTGCTGTTGCCTTTATGGGAGCGCTGCGCCCTACATAAAAGGCGAGAGCTTTGGAATCCTCGCACAGTTGGTAGTCTTGGCGGAGTTCGGCCAATGAAATGGGCTTGTCGTGGTAGATGATGACCGGGGCATCCAGAAAATATGTTGTGACCTGCCGTTGCAAGCGGGCAAGTTTCTTATCCAGAGTACGCCCGGAGGCTACAAGGCTTTCATTGCTGATCAACCCGCAGATTTCATCCTCATGGGTGTGCAGAAATACTTTGCCGCCGATTTCATCGAAAACCTCGGTAATTAAGTCGGTCACAGCATCCAGCGCGGGCATAGGATGAGTTTTTGCGGGAATTAAAGTGACGGTAAACAGCCGGACGGGAAAGACCAGCGGTTCCGGCAGCATGGAGAACGGATTGGAAGCAGGGGAGGACCCAGCAGTGGATGTTATCCATTGAGCACAGTGAATCAGGGCATTCTCCTTTTTCTGCGCTTCAATGGCAAAGGATCGGTGGTCCTCCTCCGTCTGGCGCTGCTGCTGGACACGAAGCAAATCGGCCATCTTTTCCAGATGCTCACCGATGCTTTCCCCGTTCATATTGATTTTCAGGAAGTAGTCATAAGCGCCATCCGTCAGGGCCGTGCGCACGGAATCGAAATCGGAATAGTTGCTCAATACCAGAATCGGGCCGGTAAAGCTGCGCTTTTTCAGTTCATGAATGAGCGCAAGCCCATCCATGCCTGGCATTTTTAAGTCCGTGATAACCGCATCAATGTGCTGTGTCTCTACAATGTGCAGCGCTTCCTGCCCATTACTGGCTGTTGCCGCCAGCAGGAATCCGTTCTTGCCCCACTCCACGGCGGACTGGAAAGCAACCTTAATCAGTGGCTCGTCGTCTACAAGCAATAAATTATACATTGTGTTACCTCAACGAATGGCTTCATTTGGAATACAGAGAATACATTGTGTGCCGATGCCGGGGGCACTTTCAATCGTAAGGCCGTATTCATTTCCGTAGTGTAGACGCATACGTTCATCTACGTTGCTTAATCCGATGCCGGAGAAGCGCTCAGAATTTTTCTCCTTGATGGCACGGGGGTCAAAACCGCAGCCGGTATCGGAGATATGAATGGTAAGCAGATTCTCGCTCACGGTGGCACGGACGGTGATGGTGACAAAATCATCTTCATCCGCCGTGCCGTGCAGGATGGAGTTCTCTACAAGCGGCTGCAAAATAAAGCGCGGCACAGTCCAGTATCCGGCAGCATCTTCAATTTGATATTCCATCTCAAAGCGCCCTGCGTAACGCAGCTGCTGGATGTCGCAGTAGTTCTTCAGGTTGCGCAGCTCATCATCAAACGGAATCAATTCATCCTTTTTAATAAGGGTGCTTTGCAGCAGGGAAGAGAGAGCATCAATGCCGTGGCTGACCGGGGTAACATGATTGAGTGTGGCAATCCACTTTAAGGTGTTCAGGGTATTGAACAGGAAGTGCGGGTTGATTTGATATTGCAGGGTCTGCAATTCCAACTCGCGCATTTTGCGCTGATCATCGCTCCAGCGCTGCGCCAGCAGACCAATTTCGTTGACCATGTTGTCGATGGTGCGCGCCAGAAATCCGAGTTCGTCGGGGCTGGGATCATTGATTTTCAGCCCGATTTCCTCATCGCTTTTCGCATTGCAGGCGGCAACCATATTATCAATGGGGTGCATGACGCTGCGGTAGACAAGCAGTGTCAGGAACACACTGACAACGACCAGCACTGCGGCCAGCGCAATAAGCATCATATTGATGGTTCTTGTGCCGTTGGTAATGTAGGCCTGCGGAATCGTGGCCGCCAGATACACATTATAGGTTGTGTTGTATTTGAAAATTGTCAGTGTATCTACGCCGTTCAGCTCACATAAAAAGTTGTTTTCACCCGCCTGCCGAAGCGCCGTGATCTGCTGGAAAATCGGGTCATCGGCCAAATCTTCTCCCAGCAGTTCCGCATTCTGAGAAGATACCACATTGCCGGCGGCATCAATCAGCAGGAAGTTGGCCCCCTCGCCAAAGGAAACATCGGTAAATATGTAGCGGCTTAGCTGGGATTCGTCAATGTACAGCATGATATACCCCAGCGGCGTGCTGGTGTGGTGCATATCATAGATTTTACGGCCAATGACAATTTTATCGTTGGCGCGATAAGTGTGGATGTATTGCAGACTATCCTGTGGAGAAGCGGCTTCAATATTATCCAGCAATTCATTAAAACGCTGGGGTGTAATATCATCATAGCCCAAATCGTAGATGACTGTGCGATCATTGGAAACGACGCGGATGTTTTTAAGGTGTGTGCTCTGAAAAGGAATTGTGACGATCATTTCACCAATACCGCTTACAATATCGACTGTAAGGGGGTGCCCATTATTGACAGATGCGACACCATTCTGTACAGTATCAGATACGGAGATGGAACCTATGTAGTCGCTATAAATGCCAAGCTGGGTAGACATATTATTGTTGAGTAGTTCGATAGATTGTAAGGCAGCCTGTTTGACCTTTTCGTTCATGGATTGGGTGTATGCATGGTAAGAAAAAATACCAATCGTGATGACGGGAACAAGAGAAATAATCAAAAATGTCACAAACAGACGGGTGCGAAGTTTGATTCGTCGCAACACATTGGGGGAAAACTCACGCGTTTTTTGTGCATTTAGTGACATATATAGGCCTCCGTTTGTGCAAAGTGACTACAATCTATCCATACATTACCTGAATTATAAGGGCAACGACAGAAAAAGTCAATAAAATCCATCTTTAAGTAAAGGGAATACATTTATCAAATCCGGCTTGCCCGATATAATAAGAGTGCAATCAGGGAACGACAGATGAGCCGCATCCCAAACAAAGAAGGAATAATTTTTAGGAGGAAAACCATGAAAAAAGCAATCAGCATGATGCTTGCCACTGCAATGGCAGCTACCTGTCTGGCAGGCTGCGGCAGCGCAGCATCTTCCAGCGCAGCAGCACCCAGTGAGGCCGCTTCTTCCGAAGCAACGTCCGCCGCTACCAGCGAAGCCTCTACCGGTGAGAAGACCTTTGAGAACAATGAACTGAACATCGCGGTGTTCGAGGGCGGCTACGGTTCCGATTACTGGGACGAAATCATCAAACGCTTCGAGGATGCCTATCCCGGCGTCACTGTCAATATGCAGATTAGCCCGAAGATTGGTGACATCATCCGCCCGCAAATCGTGGCAGGCAATGTTCCCGACTTCATCTCGATGAACGACAACGACTCCACCGGCCTGATTTCCTCCATGGTTAAGGAACATGCACTGATGGATTTGTCCGATGTCTTTGAGGAGGGCGGCATTGATGATGACACCCCGCTGAAGGATCAGGTCATCGATGGCCTGCTGGATTCCGCCAAGTGCTCTCCTTACGGCGACGGCAAGATCTACATTGCCCCGTTTGATGCCAGCCCGATGGGTCTGGTTTACAACAAGACCCTGTTCGAAGAGAACGGCTGGGAAACACCTGTGACCTGGGATGACTTCTTTGAACTGGGCGACAAGGCCAAGGAAAAGGGTATCGCGCTGTTTACCTATCAGGGCATCTACCCCGGCTACCTTGAGAGCATGCTGTGGCCCGCACTGGCTTCTGCCACCGGCATCGACAACATGAAGGCAATCGCCTCCTACACGCCCGGCTCCCTCAGCTCTGATGAGGCCCTCAAGGTCTTCCAGAACATGGCAAAGATCGGCACCGATGGCTACTTGATGGATGGCACCGTTGCTCTGAACCATACCCAGAGCCAGACTGACATGATGATGAACAAGGCTCTGTTCATCCCCAACGGCAACTGGATGGAAGGCGAAATGGCCGATGCTCCCCGTGCAGACGGCTTTGAGTTTGGTCTGACCTGCGCACCCGTTCTGGATGACGGCGAAACCCGCTATGTTATGAGCTCCGTTGAGCAGTTTGAGATTCCTGCCAACGCCAAGAACCCCGAACTGGCAAAAGAGTTCCTGCGCTTCCTGTACACTGAGGATTCCGTTAAGCTGTTCGCAGAAAAAGCCAACGGCATCTACGCTCTGAAGAAGGCCAACGAGATGGTCAAGGGCATCGTTACCGATGGTGTCTACAACATGAACGACATCTATCAGGAAGGCACGTTCATGGTCTTCGGTTGGGATGCAATGCCCGACACCAGCAAGGTCGTTATCGCTGATTCCGTCTTCAATGTTGCCAGTGACGTTATGAATGGTGACATGACTGCCGAGCAGTGGCGTGACGGCATCGAGGCTGCTTTCGAGGAGATTGCTGCTTCCAAGTAAGCTGAATTGCTGAATTTCCACTGACCAAAATAAGATTGGCCCTGCCGAGTAAACGCCATGCGAACTTGGCAGGGTTCTTTTTAAGGGGGAAACTTGTTTGAAAAAACGCCAAAATCGCCAAAAAAAGGCGCAGCCACTTCCCGTACTGTTTATCTGCATCAGCGTTCTGCCTGCCGTGATCCTAACTCTTATGTTCACGATCTGGCCTACGGTGCAGGCATTATATCTTTCTTTTACCAATGCGACCTCTCTGGGGCTTAACAACAAATTTGTGGCACTGGATAACTATATCTATATGTTCCACGATAAATCTTTCATTCAAGCGCTTAAAAACACAGCAAAGCTGATGGCGGTTGTTCCCGTTATCACAATTTTCTGTAGTCTGGTGCTGGCATTCGTTTTGAACCAGTGCAAGCTGAAAGAAATGGTCTTGTATCGCACGCTTTTCTATTTCCCGAACATCGTTTCTCTGACCGTTGTAGGTATTATCTGGAGTTTTGTGTTCCACCCGAATGTGGGCATCATCAATAAGATTCTCGGTGCTGTCGGGCTGGAGAGCTTGCAGCGTTCCTGGCTGGGCGACAGCAAGACCGCACTTTGGTGTATCGCGTTCACGCTGCTGTGGCAGGCTGCCGGTTACTACATGGTCATGCACATCGCGGCTATGGACGGCATTTCGCCGGAAATCTACGAGTCCGCAACGCTGGACGGTGCCAGCGCATGGCGCAAACTCGTCAGTATTACGATGCCTCTGATGAAAGATATTATCGGCATTACCTTTGTTCTGGCACTTTCCGGCACCATCAACCTGAGTTTTGTGCTTTCGCAGGTCATGACTGGCGGCGGTCCTAACGGTGCATCCAGCGTTCTGCTGCAATATATGTACACGCAGGGCTTTGTCAACGGCAACTTTGGCTATGCCATGGCTATCACGGTCTTTACGCTCGCCATCTCCGTGGCGTTGTCCATGCTGTCCCGCAAATTGACCGATGCTTCCGAAGGAGGTCAGTAATATGACACAAAATGAAAAAAGCAAAATCAGAGCAAAGGTCATCAAGTGGGTGACGCGCCTGTTCCTGATTTTGGTTGCCATTATCATGCTGTACCCTCTGGCGTGGAACGTCGTTTCTTCGTTCAAAACCAGTACAGAGTTTCTGACGGACCCCTTTGCATGGCCGCAAGGACTTGCATGGGATAACTACGTCCGCGCTTATGAAAAATCTAACCTTGCTGCCAACATCGGCAACTCGATTTATGTCGTGCTGGAAACACTGGTCATTATTGTGGTCTGCGTTGTGCCGTGCTCCTACTGCCTTGTGCGGTATAAGTTCCCTGGCGCGAAGTTGATTTTGAACATCTACATGGCGGCCATCTTCATTCAGGCTACTTATATTATGATTCCGCTGTTCTTGCAGATGAACAAGCTGAACCTGCTCAACAGCCTGACGGCGCTGGGTGTACTGTATGCAACGATGCAGTTCCCGTTTGCTATCTTCCTGCTGACCGGCTTCCTGCGCAGCATCCCGCGCGATTACGAGGAAGCTGCCATGATTGATGGCTGCGGTCCGTTCCGCATTCTGACGAGCATTATCATTCCCATGTGCAAGCCCGGCATCGTGACAGTCTGCATGATCTCCGCTATGGCAGCATGGAACGAATACCCGGTGGCTCTCGTTATGGTTACCGATCCGACCAAAGCTACGCTGCCTGTCGGCCTTGCCAACCTGTATGAGATCCAGCGCTACGCTACCGACTGGGGCGCGCTGTTCGCAGCCCTCGTGCTGGCACTGATTCCCACTGTCATCCTCTTCATCGTCGGCCAGAAGCAGCTCGTGCAGGGCTTGAGCGTCGGCGGCGTTAAGGGCTAAACAAAATCGAATAGGTTAGGAGAACCGATATGCTGCCCCCGAAACATTGCAACATCAATTTAACCGGCCCAATACCCCGCTGGGATGAAGCAATTCCACTGGGGAACGGCATACTCGGTTCTCTTTTTTGGGGGCCGATGGAGCACCTGCGCATTTCCGTGGACATTGCCGGACTGTGGCTGCGTCGCCGCCCGGAGGAAAAACTCGATAAAGAATTTACTTATGCAAAACTGGTAGAGCTTGCACGGAAAGGCGATGTGGCAGAAACACGCCGTATCTTTGATACGCCCTATGCCCGCCCGACACCTACAAAAATCCCCGCGGGACACTTGTTCTTGGATGGACTGCCGCAGGGCAGCTATCAGGCAAGCCTTGATTTGGGTACGGCGGTGGCATCCTTTTCCCAAAGCGGCAGAACCATTCTGCGCGCCTGCCTCTGTATGGGGCGGCCTGTTGGGGTACTGATGTTGCCGGAAACATACCGAGATGTAACCCTTACGGTGGAGCGCCCCTCTTTCGGGAATGGCACACAAGCAGCCGAAGCGGGCAACAGCGTGTCCCCCGGCAGCTTGCAGCAGCTCACCCTGCCGGATGCCAACCTCGAAACGGAGGACGGCATGATTGGCTTTTCCCAAAAGGTCGATGATCGGACTGCCTATTCGCTGCTCTGTAAAAAATGTGGTGCAACGCTGTATTATACCGCTGTGCAGGCAGAGAGCGCAGAAAAGGCAAGCCGACTGGCGAAGCTGGAACTATGTGCAGCGGAAGATATGGGTGCAGAGAAGTTGCTGCAACAGCATAAACGCTGGTGGCAGCAATACTGGGGCAAAAGCAGTTTGCAGCTGCCGGATGAAACACTCGAACAGCTTTGGTACCGCGCCAATTACTTTTTGGCAGCGGGTTCCGAGCCGGGCAATGCCCCGATGCCGCTGCAAGGGGTATGGTGCGCGGATGACGATCAGCTCCCACCGTGGAAAGGTGATTACCACAACGACCTCAACACCCAATTCACTTACTGTCACTATCTGACTGCCAACCACCCGGAGCAGGGAAAGGTATTTCTAGACTATCTCTGGTCGCTGCGCCCGCAGGCGGCAAAGTTTGCCCGTGCATTTTACGGCACAGCAGGGGAGTGCCTGCCCAGTGTCATGGACATTGACGGCGGAGCGCTCGGCGGCTGGCCGATGTATTCCCTGTCACCGACCAATCAAATCTGGCTCTGCCAGATGTTTTATGAATACTACCGCCTGACGGGGGATAAAGAGTTTCTGCGCACCCGTGTGGAGCCTTACTTTACCGCCACGGCAGCCTGCCTGGAAGAACTCCTCCAAGAAGGCCCGGACGGAAAGCTGGTTTTACCGGTCTCGTCCTCACCGGAAATTCACGATGATGAGGCAGCCTCATGGCTGACTCCTAACAGCAACTATGATTTGGCGCTGCTGCACTATCTGTTCCAAACTCTGGTACAGATCGAGTACCAGCTTGGCAACCCCCGCGGCTATTGGCATGCAATAGAGTCCAAACTTGCTCCGTTGAGCGTAGATACAGAAACCGGGCTGATGCTTTCACCTGATGAAACCTTGCAGGAAACGCACCGCCATTTTTCTCACGCTATGGCAATCGAACCGCTGTGTATGCTGAGCTATGAAAACCCGCAGGATCAAAGCGTAATAGATGCAACGGTAGACCATCTTGTACATCTCGGCAGCGGGCAGTGGGTAGGATTCTCCTTCGGTTGGATGGCACTTTTGCAGATTGCCCGCAGCAATGGAAATGGAGCTTTGTATGAGCTGCACCGCTTCGCAGAGCATTTCCTGAGCCGGAACGGATTTCATTTGAACGGCGACTACAAAAACAGCGGCGTTTGTGATTTCCACTATCGCCCCTTTACGCTGGAAGCGGATTTTCTGGCGGCACACGCAGTACAGAAAATGCTGTTGCGTTCCGAAAAGAATCATATCGAGGTTTTACCGGCCTGCCCGCAGGGCTGGAAAAATGAACCTGTTGCATTTCAGAATTTGCGGGCAGAAAATGGTCTGCTGATTTCTTATCAGCGGACAGCAGACGGCAAGCACAGCCTTACCGTAAAAGCAACACAGGACGGAAGCTGGTATCTTTGCAACACGCATTGCTGGGTCACCTTGCAGGCCGGACAAACTCAATCTTACCAATGGACGGAGGAAAACAAGAAATGAATACCAAAGGTCGTGTAACGATTCCCACCGATATGGACGCAGTACCCGAAACCCTTGATCTGCTCAAGCGCTGGGGCGCGGATGCCATCCGCGACTGCGACGGCACCGAATTCCCGCAGGAGCTGAAGGACACCGGAGCCAAGATCTACGCCACCTACTACACCACCCGCAAGGACAACGCTTGGGCTAAGGCAAACCCCGATGAAACGCAGCAGTGCTACATTATGACCCCGTTCTATACCGCTGCGGACGGTGCGCTGACCATCCCCCTGATGACGGGCATCAGCCGCGAGCTGATGAAGGTCAACGACCACGACGACATTGCCCGCTGGTGGGAAGTCATCGACCGCACGACGGGCGAGCCGTTGGATGCCGCCGCGTGGCATTATGACGCAGCAACCGAGAGCGTTGTCATCGACGCTCCCGCCGCCTACCACGAGTACACGGTCAGCTTTTTGGCATACCTGATTTGGGACCCCGTCCACATGTACAACTCGGTCATCAACGACTGGAAGGATGTCGAACATCAAATTCCGTTCGATGTGCGCCAGCCCAAGACCCACGCCTACACAATGCGCCGCCTGCGCGAGTATCTCGAAAGCCACCCCTATGTCAATGTCGTGCGCTTTACGACCTTCTTCCACCTGTTCACGCTGGTGTTTGACGAGCTGCGCCGCGAGAAGTATGTGGACTGGTACGGCTATTCTGCCTCCGTTTCTCCCTATATTCTGGAACAGTTTGAAAAGGAGATCGGCTATAAGTTTCGCCCCGAGTTTATCATCGATCAGGGCTACTACAACAACCAGTACCGTGTGCCCACCAAGGAGTACAAGGACTTCCAGGCGTTCCAGCGCCGCGAGGTTGCCGGTCTGATGAAGGAAATGACCGACATCGTCCACGCCTACGGCAAGGAAGCGATGATGTTCTTGGGCGACCACTGGATCGGCTGCGAGCCGTTCATGCCCGAGTTCCAGCAGTCCGGCGTGGATGCCATTGTCGGCAGTGTCGGCAACGGCAGCACCCTGCGCCTGATTTCCGACATTCCCGGCGTCAAGTACACCGAGGGCCGCTTCCTGCCCTACTTCTTCCCCGATACCTTCCACGAGGGCGGCGACCCTGTGCGCGAGGCCAAGGAGAACTGGGTCACCGCACGCCGCGCCATCCTGCGCAAGCCCATTGACCGCATCGGCTACGGAGGCTACCTGAAGCTGGCCTGCGAGTTCCCGGAGTTCCTCGACTATGTCGAGAGCGTCTGCAACGAGTTCCGCGAACTGTACGAGAACATCAAGGGCACGACCCCCTACTGCGTCAAGACCGTGGCTGTGCTGAACAGCTGGGGGCAACAGCGCGCCTGGGGCTGCCACATGGTTCACCATGCGCTGTACCAGAAGCAGAACTACAGCTATGCGGGCGTGATCGAAGCCCTGTCCGGTGCGCCGTTTGATGTGAAGTTTATCAGCTTTGACGACATCAAGGCTGACCCGAAGGTGCTGGACAGCATTGACGTCCTTATCAACGTCGGTGACGGCGACACCGCCCACACCGGCGGCAAGGTCTGGGAGGACCCCGATGTTTCCGCTGCCGTCAAGGGCTTTGTCCATCGCGGCGGCGGCCTGATCGGTGTCGGCGAACCGGGCGGTCACCAGTATCAGGGGCGCTATTTGCAGCTGTCCGCGCCGCTCGGCGTGGAGAAGGAAACAGGCTTCACCCTGAATTACGACAAGTACAACTGGGATGAACACCGCGACCACTTTATTCTGGCCGACTGCCCCGACCATGATGTGGACTTTGGCGAGGGCAAGAAGAGCATCTTTGCATGGGAAGGCACAGAAATTCTCATTCAGCGTGACAAGGAAGTCCAGATGGCTGCGCATGAGTACGGCAAGGGGCGCGGTGTGTATATCAGCGGTCTGCCGTACAGCTTTGTGAACAACCGCGTGCTGTACCGCGCCATCCTGTGGGCTGCCCACGATGAAGCCGACCTGCACAAATGGTTCAGCACGAACTACAATGTGGAAGTCCATGCCTACGTTAAGAACGGCAAGTACTGCGTGGTCAACAACACCTACGAACCGCAGGACACGACCGTTTACACCGGCGACGGCAGCTGCTTCGATCTGCATCTGGATACCAATGAGATCAAGTGGTACAGCATTGAGGGATAATAGAATGAGAACACCCGAAAAACAGGTCCGCTATGCGGCCTCTATCACGCCCAGCCCGCGCCAGCTGGCATGGCAGCAGCTTGAATTTTACGCCTTTACCCACTTCGGCATGAATACCTTTACCAACCGTGAGTGGGGCGATGGCACCGAAGACCCGGCGCTGTTCAATCCTGACGCGTTGGATGCCGACCAGTGGGTCGCTGCGGTTAAAAGTGCCGGTATGAAGGCACTGATTTTGACCTGTAAGCACCATGACGGCTTTTGTCTGTGGCCGAGCGCCTACACCGAGCACAGCGTAAAAAACAGCCCGTGGAAGAACGGACAGGGCGATGTTGTGCGCGAGGTATCGGATGCCTGCCGGCGCGGCGGTATCAAGTTTGGTGTCTATCTCTCCCCGTGGGATCGTCACGATGCACGCTATGGGCAGGGGAAACCGTATGATGATTATTTCGTTTCCCAGCTGACTGAGCTTGCAACAAACTACGGAGATATTTTCTGCTTCTGGTTTGACGGTGCCTGTGGTGAGGGCAAAAACGGCAAAAAGCAAATTTACGATTGGGAACGCTACTATGCGGTGCTGCGTAAATTGCAGCCGAATGCGGTTTTGAATGTCTGCGGCCCCGATGTGCGCTGGTGCGGCAACGAGGCCGGACATTGCCGGAAAGCTGAGTGGAGCGTGGTTCCCGCTGAGCTGCGGGATGCCGAGCGCACGGCATCTAAATCGCAGCAGGCGGATGACGGAGAATTCTCCCGTAAAATCGACTCTCAAGACGAGGACATCGGCAGCAGAGCGGTTATCCGCAATGCAAGAGAACTTGTCTGGTATCCGTCCGAGGTGGATACCTCCATCCGAACAGGTTGGTTTTACCATCCGGAGGAGGACACTGACGTGCGCACGGCAGACGAATTGCTGGACATCTATCTGGATGCCGTCGGTGCGAACGCCAGCCTGCTGCTGAACATTCCACCCGATACGCATGGCCGTATTGCCGCTCCGGATTGCGCCAGCCTTGCGGAGCTGGGTACTAAAATCCAGCAGATTTTTGCCGGCAACGTAACGGAAAAGGCGAAAATCACAGCTGATTCTGCGATTGCGCAGCATCCAATCACACAGGCTGTAGACGGTATGGCAGATACCTATTGGCAGGCTGCCTATGGACAAGAATTCGATACGATCACTTTGAAATTTCCGAAGCCGCAGAAAGTTTCCTGTGTTGTGCTGGGCGAGCATCTTCCGACAGGGCAGCGAATTGAAAGCGGCGAGATTTGGGCAGATGGAAGCAAGGTTTCTGAATTTACGGTAGTTGGACATAAACGTATCTGCCGCTTCGCCCCTGTGGAAGTGCTGACGCTTACCATAAAGATTACAGCTTCTCGCACAGAACCAACTCTACGGCTGCTGGAAGTCTATCAGTGAGGATATATGTGATGAAAGAAATTTTGACCGCGTGGCAATGGGATGGCCCAGTGTCAGAACCGGTTCCTTACGGAGAGGGGCATATTAACCAGACGTATGCTATTACGGTAACGTCAGAGCAGGGTGCAAAACGCTATATCCTGCAAAAAATCAATACCGATACATTCAAAGACCCGGCAGGTCTTATGAAAAACATCTGCGGTGTGACGGATTTTCTGCGCGAAAAAGCCAAGCAGCGCGGGGCTGACCCGGCGCGTGCCACGCTCCATGTGGTGCCTACCAAAGAGGGAAGGCCTTATTACCAAGCTGCCGATGGCGGCTGCTGGCGTGTCTATGACTTTGTGGAGGATACTGTCTGCTTGCAGCAGGTGCAGTCCGCCGAGGATTTTTACCAGAGCGCCGTTGCATTTGGCAATTTCCAGCATCAGCTTGCCGACTACCCGGCCCATACTCTGTACGAGACAATCCCGCACTTCCACGACACGCCCAAGCGTTTCGTTGACTTCCAGCGCGCCGTGGCTGAGGACCGCATGGGTCGTGCCGCACAGGTGCAGCGTGAAATTGAGTTTGTCCGCGCCCGCGAAGCAGAGTATCACGTTATGGTGGATCTGCTGGCAGCGGGCAAGCTGCCGCTGCGCGTCACCCACAACGACACCAAGCTGAACAACATCCTGTTCGACAAAACGACCGGCGAGGGTCTTTGCGTTATCGACCTTGACACCGTCATGCCGGGGCTTGCTGCCAATGATTTTGGGGATTCCATCCGCTTTGGTGCCAACCACTGCGCCGAGGACGAAGCTGACCTCTCGAAAGTCAATTTCAGCATGGAACTGTTTGAAATTTACACCAAGGGCTTCTTGCAGGCAGCAGGAGAAGCGTTCACCCCGCTGGAAAAGCAGACCCTGCCTTGGGGTGCCAAGTTGATGACGATGGAGTGCGGTATGCGTTTCCTCGCTGATTATCTCGAGGGGGACCACTACTTCCACATCAACTATGAAACCCAAAACCTCAACCGCGCCCGCACCCAGTTCAAGTTGACTGCCGATATGGAACGGAACTGGGATGCCATGCAAAAAGTAATTGAAAAATACTGCTGATACCGCTAATCTGCTTTTTCATTTTGCGGTTTGCGTTTTGCAGTAGAGTGCATCATGCAAAATCGTGTTTTCTCCTTCCTTAACTCCCGCGCCTAACAAGCGCGGGAGTTTTCTGTGATACAGCAAGTTGTATGTCCGCAGTGAGGCTAATAAGGCCATGCATTGCAGTTGATTTTTATGATATTGGAAACTCAGAACGGTTGATACTAAATGCGAATTGTTGACTAAAAATCGCGCCGACAATGCACTGTCGGCGCGATTTTATATGCTATGCAGTTTTCGATATTTGCCCGGAGCTTCAGCCTTATAGCGGCGGAACATCCGGTTAAAGTAGCTGGAATCACTAAAGCCGCAGCTATACGCAATCTCCGTGATGGGATCTTCGGTGGAGCATAATAGCTCCGCGGCACATTCTACCCGGTAATAATTCAAATAGTCAATAGGGGAGCGCCCGGTTATGCTGTGAAAGACCCTGCAAAAGTGTTCAGGGGTCATTTCTGCTGTGGAGGCGAGATCTTCCAAGGTGATGCGGCTGGCGTAATTCTTTCGGATGCGCTCTAAGGCCGCTTTCATTTGGGCTGTGCTGCGATCATTTCGTTTATTTCCGGGAGAGGATACTGTGTACGAATGCTGCAAAAGGATTTGACCGAACAACTGCCACATCAGACCAATCGTCACAAATTCATATCCCTCCGGCTCTTTTTCCATTGCCTCAAAGAGTCTGTCAATCAGTTGGCAGGTTACGGAGCCAGCCGGTTGATACGGCTCGATTTGTGCGCCGCGTTCAAAAAGCGCATTGTATTTTGCCTGACATACGGAGCCGCTGCCGAGAAAGCGGTTCATATCAAAGACAACACACTCGTAAACGCAGTCGCTGGGGGTTCCGCCGTGAACGGCCCCGGCTGAAATGATGGCGGCATCCCCCTTGTGTAAAAGGTAAGAGCGTCCATCAATCAGCAGAGAAAACTCCCCGCTTAGAACCAGCATAAGTTCAAATTCCATGTGCCAGTGAAACGGCATTTCATAGCGTGGGTGCATTTTATCTACATAATAAAGCTCAATGGGAAAGTCAAAAGTGCCGCGCGTACTGCTTTCATGGGAAGCCAGAAACTTCATGGCAGGCATCTCCTAAAATATCAATATCGTCCAATATAATATCATTATACGCAAAGACGAGGGCAAATTGCAACAGTATAATACAAGTAAAGGACAAAATCCACTTTAGGAGGTACAAACTGTGCAAATCGAAGAAATCAAAGACCAAATCTGCGATGTCTGCCATAAAATGTGGCAGCTTGGCTGGGTCGCTGCCAATGATGGCAATGTCTCAGTTCGGTTGGAGGACGGAACTTTCCTTGCAACGCCTACGGGCATGAGCAAGAGCTTCATCACGCCGGACAAGCTGCTGCGTATTGATGCAAAGGGCAATGTGCTGGAAGGGGCAGAGGGCCTGCGCCCGTCCAGCGAAATCAAGATGCACCTGCGCTGCTACGAAAAGCGCGCCGATGTAAATGCTGTTGTCCATGCCCATCCGCCGGCAGCCACCGGCTTTGCCGTGGCACATCGCCCGATGGATATGTACAACATGATTGAGGATGTGGCAGCCATCGGTGCTGTGCCGCTGACTCCGTATGGAACTCCCAGCACGACGGAGGTGCCGGACGCAATCGAGCCGTATCTCAACGACCACGATGTTATGCTGCTGGAAAACCACGGTGCGCTGACGGTGGGCAGCGATGTCATCACCGCCTATTACCGCATGGAGAGTCTGGAACTGTGGGCAAAAATCACAATCAACGCAATCATTCTCGGCGGCAGCTACGATATTGACCGCAAGAATATTGATAAGCTCATCAATCTCCGCTCCTACTACAAAATTACCGGCAAACACCCCGGCTATCGCAAATTTGAGCGACGCGAAAAAGGTGAGCCGACGGACAAATAAGGAGACACCGTATGCTGAAGAACATTCCGCCTATCCTTAGCCCGGAACTTCTGAAAGTCCTCTGCGAGATGGGACATGGCGACGAAATCATTCTCGCAGACGGAAATTTCCCGGCTGAAAGCATCGGCAAAGATGCCATTGTGATTCGTGCAGACGGGCACGGAACCGTAGAACTGCTGGAGGCCATCCTGCAATTTCTGCCGTTGGATCAATACGTGGAAAAGCCTGTCGCGCTGATGAAAGTGGTTGATGGCGATCCGTGCAAGCCGACTATCTGGGATAGCTATAAACAGAAGTTGAACGAGAGCGGCAATGACCCGGCTAAAATTGAAATGGTGGAGCGCTTTGCGTTTTATGAGCGCGCACATCATGCCTATGCGATTATCGCCACCGGGGAAAGCGCAATCTATGCCAACGTACTTTTGAAGAAGGGCGTGGTGCAATGAGTAACACAGCAACTGTGCTGGCCTTCGACTTTGGCGCTTCCAGTGGACGTGCGATTCGGGCCGTGTACGATGGCCAAAACCTCAACTACGAGGAAATCCATCGCTTTGAAAATATTCCCATCGAAAAGGACGGTCATCTCTGCTGGGATGTGGAAACACTGCTGAAGGAAATTCACACGGCTATTCAAAAGGCGGGTACATTTGACAGCTTAGGATTTGATACATGGGGTGTAGATTTCGGCTTACTGGATACGGACGGTCATCTGCTGGCAAACCCTGTTCATTACCGCGATGCCCGAACGAATGGCAAACCGGAACAGGCCGCTGCCCGTATGCCTGCAGAAGAATTGTATGCCCATACCGGCAATCAAATCATGGTAATCAATACTTTGTTCCAGCTGCTGGCTCTGCGTGAGCAGGACCCGGAACTGCTGCAAAAGGCTGCGCAGATCCTTTTTATGCCGGATTTGTTTGCGGCTCTGTTGGGAGCCGAGCCGGTCTGCGAGCGCAGCATTGCGTCCACCAGCCAGATGCTGGACCCCCGCACAGGGCAGTGGAGCAGAGAAGTGCTGGCCGCCTACGGCTTGCCGGAAAACCGCTTCGCACCCATTGTTTCCAGCGGCACAGTGACAGGTACACTTGCAAACGGTGCGAAAATCATTGCGGTGGCAGGGCATGATACACAATGCGCCTCGGCCGCTATGCCGTGTGCCGAGGAGGATGCCGAACATACGGCATTTCTCTCCTGTGGCACATGGAGCCTGCTGGGAACGGAATTGGAGGCCCCGATTCTGACGGCGGATAGCTGCCAAAGCGGGCTGTCCAATGAACTCGGTGCAAACGGGAAAATCAATTATCTGAAAAATATCATCGGTCTTTGGCTGATTCAGGAAAGCCGCCGTGAGTACAAGCGCCGCGGGCAGGCATATTCTTTCGCGGAGCTGGAGCAACAGGCACTTGCCGCCGAACCGCTGCGCAGTTTTATTGACCCGGATGCCCCGGAATTTGTTGCCCCCGGCGACCTGCCGGGCAGAATACAGGAATTTTGCCGCAAAACCGGCCAGCCCGTCCCGGAAACGGTGGGAGCCGTAATGCGCTGCATTTATGAGAGCCTTGCTCTGAAATATCGCTATGCGATAGAGCAGCTCTCCGCTGTAACAGGTCGAGCATTTACGACCCTGCACGTTTTGGGCGGCGGTACAAAAGACCGTCTGCTTTGCCAGATGACGGCAGACTGCTGCGGCCTTACGGTAAAGGCAGGCCCGGTGGAAGCAACAGCGCTCGGCAACATTATGATTCAGCTGAAAGCCTTGGGGTTGCTGGACTCCATCACACAAGGACGCCGGCTGATTGCGGAGACAGAGGTCATTAAAACATATACCCCAAGCACACAGAACTATGCGGAATGGAACGCCGCTTATGATCGTTTCAAAACCCTATTATAATAAGGAAGGTGCAACTATGCTGTATCCTAAAATTGGTATTCGCCCTGTCATCGATGGACGCTGGGGCGGCGTCCGTGAAAGCCTGGAAAATCAGACGATGCGCATGGCAGAAAATGCCGCCAAGCTGATTTCGGAGAACCTCAAGTACCCCGATGGTACGCCGGTGCAGTGCGTGATCGGCTGTACGACGATTGGCGGTGGTGCCGAGGCAGCCCGCGTGGCAGAGCAGTTCTCTACCCAGAATGTTACGGCAACGCTGTCTGTGACCCCCTGCTGGTGCTACGGTACCGAAACGTTCGATATGGATCCCAACACCATCAAGGCAGTCTGGGGCTTCAATGGCACCGAGCGCCCCGGCGCGGTGTATCTGGCTGCGGTTCTGGCAGCACACGCCCAGCGCGGTCTGCCTGCTTTCTCCATTTATGGCCATGACGTGCAGGAAGCCAACGATGATACGATTCCCGATGACGTGGCCGAGAAAATCCTGCGCTTTGCCCGTGGTGCTGTTGCCGCAGGCTGGATGAAGAACAAGGCCTACGTCAATATTGGCGCTGTGACGATGGGGATTGCCGGCAGCTTCTGCGATGCAGGTGTTCTGCAAAAGTATTTCGGCATCCGCGCCGAGTGGGTGGACGAGGTCGAGATCCTGCGCCGCATTTCCATCGGTATCTATGACCACGACGAATATGAAAAGGCGCTGGCATGGGTGCGCGAGAATTGCAAAGAGGGCTTTGATAAGAACCTCGGTAAGAACCTGCCGCCTGTCATCACGAAGTCGAAGATCGTTCCGGCAGACAAGGATTGGGAGTTTATCGTCAAGATGACCCTGATCATCCGTGACATTCTATACGGCAATCCGCGTCTGGACGAGATGGGCTGGCATGAAGAAGCACTCGGTCGCAACGCTGTGGTCGGCGGCTTCCAGGGTCAGCGGCAGTGGACGGACTGGCTGCCGAACGCTGACTTCACCGAAGCTATTATGGCTTCTACCTTTGACTGGAATGGTCCGAAAGCCCCGACCCCGTTCGCTACCGAGAATGACACCTGCAACGGCATTGCCATGATGCTGGGTAGCCTTGTTTCCGGCTCTGCACCGTGCTTCCATGACGTGCGCACCTACTGGAGCCCTGAAGCCTGCGAGCGTGTGACTGGGCAAAAGACTGACGGCGTTGCCGCCAACGGCTTTATTCACCTCATCAATTCCGGCGCAACGGCTCTGGATGGTTCCGGTGCCTGTGTGGATGCCGAGGGTAACCACGTGATGAAGCCGTTCTGGGAGATGACCGATGCGGACATCAAGGCGTGCCTGAACGCCACCGATTGGTGTCGCGCGGACTATGAGTACTTCCGCGGCGGTGGATATTCCAGCCACTTCCGCTGCAAGGCAGAGATGCCTGTCACGATGCTGCGCTTCAACATTGTGGAGGGCATTGGACCTGTCCTGCAAATTGCCGAGGGTTGGACGGCTGATCTGCCCGACGAGATTCACAACACTATCGACAAACGCACCGACCCGACCTGGCCGACCACATGGTTCTGCCCGCGCCTGACCGGACAGGGAGCGTTCACCGATGTGTACAGCGTTATGGCAAACTGGGGTGCCAACCATGGTGTGACCGTTTACGGCCATGTGGGTGCTGACCTCATTACGCTGGCCAGCATGCTGCGCATCCCGGTCACGATGCACAATGTCCCTGCCGAGAAGGTTTATCGCCCCCACGCATGGAACAGCTTCGGCACACAGGATCAGCAGGCTGCGGATTATGCTGCGTGCAAGCAGTACGGACCGCTGTATCGGTAAGTTACCTGTCGTAAATATTCTGCCGGAAAGATTCTGACATAGCCCTTAATACCAGTTAAGGAGAGGTTTCCTTGGAAGCCTCTCCTTATTTTTTTCATTTGGAGGTATACAACAAATTCAAAAGATAAAAAGTACCTTGATGTCTCTTTTCTCAAAGTGCGGTTATATTTCATTGCCTATAACTTAGTAGGCTTTTCCTCTATACGGAGAACCGCATTATGAGTTTGTCGAATGAATAGCTCTGGCAATTCCACGCGAAAAAACAAATGGAATTACCGCTGCCATATGCGAATCCTGACGGTATATGCTCCACACAGGTGGACATATACTGAAGAATTTGCGTGTGTCAATTTTCAATTCGACAAGATTCTTTGTCGCTGTCGTTCACCACCAGTATTCCCATCGAAGAAAAAATGATGGGAGTACAGAAATGATAAAAAGGAACGATGGCATATCCGAGGATGATATATGCCAAAACCAATGTGCAACCTTAGTCAGGGCGTAAAGGCCGAAGGCATCAACATTGGTGAGATGCGGATGCTGGTTAAACAGGTGAGGAAAGGCCGTGTGACAATTGAAGAAGCAGCGGAAGATGCTGGAATGACAGTAGAGGAATTTAAGAAAGGGATGGAAAACACCTCTCTGCAGGCGGTCTAAGAAAAAACATATGACCTCGACAAGAAGAGCATCGACCGCCGCATCGATGCCTTGGAAAAGTCGAGACCGTTAGCAGAAAGTATAGCGCGGTCCCATGTGAACCTCCCCACCTAAGCCTTTCGGTTATAGATGGGGCTTCTCCGAGGGTTGTGTCTACATTTTTCATTGGTCACCCTGCTTATCGTCGGATTTAATGTGCCGCAAAGCGCAGATATCGTCGCCCTTGGCAATGGCCTTGGGCATGTCAAGGCGGGCATCAAAGCAGCGGCCGATGCCGTGGTGATTTTTCCGTCCTTTTCCGGGATGTCTTTTTCGCTTTGATTCAAGTGAGATTCCTTTTTTATGCGCCGCAATGCACAACTAAAAATTGCCCTCGACCTGTCCATGGGTCGAGAGCGATTTAACTGTCAGGAAAACTGTAAGG
>ERZ1106951.998-NODE-998-length-26169-cov-27.167879_pt1 | contig 26169 bp, 26 predicted proteins | sample MGYA00403676_ERZ1106951 | MGnify/ENA primary metagenome ERZ1106951 (study PRJEB35170, sample SAMEA104062398) | human gut metagenome | biome: human gut; feature: human-associated habitat; material: faeces | place: Denmark | collected 2012-04-23 ...
TTGTGGCCAAACATAAGATGGACCTGCACAACATCCCCATTCTGGAACTGATCGATCAGTACACCCGCACCGTGGAGCAGGCCGACCCGGACCCGGAAGCCGCCAGTGCTTTCATTGAAATGGCCGCGCGGCTGGTGGAGATGAAAAGCTACCTGCTGCTGCCCCGCAGCGAAGAAGGCGAGCGCATGAAGCAGGAGTTCACCGGCCAATTGATCGAGTACGACCAGTGCCGCCGCATGGCTGCGCTGCTGCGCGAAAAAGCTGAGGCCGCCCCGGTGTTCGTGCGCCCGCCCATGGAGGTGGAGTTCGACACCACCTACGACCTGCACCATGCGCCGCAGGTGCTGGCCGACTACTGGGAAGCCCTTGCGGGCCGCACCCGGCTGCGCCGCGAACCCACCCAGCAGCAGTTCGAGCCGCTGGTCACCGCGCCGGTGGTGTCGGTCACCAGCCGGGTGGTGTACATCCTGCGGCGGCTCATCGGCGGTACAGCGGCGAAGATGAGCCAGCTGTTCAGCCGCCAGCAGACCCGCAGCACCAATGTGGCCACCTTTCTGGCCCTGCTGGAGCTGGTGCGCGGCGGCCGCGTGACGCTGGACGACGCAGGCGGCCTGACCATGCAGCGGGGCCGCATCCAACGGGATAAGGAGACGAAATGAACCAGAAACAGATCCGCGCCGCCGTGGAGGCCATGCTGTTCGCCTGTGGGGAACCCATCAGTGCGGACAAGCTGGCCCAGGCGGTGCAGCTGCCGCAGCTCAGCGTGGAAGCCGCGCTGGAAGCTCTGCGGGAGCGCTATACCCGGGAGGACAGCGGCCTGTGCCTGCTGCACCTGAACACCCGCTGGCAGCTGGCCACCAAGACCGAGTGGGCCGACTGCGTGCGCCGCGTGCTGGACAGCCGCCGCGCTGTGCCGCTGGGTCCCGCCGCCATGGAGACACTGACCGTCATTGCCTACAATCAGCCGGTGTCTCGTGCCTTCATCGAGCAGGTGCGCGGCGTGGATTCTTCGTCCAGCGTATCCGGCCTTTTGGAAAAGGGCCTCATCGAAGAAGCGGGCCGTCTCGATCTGCCGGGCCGCCCGGTGAGCTTCCGCACCACCGACACCTTTTTGCGTGTGTTCGGCCTTTCCAGTCTGGCCGACCTGCCGCCGGTGCACGGCCCGCAGACGCCGGAACAAAGCGGCGCAGCACCGCAGGAAGGGGAGGGGTGACGCATGGGAGCATTCTTCGCTGCGCTGGGCGCGGTGCTGCTCTTTCTGTTAAAGGCCATCGGCATCCTGCTGTTGGTCATATTGGTGCTGGCCGCACTGCTGCTGCTCTGCCCCTTCTGCGCCGATGTGTGCTGGGAGCACGGTACGCTGACGGTGAAGGCCGGTGCATTGGGCATCACCTTCCCGGTGTTCCAGTACCCGAAGCCGGAGCCGCCCCCTGCCCCGGAAAACCCGGAGCCGCCGAAAGGCTTCGGCAAGATCAAAGCAAAGTTCGACGCCTGGCGGGCCGAGCGCAAGCGGAAAAAAGCGGAGGAAAAGGCCCGCAAAAAGGCCGCCGCCGATGCAGCCAAAGCAAACAAGCCCAAGGAACCGCGCAAAAAGGCAAAGATCACGCTGGAGATCGTCTGCACTATGCTGAAAGGTGCGGGCACCCTGATGAAGGCCGTGTTCGGTGCCCTGCGCTTCACAAAGATCCAGGTGCGTCTCGGTGTGCGCGGGGCCGACCCCGCTGACGCCGCCCGCAGCTATGGCAAACTGCAGGCCTGGCTGTACCCGGTGCTGGGCGTGCTGGACCGCTTCATCTGGCTGCAGTTCGACGAGCTGCGCATCCTGCCGGACTTCGGCAGCGGGCAGCCTGCCGTGGAAGACCGGGTATCGTTCCGGGTGAGCGCGCAGGCGCTGTTCATCGTCATTGCGGCGGTGCGCGTTTTGTATGAGTTCTGGCGCAAAAAAGTATTGGACATCTTCTTATAATGTGGTACACTATAAGTGTATCGGAATCTGCAGACAACGGGCACTTGCCCGCATCAAACGATAAAGGAGAGCTGTTTTATGGCTGAGCATCCCATTCAGGGCCTGATGAACGTTACCATGGAGAAAATTCACCAGATGGTGGATTCCAACACCATCATCGGCAAGCCCATCACCACCGAGGACGGCACCACCATCCTGCCGGTGTCCAAGGTCAGCTTTGGCTTTGCATCCGGCGGCACCGATTTTGACGGCAAGAATGCCGCCAATAAGGACCTGTTCGGCGGCGGCTCCGGCGCAGGCGTGAACATCCAGCCCGTTGCATTTCTCGTGGTGAAGGATGGCTGCGTGCGCACCATCCAGCTGTCGGATACCTCCAACACCATCGACCGTGCCCTGACCATGCTGCCGGAGTTGGTGGACAAGCTGGCCTCTATGGTCAAGAAGGACGAGAAGAAAGAAGAACCTGCTGCTCCGGCAGAGCAGTAAACCCAAGCCGTAACTGCGGGCTTCCGACCCGCAGTTTTTGATACAGGCGCACCTGTGCCTCAAAACAGGGGAGCAGTGCGCGTTTTGAGCGCCGGGAGGCGCACAAGGAGTTTTGATTATGGCAGAAGAACGCATTCAGAAGATCATGGCGGAGCAGGGTCTGTGCTCCCGCCGCGCAGCCGAGCAGATCATTGCCGAGGGCCGCGTCAAGGTCAACGGCCACCCCGTGAAGGTGGGCGACAAAATGGACCCCAACCGCGATGTGCTGCATGTGGATGACGAGCGCATCTATATCAAAAAGGACCAGCAGCTGTACTATCTGGCCCTGTATAAGCCCCGCGGCTATGTGACCACCGCCAGCGACGAGCTGGGCCGCAAGACGGTCATGGAGCTGGTGAGCGATATCCCGGCCCGCCTGTACCCGGTGGGCCGTCTGGATAAGGACAGCGAGGGCCTGCTGCTGATGACCAACGACGGTGCCTTTGCGCAGGCCGTCACCCATCCGTCCGGCGGCATCTCCAAACTGTACCGCGTCACCGTGCAGCCCCGTGCCGATGAAAGCCAGATCTTGAAGCTGAGCAGCGGCGTTGTGCTGGACGACGGCACCAAGACCATGCCCTGCGCCATCAACGTCGTCACCGACGAGCCGGGCCGCACCGTTATGGAAATGACCCTGAAGGAAGGCAAGAACCGCGAGATCCGCCGCATGTGTGAGACCGTGGGCCTTGAGGTGGTGCGCCTGAAGCGCAACGCTGAGGGTGTCGTCAAGCTGGGCATGCTCAAGCCCGGCACCTACCGCGAGCTGACCAAGGCCGAGATCAACGGCCTGCGTGCCGCCGCTGCCAAGGGCCGCGCCCAGACCCGCAGCGCCGCGCTGCAGTCCAAGGCCGCCGAGCGCCGCCCCCGCGGCCCGGTGGGCAAGGGCACCCAGAAGAAGCGCTGATCGCAGACGAAAGCCCATTGCCGGACACAGCAGAGAACAGAAAAACAAAATTCATACGCCCGGCAGTTCAATATGCCGCCGCCAAAAAAACCACGGTGCAGAGATGCACCGTGGTTTTTTCTTGCCCGTGAAGGCCTTTCCGCCCGCCCCGAATGGGCCCGGAACAGGCGGTGGACGATGCCCCGCAACGTATCTGTGCGGGGAGCGTTTCAACTCACGCCCTCCGCGAGGAGAGCGACCGGCAGGTGCCGCAGGTCATCGACAGCCGCACGGTATTTCAATCCACGCCCTCCGCGAGGAGAGCGACTCCAACTCACGAGGGGGCACTATCATTGCAAGCCATTTCAATCCACGCCCTCCGCGAGGAGAGCGACACCGCCGCCGCATGACCTCATGGGGTGGCATCCTATTTCAATCCACGCCCTCCGCGAGGAGAGCGACGTGCTGAACACGATTTACTCCACACGAGCCAATGATTTCAATCCACGCCCTCCGCGAGGAGAGCGACCGTTCCATGTCATGTAGTCGTATTGATACCAACCAATTTCAATCCACGCCCTCCGCGAGGAGAGCGACGCTGAACAGTATTGGATGCGCCATAGATGGAGTTGATTTCAATCCACGCCCTCCGCGAGGAGGGCGACGTATGGTCACGCCGCCGGAGTTCCGCTCCTTCACGATTTCAATCCACGCCCTCCGCGAGGAGGGCGACGTAGATTTTTGCATCCTTCCGCCGCTTGACCTTAATTTCAATCCACGCCCTCCGCGAGGAGGGCGACCTATGTCGGAGCCGAAACAGCTGCAGAAATCGTTATTTCAATCCACGCCCTCCGCGAGGAGGGCGACATGGCTGCTATCGATGTGTCGACCAAAACAGCAATTTCAATCCACGCCCTCCGCGAGGAGGGCGACCTGCAGCCGGTATTGCGCCCCGGATGCATCAGAATTATTTCAATCCACGCCCTCCGCGAGGAGGGCGACTTTCAGACCTTGTTTTCGACGAATTTATCCCTGAAAATTTCAATCCACGCCCTCCGCGAGGAGGGCGACCGGGGACACTCTCAACAATGAGGAGGCAAAAGGATATTTCAATCCACGCCCTCCGCGAGGAGGGCGACCTTGGGGTCGGTAGCGCCGGGGTAGGCCTCGGTGCTATTTCAATCCACGCCCTCCGCGAGGAGGGCGACGGAGCTGGGCAACGCACCATTCAATGAAACTTTCTGGATTTCAATCCACGCCCTCCGCGAGGAGGGCGACGTTTTCTTTGGTGGCTTTGCGAATCTGGTCATTGCATTTCAATCCACGCCCTCCGCGAGGAGGGCGACACGAAGCTCTGCGGCATCAGGGCCACCTCGTCGAAATTTCAATCCACGCCCTCCGCGAGGAGGGCGACCCGGTGCCGCAGTTACCGTACTGGTAAGGTGCAGATTTCAATCCACGCCCTCCGCGAGGAGGGCGACTCAGGCACCTTCACACCTCCTTTAAAACGTAAGTTATTTCAATCCACGCCCTCCGCGAGGAGGGCGACGCGGCTACGCTCCCTCTGGTCGCTACTGCTCGAAATTTCAATCCACGCCCTCCGCGAGGAGAGCGACGTGCCCATTTTGCCAGCGGCTGGAGTGCCTCAAAATTTCAATCCACGCCCTCCGCGAGGAGAGCGACAATGCGTCCTTGCTCATCAAGCTCAAAACCTTCTCCATTTCAATCCACGCCCTCCGCGAGGAGAGCGACCCCTTGGCGTAAATCCAATCGTACACGATTTCGGATTTCAATCCACGCCCTCCGCGAGGAGAGCGACCTGCGGGGCTTTCTGGCAGGTCGTTGGCTCTTTGATTTCAATCCACGCCCTCCGCGAGGAGAGCGACTTGCGGCAAGCTGCAAAACGTCAGAGTTTTTATAAATTTCAATCCACGCCCTCCGCGAGGAGAGCGACCTACAAGACTTGTACGGTATTGCTGTGATGTTCTATTTCAATCCACGCCCTCCGCGAGGAGAGCGACGTTATGGATTCTTCCCTCATCATCTCGCCACTCTTTATTTCAATCCACGCCCTCCGCGAGGAGAGCGACTGTTTGATTTTGCAAGTGAGCTTTTTGGATTTCTATTTCAATCCACGCCCTCCGCGAGGAGAGCGACAAAATGCGTCCTGACGGTGTGTGGGATGGAGATTATTTCAATCCACGCCCTCCGCGAGGAGAGCGACGAGAAGCCTTGTAAGCGGTATCGTGGGCGGTCATATTTCAATCCACGCCCTCCGCGAGGAGAGCGACGCAATGCCATAGCCATTCTATTATCAGCAATTCCATTTCAATCCACGCCCTCCGCGAGGAGAGCGACGGCGGCTGCCATGTCAGAACAATGGGGTTGATAATTTCAATCCACGCCCTCCGCGAGGAGAGCGACTGGATGCTTTAAACAGCGCTGAGAAGAACCAGAAATTTCAATCCACGCCCTCCGCGAGGAGAGCGACTGATCATTTTGCCGTTCCCCCTATCACATGACCTATTTCAATCCACGCCCTCCGCGAGGAGAGCGACTCAAACGAATTAAAAAAGCCGAAATCCGGTCTTGATTTCAATCCACGCCCTCCGCGAGGAGAGCGACCTCCGCCCGATTGTTGAGCCAGACCAGACAAAGAAATTTCAATCCACGCCCTCCGCGAGGAGGGCGACGGGATGACGTTTTCCCCGACACGACCATTGCACAGATTTCAATCCACGCCCTCCGCGAGGAGGGCGACCGGCAACGCTGTTGCAAAGTTCAACGATTTCTACATTTCAATCCACGCCCTCCGCGAGGAGGGCGACATTTTGAGCTGGTGCATCCCCAATCGCAGAGCAAATTTCAATCCACGCCCTCCGCGAGGAGGGCGACCAGTCCCCTCCGGGATCTGTGTGCCAGGCGTACCGGTATTTCAATCCACGCCCTCCGCGAGGAGGGCGACGACGGCGGGCGAGGCAATGCCGCTGCATCTACAAATTTCAATCCACGCCCTCCGCGAGGAGGGCGACTGCGCTCTTTTGTCTTGAGTTCGTTGCCATAATTAATTTCAATCCACGCCCTCCGCGAGGAGGGCGACTGTCGGGCCCGTGGTAGCCGGGATCCCACGCTGAATTTCAATCCACGCCCTCCGCGAGGAGGGCGACTCGGTGGCGAAGATGTCGCTCGCGTCGTTGGTGGGATTTCAATCCACGCCCTCCGCGAGGAGGGCGACTCGCCTACACCGACGCGGGCTTCTCTGTCTACTACATTTCAATCCACGCCCTCCGCGAGGAGGGCGACCATTTCCTTGCCCCCAGATTTTACAAAGTGTTTCTATTTCAATCCACGCCCTCCGCGAGGAGGGCGACTCACACCGGTAATTGCCATGATATCGTCTAATCCATTTCAATCCACGCCCTCCGCGAGGAGGGCGACCATGCGCGGCATGGCTGTAGATATCAAAGTAAACGATTTCAATCCACGCCCTCCGCGAGGAGGGCGACAGAACAACAAACAAGTGGGGCCACACTTCCAGGTATTTCAATCCACGCCCTCCGCGAGGAGGGCGACTCACGCACTCGACAAAATGGCCAGCAACTATCTGATTTCAATCCACGCCCTCCGCGAGGAGGGCGACAGCACTCTACAAGCGGCAGAAAAGCGATTTAAAAATTTCAATCCACGCCCTCCGCGAGGAGGGCGACTAAGCGTGAGCCTAAAAATGCGGAAGCTAAGGTATTTCAATCCACGCCCTCCGCGAGGAGGGCGACGCAGCTTCTGTTCCAGCGTCCTGCGCCTGATAGAATTTCAATCCACGCCCTCCGCGAGGAGGGCGACCGAAAAAGGCGGTAGCTGGGGCGCATTCCATGTTATTTCAATCCACGCCCTCCGCGAGGAGGGCGACTGCATCACCACCTTACACTTCAACAAGTGAAAGAATTTCAATCCACGCCCTCCGCGAGGAGGGCGACGGTGCTGAACACGATCTACTCCACACGAGCCAACGATTTCAATCCACGCCCTCCGCGAGGAGGGCGACGCCACGACACTTGCGAAAAGTACAAGGCAGAGAAATTTCAATCCACGCCCTCCGCGAGGAGGGCGACCTGCAAAGCGGAATGTGGAGCATGGCAAACACCATATTTCAATCCACGCCCTCCGCGAGGAGGGCGACAACAACGGCGCGATTTGCGAACTGGTAGAAGAAAAAATTTCAATCCACGCCCTCCGCGAGGAGGGCGACTGGTCTTGGTCTGGTCGAGGAACAGCTCAGAGGGATTTCAATCCACGCCCTCCGCGAGGAGGGCGACCGACCAACACCAACGAAGCACAGCTGTACGCCATATTTCAATCCACGCCCTCCGCGAGGAGGGCGACTCGCCCAGTGCTGCAAGTCGCGGGTCGTAGTACGTATTTCAATCCACGCCCTCCGCGAGGAGGGCGACAGCAAAAGCAGCGAAAAAATCCAATGCTTTTGTTCCATTATACACACTTGTGCACAATTTGAAAAGGAACTTTACGAAGGCTCCGGCAAAATGCAAAACAAATCGTGCTAAGGTGTCTGTTTTTGCAGTGCGAAGCGCCCGGGGAAACCATGGGAGCTTGTGCCTCGCACGGCGGGGGATGCTAGAACATCAACACGTCATCCTGCGCAAAATCGGGGTGCAGGCCGACATGCTCCACCTTGCTCTGGTAGTTGTTGCCCAGCTGATAGAACCGCAGGCTGTCCAGTGCAGGGTCGATCAGCGCGGTCAGCTCGGCCTTCAAAACGGCGTACTGCGAAGCGTTCAGCAGGCACTCGAACACCGAGTTCTGCACCCGCTGGCCGTGGTTGACGCATTTCTTCGCCACCTTGCGCAGGCGCTTGCAGCCTGCAGGCGTTTCGGTGTTGACGTCGTAGGTGATGAGAACCAGCATGAACAGCACCTCACTTCCAGAAAAACGGCGGATATACGTCCAGATCGCCCCGCAAAGTCCGTGCCAGCAGCAGCGCCTGCACATAGGGCACAAGACCCCAGCTGAGCTTTTCTTTCAGGAAAGGGTGAGTGATGACCTCCCGCTTTTTCAGCTGCCAGGCGTGCAGGAAGGCGCGGCGGCCGTCCTCGGTCAGCAGAACGGCACCGTTTTCCTGCTTTTCAAACTGTTTCGCGTTTACGACCTTCTGGTTGATGCAGGAGAGCACGAACCGGTCCGCGTAGACGGCACGCAGCTCCTCCATCAGGTCCAGCGCCAGGCTGCGCCGTCCGGGGCGGGCGCGGTGCAGGAAGCCTACATAAGGGTCCAGCCCGACCCCTTCCAGCGCGACGGCACAGTCGTTGGCCAGCAGGGAATACGCAAATGACAACAGCGCGTTCACGTTGTCCCGCGGCGGTCGGCGGCTGCGGGAGGTGAAAGCAAAATCTTCTTTCTGCTGCAGGATCAGCGCATGGAACCGGTCGAAATACCGCTGCGCCGCCTCGCCTTCCAGACCGCGCAATTGCTCTAAATCTTCGCAGGTCTCCAAAAGCGGCAGTGCGGCGGCCAGCTGTGCGCTGGTCTGCTTGAGCTGCTCCACCGGCACCCGCTGGGGGTGGTCGCGGGTGGCACGCTCCAGCACCCAGCGGGCATTGTAAACCTTGCCCAGGATGAAATTGCGGGCGTAGGCGCAGCTGCGGGCCTCGCTGGCAGAAACTTCATACTGCGTCTGCCGCAGCAGAACATTGCCGCGTTCCTCGCCCACCGTGCGGGCCAGAAAGCGCCCCTGCGGTGAGAAAAAGCACAGGTCGATGCCCAGACGGCCGCACTTGCCCATCAGGGCGGGGGAGGCACCGGCGTAGCTGAAGCAGAGGATGCTTTCCAGCGTGTGCAGCGCCACTCGGCCGACTTCGGCCTTGTCGCAGCTGACGACCACATTTTCGCCGTCCAGCGAGAGGTAGGCGCTTTCGTTCAGCACGAACAGGGTGTTCAGGAATTGCCGCATGGTGTCACCTCCGTGGCCGCTTCGTCCAGATGGCTGCGCAGATAGGCCTTTGCGTCCGCGTTCCGGCAGAGCACGGGCAGGCAGAGCTCCTTCAGCGAGCAGGCGCTGCAGTGCTTGCCGGGCTTCACCTTGGGGGTGTAGCCGCGGGCGAAATACTGGTTCATTTCGTCGGCCATGCGCTGGGTGGCGGCGCGCAGTTCTTCCGTGAACGGCACCACCTCCCGGCGCCTGGTCTCGCAGTAATACAGCGTACCTTCCGGGATGCGGCACACCAGCATTTCCTCCAGCGCCATGGCCTGGGCGCAGAGCTGCAGCCGGTCGGCGTCGGTCTCCTTGGCGTGCCCGTGTTTATACTCCACCGGATATGGCTGCCAGAAGCCGGGGGCACTCTGCAAGGAAATGCCCGCCTCGCTGGCCCGAAATTCCACCACGTCGCAGTTGCCGGACATCCGCAGCCGATGGCTGACCACCCGCATTCCACGGGTGATGAGCAGATCTTTGCGGCGCTCGGTCTGGGTATCGTCGTGGCAGCGGGCGTGGTCCAGCTGCCCTTCGGTGGTGCGCAGATTTTCCGCCCACTGCTGCTCCAGGTGGATCAATGCCCACTGACGGCGGCAGAAGGCAAAGTGCTGGATGCCGGACATCAGCAGGTAGTCGTCCGGCGCGTCCATCAGTTGAACCTCTCGCAGGTCACGCCGTCCGGCAGGGTGTCCGCAACGGTGACGGTGTAATCCTGATAGCTGCGGGGCGCGATGACATCCTCCTTCCGCTGGACCTTGACGGCATCAAACAGCTTGTAGGAGGGGGCGTTGCCCAGTTCGGAATCGTGTTTGAATACGATCAGCTCCCGCACGGCCATCTTGCCGCGGGCGGCGCTGTGGTCATTCTCGAACATGTTCAGGATGGCCTGCCACAGCAGCTGCAGGTCGTCTTCCGAGAAGCCGGTGGTCTTGCGGGCCAGATTGGCCGAGACATAACCCTCGGCGCGGTACAGGCCGTACGGCACGATGTGCTTGCGGCCCATCTCGGTGCCCTTCTTTTCGGCGTCGGCTTCGGTAGTGATGGCCACGCGGGTGATGGTGACTTCCTGCGGCAGGATGGGGTCTACCGAGCGTGCAAAGCTCAGCTGCACCGGGCCGCGCACCTGACCGCAGTTCAGCGCGCCCTTTACAAAGGTGGTCATCACGGCGCCAAAGGTGCGGATATCGTAGAAATTCGCGCACATATAATCCCGCAGTTTGCGGTCGATATCCGGGTCGGATCGCTTGGCCTTTTTCAGGTCTTCGTCCGGGGCAAGGCCGCAGGCGGTCAGGGCTGCAGCATCGCTGCGGTTCAGGGGCACGCCGTCCTTGATGTAGATGCGGTAGCCATCTTCATCCTCTTTCAGCGTTTCCACATAGTTGCGGATCTTGCGCTTGAGGCAGACATCCGTCACCAGGCCGTAACCGGTCTCCGGGTCGATGCGGGGCATGTTGCCGGCATCCGGGTCGCCGTTGGGGTTGCCGTTTTCCACGTCGAACAGAATGACGAAATCGTAGCGGTTCTTGATGGGCTCAGACATGGTTTATTCCTCCTTGTTTTTCTTCTCAAAGCGTTTCTGGGTCTGGTGATAATAGCCGATCTCAAACTTGCCCTGGTCCGGCAGGCTCAGCCGGGCGGGGAAGCCGCTTTCCGGCACAAGGGCGGCCAGCTCGGTGATCTGCTTGTTGTAGAAGACCGCCTTGCCGTCCGGCAGCTTCTGCAAATGTTTCTGTGCCAGCTTGAGCAGGGTGGGGAACACAAGAGCCGGTGTGGCACAGGCGGAATTGAAATACCGGTCTTTGATGGTGGTGTTGATGCCGGGGTTGGCATCGCTCTGCACCGCTTCCAGCACAGAGAACAGCCGCCCCAGAATGTAGGGCACATTGGTGGTTTCGTTCAGGCTCACAGTAAAGACCTCCTTGTTCAGATCGGTGGGGGAATTGCGCAGGTAATAGGCTTTCAGAATGGCGGCACGCCCGCGGGTCACGTCCTGCTCGGCGCGGATGCGCATCGTCACGCCGTTGAGCAGTGTGGCGGGGTAGCGCCCGCCGGTCAGCACGGCACGCAGCAGGTCACCGGCCAGCTGCGGTGCGGGGGAGGGGCTGCGTTCCTTGCGGTTGACGGTCTCCATGGCCAGTGCCCAGACGGACAGCGTTTTGCGGTTATCATAGGCCGGGCGGGTGATCTCCAGTGCGTCGGCGTGTTTTTGCAGGTTCCGGGCAAAGGTTCCAAAAGTATCCCGCAAGAAGAAACGCACGGAAAGCCGCGCGGCGTTGGGGGCCAGCCCCAGCACATAAAAATGCTGATCCGGCGCAAGCTCTTTTTCAAGAAACGGCACGGTCTGCCCGGCGGCCAGCCGCCTGAGCGCCGCCTGCACATCCGCTTCCTCAATGCCGGAAGCTTCCTCTGCACCAAACAGGAACAGGCTGAACGCATCCTGATACGCAGGCTCCGCACTCTCGGCCCAGCAGACGATGGTGGTGTCACCCACCCGCTTGCAGTGGTTCCGGTCTGCGATCAGCAGGTTCAGCGCGGTGGTGTAGGCAAAGGCGGCGTACTCGCTCACGGGAGCGTTTTCGCCCTGTTTGTGGCCGTAGGAGTGAGTGGAAGGATTCTTAAAGGATACAAGAGCACCGCCAGTAGACTTTGTACCGGGGACACCCTTAATATTGGAATGGACTAATGCAATTGGGGAATGCTTGCCTGTGATTAAACAACACGCCGCGGGAGAGTCATTTTGAGATGAAAAATAGTAAGTTTCCCAAGCAGATTGGATGGCGGTTTCCTCTGTGGTAAACAAATGTGTATGATTACTTGATTCGTAGCTTAGAACTAGATTGACATTGCCAGTGAGCTCTTTCCATATTGGAGCCAAGAGCGGATGCATAGAAGAAGCAGAAGGGTTCCAATGATCAAAATATCGCAGAATTGCCTTTGCGGCAGGTGTATCAATGCCGCGTAAAATGCTGTGATGAAGCGCTGAACAAGCATCAAAACATTGCCGCGTGCGTACGGTACAACCAGTTTCATCCATGCCAAAAATATAAGATGCTTTATCACATAGAAAACAGGCAAAGACACCGGAAGTTCGCTTCTTGTGCTCTGGTACCCGCAGCTCCCGGGGGACGATGACCGTCTTTTTGCCCTTGGTCTCGCTGACGCGCAGGTCCACAACGTCCACCAGCTGCCCGGCGTCATTCAGACGCAGCTCATAGCTCACCTTGAAGCGGCCGTCCCAGCCGGGTGCGGCGATCTTGCCCTGCCGCAAAAGCTGCTCATAGTAGGCGGTCAATGCTTGCAGGATCATGTGAACACCTCCACATTCCGGCAGTCCAGCACGCCGTCCACCAGCTTTGCCCGGAAGAACTGAGGCTGGATGTTTTCCGGGTCCGCGTAGTCCAGGTCATAGAGCATGAAGCCCAGGTCCTGCGTGACGGGCAGGGCAGGGATGGGCTCCCCGGCGGGCCATTCGCGGAAGTTGGCCGGAAATTCCCGGCAGCCGAAACACGGCTGGTGATAGCACTGGCCTTTGTTCAGCCGCCGCCGCAGGATGTCCTGGAACTTGCCGGGATTATCGCCAGGTGCGGCCTTGTCCGTCATGGTAAAGTGGCACTCGATGACGTAGTGCACATCCTGCAGCACCAGCGCGGCCCGCTGCTGAATGTCTGCCGAGGTGTACAGCACCGGCGCGGCACCGCCCTTGGCCGCACTGAGCGCCGCCGAGGAAAGCAGGGTGGATTTGACTTCGTTGCGGCGGATGTTGGTGAACCGCACCGGGTTCAGCAGGTAGATGCGATCAATATGGTACTTCATGCCCGGGTGCCAATAGATCGCTTCCACCAACCCTCTTGCCGCCGACGGCGTGATGATGTCGTAGCTCACGCGCTCTGTCTTCATCTCGGGCCGGCTGAAGCAGGCGTAATCGCCCCACACTTCGATCAGCATTGACATGGGTACCGCCTCCTTTCTGAATCCGGTCGTGCAGTCTGGCAGGAACTTGTCTTAGCCATAACGTTCACTCCTTTCTGTTTCAAGCTTCATGAAAAAGGTCTTTGGCGTTATCTTGGCATACAGGCAGACAGCTGTCAATTTGTTTGGCGTATGTGACGCAAAATGGGGAGTGCAGCGCAGATGCCCGCAAAGGAAGAAGCTGCCCGGCCGCTTCTCTCTTTGTCTGTATTCTACCGGAACAAAAGTCCGATAAGCAGGATTTCTATCTGTTTTCAGCTGTTTTTTCTCAGAAAAACAGGCCAATGCCGGTCTCCGCGTCCAGCGCAAGGCCGGTTTTGGCGCTGTACTGGTTCAGGTCCGTCAGGATGGCGCTGCCTTCTGGCAGCAGTTCCAGCGCCCCGGCAGCGTCCAGCTTTTCAAACTGCGGCGCATAGCAGGCCACGCTGTAGGTGCCCAGACGGCGGTACAAACTGCGGCTGACCATGCCGCTGCGCAGCTGGGCACAGAGTACTTCCCCTTCGCCGATGGGCAGATAGACCGTGCGGGTGGGCGTTTCGATCAGCTGGAATTCCGCGGCCACCTGCGCAAACGGGAACTGACAGCCGGAAATGCCGTGGCGGAACGCATCCAGAATGCCTTTTTTGTCCAGTGCCTCGGCACCCCGTGCAAAGTAAAGCTCCTGAAAATAAGTGCGGATGGCATCCGGGGTGTTGAGCTGCGCATAGTCATTTTCATGGCAGCGGGCGGCATACTGCAGGGCGTGCACATGCTGGTGCAGCATCTGCGGCACCGCGCAGCCTTCCAGCCGGAAGCAGTACACCTTGCTCTCTGCCGCGCTGCGGCGGCCTTCGCGGTTGCAGCGCCCGGCGGTCTGCAGCAGCGAGTCCAGCCCGCACTGTTCCCGGTAGGCGGCGGGGAAGTCTACGTCCACACCGGCCTCGATCAGGGAGGTGGACACCACCCGGCAGGGCAGGCCGTCCGCCAGCCGCTGCCGGATTTCTTCCAGCTGGCGGCGGCGGTCTGCGGCGCACAGCAGGGTGGTCAGGCAGAAACTGCCTTCTTCGGGCAGGGCAGCATACAGTTCCTGCGCCGTCTTGCGGCGGTTCACCACGCACAGCACCTGCGGCAGGGCGGCCAGCTGCGCCGCAAGTTCTTCCTGCGGCAGCGTGCCAATGTCCCGGATGGTCGTGCGGCGGAGGGTCTCATAGAGCGTTTCCGTGTCCGGGCTGATCTCCTGCATCCGCAGTTCCGGGGCAAATTCCTTGAAAAGGGATTCCAGCGCAGGCTGGGTGGCAGTGCACAGCACAGCGGTGGCGTGGTAATGCTGCACCAGCTGGGCAATGGCGCTGATGCAGGGCTTGAGGGAGTCCAGCGGCAGAGTCTGTGCCTCGTCAAAAATGATCACGCTGTCAGCGATGTTGTGCAGCTTGCGGCAGCGGCTGCTGCGGTTGGCATAGAGCGACTCAAAAAACTGCACGGCGGTGGTGACGATGACCGGCGCATCCCAGTTTTCGCTGGCCAGCAGCTGGCGGTACTGGGCGGGTGTCAGGTCTTCGGTGTTGGTGGTCTTGTATTCGGCGCTGGAGTAATCCGCAAGGACGTTTTCCTCCCCCAGAAGCTTTGTGAAGTTTGCAGCGGTCTGGTCGATGATGGACATATACGGGATGACGTAGATCACCCGCTTCATGCCCTGCGCGGCGGCGTGCTCCAGCGCGAAGGCCAGCGATGCAAAGGTCTTGCCGCCGCCGGTGGGCACAGTGAGGGTGTAGAGCCCCTGCGGCCCGTGGGCCCCTTTGTCCAGACAGGCTTGCAGCACGGCGTTGCGCTGGCGGCTGACCGGGGTGGTGCTCTCCGCGCCGAGATAGCGCTCTGCCTGTGTCCGGGCCTTTTCCAGCAGGGCGGGGATGCCCTCGCCGCCGCCGCGGGGCGCGGCCCGGCCGTTCATGAAGGTCTCGGTATCAAGAAAATCTGCGTCTACCAGGCAGGAGTAGAGCATCCGGGTGAAGAAGGCAAAATCCAGCAGGTCGCGGTTGGCCCAGGCGGGCGGGGCGCTTTGCGGCAGGGGCACTTCCTGCCAGCCGCCGTAAGGCTCCACGGGCTTTTTCAGGCGGCCGAACAGGGTGCCGTCCTCCGGGTCCGCATTCCGCTGATTGCCGCCGTCCGGCAGGCCGGTGTGATGGCCCGCAACGGCAAAGGCCGCCTGCGGGTGCGGCGGGCGGCATTTCATGGCTTCCTGCGCCCCGGCGGTGGCGTGGTCCACCCGGGGGCCGTCTTCCAGCAGCCGTTTCTGGAAGGCAGTGCTGTATTTGCCGATGTCATGCAGCCAGCCGGCGAAGCGGGCTTCCTCCGTTGCGCCGAAGGGTGCGGCAAACTCTCCGGCCAGGTCAGCTGTGCCGGAAAGGTGTTCATAGACGGTTTGTGTGCGGGCTTTATCCTCGCTGATGTGGGCAAGTGCCGGATTTGAATTCATGCGTGCCACTCCTTTCCTATCTGCCCCAACGATACCGCGCTTTGGGAATGCTGTCAAGAAATGGCAAAAACTTTGGTGCTCTGCACGAAACGGGCAGCGCGTTCCCCGGCATTCTGCCAAAAACAAAACCGCTCTCCCGCGCCCGGAAGGGGCAGGGGAGAGCGGTGAAAAGGGCCGGTTTAATCTTCTTCGTGGGATTCCATGGCGTTGAACCGCTCAAGGAAGCTGTGCTCCACGCCCTCGGACTTATAGCCCGGCATGGTGTCCAGCGCCACGGCGTGGATGCTGCGGAAGATGCTGTTCTCGATGTTGGGGTTGTCACGCTTCAGGCGGCGCAGCAGGGTCTTGACCTCCTGCCGCTTGGAACCGCCGCCGCCGTTGTCGCACATGGTGCAGTTTTCGGTAAAGCGGCAGGCGCACTGGATGAATTCCAGCTCGTTGTAGCGCTTCCACGCGAGGATATCTTCCTCCCGGATGCAGTACATCGGGCGGATGAGGGTCATGCCGGGGAAGCTGGTGCTGTGGAGCTTGGGCGGCATGGCCTGCAGCTGGGAGCCGTAGAACATGCTCATGACGGTGGTTTCGATCACATCGTTGAAGTGGTGGCCCAGTGCAATTTTATTGCAGCCCAGCTCCTTGGCCTTGCTGTACAGGTGGCCGCGGCGCATCCGGGCGCAGAGATAGCAGGGATTTTTGTCGGTGTTGTTGGCCACGGCAAAAATGTTGCTTTCAAAGATGGTCACCGGGATGTGCAAAAGCTCTGCATTGCTCTCAATTTTCTGGCGGTTGATCTCATTGTAGCCGGGGTCCATCACCAGAAACACCAGCTCAAAGGGCACATCGCTGTGGCGCTGCAGTTCCTGCATGAGCTTTGCCATCAACATGGAGTCCTTGCCGCCGGAGATACACACGGCAATGCGGTCACCTGCCTGCACCAGCTCGTAGCGCTTCACGGCCACGATGAAAGGCGTCCACAGTTCCTTGCGGTATTTTTTGATGATGCTGCGTTCGATCAGCTGATAGGGTTCCAAATCTCGCTTCATAATACTCCTCTTTATTGGGTCAGGGCGTTGTAACAGGCATCGAACGCCAGCAGAAAGCCGGTGATCTCATCCTCGGTGGTCAGGTGGCTCAGGCTGATGCGCCATGAGGACAGGGCGTTGCGCCGGTCATGGCTCACGGCGAACACCGCCCGGGAGGGCAGGCCGTCCGACGAGCAGGCCGATTTGACCGAGACGCACAGGCCTTTGGCGTCCAGCTCTCGCTGGAACACGGTGCCCTTCACGTTCTGTACGCTCAGGTTCAGGATCTGCGGCACGGCGTGCTCCGGGCTGTTGATGCGCACCTTGGGGTACTTGGCCAGCTCGGTGCGCAGGCGGGCGTTCAGGGCGCGGATATGTTCCACCCGGGCGGGCAGCTCGGTCACGGCCTTGTCCAGTGCCAGCGCCAGCGAGCAGGCCAGTGCCACGGTGGGCGTGCCGCTGCGGTAGATGGTGGTGCTTTCGCCGCCGTGGATGAGGGGCTCCAGCGCAAGGCCCCGGCGCTTGACCAGCACACCGATGCCGTTCAGCCCGTAGAATTTGTGGGCGGTCAGGCTCAGGGTGTCGATGCCCTCAAAAGAGGGAAGCGGCAGTTTGCCCACGGCTTGGGTGGCGTCTACATGCAGGTGGCAGTGGGGATAGTCCTTTAAAAGTGCGGCGATCTCGGTCACCGGCTGCACCACGCCCAGTTCGCTGTCCACGGCGGTGACGGCCACCAGAATGGTGTCCGGCCGCAGCAGCTCTTTCAGGTGGTCAAGATCCACGGTGCCGTCCTGCCGGATGTCCACAAGGTCGATCTCGTATCCCTGCTCCTGCAAAGCGGTCAGGCTGCCGCTCACCGAGGAATGCTCCAGCGGGGTGGAGATGATGTGCTTGCCGTGGTGGCGCTCCAGCCGGGCGATGCTCTTGATGGCAAAGTTGTTGGCCTCGCTGGCACCGGATGTATAGATGATCTCGGCGGGCTGCACCCCCAGGCTGCGGGCGATGCTCTGGGTGGCCTCGTCGATGGCGGCCTTGGCGGCGGCACCGGCCGCATGGCGGGAGTTGGCATTGCCCGGGCAATGGCGCTCTATTTCACAAAACCGCGCCAGCACGGCTTCATCCACCGGCGTGTTCGCGGAATAATCCAGATAGATCATAGATCCTCCTGAGATACACATTATAATAGTAGGAAATTGCAGCAGGTTCTATTATAGTGCGCTTTGGCCCGGATTGCAAGAGAGCGGCGCAAAACTTCCGGGCTGGAAATCCAAGAGAATTGCCCAAAACGGTTGCGAAGCGGCAAAAAGTCTGCTATAATCACAAGAAAGACTGCCCGCGGCCTTTTGCGGGGCTTTGGGCGGCAGTCTTGTTTGGAAAGAGCCTGAAGGAAAGGGGAGAGCACCATGCTGCACACGAATCACCGACTGCGCTGCACAGCTTTTTCCATTTTCCGGGCGGAATCATTGTTCCCAAATTTCAGAGGCATTGCCGTTTGAACAACGGCGGTGCCTCTTTTTTTGGGCTGGGAAGTTCTGTAGGAGGCAGAAAAACTCATGAGTGAAAAAATCGACTACTCCAAAGGCATTTACGACGCGCGCCAGCTGGGCGCGGGCCGCATGTTCATCCTGGGCGTACAGCACATGTTTGCCATGTTCGGCGCAACGGTGCTGGTGCCGCTGCTCACCGGCCTGAGCGTTTCCACCACCCTGCTGTGCGCGGGTCTGGGCACCCTGCTGTTCCACCTCATCACCAAAAAGAAGGTGCCCGCATTCCTGGGCTCCTCCTTCGCTTACCTGGGCGGCTTCTCCATCGTGGCTCCCATGCTGGCTGATGCAGACGGCAACCTGACCGTGGCCAACACCAAGATGCTGCCTTACGCCTGTGCCGCCGTCGCTTTCTCCGGCCTGGTATATCTGGTGGCCAGCCTGCTCATCTCCACCTTTGGCATCCGCCGCATCATGAAGTTCTTCCCGCCGGTGGTCACTGGCCCCATCATCATCTCCATCGGCCTGATCCTGGCCCCCTCTGCTATCAAAAACTGCCAGTCCAACTGGATCCTGGCCTTTGTGGCACTGGGTGTCGTGATCGTGTGCAACATCTGGGGCAAGGGCATGGTCAAGATCCTGCCCATCCTCATCGGCGTGCTGGTGTCCTATGCAGTGGCACTGGTGACCGGTGCCGTGGACTTCCAGCGCATCTCTGAGGCAGCCTGGATCGGCATCCCCCTGCACAAGGAAGCCATGGGCCTGTTCGCCATCGACGGCAGCCCGGAGTTCATCAGCGCTCTGTTCACTATCATTCCCATCGCACTGGCTACCATGATGGAGCACATCGGCGATATTGCCGCCATCAGCGCCACTGTCGGCCACAACTACATCAATGACCCCGGCCTGAACCGCACCCTGCTGGGCGACGGTCTGGCCACCACCATGGCCGGCCTGCTGGGCGGCCCGGCCAACACCACCTACGGCGAGAACACCGGCGTGCTGGCACTGAGCAAGATCTACGACCCGCTGGTCATCCGCATTGCCGCTGTGCTGGCCATCATCCTGAGCTTCAGCCCCAAGTTTGAGGCCGTCATCAACACCATCCCCACCGGCATCATCGGCGGCATCAGCTTCGTGCTGTACGGCATGATCTCCGCCATCGGTGTGCGCAACGTGGTCGAGAACCGCGTGGACTTCACCAACAGCCGCAACCTGATCGTGGCCGCTGTCATTCTGGTGTGCGCTCTGGGCTTCAACTCGGTGGGCGGCGTCAGCTTTGCCATCGCAGGCGTCACCATCAACCTGTCCGGTCTGGCTGTGGCTGCCATCGCAGGCATCCTGCTCAACGCCATCCTGCCGGGCAACGACTACGAGTTTGACGCTGCCGACGGTGCCGAGGCCGCTTCCAGCAGCAACCTGCAGGTCTGATATCTATACTATAATAGTACAAACCGCGAAAGCCGCTCTGCGCACTGCAGGGCGGCTTTTCTGCTGGGTTCGCATAGGCGCAGAAAGGGTGCATAAGGCAAATGAACTAAAATTCAAACCGTGTTTTTGGTGACTCTGCCAGATTTTAAAAAGTAGGAATAATTCTTAAAATTATCCTTGACTAACTAGGAATCATTCGCTATAATAGAGCCATGAGAAGCGCCGGTGAGTACCAACACCGCTGCTTCGGTCAAAAGAAAAACAGAGAATGATGGAGGTCTATTCTTATGAAGAAATATGTTTGCACCGTTTGTGGTTATATTGCTGAAGGCGAGATCCCGGCTCAGTGCCCCGTCTGCAAGGCTCCGGCCTCTGCATTTGTGGAAAAGACCGGCAACACCTACGTCACCGAGCATGTGGTGGGCATCGGCAAGGCCGAGGGTGTGCCGCAGGAGATCGTGGACGGTCTGCGCGCAAACTTTGAGGGCGAGTGCAGCGAGGTCGGCATGTATCTGGCTATGGCTCGTGTGGCCGAGCGCGAGGGTTACCCCGAGATCGCCGAGGCTTACAAGCGCTATGCTTATGAGGAAGCGGACCATGCATCCCGTTTTGCCGAGCTGCTGGGCGAGGTTGTCACCGACAGCACCAAGAAGAACCTGATGATGCGTGCCGAGGCCGAGTGCGGCGCCTGTGCCGGCAAGATGGACCTGGCCAAGAAGGCAAAGGCTCTGAATCTGGATGCCATCCACGACACCGTCCATGAGATGGCAAAGGACGAGGCCCGCCACGGCCGTGGCTTCGAGGGCCTGCTGAAGCGCTACTTCAACACCGAAGTCTGATCAGGTTTCCCCAGTCATCCATTCTGCCCGCTGCAGGACGCATTGCCCTGCAGCGGGCTTTTTGCGCTTGACAGCCTGTGCCCCGGCGGCTTATACTGGGAAAAATGGGGAACAAAAGGGGAATGGGAATGGAGAAACTTGCCAAAAACAAAACGGCCCCGGGCCGCTACGCCCTGCTGGACGAGCTGCGCGGACTGGACCTTGTCAGCATGATGCTGTATCATGCCTGCTGGGATCTGGTGTTCCTGTTCGGCGTAGAAATGAACTGGTATGCCGCGACGCCGGGTCATCTGTGGCAGCAATCCATCTGCTTGGTGTTCATCCTGCTTTCCGGCTTCTGTGTGCCGCTGGGGCACCACACTCTGCGGCGCGGCGCGACGGTCTTCGGAGCCGGGGTGCTGATCACGGCGGTGACGCTGCTCTTTATGCCGGAGGAACGGGTCGTCTTCGGCGTGCTCACCCTGCTGGGTTCTGCCATGCTGCTGAACGGCCTGCTGGAGCCGCTGCTGAAAAAGGTACCGCCCGCCGCAGGGCTTGCGGTGTCGGCGGTGCTGTTCGCGCTGACCTACCACGCGGCGGACCACTACCTCGGCATCGGTGCGCTGCGGCTGGCCCTGCCGGAAAGTCTGTATGCCAACTACTTCACGGCCTATCTGGGTTTTTACCCGTGGTGGTTCTATTCTACCGATTATTTCCCGCTGGTGCCGTGGCTGTTTTTGTTCTGGTGCGGCTATTTCCTGCACGGGGTCGTGGGCCGCACACGCATGGAACCGCTGCGCCGTTCGGTCTCGCCCCGCTTGGCTGGATGGGGCGGCATTCGCTGGTGCTGTATCTGCTGCATCAGCCGGTCATCTTTGGGGTGCTTTGGGTCATCTTCCAAATTTTTCACTAAAAAGGCTTGACACGGCCCGTCAGCTGTGGTATCCTATCAGTGGTTAGAGAGAGCTAACCGTTAGGAGAGCGCGTCTGCAGTTCCAGACGCGTTTTCACGGAACATAAAGTTAGAGATGTCTAACTAATATTGATTTGAGAGAGGTCGATCTTTTATGAGCAAAGTAGCAGTCGTATTCTGGAGCGCAACCGGCAACACCGAGACCATGGCAAACTGCGTCGCAGAGGGCGCAAACGGCACCATCGTGCCCTGCGGCGAGATGAACGCTGCAAAGCTGGCTGAGTTTGATGCAGTGGCTTTTGGCTGCCCCGCAATGGGCGCCGAGCAGCTGGAGGAGAGCGAGTTCGAGCCCATGTTCTCTGACCTGGAGGGCTCCCTGAACGGCAAGAAGATCGCCCTGTTCGGTTCTTACGGCTGGGGCGACGGCCAGTGGATGCGTGACTGGGTCGAGCGTGCGCAGGGTGACGGCGCACAGGTGCTGAACGGCGAAGGCCTGATCTGCAACGAGGCACCGGACGACGATGTTCAGGCAGCCTGCCGCAAGCTGGGCGCAGACCTGGCTGCATGGTAAGCCGGAAAAGCTTCTCTTGACAAAAAAGGTCTGGTGCGCTAAACTGTAAAAATGCCGCGTGTCGGCGTTTTTATAAGATCAAAAGTTAGAAGCTTCTAACTTTTCCGGGCGCAGCAGACCCTGTACAGAATGCAAAATGGCGGCAGGGGACAGCAGGCGGAAAAAGCCTGTGCTCCTGCCGTTTTTCGTTTGAAAAGGCGGTGTGTATGGCAGTGGCTGCAGCAATTGGTGTAACGGTAGGCTTTGCATTTCTGCGTGGTGCGGTGCGCCGCGCTGCGATCCGTTCGGCCCGGAAAAGCAGAAGGTGAAGATCAGGAGGAACGGACCCGATGTCGAAGGCCCCGAAGAATTTGGACAAAAAACGCGCAGAGGAAAAGCTGCTGGTCAGCGAGATGATCGCTCTCTACTGCCGCAAACAGCACGGCACCCCCAAAGGCAGCCTGTGCCCGGAGTGCCAGCAGCTGCACGACTATGCCCTGGCCCGCATCGACCGGTGCCCGTTCATGGAGACGAAAACTTTCTGTTCGGCCTGCAAGGTACATTGCTACAAGCCGGAAATGCGGGAGAAGATCCGCGCTGTCATGCGCTGGGCCGGCCCGCGGATGCTGCCGGTGCACCCGGTGCTTTCCCTCAAGCATGTGGCGGTGACCCTCAAGGCGAAGCGCGAAGCCCAAAAGGCTGGCTGAGTTTTCCAGCATAAAGCCTCTGCACCCGGGGCAACCTAAGGGCAGAGAGGTGATAAACATGGAAAACATCGGCGTGACCTGTGATGTCTGCGAGTGCTGCCACAATGTTGGCGGCTGCAAGTGCGACCTGCCCCAGATCAAAGTGACGGAGCAGTGCACCTGCACCACCCAGCAGGTGGAGACCCCGCACTACTGCCAGAACTACGAGAAAAAGTAAACCCCTGACGCAAAACAGCTCCCGCCAGAGCATTCCTCCGGCGGGAGCTGTTTTCGTTGTACTGTAAAGTTACCGCAGCGTCACGTTGCAGGTGGCAAGGCTGCGCACCAGCGTGCCGACGCTCTCCTTCATCTGGATGCCGGCAAAGCCCAGCGCAAAGGCGGCCTGCACATTGGCCAGGTTGTCGTCGATGAAGACGCACTCGTCCGCCTTCAGGCTGTATTTGTCCAGCAGGGCCTGATAAATGCGGGCATCGGGCTTGTTGATGTGCACCTCGCAGGAGGCCACGCCGCCGTCAAACTGGTCCAGCACGCCGCGGGCGGTCAGTAGTTCCAGGATGTCCTCGGGGATATTGCTCAGGTAATAGACGCAGTAGCCGTGGTTCTTCAGGCGGCGCACCAGCTCGATCATCCGGTGGCGGGGCCGCAGGATGTGGGTCCAGTCGTCCAGCACGCCCTGCACCTCGAACTCGCACCCGGCAGCCTGGGCATTCTTCAGCATGGTGGCATTGCCCTCAAAGCGGGAGATGAGCCCGGCGTCCAGCTTTTTCCACTCCTCGCTGCCAAAGGTGAGGTCGTAGACCTTTTCCTCCATCTCGGCACTGCACAGCCGGTCCACCAGATAAGCTTTCGGGTCAAAATCGACCATCACGCCGCCGATATCAAAAATGATGCTTTTATACATAAAACGATCCTCTGTTTTTCTGCAAAAATTTCCATTTGTAGTATAGCACAAACCGCCTCCCGGTTTCCACTGCTTTTTTGCATAGCAGCTGCCTGCCCGGCATAAGTTGTGGCAGAAAGGGGAGAGGTGCCGTGACCATCCGGGAATTGTGTGAAAAAGAGGTCGTGCAGCTGGAACGCGGCGTGTGCCTTGGCCGGGCCGATGATCTTGATTTTGACCCGGCCACCGCCCGGCTGCAGAGCCTGATCCTGCTGGGGCGGCCCCGGCTGTTCGGGCTGCTGGGCCGGGACGAGAGCCTGACCATCCCCTGGCAGGAGATCGAGACCATCGGCACGGATGCCATCCTTGTGCACACGGCCCTGCCGGAACCGCCCCCGCAGGCGCAGGAGCTGACCTTCTGGCAGAAGGTAAAGAAAACGCTGGGAATGTGAGTTTTTTGTAAAATCAGGGGTGGACTTTTTCGGAGAAGTGACTATAATAATCGCAGAAGCTTTGTGCAAAAAGCATAGAGAAATCGTTCTTTCAAGCCCTGCCGGGGCTTTCATGACGTTGAAAACACGGATCGTGGAAAGGAAAACAGACCAATGAAAACTCCCAAACCGCTTCTGACCCTGCGGATGGTGTTCCCTGCGGCGGCATCGCTCATCGTGCTGCTGCTGGGCGAGTGGATCGCCCGCGGGTCGCTGACCGCTGATACATTTGCAAGCTTTATTTTCCCGCATATCGGTGCCTATCTTCTGGCCTGGCTGCTGCTGTTTCTGGTGTGGATGCTGCTGGACTGGATCTTCCGCTTTCCACCGCTGTCCACGCTGGGCATGGCGGTGCTGGGCTGTGCGCCCTGCGCGGTGAACTTCTACACCCTGCAGCTGCGCGGTGAGCCCTTCCTGCCCTGGGATCTGATGCAGGTGTCCGAGGCTGCCGGGGTGGCCTCGGCAGCCGGCATCAAAATTCAGACCAGCATGATCGTCACCATCGTCGTGGTGCTGGTGCTGATGGTGGGCAGCTTTTTCCTGTACCGCGGGCGGCATAAGCAGCGGTGGCTGCCCCGTCTGGCGGGCAGTGCGGCCACCGCTGCCGCCATCTGCCTGCTGGTGTTCGGCGTGTATCTGCAGCCCGCCGTCACCCAGGTGCTGGGCATCACGCCGGACGCCTGGATGCAGGACCGCTATTACCGCTATTACGGCGTCGTCACCGGCTTTATGACCAACCTGACCAATCTGGAGATCGACAAGCCGGAGGGCTATTCCGAGGAGACGGTGGACGACCTGCTGGACAAGGTGGACGAGAGCCGGAACTTCAGCACCGGCCCGCTCTATTCCACCAGCTACAGCGCCACTACCCCGAAGGACGAGCAGGAAAAGCAGCCCACCATCATCTATGTGATGGACGAATCCTACTGGGATGTGTCGGAGCTGGAACAGTACGGCATCGAGTTCGACACCGACGTTTCCGCCAACCTGCACGCCCTGCAGCAGACCAGTGCCTATGGCCGGGCCTACAGCCCCAGCTTCGGCGGCGGCACCTGTGACGTGGAGTTTGAAGCTCTCACCGGCTACTCGGTGTCCTTCCTGCCCAGCGGCAGCAAGCCCTACCAGCAGCATGTCACCAAACCCATGTTCGCCCTGCCCAATTACCTGCGGCTCAAAGGCTACCAGACGGCGGCGGTGCACTGCTTCTGGGCCAAGTATTGGAGCCGCGACAAGGCCTACCCCAACCTCGGCTTTGAGGATTTCATCAGTCTGGAAGACATGCACGGCGTGAACAAAGTGCGCAAGCACTACTGGACCAGCGGCCTTGTCACCGACGATTCCATGGCCGACCAGATCATCCAGCAGTACGAGAAGATGAGCGCTTCCTCGAACGAGCCCATCTTCCTGCACGCGGTCACCATGCAGAACCATACCAATTATAATAAGGACAACTACCCCGACGACGAGCGGGTGAAGGTGCTCAAGCACCCGGCGGGCATGTCGGCCAGCACCGTGGGCGCGCTGGAAGACTTCGCCACCGGCATCCGGGATGCAGATGCCATGCTGGGCAAGCTGACCGAATACTTCTCGCAGGTGGACGAGCCGGTCATTCTGGTGTTCTGGGGCGATCACTATAACCCCATCGACTCCAACTACGATGTCTACACCACCACCGGCTACGCCAGCGATTCCAGCTCTGACCCGCGCCTGCACCAGACCACGCTGCTCATGTGGTCCAACTACAGCCAGCAGCAGGTAGACCTTGGCACCATCGCCGCCTATGACATCTCGCCGGTCATGATGGACATCTTCGGGCTGGACGAGCCGCTCTACTTCCAGTTTTTGAACCGGCAGCTGCGGGTGGCCAGCCGCACCAATACCCGCGGCACCACCATGAACCTGGACGGCACGACCACCACCGAGCCCACCGAGTTCCAGCAGCGGTGGAGCAATGAGCAGTGGTTTTTGCAGTACGACCTGATGTTCGGCAAGGGGTACGCCCTCAAACGCATGGGTCTTGCGGGTCTGAGCGGCGTGGATACAGGCAAATGAGCGAAAAACAGACGATTTCTTTGTAAAAAACAGAGAAAAACTC
>ERZ1106951.1016-NODE-1016-length-25794-cov-7.676872_pt1 | contig 25794 bp, 27 predicted proteins | sample MGYA00403676_ERZ1106951 | MGnify/ENA primary metagenome ERZ1106951 (study PRJEB35170, sample SAMEA104062398) | human gut metagenome | biome: human gut; feature: human-associated habitat; material: faeces | place: Denmark | collected 2012-04-23 ...
TCTTGAGATATGACCAGTAGCATTACACCATAAGCATCATTATGCCGTTCATAAATGACATCAGTTTTTCAACTGTAACAACCTTTCTGGTTTTAACTTTTCTTCCTTTTTGATCTTTACAGTAATCACATTCTCCAACTTCTCCGTTTAACCTAATGAGCTTCTTCAAATATTCATCCTGAACACAACAACTACAAACCTTTTTCGTTGATGTTACATATCCTCGCTCTTCAAGCTGCATCATCCGGTCTTTTTCGTATCCCATATATTTATCTCTTCTCGCTATGAATCAAAACGCCCACACCGATAGCATAACTTTGCTTATCAGTGTGGGCATCATCAATTATTTTAACTTTACTAGGATTTCTTCCGCACTCATTCCGTCTGCCAGGAGTTTTTTCAGGACAGCCTCAGCTTCTGCCTTCTTTGCTTCCTCGGCGGCTTTCTGATCCGCTTTAGCTTTTTTTGCTTGGAGCTTGCCTACTTCCTTCTCGACAGACTTCAAAGCTGTACGTTTAGTTTTCAGCTCTGCTTTCAGAGAATCCATATTCGCAGTGATAGACGCAATTTCTGAGGTGAGGGAAGCGATGGATTCCTGCTTTTCTGCAATCTGAGATGCAAAGTCGTTGGTGATTTTCGGTTTGTTTTTGCTCCCTTTGGTTCTGGGCATAAGATATCCGCCTTTCTATTGTGTATTGTAGTTTTAGTATAGCACTGCATGGATATGAGGGCAATAATATTATTTGACGATTAAAGGAATCGCAGCAGAAACTGCAGATACCACAGATGCACCTGTGCCTACCAAAGAAAGCCAATCCTTTCTTCGAGATTGATTTTTCAACCAATCTACACCCTTATCCGTAACATTATAGTATGTAATTCCATCATCCTGATATTCACTAATCAGCTGTGAGCGTACCAAAGCATCAATATATCCAGAAAACTCAGCTTCAGGGATTTTGTATACAGCCGCACCGATTCCCAAGCGCAAATCACATGCCTGAACTATACTTTTCAGAATGGCACAGCCTGTTTTTGCACGGTTTTTAGTATACGGTTTTCTCGCAGATTGAGGAATACGGAATGCCTCATCTACTTTAGTTGTTCCTGGCACATATCCTTTCTCCAGCCAATTCACCACAGTGGCTTCTTTTGTACCGCATTTTATAGCAAACTCTTGAACAGTCATTTTGTCCTTTTTCACCATCTAATTTTTCATTTTCTCAATGATCTTATTTCGTCATATCTAACGGCCGCAATTGCTTATTTTGTGGACAGTACATATAATTCATTCTTTGAATTTTCCCGTCAACACGCTTGTATATTGATACTTTTGCGCAATCAGTCCGTATGTAATATATATTTAATCCATATTGATAACTTCGTTCAGCTAATGCGTCTTTCACTCGCACGGAATCAGCATTATCTGCATCTGATTTCTTTTTTACCTCGCAATAGAAAATGTTTTCTCTCTTCTTTCTCACATGGAGCAAAATATCAGGTGCAATCCATCCATCCTCTACTCTTGGATGAGGTCGCTTTATGCCTTTTCCCTCTCGATTATACTCCAAATCAATGCAAGCAGTTTTTTCAAAATGAGGATCATATTCTTGCTGAAGATACATTGCGAGCCTGCCTGCAATGGCTCTCTCTTGAACATCAGTTTCAAACAAGGCCATATCTTTTTTGTAAAGCCAATTGAACGCTTTAGTCCAAAGACTAATCAGTTCATCAAAGTTCATAATTGTCCTCACACGCTAGTGTTTCTACTTTGCATTCTTAGCCGTCAAATGACGTGTTGCCTGCTGCCCACCACGAAGAGGTGTGCAAAGTTTCGAGCAGCAATGGGAGCACAAGCTCCCACAATTCATGTGATTTCCTCTATCATTATTTTATGGAGGTGTAAATCACATGAAGAATAAATTAGATTGGTTCGATGATAACTGGAATTGGGATGTACAACCCACACGGGTACTGTATGAACTTCTGCTCTCCCCTACTTACCGGTGGCCTTGGAAAGTGAAAGAGGTGTATTCGTTTAAGTGGGATGCGGATTTTCCAAGGTGTCCACGGTGCGGAACCACTATGGAACGTGAATACCAACGCTTCTGCGACCGCTACGGTCAACGGCTGAACTGGAGTAGATTTGAGGAGATAGAAGTGAAGTACATAGGGTGGGACGGAGTTGATGAGGATGAGGACGATGATGCCTCCGAGATAGACTGAATGCTACATTTTTCGTAGCTACAGTATATCACAAAATCAGAAGGAAATCAGCGTTGTGGAGAAGATTATTAGGAATTTGTTGGCACCATTTTTGCCTGAATCCGGCTTTTTTCTACTTTATTAAAGCATTACATTGCTTTTGCTACCTTGAACGGACAAACCTTTAAACACTGATAACAGCGCACACACTTGTTTTCATCTATCTGTGGATATTCAAATCCTTCTTCGTCCTCCACCATAGATATGGCTTCTTTCGGACAGATAGCATAACAGGCTGTGCACCCACAGCATTCTTCTTTTCTTTTATATAGTACGGGTATTTCTCTTTCCACCTTTACTCACCAAATTTTTAACCTTTCTCTTAATTTTTCTCAAGAGTGATTTTGCATCGTTCTTTAACCCAATGCCGCCATATTTTTTGGCAACATACTCAAACGACTTATTTTCAAAGTCACTCCAAAACTGCTCTCTATTTTCTGGTTTTGGAAATGGAGCTTTAAGAGGCGGCTGTAAACTATCCTCCAGCTTTGTCTGCTTCCAAATCAAATTCTCTTTTACTCTTTCAAAAGCCCTTTCACCAACTTCATTATTTACCAGCACCAGAGAAACGCCTTTATTGTCATCAAACTCTGGAGCGGCTTTTTCGATACCCCAGTAGTCGGCAATTGTAATATCACCCGGATGCATCACAGACTTATAGGGACATTCGTAACAGCTAGGCCTTAGTATGCTATGCCCATAAAATAGATTTGTAAAGACTTTGCAATTAGTACTCTTGTTATTACTAAACCGAATTGTTTCCACGTGATCCCGCCATCCAAAGTCTCTCTTATTACGGAATTCTACGTTTGCAACTTTAGAGTGTTTTTTTTGTTCCTGCCAACGCAGATATGCGTCCCATACTTTTTTGCTTGGTACCCCGTGACAGACAATATCCACACAGAACAGGTTCTCATACTCTTTTCCAAGGTACTTTTTCAGTCCGGCCACCTGACAGGATGTTCCAGAGAAAAGTACACTTCTCTGTGCATCAAGATCTACCTTCACATTTTTGAAGGTATCGCCCAGCTTACTCTGGATGTATTTTGAACCTCGCATTCGATTGCGTGCTTCCACTTTATCAGCGCGAATATGTACGGCATTAAAATCATCCGTCAAAACACATCCATAGACTACTCCGCCACTGGATAATAATTGATCCGATAGGGCTGTAAAAATACCACCAGACCTGGAAGCTGCTCTTGTCACTTCGTCCTTATGTTTTACTGCATATACTTTAGGCTGCTTCCAGTTCATTATGCTGCCCTCCTTTCGGAGTAATCAGCATAACAGGTACTACTTTCTGTGTACCCCCCCCCATTATTTTGAGGAGTTTATTCTTTATCCTTGTTTTCATTGGAACTGTTCCATATTTCTTCACCACGAAATCAATTCCTTTCTTTTGGTAATCGCCCCAGAACTCTTCTCTTTGTTCAGATTTCTTGGTCGGTGCTTCAAGATTCGCCTGCCAACATTGTGTTGTGTTACTCAATCTACAATCCAAGGCACCCTTAATCTTTTCAAACAGTTCTTCTCCCCGATTTGTATGGATTAAGAATAAAGAGTTGCCGTTAGGGTCATAGAAGTCCGGGATAGTTTCTTCGATGTGCCAAAAGTCCCCAATAGTCATATCCGTTTTTCTTTTTGTAGTAGCATAAGGACATTCATAGCAAGAAGGCCGCAGCGCACATCGATTATAAAACACCTTAACATAATCTTTAATCGGCTTCTCTGTTCCGTTGACTTTTACATAAGCTGTTGGAGATTTCCAACCATTGCGCTTATCCTTGAATGTGAGATAAGTTATCTTGCCATCTTTCCTCTGAATGGACTCTGCATATTCTCTCCACAGCTTTGGACTAGGAGATCCATGACAGATAATATCTACGATGTACACTCGGTCACGGATTCCTTTTATTTCGCTGAATTTCCGAAATCCATCAGACTGACAGCCCATACCAATAAAGAGCAGTTCTTTCTCTGGATTCTCCATCAGCCACCGATAGGCCTCTCGATAAATATCACCGGGCTTGCTCTGCATATATTTTGAACCTTTTGCTTCTTCACGATGCTTCTCATCCAGAATCAACTGAAATTCCGTAGTAAGGCTCTCATAATTATAGATTGCCGCCACCACAGCATTGTCATTTCCCAGAAAGAAGTCAGAAAGTGCAGTAAACGCGCCACCAGAAGAACTACTCATCAGGGCAGATTTATCTTTCAACCTTCCTGCATATACTACTGTCGCGTTCATATTTTCAACACTCGCTTTTTGTTTAATAATGCTTTACAAATACTAGAAAATTTTTTTTCTAACGGAAGCGATTTGAAATATCTATTATGAATCATATTTGTAATATTTCCCTCGACTCTATCTGCCTGATATTTGCAGTTTTCTATTCTATTTTCCACCGTTGAATGTAGCTGATATCCGGTTTCTTCATCAAATCGGTTCATCATCTCAATAAGAGAGTTAACGTGTTTTCTATATGCCATTGGCTTTTTATTCATCCTTGTAACCCAAGAATTATTTCCATGCCGTCGATAAGCTGACATCACTTTATCAATGTAGTAAATTTCTCCTTTTGTTGCCATATAAACATAAAGAGGGTAATCTCCTACCATTGCATTATAAAAATATTCTGGCATTTGATTTCTCAGTTTTTGTCGGTACACTACAGTTGCGAGTTGAATTGGATTCTCATTTATTATAACATCTTCCACAGGAATCACATGGTTACCACTGCCTTGAAGTCCATAATGAGTAATTAATTTCTTATCAGATGTTACAGTATCATAACAATGATAGCACATACTGCACTCCGAATGGGTCTCCATATAATCAACTTGTGTTTGAAGCTTTGACTCATCTGTCCAATAATCATCGCATTCGCATACAGCAGTATACTTAGCTTTCATTAATGGTTCGATAATTTCTTTTGTAATTTTCACGCCTTTTTTATACTGGTTTTCCTTCTGATAAATACCGCGTATAATATTTGGATAATTATTCTCATACTCTCGAATTATTGATTGAGAGTCGTCCGTTGAGCAGTCATCATGAACAATCGCAACAAATGGAAAATTAGTTTTTTGCTTCACGATGCCGTCCAGAGCCTCCCTTAAGTATTTAGAATGATTATAACATAAACATCTAACCATCACTAGGGGTTCTGTATCCATAACTACCTCTTCCTTAACCGCACGGTTATTTTCATAATTCAATCTTGTACTATTTTGAATGTAAAAATTGAAACAAATAGCATAATCAAAAAAGATCTATCCTGGAAATTGCATCCAGTTACTCCATATAGCCAAAAAAAGATTTGATAATATACGGAATAGTTAATATACCCTTTATATACAGCAATCTTACTAGCCTCATTATTAATTCTTCTTTGAGTAGAATATCCATAAGCTATTGTTTGCAAAAAAGCATTTCCAAAGAATAACGCACCAACAATACCTGTTTCCGTCAATAATTGCAGATATATATTATGTGTGCTCAAAGAAACGCTCGAATAAACAATATGTCTGATATAAGTTTCTGTATTTCTCCATCCAATTCCAAAAATAGGTTTTCTTAAAAAGAGAATCCACGAAGCTTGCCACAGAACATCTCTACCTGTTAGCGCATCTTCACCATCTGACATTGCTGTCAAAGTTTCAAGCAATCTCTGGACAATTGCCATTTGAGAAATGCTATTCCATAATACGATTATAGCAATTACTAGCATTGCTATTCCAAGCATTATCTTCTTTGCAAGAGTTTTAGGGATTTTTGTTCGATATTCCACAAAGAATTGTATAACTAAAGCAATAACAGGCAATATAGTAAATGCTCTTTTATTCGTTAATATCAACGCCGTAACTAGAAATATCGTGTAAAAAGCATTCATTTTACTCTTTTTATTTATATAGATGCAGACTCCCAAAGCAGCAATAATATATGCGCTTGTTACTGATACTTCTCGCTGAAAGCCCGTCATATAATAAGCAGTTACTAGTCTTGACCTCATTTCTTGAGGATATTTTACATAAATATAATTGCTAAAAAAAGACGGAAAAATTTTTTCCAAGACGACACCCAAAGCATGAATCAGTCCGATGCACTGTACAATTTTATAAACAATCGATAATGTCTTACTTTTGTCATTAACATCGATAAGCAACAATAGAACGCAAAATAAATAAGTTATTCCGTATTCAAGGTTTGTAATATCGGGAAACAGTGCAATCGAATATATAATTGGAATTATCGTAAGAATCCAGCTCAAAGACAGTTTCTTCAATCTTATTCTATGATTAAGAAAATAATGAGCGTATAGAAGTAGAATCAAGAGCAAAAAAAGCAATCTGTAGTATCTTGCATTATGATACCCACACAATAATTCTGCGACCGATATAAAAGCCCAAAAAAAAGCAATTATTATTGGAAGTTTATCTTTAAGATTAATCTTCATTTTTTACACCTTAAAGGGAATTCAAATAGTCGTTTAAAAATTCTTTCGACGAGTTTGATAGTATTTCTAATTTTCTATTTACTATATTCCATTGTATCGGGTCAGTAACACATTCATCTTCATTCCGAACAGCGCGCCCATCCAACTTCACAGAGCTTAATAAATTCTCAATACGTTCGGCATGTAGCCTAGGGTAAACAGTCCAAAAATCAACATTATATATAATAGAAAATACTGTTCCGTGAAATGAATTTGTTACAACACATTTTGCATTTTTTATAACGGACAAGAATCCTCCCGGAGAAAGAGTCTTAAGCCTCAAAGATTTCCGAATATTAAAGTTGCTCGCTGAACAGTCAACAATCGGAAGATTGTATTCGTTCTTTATCTTATAGAGTACTGCAAGAAGTTCTTTGCTATTGTCTGTTGGAAGGCCATAAAATACAATATATTTAGAAAATGGCAAGTCGATTTTATCTTCAAACTCCTCATAATCACTTCTGCAAAGCAGTAATGTTGGATCAACATCCATTCTGGACTTATCAAAGCCCATCTCTTGCAACTGTTGCAATGCACTTTTTTCACGTACGGATATAGTGTCATACTGTTTCAAAAGGGGGACAATTTCTCGCACATCTTTGCTGCTAAATTTTGCACTTGCAGCATAGGATATTTTAATTGCATCTACATGCTGTGCGAATTTTAGATAGTATTGTGCGTCTACACAATAATTTGTAACTTGTGAGTTCCAAATTTGATCACTTCCTGTTATATACATATTGAAATTCGTACATTTGTCCCGAAGTTCTTCCTCATTTCTAACAATTTCTGTTCTATCTATTTTACCGTTGAGATATTGTTGGAAGGATAATTTTCTTTCTTTTCTAGTAAAAAAATGTGCATTTTTTTTTGATACCGCTACTACATTTCTACAGAATCTGTAGCATCTGTAGTATATACTTTTGTCTCCAAATTCCTTAGCAAAAGCTAATGCTTGTGGAAATGGATTAATAATATCAGCATACAAATTCGTGTGGTATTTTGGCTGATAGTCAATAACCTTAACCTCTACCCCATCTCCCACTACTTGTTTTACATATTTATATAATGCAAGACACTGAAGTACCGCGCCATTATTGATAGCGAAATGAAATGTTAGAATTCCAATTTTCTTCATTGCAACTTCCCCTTAATCTTAATTGTCAGTCCCCTAATCCCTCGCTTTTGAACGATATATTTAGTATATTTAAGCAAATAGACAACTCTTCCAACTTTAATTCCATATTTTTTTATCATTTTCCATTTTAGTGTGTATCCATATTGCTCAACCGGATCCGCCCAAGATCCAGCATATCTATGTATTGACACTGTATTATTAGTCTCTTCAACCAATCCTGTTTTCATATTTCTTGGGCTAAAATAATCCGATGGTAAAATTGTTAGATTTAAGACTTCCTGTGTCTCATTATTCAACTTCAACCCATAATCAAGTAGTAATTTTGTCGTATATTCTACGCAAGTTGTAAGGTTAAGTCTATCATTTTCGACAAAACAATACTCCTCATATTTTTTTAGCTGTTGGCGTAAAAACTCATTGTGCTTTTCTGCTCCCATCATCGATCCCGTGTTAACGCCAAATGATCCGTCTAACTCCTTTTCAAATCCAGCAAACCCTTTGTAATCAAGCAAACTATTTAGCGGTTTTATTATTTCAACATCTGTATCAATATAAATTCCCCCATGTTCTTCCAAAATTTTTATGCGTGCATAGTCCGAAACAAATGCCCACTTTTTATTGGCATAAGCCTCCGCCGCATATTTGCAGGAGTCAACCTTGAAATTATCTTCATTCCACTCTATAATCTTGAAGTCGGGGCAATTTTTTTTCCAGCTCTCCATACAGATTTTGACAATTTCAGGTTTTTCTCCACGGCCGAACCAACAATAATGAATAACTTTAGGTATCATATTACACCATCACTCATCATCGCGTTTTTTTCCAAACGCGGTCTAACTTCATTGCGAACAAAATTGCCAGTCGCGATTGCTACAGTTTTGGGCATCATATGCCAGATATCCTTTTGTATTTTCTGCTTAAATGTCGGAGTAACCGTCATTGCGGGGTCATTTTTCCATGGAGTTAATGCTCGGTATTTCTCATATTGTCTACGCATCGGATGATCACTATTTTCCTCATAAATTCTCTTTCGTATGTAGAAGAAATTTGTGGTATGGGTAATAACCGGATGTTTTTTGGCTTCCTCTATCTGTGCTTCGGTATAATACCTCAGCGGCTGACGGAAGCGAATCAGTTCTTTATAGGTAAAAACCTGCTCCAGCGTCATAAGGTTATATTTCGGAGGGAGCACCATCATACGCTCGCCCACAACCTTAGTGATAACCTCTTCTTCATATCCACCCAGTGCAATATGCTTATCAAAAAGCCCTTTGATATAGTGATGAAACTGCTCTGTCCAGTTCTCTTCACGCCATATAGATAAGTCAATCAAATACATGCCAGCATTACAGTGAATCGCATCAGGTTTTAGATGCTGCGTTTTCACAAGAGCAACTTTGCCCATGCAGTCATCTACCCCAGCGATCGGATGATCTTGCAAATCTATGTTCCACAGATCATCCAATTTATCCAAAACCATTGTATCGCTATCCAAACTGATAACACGCTCTACACTTTCTGGAATGATGTCTCCTAAAATCATTCTGGCATAGGTATGTCCCAAAGACTTAATGGTAAATCTTTCGTCCTGATAGAACTTCGATGGATTCGGCAATGGGATAAACTGAACGTTTCTGTCGTACTTCTCAGCCATCATCAAAATTCTGTTTTTATTTTTTTCTTGAATGTTATCATCTATAACAAAAACATTTATACCCTTCAAGTGTTTATTGTTTTCAAAAAGGGATACTATTGCAACCGCACAAACCTCTGAAAATAGGTCACTGCTACAATATACAACATTAACGATATCCGAAGAGTATTTCATTCTTTTTCCCCCTCAAGCAAAGTGCGAATTCCCGTAGGAAACTCTATTTCTGGATTGAAGCCAACATCTTTTTGAAGTTCTGTAATGTCGGCTTGAAGATGCATTACTTGCTTTTCTCCATATGGAATTGCGCCTAATTCAATCATCGCATGGGGATTTACCGCATCTCGAATCATAGAAATATACTCTGCAAGCGGACGCGCATTTCCACTTCCAAGCACATAAATTTTCCCATCAGCACCGCGTTCTCCAAGCAGTCTAAATGCCTCTGCCGCATCCCCACTGTACAGGTAATCCCACATCTGTTCACCTTTTGTAAACTGTGGAACCTCACCGTTTTTCAACTTGTTAATTGTGGACATCACCATGCTCTGTGCGCCATCGTTCGGCCCATACACACTTAAAATTCGTGTCCATATATGCTTCATCCCCAGCTGATGCGCATATTCGCGTGTCATCTGGCCAGCACACAATTTGCCTATGCCATATCCCATCTCTGGAAACGTGGGAGTGTCAGGCTTTAACACTCCCTCTACCCGACCATACTCTGCCTGGCTTCCTGCTCCAATGAATGTATGACAGCCGAATCTTTTTGCCGCCGCAACTGCATCTAAGGCATACTTGACATTTCGATTCTGTAAATACATATCATTTCGGGCTGTTCCAGTAGTTCCTTCCCATGCAAAATGGTAAAAACAGTCATAATCTTTTCCTGTATCATTCTGCACAGTTGCCAACTCACTCAAAGAGCAATATTTTTTTGTGACAAGCTTATGTTCAGGGATTTGCGCATTACGCTTTGAGCTCTCACGGCAAAACACCAGAACTTCAACATCATGGGAGACCAGTTCCTTTATTAAAGCGATTCCAACTGCCCCAGTCGCTCCTGTCAAAATTGCACGCTTCATAGCTTTTTCCTCACACTTCTGGCATCATCGGAATAAACATCTGCTTTGCTAGCTCCTCACGCGGCAGGAACGGAGCCAAATCCTCAAGCGGAGGGCTGACCAGCGTGCCGTCCGGCAGACGCTTGGTGCTACTCTTAGGTTCCCACACCTGCTTCGTATCGGTAAAGATTTCGCAGAATACCGGGCCATCCAGTTCCAGAACCTCATCAACAACTTTTTTCATTTCAGCATTACTGTGTGCACTGTAATATGGGTAGCCGAAAGCTCTAGCAATTTTTTCAAACTCAGGGAACGACAAATCACCGCTTTCCGGGCCAATACCAACTTTGCAATGCTCCTTAAACAGATTATTCTGCGTCAGTCGGATAGAGTGATAGCCATTATTATTGATAAGGAAAATTTTGACAGGAAGATGATTCGTCAAGATAGTCTGCAGCTCCTGCAGATTCATCATAATAGAGCCATCGCCTTCCAAGCAAATTGTCTGGCGACGGCCACCACCAATGCAGGTTCCGATAGCTGCGGGCAAACCATAACCCATACTTGCAATGGCACTATTATTGGCCATTCGGCTTCCCTTCTGGATCACATATGCCTGATTACCAACCACACAGCAAGCACCATTAGATACCGCAGTCAGACTGTTTTCCGGCAGACAGCTGCTCAGATAGCGGACAAAGGCATACACATTCGCCGTTTCGCCGTTTTCTTCCCACTGGCGAGGCAGCACCGCCGGATAGTCTTTCTTCCATCGCTGGCAAGTTGCAAGCCATTCGCCTTCAGCATTAACAGGGCTGACTGCAGCCTTGTCCAGTTTCGTTAAGAAGTCCTTTGCGTCAGCCCAAACAGGCATTTCCACATGCAGCGTCGGCTTTTTCAATTCTGCGGGATCGACATCCACCATAATAACTTCTGCTGCTCGTGCCCAGGTCTTCCAGTTATACCCCACCTGACGAATAGAAATACGCGTACCAACAGCCAAAATCAGATCGGCGTTCTGGATAGCCCAGTTGCCGGGACGATCACCCATATTGCCGGCGCAACCACAGTACAGCGGATTTTCGTCCTCAATCAAATCTACTGCATTCCAATATGTAACGATAGGAATGTTCAATTTTTCGGCCACAGAACGAAAGGCTTCATAGCTACCGGACAGGCGAATGCCATAGCCAGCATGGAATACCGGACGCTTGGCCTTCTTAATCTTTTCCAGAACAATTTGAATCGTTGCATCATCCACGGGAGGGGGCAGCAACGCATCATCCTCTGCGGAATCGTAGCCTTTCAATTCATCCGTCTCGATATATCCGCCCTGATAGTTTACAGGGATATCAATCCACACCGGGCCGGGACGCCCGGTAGTAGCAAGATGCCACGCCTTTTCCAGCAAATAGCGGATATCTTTGGGATCCTCCAGCATCGCCGCAAACTTTGTCATGTGCTTGACAGACTTCGTGATATCGTATTCTTGGTCTCCCATAGCGCGCAGGGGTGTCCCCGTATACTGCAATGCATACCGCGCCGTAGTGTCATAACGCACCTGACCGGAAACGATAAACATGGGAATCGAATCCAACCATCCACCTACAACACCCGTCAATGCGTTCGTGCCACCCGGCCCTGTTGTAACACAGACCGCCGCAATTTTATTTTCCAGACGGGCATAGGCCTCTGCCGCAATGGCACAAGCCTGCTCATGGTGGTTATAGGTCACATGCAGCTTGGAATTATGGCCCAACGCATCATTGAGGTGCATTGCGCCGCCACCAACAACAGAGAATACATCCGTGACTCCATGTGTGGCCAGAAAGTCCGCCACATAATCCGCTAAACGCTGTTTCATTCCGTTTCCTCCTAAGTGCACTTACTGATTCACGGCCTCAATAATGGTCTTTGCCATGTAGTCGATCATTTCATCGGTCATGCCGGGGTAAACGCCGACCCAGAAGGTGTTGTTCATGATGAAATCCGTATTGGTCAGCTCGCCCACCACACGGTATGCATCGGTACCACGCATCTGGTCAAAGCAGGGATGCTTGATCAAATTACCGCTGAACAGCAGGCGAGTCTGCACATTATGGCTCTCCACATAGCGGGTCACATCGTTACGGTTCAGGCCGCTCTCCGGCTTGACAGAAATCAGGAAGCCGAACCAAGACGGGCGGCTGTTTGCTGCGGGTTCCGGCAAAATCAGCTTATCTGCAGCAGGCTCCAGGGCCGCACGCAGGCGATCCCAGTTATGACGGCGGCGCTCAATAAAGGACGGGAACTTTTTCAGCTGCTCACAGCCGATTGCTGCCTGCATATCCGTAACCTTCAGGTTGTAACCAAAATGGCTGTAAACATACTTGTGATCATAGCCCTTGGGCAGTTCTCCAAACTGGCCGTCAAAACGATGACCGCAGAAGTTATCCTGACCGGACGGGCAGATGCAGTCACGGCCCCAGTCACGGTAGGACAGAATCAGACGGTTCAGCTTCGGATTATTGGTATAAACACAGCCACCCTCGCCCATGGTCATATGGTGCGGAGGATAGAAGCTGGAAGTGCCAATATCGCCCCAAGTGCCAGTAAAGCGAGTCTCGCCGTTAATGGTATACTGGGTGCCCAGTGCATCGCAGTTATCCTCAACCAGCCACAGATTATGTACATCGCAGAACTCCTTGACTGCGGACAGATCAAACGGATTGCCCAGGGTATGAGCAATCATGACTGCCTTGGTTTTGGGAGAAAGTGCTGCTTCCAGTTTGGTAACATCAATGTTATACTGGGGAACGGTCACATCCACAAACACAGGCACTGCACCATACTGGATAGCCGGAGTCACAGTGGTGGGGAAACCGCAGGCAACGGTGATAATTTCATCACCCTTCTTGATCTGACGGTCACCCAGCTCAGGGGCAGTCAGCGTCATAAAGGCAATCAGGTTTGCGGAAGAGCCGCTGTTTACCAGATGCGCATACTTAACTCCAATCCACTGTGCAAACTCCTTTTCAAACTGATCTGCAAAGCGTCCGGTCGTCAGCCAGAAATCCAGCGTTGCATCAGTCAGCGCACACATTTCCTTCTCATCAAACACACGCGCTGCATAAGTGATACGGTCACCCTCCTGATATGCAGTCTTTTTCTCCTTAAAATCGTGGTAGTACTCTGCCACCATTGCCTTGATCTGTTCGCGAGCTTCTGCCTCATTTTTCCAAATAGCCATTATTTAATCCTCCATAAGTTTTTCTTTTATAGTTTTCCAGTCATTTCGATAGCAGTCTTGAGCTTGCAGTAAATCATCCGGCAAGTCATCAAACCACTGTAAGGAGCCTACTTTTCCGGGAATGCTTTTTCCCTCCGGAATAGAATATTCTCTCGGAGTCCTACACTTATAAACAAGTGTAATAAAGTGCGCCCGTTCTCTCTGATCTTTTATTCCCTCACGATAGTTTCTTGAGAAAATTTCATAGAATTTGATGGGGTTCGATTCAGCAAGTACCTTTACACCAATTTCGGCTAGAGCCGTTTTCTGTATCCTTTCCTCTGCTGTTTCCATCAATCGGATACATCCACCCGGTATATGCCAACCTGTTCCACAATGCGGATCATTCCGCCATGAAAGCAATACTTCATGCTTATCATTTGTGATTAGCAGGTCTACATTTACAACAGGCATCAGCGTAGATGCAAATTGAAAGCACTCTGTCCCCAATCCTTTTTCTGGAAAAATCTCTTCACGTTCCATTTCTTCTTTGAGAGAACGGATTGCCTGTGTAATACTCATATTCTTTCTGCATGCAAGAAGACTTCAATTTCATTATCCATGCAGGCTCGAATATCTCCATCTTCTACCCAACACTTGCTCCATTCCACGACCATCTCGATGGCTGTGTCGAGATTCCAATGAGGTTTCCATCCAAAAGTAGTCTTCAACTTGGAGCAATCCAGCTTCAAGAAATTTGCTTCGTGGGGGCCACCGTCATACCGGTTGACCCACTTCATACCATCGCCCCACTTGCTCACAAACAAATCGACTAAGGCCCCTGTCTGGAAGCAGTCAACATCGTCGGGACCTACATTATAATAGCCAGCATATTTAATATCCTGATACTGCATTGCTGCAATCATCAGATATGCATACAGCGGCTCCAGAACGTGCTGATACGGCCGGGTCGAGAACGGATTTCTCACCACAATATCCTCATGCTTGATTGCAGCGCGGATACAATCTGGAATAATACGGTCATTTGCAAAATCTCCACCGCCAATTACGTTACCAGCCCGCGCCGTAGAAATAGCGACTCGATTATCCCCAAAGAAGCTGTTTTTATAGGAATGTGTAACCAGCTCAGAGCAGGACTTGGAGTTCGAGTACGGATCATAACCGTCCAATTCTTCATTCTCCCGATAACCCCAAGCCCACTCCTTGTTCAGATAGACTTTATCAGTCGTTACATTTAAGAAGGACTTCACGCAGCTACTGGTTCGGACACACTCCAAAATGTTCACCGTACCCATCACATTTGTTTCATATGTATAAGCAGGATCTTTGTAGCTGTCACGAACAATGGGCTGTGCTGCCAAGTGCAGCACGATTTCCGGTTGTGCTTCGTCAAACGCTGCCTTCAGCGTTTTATAATCTCGAATATCACCGATAACAGAGTGAATATCCTGTTCGATATTCGCAATTTTAAACAAAGAAGGAGAAGTAGGCGGATTCAGAGAGTATCCTGTTACGATTGCACCCGCATTCGCTAAGATCTTGCACAGCCAGGAGCCTTTAAAACCTGTATGGCCTGTCACAAATACTTTCTTTCCTTTATAAAAGCTCAAATCAAACTTATCCATTATTCCTCCCACACCTTCCAAGGCGCTCTATCTGCAGCCCACAATGCTTCCAGTTTGTCTTTCTCACGCTTTGTATCCATGCACTGCCAGAAGCCATTATGATAAAAGCTCTTTAATTCACCAGCTTTCGCAAGATTCTTCATAGGTTCCTGCTCAAACACAGTCCAGTCGCCCTCCAGATAGCTGAAAACTTCCGGATTACAAACCATAAAACCGCCATTAATCAGAGAACCATCTTCATCATCCTTCTCACGGAAGGCTGTGATGGTATCATTGGCATCGATATCCAGAACACCCTTCTGCTGTGCTAAGCTAACAGAGGTCAATGTCACGCATTTTCCATGACTTTTATGGAACTCGACCAATTTTCCAATATCAACATCTGATACGGCATCACCATAGGTTAAACAGAACGGCTCATTTCCAACAAATTTCTGAATACGCTTTACTCGACCACCCGTCATCGTATTCAAACCTGTATCAACAACCGTCACCTTCCAAGGTTCGGCGTGCTGATCATGAACAATCATCTTATTCCCTTGCGTAAAATCAAAGGTAATATCCGAAGTATGCAGGAAATAGTCTGCAAACCACTCTTTGATAACATGCTGCTTATATCCTGCGCAGATAACAAATTCGTCGATTCCGTGGTGGGAATAAGTTTTCATGATGTGCCATAGAATCGGCATGCCACCAATCTCAATCATCGGCTTCGGCTTAAACTCGGATTCCTCTGAAATTCTTGTGCCAAATCCACCTGCCAAAATAACAGCTTTCATATATTTAATCTCCTTATTTACTTATAAACACACGTTTAGCTATCCAAATCCTTGTCAAATCAATAAGTGTACACACAAAAAACACCACTATCACACTTAAGATTGCATGTACATATATTTTTGATGATTGATAAACTCTCATATTATCAAATGCATCCTGCCACAACCACCGTCGCATGGTATCGCTATTAGCATGTATCAGTAGTACCCCAAATGTAGATGCAGCAATTGTATTGATAATCTTGTTGTATCCAATTTTTATGTTTTTGAAAAAAAGAAATGCACTAAGTCCTGTCGCTAAAGCCAAGATCTTATTTGAATCCGATACAAAGAAATAGCTCATTCTGATGTTTTTTCCTGCTACTCGGCTAAGCGTTGCTAATAATGCAACACTTGCCCATGATAAAATTAATGATACAAACATTAGCGTTCTCGTAATTTTTGTATTACTGAACCAATCCTTTGGATAAAGGCGAATATACGATGCAATTATATAGAGAATACTAAACCATGTAACATAGTTAAACGTCACATTAGCTTTTGCAAAAGATGGTAGAACCACGTAAATTCCCAAACACCACATCATCAACGAGAAATGTTCCTTTTCCGTCAGCACATGAATCAGCTTATTTAGAAACGGGATCAGTAAATAAAACAGTAGAAAACAACCTGTGAAGTTATCTGCCACCGTAAAGAACGGAAAAAACATTTTCAAGAAATCCTTGATTGAGAACGATTCATAACCAGAAAAGAAGAACAAACACCATACAGCTATTCTGTAAAAATAAACTTCTCCTAATAATTTACAGAATTTCTTTTTTGTGATATTTGAGGTACACATAAAGTATCCTGTAATTAAAACGAAGCAGTCAATGCCTGTCTTTCCTCCCCAACCGAATAAAAGCAGGAAATAATCTTTTACTCCTAGCCGTGCTTGCTTTTCTATACAGTCCAGCAATCCAGAGTTCACGACATAATGGTGGGCGACAATCATCAGCATTGAGAGGATTCGAAAAAGTTCAATATTAGAACTCCTTACCCCCCCCCTAAAATTTTGAGTCTTGGTTAAATTCGCATTCATTTATCTTCCTCGCATCAAAACAAATAGATTTTTATGAGAGCCATCTTATTAAATGTTTGTCTTTCGGTCTTGGCTCATTTGGAAGAACACAGTCTACAAATCCCAGCTTTTCATACATATTCAAAGCTGCTTCATTTTCTCTATCTGCATATAAGTGGATTGCTTTCATTCCGGCGTCCTTAGCCTTTTCTATAAAGCTCTGCACTGCAACTTTTCCGTATCCTTTGTTTGTGTACTCAGGAAGAGAAGCCACCACAGAGATATAACCCAACCTCTGCTCTTGATCATTTGTATATCCGGCACATATCGCAACAATTTTTCCGCTCTCGCGAACATACGAAACTGTTCCGTACTTTTCAAATTTTGAGGCAAGCACCGTAAGTTGCTCTCTTTCTGATAATGGAACAGGAAACAATCGCTCTACTTTCTTTAGGAAGTTATAAAGTTCTTGCCCCCCCCCCGATATTTTTCAGCTTCTTTTTCATGTAGAGCGATGTTTCAGATGCTTCGCCAACAACCTCATATCCAAATTTTCTATACAAATTCTGTGCAGCCGCATTATGCTTTCTGACTTCAAGTTTTACATAGCCCAGTCCATTTTGAACTGCATAATCTTCAAACTCAGCCAATAGCGAAGATGCCAGTTTCTTACCCTGATATTCCTTTGCAACTGCAAGCATTGAAAGATATGCGGTTTGGGAAGTCGTGTCATTAAAATAACCTGCAATTATTGATACAGGCTTTCCCATGTCGTAATGACACCAAACCTTGCCACAGGTGTTTAACTTCGCAGCATACTGAGACAGATTCATACCTCGCTCTGTCAGTGACGGAACCAACATCTTTTCTAACTGTACGACTGCTTCTTCAGCAGCATTATTATCAGAAATTTTTCGCAGCTGGATTCCTTTCATATAATCAAAGAACAGTGGCGTTCCGCCAGTGTGAATAAACAGTACCTTTTTCCCACTGATACCGTTATTCTTTAGATAATCCTGCATTCCCCAGAAAGCTTTTCCTGTATATGTAGGGTCTAATGGCATTCCATTGCAGGTAAATTGTTGGTAGATTGTTTTCTCTATCTGACGATTATATGTTCCATATCCATCACACAGATAAGCATCCTCCACATTGATTTCGCATTTTCCGATCTTTTGGATTCTTTCACTGAAGCACTCTAACGATTTTCGCAGCACCTCTGCTTCCTGTACCGCTGATCTGGCAACAGAGATTCCAACGATCTTCTCTGTGCCGTTATTCATTGCTTTTCCTGCGAGAAGCCCTCCTTGTGTCATCCCTGTTCCAGTTGCAAGAAATATGTAATCATACTGATTCTTTATTTCTTTGTATACTTTTGTGTATGCAAGCATCGGTGTATGCTCATTGCCTTTTCCCGTTGAATCTCCATAAATATAATATGGGCTAAGTCCTTCTTCCTGTAAAGTTTTCAGCACTTTCTCAACGGTTTCTTTTACATTCGTTTTCTTGCAATAATGAAACTTAGCATCACAAGACAGAACCATCTTACTATTATAAGTATCTATCCTTGTTCCATCTTCATCTGCTGGCGATATAATGTAGCAAGGTATCTTAAACTGATAGCAAAGATTCGCTAATGCTCTGCTCAAATTTGATCGAGCATTTCCATATCCCACAATACAATCTTTTCCTTGGTTTTTCATATCATTTATGAATTCCAAGGCGATTCTCACCTTATTACCACCAAATGAAAAAGGAAGCAGGTCATCTCTCTTTACATAGATACTATTATTTTCATCAGGAATTTGAATGATGGGAGTTTTTATCTGCATCAGTCCAAAATCATCTTGCATCCTTATTCTCCTTTGTCAAATTTCTGTTATATAAATTTCCTTATACCCCGTAATGCCCGTCTTAGCCGAAATCACGCTCTTATCAACTTTTTTTCCTCTAGCCCAATCTACTATTGCCTTCGGCAAATTGCATCCCCCCATGTGAGAGAACGGATAGCCACCACCAAAGCGTGCATTCATTTCAAGTACATAAGGCACACCATCTACTAAGAATACATCGCAATCCATATTGGCAATGTGCTTCGTAATTTTTCCAAGTCGAAGGAGCTCATCTTTGATAATTGGCTCATCGACCAATTGTGCAATATCCGTTTCGCCGGATCTCATGGCAAGTTTCTTTCGAACAATTACGTTCTGCGTTTCACCGTGAAAATCGTTAATAATGTCCGCACCATACTCTTGTCCATTCAAGCATTCTTGGTAGATAACTTTTTCCTCTGTCACAGCTGACTCATACTTTAGATACGAGTTTGCAATGTCCTCATTAGCTTTTTTGGTCAGATACCGCAAATCCTCTTCATCATACGCGATTGCAACTGAGATAGACCCACAACCATATCGAGGCTTGACTACAATTGGATAACTCAATTCACCAGCAGCAATCTTATCTATGACCTCATCCATATTCAAAAAAGACAAAGGTGCGTGGAAACCATTATCCTTCAAGAAATTGTAGGTTTTCCACTTGTCATTGCACACTTCCACGATCTGCGGATCTGACACAATTACTTTTGTGCCAATTTCTTCAAATTCCTTTTTATGCCTTGCCAGCATAAGAAGATCAATATCAAACAAAGAAATCACAATATCAATCGCATTTTTCTGGCAGTAATCCAGCAGAAAAGGAATATAGTTTGCGTTATAAATCAGCGGAGAAATAACCTTTTCATCCGCATATTTAAAGGCAATCGACTTATCATCTGAATTGCACACATATACTTTTCCATCATTTCCAAGTACTTCTTTGAAGTACTTTACCATATAGGCTCTTCTGCCTACAGATGTCAGCATTACGTTCATCTATACTCACCCCAAAATTACATCACAAATTCTATCAACATCTTCCAAAGACAAATCTGCATACAACGGAAGTGTCAGCACACGAAGTGCCATATGCTGTGCAATAGGCGTCTTTTCCGTGCCTGCGGTCGGGTAATTCCGGTAGCACTCAAAGCTATTTGTCAACGGGTAGAAATACTTTCTCGCGCCGATGCCGACCTCTGCCAGCTTTTCAAAGACTTCATTTCTGGTATATTTATATCCATCAAATACAACCGGGAAGTATGCATAGTTGCTTTCGACATTTTTCTGAACTACAGACAGCTTAATTCCCTCTACTCCCTCAAGACGGCTTCTATAACGCTCTACAACGGCCTTTCTCTTGGCGATTTCCTCGCTCAAATGCTTCAAATTGCAAATACCCATTGCAGCTTGGAACTCGTTCATCTTAGCATTGCCGCCAACAAACTGTACTGACTCCGGGCCGTGGATACCAAAGTTCTTCATATCATTCAGAAGCTGAACCCACGCATCGTTCTTAAAGCAAACACAACCACCCTCAATGGTATTAAATACTTTTGTAGCATGGAAGCTGAACATCGAAGCATCTCCAAAACATGCCGAGGATTCGCCCTTGTACTTTACTGCAAAAGCATGTGCTGCATCATAGACAACTTTCAGTCCATACTTTTTTGCAATGCGATCAATTTCTTCAACATCGCACATATTGCCATAAACATGTACCGGAACAATTGCAACCGTGTTATCTGTAATCAGATTTTCAAGTTTTTGTGTATCAATCGTGTAATCATCTTCTTTGATATCACAGAAAACTGGAACCAGTCCATTTCTAACAATCGCATGTGTTGTGGAAGCAAAGGTAAATGGAGTGGTAATAACCTCACCACCCTTTGGCATATTTAATGCAGCAATCGCGTTCTCCAGAGCGAGATGTCCATTGGTGTATAATGCAACATGAGGAATTCCAAGGTAGTTTTCCAATTCTTTCTGTAGTTCCTTATGCTTCACACCCATATTGGTAAGCCAATGACTGTCCCAAATATCCTTTATTTCCTCGCAGTATTCTTCGAAAGAAGGCATAGACGATCTTGTAACCAGTATGTTATTCATAATTTTCTCCTCCATATATTTTGTGTATAATCAACAGAGAGAACGAATCATCGTTTCTTTCTGGTTTGCGGATAATCAGGATATTCCAAGAATATGGATATAATCAGCATCAGATGCGGCGTATCCGTGCAGTTTTCAGAAAAATGAGTACGCCAGTGAACACGCCTTGCATTGTGGCCATTGTTTCCCCAGTTTTCTGCGGCAGCACCCCTTTCATATCCAGCAGACTCCTATTACATATTTTTAAATCTATCCTTCACAGTATGTCTAGACACCATTGGTTTCACAATACTCACTAGGTATTCGTATGCTTCCAAATGAAAAACCTTCGAGAGCGTCAAATACACAACCGCTCCCACAGGTATTTGGATGAGTAATTCTATAACACACGATACTTTAGCTAAAGAAACCAGTGACACCACTCCTCCCATAATTACTGCTGTCATCACACCAGGGATAATATCAATCATTTGCTCCTTAAAACTGTATTTCAGCAACTCACGATTAGGCCAAGAGTTAATAATCATGCTCGTTACTGTACTCACCAGAAGACTCTCTGCCATAGCCATTACTCCCATAGGCATTGTAACTATAAGCAACAGCATTCCTATGCTCTTCTTAGCAATTTCTAATTTCAAAAACAGATCGCTACGTCCCATTGCCTTAATAGCATTAAGGTTTGCCGTATGTATAGGCCAAAACATATATGTTATACAAAAGATTTGTAAATATGGTACACAGGGCATCCATTTTTCAGTCAATACTATTTTTACAATTGATTTCGCGCAAACAGCGAGTCCAATCATCAATGGTGCCATGATATAAGTACTCGTTTTTATTGCTCGTCTCATCATTTGCCTAACTCTATCGCAGTCATCTTGTGAAGCAGCCATCGTTGGAAGAAGTACACTATCAATTGAACTGTTAATATTCGTCACAATGACTTTAGGGAATTTATCGCCCTGATTATAGAACGCCAAGTCCTGTGATGTGTATACCTTACCAATAATTAAATTTCGCAGATTATTATACAGTGAATCAATTAATGATGAGACAAGCAATTTCCACCCATATGAGAGCAAGCTCGTCAGTCGCTTCCAAGAAAAAGCCATTTGAGGACGCCATTTTACCGTAATCCAAAGAATTATAGTATCAATTGCTGTGTTAGACAGTTGTTGTCCTACTATCGCCCAAGCACCATAGCCTTTATACGCTAGGACTATTCCGAAAAAAGCCGAAAAAATCGTTCCCCCCAATGTTGCGAAGAAAAATCTCTTAAATAGCATGTTTCTTGATACGTATGATTGCTGAATTCCTTTAACACCCGAGATGACAATAGTCAAACTAATAACACGGATAATCGGAATCAAAGACATGTCATTGTAAAAAGATGCAATTGTTGGTGCTAAGAAGAACATCCCTACGTACAGCAGAACACATACCGCACAATTAAAAAAGAACACAGATGAAAAGTCTAACTCATCAGCGTCTTTCTTTTGTATTAAAGCCGTTCCAAGGCCGCTATCGACAAAGACCTGTAGTATATTTGTAAACACTGTAACCAAAGCAACCGTTCCGTAATCTTTTGGCGTAAGTAGTCTTGCAAGAACTATTGATACCAAAAACGTAACAAGTTGAGCACCGCATCTTTCCATAAATCTCCACACCAAATTCGATAGCACACTACTCTTTTTTTCGTTCATCAATCCATCCCCCATTACAAATCGTTACTAACTCAACTAATGAACAGTATTTAAAATGTCACAATGGAACCGGCAGGCCCACATAGCCGGTGCCCGCAACGGCGATTTTGTAATTTTTCATGTTATCTACTCCTCCGACCCTCTTCGGACCTATCCCCATGAAAGGTAATTTTTATATCTATCTACACATCCTGTGTTTCAGGATGGTATTTCATTTTCATAAAGACCTCGTGTGATAACCACAGTCGGCTAAGTGTTTTTTATGCTGTCGTACCCTCTCGACGTAGCAATAATCACTCAGTACCTCTATCTTCCATTTCCCTGGCGCATATTTATGCGTCGTATCCATTTACCACTACACCTAAGTGTTAAGTTGTTGAGTAGACCTGCTTCGACTCTAACACTTTATTGAATTTCAATCCGTTCGTCATTTTCTACAACGAACACCCAAATGTTTATTTCATCCTTGTTGCAACTTATACTATGAGATGTTCATCTATTATGATGTCTACACGATAAATTATTAGTATTTTTTTACCGTTACTCAACATCGTGCTGTATAAATGCACATTGCAGACTCAACATACTACTGCACAATACACAGTTTTTCGAGTAAGATAGTGGCGTATATTCATGCAAAAATGCCCATTTTCGCATGTGTTTTACGCTCCACCATAGACCATCAGACCTCAACTGATTTTGTTGAGTAGACATTTGTTGGTGCTGCAATAACGATTTTGTAGTCATTCTGTATACCTTATCATTTCAATTTTTAGGTTTAATTATTCAGTTTGACGAATTTTCAAAATAAGTGAGCTTTTTACGCCACTTTTGAGCATCATTTTTGCGATTTTTAACGTTTTGTTGAGTAGACTCGCCTGTTTTCAACACAGCACCAAGCTGTTCGTCAATGGTGGCCTATTAAAATCACTTACGCTTTTTGAACATCGATTTTTATTTTTTTGACTGACCTCTTACAACAATCCTACTTCAGTAAACTGCGTTGGCCGCACATTTGTTAATCATATCCACTTTCGCTTGCACAATGTCAACAGCCATCACTTGATTATGCTGTGCTAACAGAACACTAAGGGAGAGACCGACGTATCCAGTGCCTGCTACGGCGATTTTATAATTTTTCATATTTATATTCTCCTCACTTTTCTCTTTATAAAACGGCAACAAGCCCACGGCAGACCACTTATCGCAATCTACCGTAGGCTTGTGTTATCCTTCTATTTTATTTGCTGCTCCTTTTTGTGGGTCAAAACAGAGCTTCCAAAAGCCTCCTACATATAACCCCCAGGATTTCCCGCTTCTTGCAGTTTTTCAACAAATAAACTTTTAAAGGACAACTCAAGCCGTCAAATCCCTTTAGTTATCGTAGTTTTTCTTGGTTGACCCTATTATATCTCTAGCCCCGGTACCCGCAACGGCAATCTTATAATTCTTCATAATATCTACTCCTCCAATCCTTATTGCAGACATCCTCTAAAATCAGTTTGTGTCTATGTAGTTATCTTGAAAGACGCGTTCAATCTTTTACTCCCCACGCCCCAGCAAGCACACCTTGAAGGTCTTAAAAATAATCTTCCAATCCACCCAGAAGCTGCGCTCCTTGACATACTTCACGTCCAGATCCATCCACTCCTCAAAAGTGAGGTCATTGCGGTGCGGGGCAATCTGCCAATAGCAACTCAGGCCGGGAGTCACATACAAACGCTGCTTTTCGTAGTCGCCGTACTGCTCCACCTCGCGGGGAAGTGCCGGGCGGGGACCAACGATGCTCATATCACCCTTCAGGATATTCCACAGCTGTGGCAGCTCATCGATGCTGGTCTTGCGGATAAACTTGCCCACGCGGGTAATGCGCGGGTCGTCCTTGATTTTGAACACAGGACCATCCATCTCGTTCTGATCCAGTAGGTCGTCCAGTTTTGCCTCTGCATTGGGGCACATGGAGCGGAACTTATAGAACTTAAAGGGCTTTCCGTTACGTCCGATGCGCTCCTGACTAAAGACAGGACCCGCAGACGGATCATCGACTACAATTGCGATGGCAGTAACCAGCATGACAGGCGACAGTACCACCAATGCCAAAGATGACAGGATTACGTCCTGCGTCCGACGCCCGATCCAGTACAGGCGATGGTCGCGCAGATTTTCCTTGCGGTCAACTTCAACTTCCTTATCGATTCCGACAGTATTCGTAGCCATTTTTTCTCCTCACATGAATTTGTGTTTGTTTATAAGTTTCTAGTTTTAACCCGCTTTTGCCGTAACGGTTTCGGCTTGTGCCGCCTGCTCAGATGGGCGTTTGGGATTGTTTTTCTCCCACCGCATCCCGATGGCATCCAACCTTGCAATACGCTCCTCTGTCAAAACAGCACCGCTTTTATCGGGATTTAGCCGTGCGTACCGCTGCCGTTTGACCCATTTCCCGAGGGCGTATCCACCCGGCGAAACATAATCAACAGGTACTTTCAGGTCGCCGTGGGCTTCAAAATAGCGCTTTGCTTCCTGATATCCTTCGTTCCACTGGCGGTCATTGCGGTTGCCCCAATACATCCCGATCCTTTCCAACCGCATGATCTGGTCATCCGAAAGCTTTTCCTTTTGGTACGCCCACTGCTGATTTGCCACCCAGCAGCCCAGCTTCTCCCCTGTGGCTGTTACATAGGAGCGTGGAATATTCAGGTTGCCGTTTTCCTCATAGTAGGCGGCAGCCAGCGCATAAGCCTTTTCCCACTTGGCATCGAAAATGTTCCACACCATGCCGATCTCATCAAGCTGTG
>ERZ1106951.1046-NODE-1046-length-25355-cov-3.349051_pt1 | contig 25355 bp, 20 predicted proteins | sample MGYA00403676_ERZ1106951 | MGnify/ENA primary metagenome ERZ1106951 (study PRJEB35170, sample SAMEA104062398) | human gut metagenome | biome: human gut; feature: human-associated habitat; material: faeces | place: Denmark | collected 2012-04-23 ...
TAAGTAAACATTTCAATATTTATCTTTGTAGCACGCTTTGATTGGTAATCCCCGCCTACCATAAAGATACTGTTATTACCTGCCGCAATACCTGCACCACCGAAGCAATCACCACCGATAAAGGTATTAGAGTGGTTATATGCCCAAATAGCAGTTGCATAGTACGAATTACCACGATTACAATAATCAAGCAAATCTCCGCCTATATAGGTAGTACCCATAGTGAAGTATGAACCTGCATTACCGTCTTTTTCGTTTGAACCAAGCTTTAAGTTGCCGCCGATATATACAGTTGCCTTTTTAAACTCAGTGCCGTTAATGCTGTCAACACCATTCATAAATGACATTGACTTTTCGTTTCTCCATTTTGAAGTGTTTAATGAATCCTTATTCATTTCAACATTGCCTGAAACTGCAAATTTGCCGAGGTTAATTGTAACTATACCGTAAGTGTAATCACCGTCACAGTCAAAAACAGCATTTTCAGCGTTGTAAAAAGCATTTGAGTTAAGGTTAACTGCGCCGCCGAAGTGCGCTTTAGCATTCTTATAGTTAATAATTGCTGCAGCACTGTTTATAGCACCGCTCGGCATATCGCACCAACCTGCTATCTGCATACCTGCATTAGAATAAATTTCGCCGCAGTTTTTAACAAAACCGTAAAATTTAAGTTCATTTGTACCGCCGATATAAAGATATGCATCAACAGTACCGATTGTTTTACCGTTTTTAAGTGAATAACCCTGATGCATATCATCTTTTTCTTTATCGGTAATATACTGGGTTTTACTCCAATCAACATTAAGGTTGCCCAAAATATACATCTTGCCATAGTTATAAACTGTGGAAGCCATATTAACATCGCCTTGAATACCGAGTGCGCCTGACTTAACAAACAAAGCCTCACCGTCATTAAGCGAAACATTGCCGCCTATGTTAGTTGTGCCGGAAAGAACGCAAAGTCCTACGCCTCTGTTTTCCATACCGTCAACCTTGTTTGTACCCTTAATATCGAGTGAATAGCCAATATTGACCGTACCTCTTGTATGCAAAGCTCCCTTAAGTGTGAGTGTTTTTGAGGCGTCACCGGCAATAAATGTATCTGCATTATCACTTGTAAAAGCAATTTCAGGGTCTTTAGCCGAGCCACCACTGTTAACTATGTTGAGGCCGCCCATAAGATACATATTACCACCATTTGAAATTTTGGCAGAATGACTAGAAAACGCACTAACACTGCCCAATTGAACCTTATCTTTTATGCAAAGGTATCCACTGGATTCAACTTTCAAAGAAGACAAAACAGTTAACGAACCATTATGTGTTATATTACCAAATTCTTTAATTGTTAAAGAATTCAATATCTTATCTCCGGTATTGTCAGCAATGTATAATCCGTTAATTACAACATCAGTTTTCTTACCGGCTGTATCAGTTTGACTTATTGTATGTTTACCGTTTGAGAAGAATTCGCTTAAATTATCTGCACTTGAACTTTCAACATTTACGACATAAGTGGTCCAAACCGGTGCAAGTGACCAGAATTTAGAACCGCCATTTATATCGATGCTACTGCAATAATTTTGTGTTGAACCTCCTACTATCATATACGAATTATCATTTAATGTAATTGTCGAGCCATACAAGCCGTTTATGCTGATGTACTTTGCAACATAAAGCTTTGAAGAAGAATTTAAATTAACTGCATCGTTAGATGAAAGATAGCCCAAAACAATCAATCTATGTGAATTTGACAAGGAAATAGCACCTGACGACATAGTCAAATTGCCGCCGATGAGGGTCAATCCGCCGTTATTGCCGACAATATTATTATGGCTAACACTAAGCGAACCATAGAGATAAAGTGAACCGTCATTAACAAATTGCTTTGAAAAATTCAAATTTGATTTTGTGGCAGTTTGTTCAATCGAGCCGTCACCTAAATAGATACGAGACTCAGGCTGGTTGTTTGTAAATTCATCTATATTAGATGAAAGAGCATTGATATAGCTGCCTGAATTACCATTCAAACCGAAAATGCTGACAATTGAGCCTTTTTCTCCATTATCAGAATAGAGTTTAAATCTTCTTTCAATACCGCTGTTAACAATACCTGTTACATATAATTCGCTAGTACCTTTAATTTGCACAGCTTCATTAAATTCAATTGAATCAGTTTGGGCAGCTTCTAAATCACCTGCACAATAAAGTTTACCTGATTGAAGCTTTAAAGGATATAATGTATTTACATTTTGAACAGAATATACTGTACCGGAAATATCCAAACCGGTTTTACCGTTTTTATTTTTATTGCCTTTAAAAATACCGTTTGCGTTAATATTGCCTTTTGCAATTACTTCACTGCCACTAACAACGTTAACATAGCAATTAAATGTAATATCGCCCCAACATTCAATGCGGCAAGCGATATTAAATTGACCGCTGTTATCACTTGTTTGAGTAAATACAATATCTCTTGCCTGAATCAAACTGCTATTTACAGAAGTGGCTATCCTTTTTGCTGTAAGCTTTCCGTTAACTATAACTTTTGCTGAATCGTAAAGTGAAATATCACCTGTAATTTGTACAGCATTATTAGTATAGACAGCAGATTTATTTGTTAATTGAAGAACACCGTCAACATTAAATCCGGAATTTGCATGAAGCTGTGACGAATCATTCAAATATAAAGATTTGAATTTAGCCGCACCGTCAACTATGATTTTTGAAGCATTCGTTACAACAAAGTTTTCGGTTACTGTAAACTTACCTCTTGTTTGAATGGTATTATTACCTTTCAAATCAGCAGCTTTTATTGTAATATCCGATGAACTTTTTACAGTTGAATTTTCACTTAATCTTAATGTTGAGTTTACAGTTATAGGGTAACACAAATCTATTGAGTTTGTACCGCCATTTGCGTTAAAATCACCGCAAACAATACCGCCGCCAGCATAAAGATTATCTTGATTAGCTGCGGTGATATTAACATTGTTTAACTGCAAAGTTCCTTTTGCTTTTATAATTCTGTTTGATGCAAAATCATTATGAATCACAGCATTACCGCCGCAATAAATAACTTGGTTATCTGAGCCAGATGAAAAATCAGTTGAATTACAAGTGATATTTCCCGCAACATAAAGGTTTGAATTGCTGAGCATTGAAAGCTTTTTGCAATTGAAATTGCCCTGAACTTTAATTAAAGCATTCGAATTTATTGTTACCGCTTTGTTGTCGTCGTTTGGAAGACATGTAAAATTACCATGTGTATTTATCTTTGCGTCCTCTCCAAGAACAACATTATCTTTACAAATAACATCGCCGTATGAATTCAGCGTTGCATCTTTGTTTAAAGTCATGCCGTCATCAGAAGTGGTGGTACCGCCGATATATACTAATGAATTTTCATCGACTGTTGCACTCTTGCAAGCAAAATTACCCTGAACATAAAGGCGCGCGCCGCTTTCCATAACAAGAGCTTTGCAATATACATCACCAAAAACAAAAACAACACTGTTCTTTCTGATTTGAAGTTCACCGTCGGAAACATTGATATTGTCTTTAACAATAAGTGTTGTATCGCTTTTACCTTCTTGGCCTACATCCATATTTTTTCCGTTTTTTACATTAAGTGAACCGTAAACAACGGATGAAGCAGGACCTGTAATATAACAAGAATTCTTATCAAGAAATTTATCTGTTGGACTAACACTGCAATTAAACCATTTATTTGTCATATCGTTTTGCTTAGATGTTTCATATGACAAACCTGATATTTCAGTTTTATCCTGTGCAAATTTAGCGTTTGACTTCGCATATACTTTTTTATTCGTTTTATCCAAATTCGGCATATAATCTGCAACGTTAAAGTCTACGCTAATGTCAGGTACGCTGTTATCCTTGTTAACAACTTCGGCAGTTTGCAAATCTGAAACAGAAAAGTCGTTAACTTTATTATTAAATTCAGCACGCTTATTAAATTCAGCAGTATCACCAAGAAAAACATCTGTTTTGTTTGGAAGTGATTGCGATGAAAGGCTATTATAAGTTCCGTCATTTTTAACTCTGTCATACTTTTCGGATACAGAAATATTTTCATCCTTAATCGTTTTCTTTTTAGCCTGAACAGCGTCATTTGCGTATTTACCGCTGATATTATCATCAAAATACTTTTTATTGGCAACATCTGCAAATTTATAAGACTTTTTATATTCGTTTACAAACTCACTTGGAGTTTTAAGAACATCTTTAGAATTATAAAGTTTATATCCTTTATAAGTAGTATGATCATCACCTTCAAGTTTAGTGAGACCGCCGCTCTTTGTTTCCATATACTGAGTAAAGAACGGTGAAGTATCCTTGGATGTTAATTTTGTAACGTTGAAATAAGTCGAGTCATCATAACTTGTTTTATCAAGGATACCTTGAAGTTGAGTGCCAAGGTCAGCAACAGCAGAACGAACTGTTGCACTTGAATCAGCATTGGTATCAAAATCATCTTTTGATTTAATTGAATTTGAAACCGACTTATTAGTCATACGAACAAAGTATGGCTTAAGGTTAGGTGTTGTAATAAATCCGTCTTCGCCAAGTCTTTGCTGGAATGTTTTATACATAGCATACTTGGCGTCGATAGCAGTAGCAGACCTGCTGTATGTTGAACCCGGGCCTTCGCTGTGTGTATTAGCATAGTCACGGTCAACTTTATCACCTGTGACTTTAATTGTATATTTATTATTACCCGAACCTACTTCTAACTGATAATCAAGCGTATCTTTTGTATCTGCTTCGTTTTGGAAAAGAAGTTCAGTTGAATTTGTTTTATAAAGTTGGTCTTCATTATTACTGATTTGGTCAAAAAGCTTGCTTTTTTCAAATACAATGCCGTCATTTTCGGTTGATGAAGCATTTGTATTGCTATCAGTATAAGCCTGTTCAAGCATAGCATTTGAATCGGTTCTGTTTATATCATAAACAATAGCTTCCTGACCGGCAAGTGTAATAACCTTATTATCCTTATCAAAAATAAGATTATCTTTTTGAGCCTTAATTTCATCTTGCTGTTTTTGTGTGATAACTCCGCTCTTTGACTCAATAAACGCCTCAGCTTTTTGCTGATACTTTTCCTTCAAACTTGCAAGATTGGTTACATCTGCATAGTCAATCATATTGAGAATGGCGAGAGCAGTTTGTGTTTTTTCAATCTTTTGCTGGTTTTGAACATAGAGGTGAACACTGTCTTCATTCCAGCTTGTATTTGTAAAGATAATATCCTTTACAGCTGTATAAGTAACCTGACCGTAATCATTAGCAGAATTATCCCCGCTTGTGCTTTGTGTATAGTTTTCATATACATATACAGGGATTTTTTCCATCTTATATTCAGGTTCTTTTTCATATACATAATTACCGTCGGCATCAGTAATAAAGTTACCGTTTTCATCGGTTTTATAAATAGGGTTACCGTTAGCATCTTTTTTAGGCTGGTTGGTATAAATTATATTACCTTTACTGTCGGTTTTAGGTACAGGGTTACCGTTTTCATCCTTAACTACTTGGTAAAGGTAATTACCGTTTTCATCAGTCTGATATTTAGGTGAGCCGTCCGGGTTGACAGCCTGCTTTGGTTTACCGTTGGAATCTTTCTTGGTTTCCTGCAAGTTTCCGTCTTTAATACGCGAAACATTAACAGCCTGCACGCCGATGTCCATAGTTGAATTTGAATGAATATCACCATTGGTAATAGCTTCCGAAAGGTTAATATGAACAAGGTCAGTATAATTCGGAGTTCCACCAAAAAAGCCGATAAGAGGCTGAATAAGGTTTTCATTAACACCATTTAAGAACGACTCAAGACCGCTTGAAAGAATATTCGTTACAGTACCGGTTCTGCCGTTAATTTGCATTGCAGCGTCAGCGTTAGTACCGTTTGAAGAGCCTGCAAAAAGGGTATAGTTTAAAGCTCTCGGCATACGGTTAGTATAATCTGCGCTGACTTTTACAAAAGAAGATGAATGAAGCATAAGTGAATCAAGATGAAGAAGAGGACCAAAGATTGTTCCCGTTTCAACCTTAACTTCGAGCTTCAAATAACCTGTGGTAAGGTAATCATCCGCAGCGGCAGCTTCGTCAAGAAGACCTCGCTTTGTTATCTTGATTTGAATCTTATCTTCATCGTAATTCATACCGTTCTTTTTAAGATATGAAAGCGCAGTTTTCTTCATATCCTCATCAGTAGATTCGATTGAGGCCGCAACAGCAGTAGCTGCCGAATCAGCAGCATTTTGAAGGCGAGCCTGCCTGTAATAGAATAAACCGAAATCCATAATCATTGCAACAATAAGAAGAAATGCAGTCGTTGCAAAAATAGACGCAAACATAACGGCGCCCTGTTCATTACTATGCTTTTTCTTTTGATTATTTGGTTTCAAGTTACTCACACCCTTTCTGCTAAATTATGAGATTAAACAGATGTATTATTCGTTTGTTTCGCCGACATCTTCCACCTTTGAATGAGCAAGTGAAAGCTCAGTCTGAAGACGATAAATCAAGTCTTCGGCTTTATCAATTGCGCTTTCATAAATGCGTGCAATTTCTGTATATTTTTTATCAGCTTCGTTAGTCACACCTGACTCAATTTCTTCTCTCAAAGATTTAATTTCTGTTCTGTTTTTATCAACTTTTTTTGTGAGATGTGCAACATCACGCTGCAAATCTCTGTTTTTATCTTCAAGCTTTTTATTTTCTTCGCCTAAAAGTCTGTTTTTAGAAATAAGAGAATCTATTTTTGCTTGGTATTCTTCAACAACAGAAGTGTCAAGGTTTGAGCCTTTACTCATTTCGTGTGCCTGTAAAGTATCACGCTGTGCGCGTATATCTTCAAGCAATTTTGTTAATTTTTCAACTTCGCCTTTAGATTGCGAAAGTTCGTATTCAAGCATTGATTTAGAATTTTTCAATTCTTCAAATCGCTGGTCAAAAAGTTCACCTGCATTTTTATTTGTAGCAAGCAAATTAGAAATATATTCATTTACCTGCTTAATATCGTAGCCGCGTAAAACCTTGTCAAAACCAAAGTCTTGTGTTGCCGAACCGAGTATTTTGTTTCTGTCAACTACATCATTGTTTGTCATAAAAAAGATTCTCCATTTGCGTAATTTATATATTTAACGAACTATATTCCAATGCACAATTGCGTTTTGCAAGCACATTGGAATTATCATTCATTATTTAAAGTCTAAAACATCGCCTTCGGCAAGACCTAATTTATCAGCCACACCTGAGCAAAGTTCCAAAACTTTATATCCGTTTTTAACCTTTTTTCGCACCTTTTTCGGAGGTACTGCCCTATCAATAAACAATATTTCATTATTTTTGGAAAGAGCAACGGTATCAATATCAAAATTCATCCCGAAAGTATGAATTTCATTGCAGGGAGTCAGCAAAAGCCCGTGGTTTTCTGCCATACCCTTTCTATACATCAGCCCCATAAAGCGAGTAAAAAAATGATTTGCATTTTCACACTCATCAAGAATAAGCTGGCCGTTTTTATATATTTTCAAAAGTGCCATTAGAACAAACCGCCTAATCCTCCTGCACCACCCATTTCGTTTTTAACCTGGATGATAACAGGACCTAATACAATACAAATAATTGCCGGAAGAATGAGAAATACCGTAGGAATAGTCATTTTGGTAGGTACTTTTGCTGCCACGGTTTTAATTTCTTCCCTCTTATTTATTCTCAACTGCTCTGACTGAGCCTGAAGAACATTTGTAATAGGAATACCAAGCTGATTTGCCTGAATTACAGCTGATACGAAAGTTTTAAGTTCATCAACATCCGTTGAATTTGAAAGGTCTTTTAATGCGTCATTTCTGTTTCTGCCAAGTTGAATTTGCTTAAACACAGTAATAAGTTCATCAATAAGCGGGCCTTCCATACGCTCTGAAATTTTAACAAGCGAAGCATCAAAGCTAAGTCCTGCTTCCATACATACACTCATAAGGTCAAGCGTATCGGCAAGCTGTGCTCTGATTGCACCCTGATGTGATTTAACCTTACTGTTAAGGAACATATTAGGACCAAGAAGTGCTAAAACAACACCGACTAAAATAGGAATAAAGAAATATTGCGTAACATTTATAAGTAAAATACTAATACCCAAAAACAATACTATTGTCAAAATGATAAATGCCATTTTGAAAAATTTAAAGTTAGATACTGAAATATGTAATCCGGCTTTTCTAAGCTTTTTTGCTATCAGCTCATTTTCAGCTTTTACTCTGGCACTCTTGCTTTGATTCTCGTTGTTTTTATTGCTCATTTTGTCAATCATAGGTTTTATGTTTCTTTCATAAAACGATGTTTCAACATTTTTATAATCAGCCTTAACAACATCTTTGCCAAGTGTTTTCATTCTGCGTAAATTTTTGTCTTCTTCAGTACCTTTTCTTCCTAAAAGCACTACAACAATGCATAAAGCAAAACAAGCATATGAAATAACTATAAAAGGTATCATAATAACACTTCCTTACATTTTGATAGTGGTAATTTTTTTGATAAGTAAGAAGCAGAGAAGTTCCAATCCACCGGCAACACAAAGAAGTATTATACCGATTTTTTCGTGGAACATAGGTGTTACGAAATCCGAATTTACCAAAGCAAACATACCTAATATCGCAACAGGCATACATCCTACAATTGTACCTGACATCTTACCCGAAGCGGTAGCAGATTTAAGTTCCTGCTGAAGTTTCATTCTGTCCTTAATGGTATCTGAAATATTTTCAAGAATTTGAGAAAGGTTACCACCTGTTTGCCTTTGGACAAGAACTGCCGAAATCATAAGCTGAAGATGCTTACTTTTAATTCTTGTTGACATCTTATCAAGAGCTTCTTCCATTGAAGAACCCATACTCATTTCTTTAATTACCAATGCAAACTCACTGCTGATAGGGGCATCCATATCTTTACTAATAGTTTCCATAGCCTGTGAAAAGCTAAGACCTGATTTTAAACAAGAGCAAGCAATAATAAGCGCATCACTAAGCTGGGATTCAAACTTTTTAACTTTTTGCTTTTGCTTAATTTTGATTAAGAACATCGGCAGGAAAAGGCAAACAACCATAACAGCCAATGCAACAATCGAGTTTTGCAAGAATAATACAATAAGACCTGCCGGAACAACCGTTACCAAAAGCCAAATTGTCAAAAATTCTTCAGGTCGCATTTTCATATCGGCTCTTTGAAGCTCGGTATAAAGTGCACTTGCAAATTTTTCAAAAAAGCCGCCCTGCTTTTTCTTTTCTTTATTTTTTGCTTTAATTCTGCTTTCGTGCTTTACTAAAGCATAATTTTCACTGTCGCCCTCATTTTTTTTGAGCTCATCAAGTCTTTTATCGGCAGCAACTTGATCCTTTGTAAGAATAGAAGAAATAAGAAATGCCAATACAAAACCGAAAAGAGCAATTGAAACAGCAAAAATGATTGTAATTATAGTAATATTAGTTGAGGAACCAGTCATTGTTTACACTCACTCCGTTTTCTCGTATTTTTTCAACACATTTTGGAATAATACCTGTTGCTTTAAACGAACCTTTAAACTTACCGTTTGCATCCATTTCACCCTCTGTTTCATAAGTGAAAATATCCTGCATACGAATAACATCACCCTCCATACCTACAATTTCAGATACAGAAGTTACCTTTCTTGTACCATCCCTAAGACGAGCCTGCTGAACAATAAGGTTAATAGCGGAAGCAACTTGGTCCCTAATAGCTTTAGACGGAAGTTCCGAACCGGACATCATAACCATTGTTTCAATACGCGAAATCGAGTCCCTTGGGGAATTGGCGTGGATAGTAGTAAGTGAACCGTCATGACCGGTGTTCATAGCCTGAAGCATATCAAGTGTTTCTTCACTACGAACCTCACCTACGATAATTCTGTCAGGCCTCATACGAAGAGAGTTAACAACTAAATCACGAATAGAAATTCGACCTTTACCTTCCATATTGGCAGGACGCGCTTCAAGCGTTAAAACATGCTCTTGGTGAAGCTGAACTTCGGCAGAGTCTTCAATGGTAATAATTCTTTCATCAGTCGGAATATATGAAGACAATACATTAAGAAGTGTAGTTTTACCTGAACCGGTACCACCTGAAACAATTATATTAAGTTTACCTTTAACAGCAGCTTCAAGGAAAAGGAGCATTTTAGAAGAAACAGAACCCCAAGTCAAAAGATTTTCTGCCGAAATAGGTGTTTTACCGAATTTACGAATTGTAAGAATAGGGCCTACGAGAGATACGGGAGGAATAATTACATTTACACGCGAACCGTCAAGAAGTCTGGCATCACACATCGGGCTTGATTCATCAACATGCCTGCCTACACGGGATACGATTCTGTCAATTATTTGCATAAGGTGCTGGTTATCTTTAAATTGAATATCGGTAAGTACAAGTTTACCGTGTGATTCAACATAAACATGGTCATAGCCGTTAACCATAATTTCAGAATATTCATCACTGTCAACAAGGCACTGAATAGGGCCGTAACCCATAATATCATCATAAAGCTGCTCTTTAACAGTATCTCTGTCAACACGGGGAATATTGTATTCCGGCTTTTCAACATATTCATTGATAAGCGCACGCATTGAATCATCTGTTACAACTTCGCCGGAACTTATTTGCTGTTCAATGATTGCGTTATGAATTCGTGTTTTTGTTTCAGCAAATGGATCTTCAACAGCAATTCGTGCTAATTTATCATTTGAAGCATCGTGAGTTAAAGGACTCACTTGCATTGGCTGTGGTTCTCCATTTACACCGTATCTATCTAACAATCCCATTTAATTATTTCTTCTTTCCAAATGCTTTTTTCTTCTTTGTACCTGCCGTTAAAGTGCCTTCTCTTTCCATAATAAGCTTATTAGCAAAAGAAGAAATATCTTTGGCAATTACTGCTCTCGGCTTATATGTAATAAGCGGCTGACCGCTGTTAAGTGAGCTGTTTACTGTTTTCAAATCACTTGAAATTACAGCGTAAGCATCTATGCCGAGAAGATTTTCATAGTCGCTGATTTTTACATTATTCTTTTTAACATTTTTATTTATAATAAGTTTTACTTTATCCTGCTGGTTGATTTGAGACAATACATTTTGGCAAAGCTTTGCACGCTTTAATGAAAGAATATTAACATCATTAACCATAAATATATCATCACTTGATTCAAGTGCTGTAATTACAGGGTCAGTCAATGCACAGCCACAATCAAGAATAATATATTCATAATAATTACGCGCTACATCAATAATTGCTTTTGTATGATTTGACTGAATATACTCTGCAAGTTCAGGCGAACTTGGCGAAGCAAGCACCGAAAGACCGGAAGCGTGAGTACAACAGCAGGAAGATAAATTATCAATAGAAATACCGTTAGTATCTCTTGCAAGGTCAACTATTGTTTCACTTGGGTTAAGGTCAAGCGCCATATCTGCGTCACCAAACTGCAAATCAAGGTCAACCAAAAGTACCTTTTTGCCGAGTGTTGCAAGATATACAGCAGTATTTGTACAAATGGTAGTTTTACCTACACCGCCTTTACCGCTGAAAAATGCATAAACTCTTGAACGAACTTTTTTAGTAACATTAAAATTTTGATTAAGCTTTTTTTCGTTACCTACGATACTTTTAACCGTATTTAAAAATTCTTCATTGCCGATATTGACATTCATTACGCGCCTAATACCGCTTTGAGCCGCGTTATTTACAAGGTCGACCGTAACATTATCAGTCATAATGATTGCAGAGCAACCAAATGAACCCAAGTTAATATCTTCAACAAAAGTCAAAAATTCAGGTGTTATTTCATCACTGTCTAAAACAAAAACTACAACATCAGGAACAAAACCCTGAATTCTCATTTTAGATTCAGGCTGAAAATCAGCGTAACCGATAATTGAAAGTTCATCGTTTACGATTTTATTCTTAACTGCAACTTTATATTCTGTTTTTTCTGCACATACTACAATGTTTATACTGCTCATGGGGACTCTCCTCGTAGTTTATTAGCGTCTTGGATTAAGTATAAGCTTATAATCGTATTCGCTTTCGATTTCATAAAGCTTAAGTGCCTGCTTCTTGGTTACTTCAACAGTAAGGGTGCTGTATTTAGTAATCTTTGTTCCGCTTTGAGAAGCACTTGAATTTTCGGCATTTGTAGAAACTCTTAAGATTTTTAAATCTTTATAAGCTATTTTTGTTGTAATGTTACCTGAATCATCTTTCTTGTTAACAAGTACATCAACTGTATCACCTTCGCTGATATAACCGTCAACACTCTTTACACTGGCTGCATCAAATGAATAAGCAACCTTACCCTGCGGAAGTTTAAGTGAAAGGGCAACATCATCACCGTTTTTATCCTGAAGTCTGTTCTTATTGATAGGTTCATTTGCATAAAGTTTGTCAACAGTAATCATATGAACATTATTAGCATCATCAACAAGCTCTTTTTGAGCTTTGATATAGCTGTCATTTGAATCGGCAGCAAGAATTTCTTTTGTGATAATTTGAGGATTATCACCTTCAAACATATCTGCTGTGATTTCAACATTTTTATCAATATCGGCAGTAGGCATCAATACTGTTACCATATCTGCATCTTTAAAAGTTGTTTTCTTATCAATTTCTGTTGCAAACATATATGTAGCAACACCTGCAATAATTGCAAATATTACTGCTATTAAATAAACCTTTTTCATAAATCTACCTCTTAGATAATATTAGTTACATATATAATATAGAGATGTAATATTATACATCATCTGATTTTTCCACTTTAAATATTGAAGTTGATGTCAAAGTTCTGTGCATTTTATCCGCGCCTGAACCTAACACCGGTGTGAGCGTTGCGATTCTGCAAGAAACAACCAACTTCACATCGCCATTATACCTATTTTTAACATTTCTGTTAGCAGCAACAGCATCCAAATCGTTTGTATATGTTATTGTTACTTTAACTTTATCCACTTTCTTAGGAAGTGAATTTTTAACCTGCGATAATATATGTACTATCTGTTCAGGGGTGGTATCATCATTAAGTGCGTCAAGCGTATAATCAACCGGACTTTGAACATGACCGTTAACCATATTAACATTCGTATACTCCACGCAAGCTATACGCGCCGCGTTACGAGCAGAATTTTCAACCTCAATATAGTTAACAAAAAGCCAACCATAATCAAGAATCAAAAACAGTATTATCGCAAAAATAGGAAGAACAAGAACAAATTCAATAATCGACTGGCCTTCTTCTTTCTTTTTTAATCTGTATTTATAAATTTTCGTCATCATATAGAGCCTTTCACCCCTTAATCAATGCCTAAATTTGTAAAAAATCTACTTTAACTTAAATAAGGAGCAGGATTCCCCTGCTCCTTATTTATAAACGCTATTTATTAGTCTGCATTCAAACGTGTGTCTTCCATCTTACTTGACATATCATTTGTCTTGTTCTTAGCTACATTCTTAATAACTACAAGAGCAACGATAGCGATAACTGCAACAATAGCAATGATAAGTACATACTCAAGCATGCCCTGTCCGTTTTCATCCTTAATAAAGCTCATTTGTTTTTCCTCCTTATAAGATTTAAATAATTTATTTGTTAATTAAAATATATTTTCCAGCACTACCAGAGAATTAAGCACCGGGAAACACATTGAAATTACTACCGAGACGGAAATAAAAGGTCCCATGGGGATAAGGGTCTTCATTCCCCCACGCTTTGTTATTTTCAAAAATACGAAAACCAACAAAACCAATATACCAACTGTGGCCATTGTTTGTAAATAGCAACCCATATACATTATCAAGCCTACAACTGCACTGTACTTAACATCGCCTGCACCAACAGGAACTTTCAAAAGAGTCGGGATTGTAAAAGCTACAAATCCAAGAAAGAAACCTATGCCTGCATTAAGCAATGTGTAATTTGTGTGTGTAGTGACGCATTGATAAATCACATATGACGCCTGAACCACTATCATTGAAAGCAAAAGCGAATTAGGAATTTTGCGAATCAACGAATCAACTATTGCGATGGTTAACATCGGAAGCAGAAGCACCAAATTTCTTATCAGTGCAATTTCGTCATCAGCAGTTAATACCAAACCTACTGAAGCGACAGCCCCTGCCAAAGCTGTTAATATGTAAGTTGACTTTTTTCTTAAAACGATAATATCACCGGGATCTTCGCTTCTGGAAAGAATCAACCTTTTTGCTAACGGTACTGCGGCAAGCCCTAAAGCAACGCCGAACAAAATACCGATTAAAGCCTTAATAATAATATTCATTTGCTCATTTGTTAATTACTTATTTGTAATTATTTAATAAACTTTGAATGACTTTTTAATAAATCATTTTGTCTATCTCTTAACTACAACTAAATATTAGCACTATTGCACAAAAAAATCAATAACTTTTATAAATTTTGTTTAATTTGTATAATTTTAAGTGTCGAAATTAGCAAAACTTACAATATTGTTCGATGTTGAACTAACATTATGCGTTTTGAATTACAAGTAAATATATTATGAATTTTTTGAAAACGATTCAAGGAAATATATTCTACTTATTGTATTTATTAACTGTATATATTTTTTCGCTGTAAAGTGATAAATTATCTAAAAGTTGCTTCTCAACCGTATCTTTTTTCTTTGCATTGAAGTATTTTACCTTTTTTCTGTTTCCCGAAGCCTCATAATAAATTATTTTACCTTTTTTGGATTCGGCAATTGCAAATTGGTGCAAAAGTTTATCATCCTTATAAATATCGGCAAAGCTGATTTCGCCCTCACTGTCATAATAAAGTGCAAATTCAGCCATAGCACCCTCATACCCTTGACCTGCTTTATACTCCCTTGAAAGTACATCATCAAAAGTTTTTTGGTATGTATCATTCTCGCTGTATCCGGCATAAGTCACACTGTATTCTTTAACAGATGAAATGTCGCTTGCGCGCATAATTGCACTTTTTTCACTGTTAGTATGCAGACCTTTTTCTTCAAGTGCCATCATATATCCAAGCCAACCGTAATCGGCAGTATATCTTTCAACGCTCAACACTTTGGCATCAGGCTTTATATTATTTTCTATTATATTTATAAAAGGTAAAAATGCATTTTTATATTGTTCTTCCCTCCAACTGCGCTCACCAAAAAACGGCAAATCCTTAGTTTGAACCATACAAATATCAAGCAGTGCGCGGAAAGTTACCACTGTATCAGCCTTATTTTCACCTGCATATTCAAATACATCACTGCAAACAAAATCCACATTATCAAGCCCAAGCTTTTCCTTAAGCTTATTTGCATTTTCAATTGCTGATGAATTAACATCCACACCAGTAATATGGCAATTCGGATACATTTTTGCTATAAAGCAAGTTACAATACCGCAATCGCAGGCAAAGTCTAATATCTGCTTTGAATCAAAAAGTTCGGCGTAATCAATAATTAAATTTCCCAAATGCCTGAAAAGTCCGCCGTCAAAAGCCGCTGAAATATAAATAGAACCATCAAATGTTTCATTCTTTATTTTATAAAACACCATATTACTTGAATTACTGTGCTTTGCACGCGAATTAAGCTCAGCGGCAACCTTTTGGGTATAATCCTTATTAGTTCTCACAGCAAGGCCGGCAATAAATTCATTAGATGATTTAACATATTTAAGGCCGATTTCCTGCATATAATTATCAACTTGTTCGTAAGTTTTCATATAACCACCAATTATTTTATAATTTTACAGCCTTTATTTACAGGCTTTGTTACAGCAATATCCTTTGCAAGAGTTTTAAGTTCAAGTGCAGATTTTTCGGCTTTTTCTTTATCATCAAAAATACCGAAAACAGTAGGGCCGCTTCCGCTCATACATACTCCCAATGCACCGTTAGTTCTCATAACTTCCTTAATATCCACCTTATTCGGCACTTCAATAAACTGCTCAAAAACATTTTCCATTTTAGAACATATTTCGCAAAGTTCCCTATTTTGCATTGCACAAAGCATACCGAATTTATCAGGTGTATGGCGCTTGCCGACTGTGTCAAACTGCGCATAAGCCTTGCCGGTATTAACGCCGCAATCAGGCTTGGCAATTACAATAAAGCACTGCCTAAGAGGTTTAACTTTATTAAGCACATCACCGATACCCTGTGCAAGCAAAGTACCGCCCTTTATACAAAACGGTACATCAGCCCCGATTTTAACACCGATATTGCAAAGTTCATCATCACTTAGACCTGCATTTAACAGTTCATTAAGTGCAACAAGAGTACCTGCACCGTCGGCACTGCCGCCGGCAAGCCCCGCTTGGTGTGGAATACGCTTAACAATGTCAATATTTACACCCTTATTTTTTATTTTAGTTGTTTTAAAAAATGCATCTGCCGCTTTATATGCAATATTTTTTTCATCAAGCGGAATATCCTGAATATTGCAAGTGATAGTTATCTTTTTTGAATTTGTTTCGGTAACCGTAACGGTATCATAAAGGCCGATACTTTGCATTATCATAAACAAATCGTGATAACCATCCGGGCGGGTGCAGATAATATCAAGCATCAAGTTAATCTTTGCATAAGCTTTAACTTTAACTTCCATCAATTTTCTCCAAGTTCTTTTATAAATTCACCGATACGCCTTACTGCCTCTTTAATGTTATCTATTGAATAGCAATAAGAAACACGAATAAAGCCTTCGCCGCAATCACCGAAAGCATTTCCCGGTATAACAGCAACTCTTTTAGACATTACAAGCTTTTCACAGAATTCTTCAGATGAAAGGCCCGTTGATTTAATACAAGGGAACAAATAAAACGCACCCTCCGGCTCAAAGCAATCAAGTCCGATTTTTCTAAAAGCATCAACTGTAAAGCGGCGGCGCATATCATAATCTTCACGCATTTTTTTAATATCATCATCACCGTTGCGCAAAGCTTCAATAGCGGCATACTGCGAAGTTGTAGGGGCAGACATAATTGCATATTGGTGAAGCTTAGTCATTTGCTTAATTATAGGAGCAGGACCCAGCGCATAGCCAAGTCGCCAACCGGTCATAGAATAAGTTTTTGAAAAGCCATTGATTATAATTGTGCGTTCCCGCATTGAATCAAGTGACGCAATAGTTGTATGCTCCTCATCACCGTAAGTAAGTTCACTGTAAATTTCATCTGAAAGTACAAGTAAATCGTGCTTTTTGATTACAGCAGCAATCTTTTCCAAATCGCCTTTACGCATAACCGCACCGGTAGGATTATTAGGAAAAGGCAATACAATAAGCTTGGTTTTATCTGTTACCGCATTTTCAATTTCTTCCGGCATAAGCTTAAAGTTGTCCTCATTTTTAGTAACAATAGGAACAGGTACGCCGCCGCAAATTTCAATAATTGGTTTGTAGCAAACAAAACTCGGTTCAACAACCAATACTTCATCTCCCGGGCATACAAGCGAGCGAATAGCCATATCTATTCCCTCCGAACCGCCTACGGTAACCGTAATTTCTGTTTTAGGATCGTATTGCACATTAAATTTGCGCTTATAATAATCGGCAATTTCATCTCTTAAAAGGGAAAGACCTGCATTTGCAGTATATCTTGTAGCACCCTGTTCAAGAGAATTGATACCTGTTTGCCTAATATGCCACGGGGTTTTAAAATCAGGTTCGCCGACACCGAGAGATATAACATTATCCATTTCTTCTGCGATAGAAAAGAATTTTCTGATTCCACTCGGCTTAATACTGACAAGAGTTGGGTTTAAATAATTATTGTAGTCCATCAGAATGAAAAAATCCCCCTATCATCCTTTGGAGCTTCTGTAAAAAATACACCCTGCTCCTTATATTTTTTCAGAATGAAATGGGTTGCAGTTGACATAACGCCGTCAAGCGGTGAAAGCCTGTTAGCAACAAAAAGTGCAATTTCTTCAAATGATTTATCAGAAACCATACAGCAAAGGTCAAAACCGCCGCTCATAAGATAAATGCTTTCAACCTCTTCGAGCTGAGCAATTCTGTTTGCAATTTCATCAAAACCATGGCCGAATTTTGGCTGAACCCTAATTTCGATAAGTGCTGTTACGGTTTGCATTTTAGCCTTATTTTTATCTATCATGGCACGATAGCCTTTAATAATTCCCGTTTCTTCATAAAGGCGAATTTGTGCTTCAACTTCTTCTTCGGTTTTACCAAGCATAACAGCAATTTCTCTGTTTGAAAGCCTTGGGTTTGTTTCAAGTATTTCTAATAACTTTTCCATATAAAAATTCCTTATCTAAATATTATTCAATAGTAATCAGTTTAGGCTGATGTTTTTCATAAACAGTAACATAATCAAAGCCTGCCGCTCGTGCAATATCATAGCCTTGGTTTATGCCTTGGCACACTCTGTTTGCATAATGCGAGTCTGAACCGACTGTAATATATTTACCACCGAGTTCTTTATATCTTTTAACAAAAGATATATTAGGTATCTTTCATATCCATAAAAAGACCCGAAGTGTTAATTTCAAGTGCCTTATCTTTTTTGATAAGTTCTTCAAATATAGCGTCGCATACATCTTGATACTTTTTCATATCAACTTCAATTTTCTCCCTGGCGACAATATATCTTAAAGGATAAGTCAGGTGTGCAAGCGAATCAAAAGCACCCCATTGGCAAAGCTCCAAAAGGCCGTCAAAATATTTACTCAACAGGTCATCAATATCATATTTTTGATAATCAAGGAAAAAGAAATCCTCCATATTTTCAAGATTATGAAGTGAACCTAAAACGAAATCATAATCATACTTTTGAAGTAAAGCTTGAGTTTCTTTCTTTCTGTAAATTCCCTGGCCTATTTCAATACCTTTAAGTATTTTAATTTTATCACTGTATTTAGATATACATTCATTCAAATCTTTAAGCTGCGGCGGGCAAAGCTCATCAGGATTCATATCCGCACCGTCAATATCGCAATGGTCTGTTATCGCAATAACTTTTGCACCTTTTTCTATTGCGCTGAGGCAAAGGGACTCAACGCTGTCATTTCCGTCAAAAGAATGAATTGAATGGGTGTGAACATCAACAATATTTTTATATTCCAATTTTTTGCCTCTCAATATAATGTAAATATAATAAGCTTTTGTTATAATAACACAAAATACAAAAAAATAAAATATATTTCTTATACTTTATTGAAAAAAGTTTATCACTCTGTTATAATTTTAAGCAATACAATTATAAACTATACAGTAATTTGCGTATCGGAGGTAACAATATGAGAGCATTTATTACAGTTGTAGGTAAAGACACAGTAGGAATTCTTGCAAAAGTTTCATCTATCTGTGCAAAATATGAAATTAACATTACCGAAGTAAGCCAGACTATTCTTGATGATATGTTTTGTATGATTATGCTTGCTGACATAAGCAACAGCACAGTCGGATTTGTTCAATTTGCAGATGAGCTTACAAAATACGGTGATGAAAACAGCCTCTCAATTCACGCAATGCACGAGGATATTTTTAACTCAATGCATAGAATATAGGAGGTGTAACCTTGATAAATTCAAAAGAAATTCTTGAAACAATAAGAATGATTCAAGATGAATGTCTTGACATAAGAACCACAACAATGGGCATTTCGCTTCTTGATTGCGGGGATACTGATATAGATAAATCCTGCCAAAAGATTTATGACAAAATTTGCACCAAGGCTGAACATCTTGTATCAACAGGCGAGCAGATTGAAAAGGAATACGGTATTCCTATTATAAATAAAAGGGTTAGCGTTACACCTATTGCAATAATGGCCGGTATCAGCGGAGGTGACCCTGTAAAATATGCATTGGCACTTGAAAAAGCGGCACAAACTATCGGCGTTAATTTCATCGGCGGTTACAGTGCGCTTGTGCAAAAAGGTTTTGCGGCAGGCGACCTTGAGTTTATCAACTCAATTCCGAGAGCTTTAGCCGAAACAGAGCATATTTGTTCATCGGTAAACATCGGTTCAACCAAAGCCGGAATAAATATGGATGCCGTTAAAATTATGGGTCAAAAGGTTAAAGAGGCTGCCGAGCTTACAAAAGATAACGACTGCATTGCAGCCGGAAAGCTCGTAGTATTTTGCAATGCCCCTGAGGATAATCCGTTTATGGCAGGTGCCTTCCACGGTGTCAGTGAACCTGACTGTGTAATAAATGTAGGTGTTTCAGGCCCCGGTGTTGTAAGAAGTGCTATCAGCAAACACCCTGATTATTCTGTAAATGAAATTGCAGAACTGATTAAAAAGACTGCATTCAAAATCACCCGTATGGGCCAGCTTGTTGGTGTGGAAGCATCAAGAAGGCTTGGTGTAGACTTCGGTATAGTTGACCTTTCACTTGCTCCTACCCCGGCAGTAGGTGACTCCGTTGCTCATATTCTTGAAGAAATCGGGCTTGAGCAGTGCGGCGGTGCAGGTACAACCGCTTGCCTTGCAATGCTTAACGACGCTGTTAAAAAAGGTGGCGTTATGGCATCATCAAGTGTCGGCGGTCTTTCAGGTGCATTTATCCCTGTCAGCGAAGATGCCGGTATGATTGACGCTGCAAGAAGCGGTGCACTCACGATTGAAAAACTTGAAGCTATGACGGCGGTATGCTCGGTAGGTCTTGATATGATTGTTATTCCGGGTGACACAAGTGCAGAAGTTATCAGCGGTATTATTGCAGATGAAGCTGCAATAGGTATGGTTAACTGCAAAACAACAGCGGTCAGAGTTATTCCTGCAATCGGCAAAAACATTGGCGATGAACTTGAATTTGGCGGACTTTTAGGAAGCGGCCCGGTTATGAAAGTAAATACTAAATCCCCTGCGCAGTTTATTAACCGCGGCGGCAAAATTCCTGCTCCAATGCACAGCCTTAAAAACTAAAAATACATTTCTAAAAAAATTAAACCCTATCTGCGAGTGGCAGATAGGGTTACTTTTTTATTTAAAAACTATTTTGAAATCACTGTTTTTAAACACAAGCGATTTTAAAGTTGAATTATCATTTTGCACGAGAATGAATTCACCGAAATTTGTTTTTCCTTCATATTTTACACCGCCGTCAATAATATGCAGTTTTGTGTCATCGTTTGAAAGAGCAGATATTACATCATAAATAATAATTGCTGCATTTTCTTTTTCAAAATTTTCGCCTGAAATATTATATGAATAAGTGCTGTATTTAAAACTTACATTTTTTCCGTCATAAGTCATCACAAGGCCGAGCGCATTTGTATTTTTAACAGTGATGGATACGCTCCCCTCTTTTTTACAAATTTCACATTCATATGAAAAATCCCCTGATGTAACCACAGCATTTTGAGTAAAAGCCTTTGGTACTTCAGGGGTATTTATTTTAACCGAACACGAACTGAACATAAAAATTGAAATGATAAGTAAAATAAAGCCTAATGTTTTTTTCAAATAAATCTGTCCTTTATTCAAATTCGGACATTAAAGCTCCCAAAACATAAATCATATCATCAACAGTCATACCGCGAGTTGAAATTTCCTGTGCCGCAATATCGCCGCATCTTCCGTGAATGTAAACCGCTGCTTTGCAGGCTTCAATAGGTTCAATACCCTGTGCTGCAAATGAGCCGATTATACCTGCAAGCATATCACCCGTACCACCCATTGCCATACCGGGATTACCCGTTGTATTAAAATAGACATCCACACCGTTTGTAACGATAGCGTTTGCACCTTTCAGCACTATAATCACATCATTTTCCTTTGCAAATGCTTTTGCAACTTCAAGCCTGTGTGAGCAAACATAATCAACGCTTTCACCAATAAGCCTAGCCATTTCGCCAGGGTGCGGAGTAATAATTAACGGAGCTTTTTTATCCTTTACTATATCTATGAAAGGAGCAACGGCATTTATACCATCGGCGTCGAGAATTACAGGCACTTCACTTGTTTTAATAATTTGGTCAACCACAACTTGAATATCATCATTATTTCCAAGTCCGCAGCCTACAACCACGCTGTCCGCCCATTTTAAATCTTCAAAAACATCACCGAGCGCTCCTATCGAAATTGTTTTAGCTTCGTTTTCACAAAGAGGTTTAAATAAAGGCTGGGTTAAATGCGAAGTCATAACGGGATATATTGATTTCGGAAAAGCACATTTTAAAAGGCCTACACCTGTTTTAAGTGCAGCTTTTGCACATATAACAGATGCGCCCGGCATTAAATATGAGCCGCAAATATTAAGCTGATGGCCGAATGAACCTTTATTTGAATTAAAATCACGCTTGGTAAAATTCTTTTTTATATCCTTTTTAGTAATAGTTTGCGGGTAACCGGATTCATAATGTTTTTCATCAATACCGATATTAACTGTATAAATCTTGCCGCAATATGCATTTGATGGTGGCAATACATGAGCAAATTTTAATGTAGAAATTGCAATAGTATAATCTGCCTTAACCGCATTTATCACCGAACCGTCGGTTGAATTTGTACCGCTTGGGGTATCAATGCTGACAACCTTTGCGTTACTGCTGTTAATAAAATCAAAAATATCATTAAACGGTGCTTTTGCTTCACCGTGAAAGCCTATTCCGAAAATGCAATCAACTATAATATCATAATTTTCAACACCAAGTTTCGTAAAGTTTATCGCCTTTACACCATTGTTGATTGCTTCTTGATAATACATTTTCGGTTCATCAACAGTAGGCTCTTTATCACACAAAATTATATCTGTAAAAACATTTATTTTTTTAAGCAAATCGGCTATTACAAAGCCATCGCCGGCATTTTTACCGTTGCCGCAAAATACTCCAACCCTACTGTTTGCAAGACTTTCGCCAAATATTTTGCATATTTTTTCAAAGCAAGTTGTTCCTGCTTTCAGCATAAGCTCAGCTTCGGTTGAATCTGACTCAAAAGCTCTTGTTTCAACTGCTTTAATCTGTTTTGCTGTTAATATCCTCATAATAACACCGCCTGTATTAGTGTAAAGTGTTTTTACTTTACCACAATATTACTGTTGCAACTGCATATTCACCGTCGTGTGAAATTGATATATCACTGCTATCTATACCGCAGAGGTGCGGTTTACCGTTTTCATCGTGCCCAATTTCCACATCTGTCAGCGGAAACTTAAGCCCCGTTCCAAGTGCCTTAAAATAAGCTTCTTTACCTGCAAATATTCCGGCAAAGTTTTCAGCTTTTTTGCAATAAGCTCTTTCGTTTTCGGTAAAAACCTTATTTAAAAATGATTGACTTTTAATACTTTTTTCAATCCTTGATATTTTAACAATATCAGTTCCTATTTTATACATTTATTCACCTATCGGTTTAACCACAAAACTTAACTTTTTGCCTGAAAGTGAACCCACCCTATCCTTTTTATCGGGAAGCGGACCGCAAGCATTTGAGCCTGCACCTAAAACAGATGAGTCGATATTCACGCAGGTAGTCGGCAAATCAACTAAATCATCTCTATGCATTGCTTTTGCCCACTGATTTGAAGTGTAATGACTTGCAGAAAAAATAAAAGGTTTATTTACAGCTTCAAATCTTAATCCAAAGCCTGAAGCATTTGTAATCTCTGCAAAGCGAACATCGCATCTTGTCGCACTTTCCTGTGGTTTAATATAATCTTCTTTAAGTTTATCAACTGTTGTTTGATAAACTTTATTTATTGTATGTTCCTTATAATCCGGCAAATTGACATCTTCACCCAAACCGAAATATTTAATATTTTCATATTCCTTCGGCATTTCAAGCATAACACCAAAGCGTGGCAACAGCTTGACAGCACCGCCACCCAAGCAATTTACATCAACCAAAATATTACCGTTTGGATAAATTGTATATTTAATTTGAGTATTTGCAACCGGAAGAATACAATTTGCAAGGGATTTAATATTAGTTGTAACCACAATATTATCACCATTATCTGTAAAGCTACTGCCTTTACAGATATTTGATGTATTTTGAAGTCCCATTTTATGCCAGTATTTGCAAATATTTCTGTCATTATCAATCGGAGCGCGATAAAATGCAGGTGCAAAGCCTTTAAAATCACCGAGAGGGAATGAATTTATCATTTCGTGATTTTTATAAATATATGAAGTAATAAATCCGGTAGATTTATCAAATATCATTGAACCATTATCAAAAGTGATATAAAGCTTATTTTCACATGGTTTTACGGTGGTTTTACCGTCAGAATTTATATCTGCACTCAGCTTACCCTCACTTAAAATAATTTGCTCACTTGCAATTAAGAAATCACCTGCTAAATATTCAAACACAACCGAATTATGATTATCCTTTTCAAGCTCAAGCGAGTCAATTTCATACTCCTGACTTGACTGAGGTGCAATATTTACATCAAATGTGCTTGAATATGTTTCAACTCCGTTTGTAAAGTAGGTATACTTTACACTCAATGCTGCATTTTCAAAATAATTATGGTTGAAAAATTGATATCTGTTATCTGCAATTTTGCGGCATCTGACAGGGCGATAGCAATTTTTCATTTGCTTTGCGCCTGAATGCGGTGTCCTGTCCGGAAAGAAAAGGCCGTCCATACAGAAATTGCCATCGTGCTTTTCTTCACCATGGTCACCGCCGTAAGTGTATTTAACTTTTTCATTTTCGTGGTAAACAGCATGGTCTGCAAATTCCCATATGCAACCGCCGAGCATATTTTCTGAAGAATAAAAGCATTTTACATATCTTTCAAGTTCGCCTGCACCAACTCCCATTGCATGCGCATATTCGCAAAGGAAAAATGGCTTTTTACGATACTTCGGCAATTTGCCCTTTGCAATTTTTTCACACATATTCGGCCAAGCGTACATATGCGAAATAACATCATATGCAAAGCGTGGAGTTCTGCACACACCCTCATAATGAATAGGAAGCGTTGATAACTTTTTAAGTTCATCATAGCAATAATCTTGGTTAAGATAGCCGTGTGATTCATTTCCGAGCGACCACATTGTGATTGACGGATGATTCTTATCACGGGCATACATTCTGTAAACCCTATCCCAATAATGTTGCTGCCAATCTTTATTATGTGAGCAAGCACCCGGCCTATGAAGTTCGGTTTCACAGCCGTGAGTTTCAATATCAGCTTCATCAATTACATATATTCCGTATTCATCACATAAATCAAGAAAAGTAGGATCAGGCGGATAATGAGATGTACGAATACAGTTAGCATTATATTGCTTTACAAGGCTGACATCGAGTTCCATATCTTCAACTGACATCACATATCCCGTTTTAGCGTTGGTATCGT
>ERZ1106951.1072-NODE-1072-length-25024-cov-2.959670_pt1 | contig 25024 bp, 16 predicted proteins | sample MGYA00403676_ERZ1106951 | MGnify/ENA primary metagenome ERZ1106951 (study PRJEB35170, sample SAMEA104062398) | human gut metagenome | biome: human gut; feature: human-associated habitat; material: faeces | place: Denmark | collected 2012-04-23 ...
CGATCAATTCCATCAGAATTTTATCCGCAGATGCGATCCAGAAGGCAAATTCCGGACATCCGGGACTTCCGCTTGGCAGCGCACCGGCTGCTTATGAGCTCTGGGCACACCATATGAACCACAATCCGGCAAATCCGGAGTGGGCGAACCGTGACCGTTTTATCTTATCCGGCGGCCATGGCTCCATGCTGTTATATTCCCTGCTTCATCTGTTCGGCTATGGTCTGACAAAGGAAGATTTAATGAACTTCCGTCAGGTTGGTTCCCTGACTCCGGGACATCCGGAATACGGCCACACCGTAGGCGTTGAGGCGACAACAGGACCGCTCGGCGCAGGTATGGGAATGGCAGTTGGTATGGCGATGGCTGAGAAACATCTGGCAGCTGTATTCAACAAGGAAAACTATCCGGTTGTCGATCACTTCACATATGTACTCGGCGGAGACGGATGCATGATGGAGGGAATCTCCTCTGAAGCATTCTCCCTTGCAGGTACACTTGGACTTGGAAAACTCATCGTTCTCTACGACTCCAACCGTATTTCCATCGAAGGAAGCACGGACATCGCATTCCGCGAGAACGTGGAAGAGCGCATGAAAGCATTCGGCTTCCAGACGATCACAGTCGAAGACGGAACAGATATCGATGCGATCGGCGCTGCGATCGAAGTTGCAAAGGCTGATACGGAGCATCCGTCCTTCATCACGATCAAGACAGAGATCGGCTTCGGCTGCCCGGCAAAACAGGGCAAAGCCAGCGCGCACGGCGAGCCGTTAGGCGTTGACAATATCAAGGCAATGAGAGAAAACCTCGGCTGGAAGTATGAGGAGCCGTTCTTCGTACCGGAAGAGGTATACAAAAACTACTCCGAGATCGCAGAGCAGAAGGCAGAGGTAGAAGCTGCATGGAACGTGATGTTTGCCGCTTACTGCGAGGAATATCCGGAGATGGAAGCGCTCTGGAACCAGTATCACAATGCAAAGGCGGGCGAGGCGCTGAAAGATGACGCCGGATTCTGGGCAAAACAGGAGAAACCGGAAGCAAGCCGTGCGATTTCCGGACGCCTGATCAACTACATCAAGGATGTTCTGCCGAACCTGTTTGGCGGTTCTGCTGACCTAGCACCGTCCAACAAGACCAACATGAAGGATGCGGGCGACTTCTCCAAGGAGGACAGAGCTGGACGTAACCTGCACTTCGGTGTCCGCGAACTTGCGATGGCAGCGATCGGAAATGGCATCATGCTGCACGGCGGTCTGCGTGCGTATGTATCGACCTTTTTTGTATTCAGTGATTACTGCAAACCGATGGCAAGACTGTCTGCACTGATGGGCGTGCCGCTGACCTATGTATTTACGCATGACAGTATCGGCGTTGGCGAGGATGGACCTACCCATGAGCCGATCGAGCAGATGGCAGCGCTGCGTGCGATGCCGAACTTCCATGTATTCCGCCCGTGCGATGCGACCGAGACAGAGGCCGCTTGGTACAGTGCTGTTACTTCCGAGCACACACCGACCGCACTGGTGCTGACCAGACAGAATCTGGAGCCGATGGCAGGCAGCAGCCGTGAGGCATTAAAGGGCGGCTACATCATCGACGACTGCGAGGGCACACCGGAGTTAATTCTGATTGCCAGCGGTTCCGAGGTAGCTCTGGCGGTTCATGCAAAAGAGACTCTGGCAGCAGAAGGTCAGAAAGTCCGCGTTGTCTCCATGCCGTGTATGGATCTGTTCGAGGAGCAGAGCGAGGAGTACAAGGAGTCCGTACTTCCGAGAGAAGTACGCCGCCGTGTAGCAGTAGAGGCGCTTGGAAGCTTCGGCTGGGACAAGTACACCGGCTTAGACGGCAAGATCATCGCGATGGAAAGTTTCGGCGCCAGCGCACCGGCAGGGCTTCTGTTCAAGAAGTTCGGCTTTACCGTTGAGCATGTGGTAGAGGTGGCTAAGAGCCTGAAATAATGCTGATTTTGGTAAAAAAATAAGATAAAAGACAGGCACCTGTCTGTCGGCAGAAAAGAATGCGGTACCGCTTAAGCAGAAATGCGCCTTTCTCCGGCAGGCAGGTGTATTTTGCTTTCCAAACCTTGCAAAACGGGGATGCATTGCGTATAATAAGAGCCAGCGCAGAAAAAAGATGAGGGCATAGAAGAAAGGCTGCCGGTGCAGCCGTAAGGGAAGGGATCCAGACATGGAAAAAAAATGTATTGGGATAGACGTCGGCGGAACGACGGTTAAGATTGGTATTTTTGAGACGGACGGAACGCTTGTTTATAAGTGGGAGGTTCCGAGCCGCAAGGAAGAGAATGGGGCGTACATTCTTCCGGATGTAGCCGCTTCGATCAGGAAGAAATTGAACGAGCGGGGAATCCCGATGGATGCCGTGATCGGCGCAGGCATGGGATTTCCGGGGCCGGTGCAGCCGGACGGTTATGTGGAGGTCTGCGTCAACTTAGGATGGCGCGATCTGAACCCGCAGAAGATTTTGAGTGAGTTATTAGATGGAATGCCGGTCCGCTCCGGTAATGATGCTAATGTGGCGGCGCTCGGCGAGATGTGGCAGGGCGGCGGCAAGGGCTGCCATGATATCGTGATGGTGACGCTGGGAACCGGTGTCGGCGGCGGCGTGGTACACGATCAGAAGATCGTTGCAGGACGCCACGGACTGGGCGGCGAGATCGGTCATATCCATATCCGTGAGGGCGAGAAAGAAACCTGCAACTGCGGCGGACACGGCTGTCTGGAACAGGTAGCGTCCGCGACCGGTATTGCCAGGGAGGCGAGACGGAAGATGGCGGCAAAGCCGGATGCATCGGTGATGCGTGCCTACGGTGATGCGATCACCGCAAAAAATGTGCTGGATGCGGCAAAAGCCGGGGATGCATTGGCGCTGGAGGTTATGGACACCGTGTGCTATTATCTCGGATGGGCGCTGGCGACCATTTCGATGACCGTGGATCCGGAGATTTTCGTCATCGGAGGCGGCGTATCCAAGGCGGGGACTTTTTTAACGGATTGGATTGACCGCTATTACCGCGAATTGACCCCGATCTCTGAGAATAAGGGCGAGGTTCGCCTGGCAACATTGGGAAATGATGCAGGTATCTATGGGGCGGCAAGACTGATCTTAGATTAGGCGCCTTGTTTTGAGTGACAGAGTGCAGGGTAAATGGTCTGGACGTTTGAAGGAAATAGGGATAGAAAAACGTTCAGATATGCCGAAAAATGCTGTAGACAAGAGGAGACCCCGGAGCGGTCAAGCATCCGGGGCAATTATGAAAAATCTATGTGCAAAATCACTATAAAACAAATTTGAAAAGTGAAATCTTTTATGCTTTTAGTATAAAAATAAGATATGAATAAAATATGAACACCGTGTAAACAGATTATGAAAATTGGCGATTTTGTACAAAAAAGTTTCATGAATCAGAGGTTTCTCTATCAAAACAGAGGATAGAAAGAAAAATGGCAGAATTTGCAGCGCACGGTGCGAATCAGGAGGAAAAAATGGCAGCAGAAAAAGCAAAGAAAACGATTGTAATTGGACATAAAAACCCGGATACGGATTCGATTTGTTCTGCAATCGGCTATGCGAATTTCAAAACACTTCAGACGGGCGGCGAATATGTACCGTGCCGTGCCGGAGAACTGAACCCGGAGACAACCTTCGTACTGGATTACTTTAAGGTAGATGTGCCGAAACTGATTAAATCCGTCAAAACGCAGGTCAAGGATATTGAGATCCGCGAGACTCCAGGTGTTTCCAAGAATATTTCCCTGAGAAAAGCATGGAACCTGATGCAGGAGGACGGTCTGGTAACACTTCCGGCTGTTACCGATAAGAATATACTGGAAGGTCTGATCACAGTCGGCGATATCACCCGTTCTTATATGAATGTATACGACAGCAGCATTCTTTCCAAGGCATGCACCCAGTATGCAAATATCATCGAGACCCTGGAGGGCGCGATTTTTGTTGGCGATGAGAAAGAGTACTTTGATAAAGGAAAAGTCCTGATTGCGGCAGCTAATCCGGATATGATGGAATATTATATTGAAGAGAACGACCTGGTTATCCTTGGCAACCGCTATGAGTCGCAGCTGTGCGCGATCGAGATGGGTGCAAGCTGTATCATCGTGTGTGAGGGCGCTGGCGTTTCCATGACGATCAAAAAACTGGCACAGGAGCGCGGCTGTACCGTCATCACAACTCCGTATGATACCTACACGGCAGCCCGTCTCATTAACCAGAGTATGCCGATCAGCTATTTCATGAAGACTGAGAAGCTGATCACCTTCGATACAGATGATTTCATCGATGATATTAAGGATGTGATGGCAAGCAAGCGTTTCCGTCATTTCCCGGTACTCGATAAAGAAGGCAAATACAAAGGCCTGATTTCCCGCCGTAACTTACTGGGTGCGCGCGGCAAGAACGTGATTCTGGTCGATCACAATGAGCGCGGCCAGGCGGTAGACGGCATCGAGAATGCCAATATCCTGGAGCTGATTGACCACCATCGTCTGGGTACTGTGGAGACAGTCGGACCGGTCTTCTTCCGTAACCAGCCGCTCGGCTGTACGGCAACGATCATCTTCCAGATGTACCGCGAACAGGGGCTGGAGATTGACAAGACCATCGCAGGTCTGCTCTGCAGTGCGATCATCTCCGATACGCTTCTGTTCCGTTCTCCGACCTGCACACCGATGGATCGGGCGGCAGCGGTTTCTCTGGCTGAGATGGCAGGCATCAAGCTGGATGAGTTCGCAAACCAGATGTTTGAGGCAGGCAGCGAGTTAAAGGGCAAGAGCGATGCAGAGATTCTGTATCTGGATTTCAAGAAATTCTCAGCTGGAAAGACAAACTTCGGCGTCGGTCAGATCAACTCCCTGAATGCAGAGGAGCTTGGAAAGCTGAAGAACCGTATGCTGCCGTTTATGGAGAAGGCGCGTGAGGACGAAGGTCTGGATATGATCTTCTTCATGCTGACGAATATCCTGACGGAGACGACCGAACTTCTCTGTGTTGGACAGGGGGCGGCACAGGTTGTGGCAGATGCGTTCCACGTAGGTGATGCAAATGAAGAACTGAAGCAGACGGCAACACTGCCGGGCGTTGTTTCCAGAAAGAAACAGCTGATTCCGGCACTGACAGTGACACTGGAGCAGTAAATCAGGTGACGGTGCGCGGACGGGATTGTTTCATACGGAAAATCCAGTGATAGTTCGTGCAGGGCAGAAAGGTCGGACGGAAAGGAAGGATACCATGACATTTGTATATCCGGCGGTTTTTACGCCTAAGAAAGATGGAAAAGGGTATGATGCATATTTTCCGGATTTGGAGTGCTGCGAGGCGGAAGGTCCGGATCTGGAGGATGCGGTGGAAAATGCGCGGGAGGCAGCGTACAACTGGATCAGCCTGGAGCTGGAGGAAGAGGGCGATCTGCCGGCACAGACGCATATCGATGATATGAGCCTGCCGGAAGGAAGCATGGTGAAACAGATCATGGTCCGGATCAAACTTCTCCCGGACAACGATTAAGAGGATATAGGGATGGCACAGAAGAGAGCGGCTGGAAAGCCAGAAGAGCGTCGCCGGGGAGGAGCAAGGCAGAACCCGGAAGGACAGTTGAAAAAACGGGTGGAGACCCGGAACACTCCGGGATCGCGCGCCCAGTGGAAGCCGGGCAATATGATTTATCCGGTTCCGGCGGTGCTGGTCACAGTGGCGGACTGCGAAGGAAACAGCAACATCATCACGATTGCCTGGACGGGCACGATCTGTACGAATCCGCCGATGGCGTACATTTCGGTGCGCCCGGAGCGCTATTCTTACCATATGCTGCGGGAGAGCGGTGAGTTTGTCATCAACCTGGCGACGGAGTCGATGGCGTATGCGACCGATTACTGCGGCGTCCGCTCCGGCAGGAATGTGGATAAATGGAAGGAGACAGGGCTCACACCGGTTCCGGCGCAGACGGTGAAAGCGCCGGTGATCGCCGAAAGCCCGGTCGCGATCGAGTGCCGGGTGACCGAAGTCAAGGAACTGGGGTCACATCATATGTTTCTGGCAGAGGTAACGGGTGTCAGCGTGGACGAGCAGTGGCTCAACGAGCGCGGCAGCCTGGAGCTTGCAAAGGCGGAACCGATTGTGTATTCGCATGGCGGCTATTATGGGCTTTCAGAGCTTCTTGGAACATTTGGATGGAGTGTAAAGAAAAAGAAGAGGTGCCAAAGATGAAAAATAATGTAACCCTGATTGGTATGCCGTCCGCAGGAAAGAGCACGGTCGGAGTGCTTTTAGCAAAGAGACTGGGCTATTCCTTTATAGATGTGGATTTGCTGATTCAGGAACAGGAAGGTAAGCGTCTGCGCGAGATCATCGAAGAACAGGGACTGGACGGATTTCTCGATGTGGAGAATCGCGTCAACGCGGGGGTGGAAGCCGAGCAGGCGGTCATCGCACCGGGTGGCAGCGTGATCTACGGAAAGGAAGCGATGGAACATTTAAAATCCATCGGACTGGTTGTCTATCTGAAAATCACCTATGACGAGCTGGTAAAACGCGTCGGCGATGTCAAGGACCGCGGCGTGGCGCTGAAAGACGGCATGACACTTCTGGATCTCTACCATGAGAGGATCTCGTATTTTGAGAAATACGCGGACATCACGATCGACGAGGAAGGTAAAGAGCTGGGGGCGGTGGTTGATGAGCTGCGCGAAATATTGGAAGAGCGCGGTTATGTGCTGGGAAGTGCGCCGGAGGAAGAGTAACAATTTCACATGAGAATGGGGGCAGCCGGTTCTGCCGGACGGATTTCATAACGGGTTACAGTGAGAAAAAATCAGTTGCAAAACAGTTGAAAATCCAATACAATAGAATAGTAACCATTTTTATAGAATGTTAACAGTCGGGGTGCAAAGATGCGGAATCTTTTTTGCATCCCTTTTTTGAAAGGTGTGCGTATATGACTACAGTGAAATCTCTGTCCAGAGAGATGAAATTCTTTCTTCTGGCACTGATTCCGATCTATTTCATTTCAGTGGGGCTGATTATACAGCCGTTTGATTCCATTGTGACTGGTATCTATGAGATCATATGGGAGCCGGATTTCCTGATCACCGATTATATTGCGGTCGGCGGCATGGGAGCCGCGTTTGTCAATGCCGGGATGATGGCGCTTATCAGCATCTACTTTGTCTATAGTCTTGGGATGGAGATGGACGGGCATACGACCACGTCCTGCTGTCTGATGTTTGGATTCTCTTTGTTCGGAAAAAATCTGATGAATATCTGGGCGATTTTTCTGGGTGTATTTCTCTATGCAAAATATCATAAAATGCACTTATCCAACTATATTTATGTCGGCATCTACGGAACGAGCCTGTCTCCGATCATCACACAGCTGATGCACGTGGTGGAGCTGCCGATCTGGCAGCGCTTCTGTGTGACGATTCTGGTGGGAATCTGTATCGGATTCGTGCTTCCACCGCTCGCGACGCATTCCCACTATGCCCATAAGGGATATTCCCTTTATAATGTGGGATTTGCCTCTGGCATCATTGCGACGGTCCTGGTCTCCACGTTTAAGTCCTTTGGAATTGAGACGGAGGCGCGTCTTATCTGGTCCTCCGGCAATGATGCGATGCTTTTAGGGCTGCTATTTGTCCTGTTTGCAGGCATGTCGGTGGTGGCAGTGCTGTGGCGCGGAAAAGATACGCTTTTAGGGTATGAAAAACTCCTTGGGACAACGGGAATCGGCGGTACCGATTACCTGCTGGAATTGGGCGGTGCGGTGACGCTTCTCAACATGGGACTCAATGGTCTGTTTGCGACCTTCTTTGTGCTGGCAGTCGGCGGAAACCTAAATGGACCGACGATCGGCGGAATCTTTACCATCGTTGGATTCAGTGCGACTGGAAAACATTTGCGGAATATTTTCCCGATCATGGCGGGCGTCTGCATTGCGAGTACCGTCCGGGCGTGGGATATCACGAATCCGTCGGCACTTCTGGCGCTGCTCTTTTCCACGACGCTGGCGCCGATCGCCGGAGAGTTTGGAATTTTATGCGGCGTGTTAGCCGGTTTTCTGCACGCGTCGGTGGCGCTCAATGTCGGGATCGTGTATGGGGGCATGAACCTCTATAACAATGGATTTGCGGGCGGTATCGTCGCAATGTTCCTGGTGCCGGTGATCCAGTCGATCCGCGACCGGAGGGCGCGGGCGAAGGGAGATCTGTCGCTGTAAGATTTCCTCTTTTTAATGGAATCTTAACACGAAAGAGGCATAGAGATATTGTATCATTATAAAAACACCACATTTATGATACCTACTAAACATAGAAAGGAATGATACATATTTCAACTTCATTTGCGCTTCTGGTCGTAGCGATTATTATCCTTGTCTGCATCGCGGGAAGCCGTCTTTCGGGGCGGCTGGGGGTGCCGACGTTGTTTATTTTTATTATGCTGGGAATGCTGTTTGGATCGGACGGTATTTTTAAGATTCCATTCGGCAATTTTGCACTGGCGGAACAGGTCTGCTCGGTGGCACTGATTTTTATTATGTTTTACGGCGGGTTCGGCACGCGCTGGAGTGAGGCGAAGCCGGTCGCGGGGCGGTCGATTTTGTTATCCTCGGTGGGTGTAGTGCTGACGGCGCTTTTGACCGGGCTGTTCTGTCATCTGGTGCTTAAGATGGCACTGATGGAAGGAATGCTTCTCGGCGCAGTTCTTGGATCGACCGATGCGGCATCCGTGTTCTCGATCCTGCGTTCGCGCAAGCTGAACCTCAAATACGGCACGGCATCCATGCTGGAGTTAGAGAGCGGAAGCAACGACCCGTTTGCGTACATGATGACGGTGATTCTGCTGTCTGCGATGACGGGGAGTGTGAGCGGCGGTTCGGCGGTTCTGCTTTTGATCCGCCAGCTCGCATTTGGGCTTTTGACCGGCGCGACGGTCGCGTGGTTGGTGACATGGCTTTTAAAGCGGTATGCCTTTTATGGCGAGGGATTTGACACGATCTTTGTCTTTGCGGCGGCAATCATTTCTTACGCGCTTGCATCCCAGATTGGTGGAAATGGCTACTTAAGCGTGTATTTGACCGGTATTATCCTCGGAAATCAGGAGCTGAAGAACCAGAAAGCGCTGGTTGGCTTCTTTGATGCATTTACCGGCATGATGCAGATGCTTCTGTTTTTCCTACTGGGACTTCTGGCATTTCCCTCGCAGATGCCGTCGATCGTGCTTCCGGCGATCGCAATCGCATTGTTTTTAACATTTGTGGCTCGTCCGGCGGCGGTTGGCTTGCTGCTCGCGCCGTCGAAACCGCCGATCGGGCAGTATCTGGTTATTTCCTGGGCGGGTCTGCGCGGTGCGGCGTCAATCGTATTTGCGATCATGGCGACGCTTAGTGAGGGATATATGAAATATGATATATTCCACATTGTGTTCTGCGTTGTTTTATTTTCCATCATTTTTCAGGGTTCGCTGCTTCCGAAGGTGGCAGAAAAATGTGACATGATCGACAACTCGACCGATGTCATGCGGACGTTCTCGGACTATACGGGCGATATGCAGATTCAGTTCGTGCAGCTTCCGATCGGGGACAATCATCCGTGGAAAAACCGTAAAATCTGTGAGATCGAGATGCTTCCGGGTATGTTAATTACAGTGATCCGGCGCGGCGCGCAGACGATTGTGCCCAAAGGGCAGACTGTCATTCAGGAAGGGGATACCGTCGTCTTGGGTGCAGAGGGCTTTACGGACAGCCAGGGAATCCTTTTAAAAGAGATTCTGATGACACCAGATCACCGCTGGTGTGGTAAGAAGATCGCGGAGGCGCGCTTCTATAAGAATACGATCATTGTGATGATAAAGCGGGGCAGCCAGATCATCATTCCAGACGGCGGTACGCAGATACTGGAAGGCGACCGGGTGGTTGTATACTCGCAGAAACTGCCGCAGGTGGAAGGGCGTGTGAAACACGAAAGCGGACCGGCCGTATCGGCTGCTGTTCACAAGTAAGCATGTTTTCTTACGGCACTTTCGGTTCCAAAAGTGCCTATCCGTGAACCGTAACGCGGATTCATTGCAGGAACATGGAAATTTCAGGCAATACTTGCAGTTTGTTGAATTTTAAACTATACTAAAACAACAACGGTTTGCCGGAGGAAAAGAGTATGCAGCAGGGAAATACGAAGGAACGGATTGTAGAGGCTTATATCGAGCTGGAGTCGGAGAGACCGCTCGAGAAGATCACGGTCACGGCGCTGGTTGAGCGGAGCCGGATCACAAGAAAAACGTTTTATTATTACTTTAAAGATATATATGATTTGATGGAATACCGGATGGAACGCGAGATGAAGCGCGTCATGGAAGAGACGATGAGCCAGCCGGATCCGGAGAAGGCGCTGGCACAGCTGTATATGTATATCATGGAAAATCAGAAGCATATCCGGGCATTGTCTGAGTCAGCACAGTTCATGGCGCTGCGCCGTCAGATGGGAGAAAAGGTGTACCAGTATTTTTATAACCATCTGGAGCGGATTGGTATGTTCAAGAAGCTGACGATGCCGGAGGCGGCGATGGCGGTGCAGATCATCATTTTCTCAGTCATGGGAGTTGCGTTTGACGCGCCGTTTAAGGATGAGGCGGATGTGAAGGAGCGTGTCGCCACGTTCATGAGCGTGATCCGCAAATGCATCGGGTGCGACCCTATGCAGGTCCGTTAGGAAAGCAGGTTTCCGGCAGTTTTGAGAATTATTGTAACTGTTCAGTAGGTCTGCGCATTTACTGCGCTGACCGTACGAAAACATGGGTCAGCAGGCAAAAATCCCATTGCCGTAGGCAATTTTTAATGGATTTTTGCGCGTGACTGTGAAGGTACTGAACAGTTACGAATGATTGTCAATTAGAAAATGGAACAAGGAAACGCAGGAGGAATCAGCGGTATTTGGTTGGTTTTTCCTGCGTTTTTGCTGTCATGTACCCCAAAAAACGGTCAGCGGCAGGAAAATTCGGGTGTCATGAAAAAAAGATGAACATAGATGGATACATTTTGACAAATTTGTGTACACACCTGTCCAAACTTGGGAGTGGCAAAGTGTATACGAGATGAGTAAAATATAGACTGAGAAAAATTTATACCAAGAACAAGCATAGATGGAGGAAATTATGAAAAAAAGAGGAAAGATTCTGGCGCTGGCTGCGATTGTAGTAGTTGGTGCTGTCGTTTTGTCCCGATGCGGCCATAAGAATACGGCGGCGGAATATGAGTCCCGTCCAACCGTAAAGGTAGAAAATCCGGTTCGTCAGGACATCAGCCTGTACACGGATCTGACCGGACTGGTAGAGCCGCAGTCCCGCGCGAGCGTCATGCCGAAGATGAGCGGCGAGGTGCTGGAGGTTTACTTCCAGGCGGGCGATACGGTCCAGGCAGGGCAGGCGCTGTGCAAGATCGATTCCGACGCGTTGACAGCGTTAAAGCTGCAGGTGGATGCGGCTTCCGTTGCCTTAAAGAATGCGGACAGCAATTTAAGCCGTACCCAGGCGCTCTTTGCCGATGGTTTTGTCTCCCAGGAGGCGATGGAGCAGGCACAAAACAACGCACAGAGCGCGAAGATTTCCTATGAATCTGCGAAGAATCAGTACGATCTGCAGGTGAAATACACAACCGTGACAGCGCCGATCGACGGTGTGATCGAGTCCCGGAGCGTCGAACCGCATGATCATGTATCTCCGGAAGGCGAGATCTGCACGATCTCCGGTGCCAGCCAGTTACAGGTTAAATTCGGTATCACCGAGAAGATCCACCAGACGATGGAGCTGGGTGACAGCGTGACGCTGGAGAAAAACGGTGTGGATTACACCGGTACTGTGACCGAGATCGGATCTATGGTCAACGAGAGCAGCGGTCTTTATGACGCGCGTGCGATGGTGCCGGATGCAGCAGGTCTTACGAATGGTTCCCGCGTAAAAATGACGATTATCATGGACCGCGTCAGCCAGGTGCTAACCGTTCCGGTCGATGCAGTCAGCTACGACAACGGTGCCCCGTTTGTATACCTCTATGAGGACGGAAAAGCGGAGAAAACCGAGATCGAAGCAGGTATCTATGACGATGAAAATATGGAAGTAAAATCGGGTCTGACGAGCGACAGCCAGGTCATCGTAAGCTGGAGCAACGAGCTGGTGGATCAGGGAGAAGTCCTGTTGGCACAGGATAGCGATGGCGCGCAGACAGACGGAAACAATGAGACAGCAGCGGAGACGACAGAGGCAGGTGACAAAGAATGATTCGACTGACAAAACTCGCACTGCGGCGTCCGGTTACCATCATTCTCTGTCTGATCACCATCGCGTACTTCGGTTTTCAGTCCGTCATGGGCATGAAGCTGGAACTGACGCCAGAGATGGAGATGCCGATGTTAATCATCGCCACGGTGTATCCGGGAGCCAGCCCGGAGGACGTAACCGATCTGGTTACCAAGAAAGAAGAAGATGCGATCACGTCATTGGACTCGGTAGATAAGGTACAGTCCATTTCCCGTGAAAATGTATCGATCGTTATTGTCCAGTATGAGTACGGCACCAACATGGATACCGCATACATTAACCTGAAAAAGGCGATAGACGGCATTCAGGGCGATCTGCCGGACGATGCCAATGACCCGAATATCATGGAGCTGGATATCAACTCGATGGCGACGGTTACGCTGGCAGTCAGCGGCGACGTTGATCAGAACCTTTATACATATGTAGATGACAAAATTGCTCCTGAGTTTGAGAAATTAAGCTCGGTCGGCGAGGTTTCGATTGCCGGCGGTCAGGAGAGCTACACCCGCGTGGAACTGATTCCGGAAAAACTGGCACAGTACCACCTGAATATGAATACGGTCGCACAGTTAGTCGGTGCCGCCGATTTCACGATCCCGGCGGGCGATGTCCGGGTTGGAAAACAGGATCTCGACGTCAGTGTCGGCAACGAATTTAAGAGCACGGAAAGTCTGAAAAATGTCGTGCTTCCGCTGGCAAACGGTGAGACGATCCATCTTTCTGATATCGCGAATGTCTATGAGGCGCTGGAGGATGCAAACTCGATCGGACGCTATAATGGCGAAGATGTTATCTCCCTGGGAATCAAGAAACAGCAGAGTTCCACCGCGATCGAGGTTTCCAACCAGGTAACCAAGAAGGTGCAGGAAATTGAACAGCAGTATCCGGGTCTTAAAATCACCGTGGTAGATGATGCCAGTGACACGCTGAAACGGTCTTTAAGCAGCGTAATCCAAACGCTGCTCCTGGCGATCATCCTGTCCATGATCATTCTGTTCTTATTCTATGGCGATCTGCGTGCATCGGTCATCGTAGGTACGTCCATTCCGATCTCCGTTGTGTTGGCGATCATTTGTATGGCGGCGATGGGATTCTCAATGAACATTATTTCCCTGACGTCGCTCGTTCTCGGCGTTGGTATGATGGTTGATAACTCGATCAACGTCCTCGACGGATGTTTCCGGGCGAAGGAAAAACTGGATTTCTACGACGCGGCGCTGGAAGGTACGCGCACGATGATCGGCTCGATCACCGGCGGTACGCTGACAACCTGTGTTGTATTTATTCCGCTTCTGATGTTAAACGGTATGTCTGGACAGCTCTTTACACAGCTCGGCTACACGATCATCTTCTGTATGACGGCTTCCTTATTCTCGGCAGTCATCATCGTGCCGCTCTGCTATATGTTCTGGCATCCGGTGGAGAAGGATCATGCGCCGGCAGGACGCATCATCAAAGGCATCCAGGCCTGGTACCGCAAGCATATGCCGCAGGTCATTAAGCGCTATGCGCTGGTATTTGGAACGACGGCGGTGCTGGTTGTGCTGGCCCTCCTCATGGCGTCCAGACTGAACCTGGAGCTGATGTCCTCGATCGATGAGGGTATCGTCACGATGACGATCAAGACGAAGCCGGGTTATTCGGTATCGGCGATCCGTGACACTGTGCTTGATTTGGAAAATATGGTAGAGGCAGACGAGGATGTGGATCATTACCTGATGACATATGGAAACAGTGGCGTCAGCATGACTTCCGGAAGTGATGTGACACTGAATGCCTACTTAAAAGATAAGAGAAAGCTTTCCACGGACGAGGTTATCGAGAAGTGGAGATATGCGACACAGAACTACGTTAATGCGACCATTACCCTGGAACAGGGCAGCAGCAGTATGAGCAGTAGCATGAGCAGCGGTGATTCGATTGAGGTGGATCTGCAGAGTACCGATTATGATACATTAAAGAAGTCAGCGGATGATCTGGTAACGGAGCTTCGCAAGCGCGAGGATGTTATGCAGGTACATTCTTCTGTTGAGAATGCGGCGCCGGTTATCAAGGTAAAAGTGGATCCGGTCAAGGCGGAGGCAGAGGGACTGACCCCGGCAAGCATCGGTTCGGTTGTATACAGCAATTTAAGCGGTGTGAAAGCGGCGACGATCTCCGTCAACGGCGAGGATCAGGATGTGAAAGTAGAATTTGCGCCGGATCGTTACGATTCCATCGCGAAACTGCAGGGCATGATGATCACGACAGCGGCGGGCAATACGCTTCCGCTGGAGGATCTGGCAGAGATTTACTACCAGGACAGCCCACAGGAGATTTCGCGAAAAGAGAAACAGTACCAGGTATCGATCACGATGCAGGCACAGGCAGATTATAAGAAGACGGCTGAAAAAGATGTCAAGAGCTTCGTGCAGAACTGGGAGTTCCCGTACGGCGTTGAGATGGCGACCAACAGCCAGGATGAGTCGATGGGCGAGGAGCTTTCCGCGCTGGGAATGGCGCTTGTCACAGCGATCTTTCTGATTTTCATTGTCATGGCGATTCAGTTTGAGTCCCCGAAATTCTCCCTGATGGTTATGGCAACGATACCGTTCAGTTTGATCGGTTCCTTTGGCTTCCTGTTCCTGGCGGACTGCCCGATCAGTATGACCTCCATGCTTGGTTTCCTGATGCTGGTCGGTACGGTTGTAAACAACGGTATTTTGTACGTGGATACGGTCAACCAGCTGCGGGTGGAGATGCCGTTAGACGAGGCGCTGGTAGAGGCAGGTGCGATCCGTGTACGCCCAATCTGCATGACGACACTGACGACCATCATTGCGATGATCCCGAACTGTCTGGCATTTGGTAAGGCGGGCAAGATGATGCAGGGCTTAGCGCTTGTAAACGTCGGCGGTCTGGTTGCGGCGACGATCCTGACGCTGGTACTGCTTCCGTCCTTCTACCGGGTGGTTTATAACATGGGAAAAGGCAAAGAAGATGAGTATGATAAGCTGGACTGCGACTAAGGAAAAGCAGGTTAAGCAGTGAATCTGTCAGGCGGCGGACCCGGGGCGGGGAAGCTGCCTGTACTGATAGAAAAAGGGGGAGAAGAAGATGCCGTCGGAACGATTTAAGCGGCTGCCGGAGGAAAAACAGAAGAAAATCCGGGACGCGTGTATGGCTGAATATACGCGGACAACGATAGAAAAAGCATCGCTTAACCGTATGATAGAAGATGCCGGGATCTCTCGGGGCAGTTTTTATACGTATTTTGACAGTAAATGGGATGTTTTAGGATATCTGTGTGAGAGTTTTATCAATGAATTTTATGAGTGCGGCGTGCGCTGCCTTGAAGAGGCGCAGGGGGACATCTGGGAGATGTTAGGGCAGTTTTTAAACGGTTCGCTTGCCCTGTGCCGCGATGAGAGACGCGCCGATTTCATCCGCAACATCATGGAGTGCAGCAGCCGTGAGGCGCTGACCTTTGATATATTCAGCTCCGATCCGGACAGTCCACGCGCCGTGCGTGGACGGAAGCTGGAACGTGCCGCCTATGAGTCGTGCGTGGGAAAATCCTTGCGGAAGCTGGGCTGGGAGGAATATATGAGTTTTTTCCGCATGGCGATGATGGCGATCGCGATGGAGATCAAGAGCTTTCACGACGGAGTTCCGGAAAACCGTATCCGAGAACGGTTTGCCCTGACACTCGGCATCCTGAAACGGGGTGCTGGGATAGAATCGGGAGCGGGCGCGCAGAGCGCCGAAAGGAAATGAAGATGAGTAAGATGAAGAAAAACAGGAAAAAACTGTTTGCCATTCTTTTACAGGCGGCGTTAGTCAGCACGGCTATGACGATGCCGGCATATGCGGCTAAAACGCCGGGGATCGGCTCAGATGCGCTGATCGGCGACGATGCGACCGGTCCGGTGCTGACGGGCGGCAATACCGAGGTAGAGGAGGAAACTTCCCCATACACCAAAGAACAGCTAGAGGATGGGACGCTGGAATATGGCGAGATCGCATGGCGAATCGAGGGGTACAACAGCACGTACTTAAACCTGCGTTCCCAGCTCTACAGCCAGACAACCAGCCAGTCGGCGGGAACTGCCCTGGCGGCAGAGGCGAGCGCCCTCATGGAAGATGCGATGGACCTGAAGTCCGACGATATGGATGCGGAGACGAGAGAGCTGTTTGAGGGCTACAAGGCGGCAGCGAGAGAGCTGCGCAAACAGGGGGCAAAGCTTACGAACAAGGAGCTTTCCGGCACCTATGCCCGGACCCTGCGTCAGACAAAGAATAAGTTAGTCAAGGCGGTGCAGAACTTGCTCATCCAGTATGAGGAACTGCTCCCGCAGGTGGAAACAGCGAAAAAGAATGTGGAAATGTGCCAGGTAAATGCGGATGCCGCACAGAAGATGCAGGCGCTCGGCCGTGCTTCCGCGCAGGAGGTCCTGACGGCGCAGAAGGCGCTGCAGCAGGCCAATTCCAGCGCCCAGCAGGCAGAGAATGGGGCACTGCAGCTCAAGCAGAATATTTTGATGCTGCTTGGATTTGACGCGGATGCGCCGGTGACATTTGCGGATGTGCCGGTTCCGGATGCCACCCGCCTTGCGGCGATGGATCTGGCAGCCGATACACAGGCGGCGGTCAGCGCAAATTATGATTTGATGTCTGTGCGTGCAGCGAAAGCGGAAGGGTCTTCCAACCGCACAGTCAAGAAGCAAAACGTCGCCTATACCGAGGATTCGGTGACGATCACGGTTCAGAACCTCTATGCGGCGGTGGTATCAAAGAAACAGGCGTATGACAGTGCGACGGCTGGATATCAGGCGGCAGCGCAGAGCTACGAGGCGGCAAAGCGCCAGAACGCACTGGGAATGCTCTCAAGAGCCAATTATTTAGGGCTTGAGTGCTCCTGGCTCAGCAGCGTGGCATCGTATAAGAGCGCGGAATTGGAATATACCAAAGCGGTGGAAAACTACGAGTGGGCTGTGAAAGGTCTGATTGTGACGAATTAATCCGTCAGGAATGGCAGTTTACTTAAGGTGTGAACAGGTTACTATTCACGGGTAGGCACTTTTGGAACAGAAAGTGCCGTAGGATAACATGGTGGTAACAGAAAGGAAGTAGGAACCGGAAATGAAACATAGAAGAAGGAAAACGGCGCTTCTGACCGCAGCGGCAGCAGCGGTTCTGGCATTGCAGGGACCATTTGCGGCGCTGGCAGCCAGCCCGCAGTTTGCTTATGACGCAGATACATGGGCGAAGCTTCAGGACAATGTGATGGAATACAGCGAACTGCCGTATCTGGTACAGGAGTACAACCCGACGTATCTAAACAACCAGACGACCTATCAGGCAGGACGCGACACAAAGAATGCGAAGGAAGTGCAGGATAAGCAGTACAATCAGGCGAATGATCTGTACGACAGCGCGGATAACCTGCGGGATCAGGCGGATCAGATTTCTGGCGGTGCCGGGCATGGCGAGTGCTTACGCAAGCCTGATGTCAGCGTCCGTCATGGTAGAGCAGAATGCGTTAAAAACCCAGCAGTCTGCCGATGCTTCTTACCGCGACAGCGAGATGGACCGTCTGGACTATATCAACAGCCAGGATGCGGTTGTCGCGCAGGTGCAGTCGGCGTTTGCTGCTTATAATCAGGTCAAAAAGACAATTCCGTTGATGGAGAAATCAGTGGAATTGCAGGAACTTTCCATGCAGCTGACCCAGAAGCGCCAGCAGCTAGGTCAGGCGACCCAGATTGATGTGTTAAATGCACAGAAGTCGCTGCAGTCGCTCCAGTCCACGCTGACCCAGACAAAAGCGGGACTTCAGGCCCAGCATCAGCAGCTCTGCGTCCAGACCGGATGGTCCTATGACGCGGAACCGGATATCCAGGATCTGCCGCAGGCGGATCTCACCCGGATCGCGGCGATGAACCTGGCGGCGGACACGCAGACGGCACTCGAGCAGAACCTGTCCTTACAGTCCAACAAGCGCGGTTATGCCAATATGGCAGAAGGTTCAGCCGATAAGAAAAACATGGACCGCACCATCAAGAACCAGGAACAGACGATCCGCTCCGGTATGCAGACACTCTACAACGACATCATGCAGAAGCAGACAGCCCTGCAGCTTGCCGATGCGTCCCTGGCAGCAGAGACGCAGACGATGAATGCGATGCAGAAGAAGCTGGAGCTTGGCATGGCGACCCAGCTGGAGTACAAGAGCGAGGAAGTTTCCTTCCTGGAGAAACAGATCGACAAAGAGACAGCTAACATGAACCTGCAGCAGGCGATCGAGACGTATGAGTGGGCGCTGAAAGGTTACATGAAGTAGGGACAGAAGTTAAGTCTCTGGCACTTCCTCTGCGCGGGGGTTAACGTGGCGCTGGAAGAGGTGTATATATCGAAAATGATATAATAAAATGCTTATAAAATAAGGGGCATAAAATCCTCATGGATCGGCATTTGCCCGGTAAAAAATGGATTTTTAGACAAAAAGTGTATTTCTGTCACGGACGATACGGCAGTTCACAGACCGTATGTTTTTGTGACACGTACAAAAAGAGGAAAAAAAAGCGGCGATTCGGAACGGAACGCCGCTTTTTTTGCGAAGGAAATAGGTATATATTGTGAGACTTTAACAAAAAATATGCATAAACAACAGAATACTACCAAATCCGACTGGAAAATACTGGGGTAATAAAAAATACTTTTGACAATTAACGCGGCATATGAGAAAATAAAAAAGATACTGGCAGTAAGGAGAGAAAATAAGATATGAACAAGTCACAAAACAAAATCAAGTGGTATATGCTTTCCTTTATGTGTTTCTCCACCCTCTGGGCATTTGGAAACGTTTTAAATGGTTTCATATACTTCAATGGAACACAGGTTATCTTCTCCTGGATTCTGATGTTTGCACTGTACTTTGTACCGTACGCACTGATGGTCGGAGAGCTTGGTTCCGCATTTAAGAATTCGGGCGGTGGTGTCAGTTCCTGGATTCATGAGACAACCGGTGCGAAGGCTGCATACTACGCAGGCTGGACCTACTGGGCGTGTCATGTTACCTACATCGCATCCAAAGGTTCCGGCGGTCTGAAAGCGCTCAGCTGGATGATTTTCCAGAACGCAGAGAAGTATGCGTCCTTTAACACGAAAGCGGTTCAGTTAGTTACCTTTGCGGTACTGCTGTTCTTCTGCTGGGTTGCAAGCCGCGGCTTAAACCCATTAAAGAAACTGGCTACCCTGGCGGGAACGAGTATGTTCGTCATGAGTATCCTGTACATCTTGCTGATGTTTGCTGCGCCGGCCATCAATCCGAACGGCGGTTATCTGTCGGTGGATTTCAGCTTAAAGAATATGATCCCGACCTTCAACTGGAAGTATTTCAGCAGCCTGTCCATTCTTGTCTTTGCAGTCGGCGGCTGTGAGAAGATCTCCCCGTATGTAAACAAGGTAGAGGATCCAGCAAAGGGATTTCCGAAGAGCATGATCTTTGCAGCAATCATGGTTATTGTCTGCGCGCTCTTCGGTACCATCGCAATGGGCATGATGTTTGATCCGGTACTGATTGAGGAGAATTTTGACTCCTACAACGCAAACGGCGCTTACTGGGCATTTCAGAAGCTGGGCGAGTATTACGGCGTTGGAAACCTGATCATGATCATCTATGCAGCCTGCAATGCGATCGGACAGTTCTCGACGCTGGTAGTCAGCATCGACGCACCGCTGCGTATACTGCTTGACAACGAGGATGCGCGTCAGTTCATCCCGACCAAGCTGTTAAAGAAGAACAAATTCGGCGCTTACATTAATGGTATCTGGATGGTTGTTATCCTGTCCGGTTCCATTATCCTGGCTCAGGTCCTGGTTCCGAACGCAGATACTGTACTGCGTCAGCTGACCCAGTTAAACTCGGTTACTATGCCGATGCGCTATCTGTGGGTATTCTTCGCTTACTTCATGCTTCGTAAACACACGAACAAGTTTGAACGTGAGTACCGCTTTGTAAAGAATAACGGAGTCGCTCTTGGCTTCGGTGCATGGTGCTTCTTCGTAACAGCAGCCTGCTGTATCTTAGGCATGTACAAGCAGGGCGATATGTATACAACTGTGCTGAATGTCATTACGCCGATTGTCCTGGTAATACTGGGACTTATCTTACCGGCGATTAAGAAGAGAGAAGGGAAGTCTGCATAATGAATGCTGCAAACGAATTACTGACTTTTATTGAGAACAGCCCGAGTATGTTTCATTCCATCGAGACAATCAAGGGTATGCTGGACGAGGCAGGTTTTACATACCTGCCGGAGTCGGCTCGTTGGGACGTGAAACAGGGCGGAGATTACTATACAATCCGCAACCATTCCAGTATCATTGCGTTTCGCGTAGGAGAGAAGCTGACTGATTATCACTTCCAGATGTGTGCCTCCCACAGTGATTCACCGACTTACAAGATCAAGAGTGTGCCGGAGTTAAATGGTCCGGGCGAGTATCTGCGCCTCGATGTGGAAGCATACGGCGGCATGATCGACAACACCTGGTTTGACCGCCCTCTGACCGTTGCAGGCCGTGTACTGGTAAAAGACGGTCAGGGCGTGAGCGCGAGACTTCTGTACATCGATAAAGACCTGCTCATCATTCCGAACGTAGCGATTCATTTCAACCGTGAGGTGAACAATGGATACAAATACAACCGTCAGGTTGATTTATGTCCGCTGTTCTCCGCTGGTGAGCTGAAAAAAGGCGCGTTTGACGCGATGATTGCGAAAGAGCTTGGTGTGGCAGTGGAGGATATCTTAGGAAAGGATCTCTTCCTTGTAAACCGCCAGCCGGGTACGATCTGGGGGTATGCGGACGAGTTCGTTTCCAGCCCGAAACTGGACGACTTACAGTGCGCTTACGTTTCCCTGAAAGCATTCCTGGCGGCGAAGAATGAGCGCGATGTCAGCGTATACTGCTGCTTCGACAATGAGGAAGTTGGTTCCAATACGAAGCAGGGGGCGATGTCCACCTTCTTACAGGATGTCCTACACCGCATCAACGGCGCACTTGGAAAGACGCCGGAGGACTACTATCAGGCAGTTGCCGGTTCTTTCCTCGTAAGCTGCGACAACGCACACGCCGTTCACCCGAACCACGGGGAGAAGACGGATGCAGTCAACTGCTCCTGGATGAACAAAGGTATCGTCATCAAGGAGAGCGCGAACCAGAAATACACCACGGACGCATTCAGCCGTGCGGTATTTACAAATGTCTGCAATGAGGCAGGTGTTCCGGTTCAGGTGTTTGCAAACCGCAGTGATATTTTAGGCGGTTCCACCCTTGGAAACCTTTCCAACACGCAGGTCAGCGTCCATGCCGTCGATATCGGTCTGCCGCAGCTTGCGATGCATTCCTGCTACGAGACGGCAGGTGTGAAGGACGTTGAGTACGCAATCCGCGCACTGACGAAATTCTACCAGACCACTCTTCAGATTGAAGGGGCAGAGCGGGTTTGCTTTGAGTAAATATAGTTAAAAGAGCAGCCGCTCCGCGAACGATGAAATGAATCGCGGGGCGGCTGTTTTGATAGATTGAAAAAAGCTTTTTAAGAAAATTACCTCCGCAACAGCTCCGGCGCCATCTCCTGAAACAGCTTCGCGAGCGCCATCGCCGCCCGAGAGCGGTATTTTCCAGCGGGCCAGGCGAGCGCCAGATCGAGGAAAATACCATCTTTCTCGATCCGCAGATAGCGGAACTCATCCCGCATGATGCGGCAGGAACGGTAGGTGAATGCGAGTCCGACTCCCTCCCGCGCCATCGCCGCAGCGAAGGAGGCGGAGAGGTAGGTGTCGAGTCCCAGCGGTTCCACGCCAGCCTCTCGCAGGGAGCGGCGACCAGTCCGTCCGAGGACGGTGCTGGGCGGTCCCAGAATATACTCAAATGGTGCGGTGTCCTTTAGGTCGATCCACATCTGTTCCGGCTCCGATTCACATGGCTTCGCAAACACCATGACCGGGTGGTCGGCGGTGGTGGCGATCATGATCTCATCCCGCATCAGGAAATCCACACCGTGTTTGATCCGAACCGGCGGCGCGGCTATCAGCGCCAGATCTAAAAGTCCCTCTAAAATCTTATTTTCCAGATCAATACTGTCCATCTCACAGATCTCCACATGAACCCGTGGATACAGGGCATGGAATTTTTTCAGGACCGGCGGCAGCAGGTAGGTTCCCCGGTAGGTACTGATGCCGAAAATGACAGTGCCGCCCTTTAAATTTTCAATATCCGAAGCCTCGCTGCGCGCCTCCTGGTACTGCTGTAAAATCTGTCTGGCATGGAAAATAAATGCCTCCCCGGCAGAGGTTGGACGGACCCCGCGGGCAGTACGGACGAAAATCGGCGTCCCCAGATCCTGTTCGAACAGGCGGACCGCCTGGCTTAAGCTCGACTGCGCCATAAACAGTTTTTCAGCTGCGCGGGAGATGCTTCCCTCGTTAGCGACGGTTACGATATAGTCTAGTTCCTTTAAATCCATGAGAATCCCCCTCGCGAGATATCGGAATTTCCGATATCTGGTATAACAAATCTTGCCTTTCTCCTATAACAAAGATAGTATAAGATAAAAACAAGCAAAAATCAATGGCAGAGACTGAAGCAGCGGCTGGAAAATCGAATAGGAATCTGGCGAGGGAACGCAGCTTTGAAAAAGCCTCTGTGGACGATTATAAATAGGAGGAATAAGCAAGATGAAACAGGATTTAATGAAGGGTGTTATCGACATGCACGTTCACACGAATCCAGATCTGCGTCTGCGGGCGTATGATGATTTCGAACTGATGGAGGCAGCGATCCGGGTTGGGGCACGCGCTATCGTCATCAAGACGCATCAGGGAACCACGATGGATCGGGCGTATCTGTGCAACCGCCACAACGAGATTGTACACGGGAAAACGAACAATTTTACGATGTTTGGCAGTATTACCTTAAATAAGGTAGTCGGCGGCATCAATCCGAAGGCAGTCGATGTGGCACTTCGCCTGGGAGCAAAGGTGGTATGGCTTCCGACCCAGTCGGCGAAGAACCATATGCAGAAGATGAACCAGGATCTGAGCCAGAGCGTGGAGGTCGTAAAAGATGGAAAGATCGTGCCGGAGCTTCGTTCCGTGCTGGAACTGATCCGCGACCACAATGCGGTACTGGGAACCGCTCACATCGCACCGGAGGAGATTTTCACGGTTGTGGAAGCTGCACGGGATATGGGAGTAAAAAACATCGTTGTAACCCATCCTGAATGGTGGATTGTAGGCATGAGCCATGAGGATCAGCTTCGCCTGGTAAAGGATTATGACGTTATCTTAGAGCGCTGCTATGCACAGAACATGGGCGGCGGAAAGTATAAGAGCAATCTGGCAGACAACCTGGAACTCATCAAAGAGGTTGGCTATAAAAATGTCATGGTTGATACCGATGGCGGCCAGACAGAAAACCCACATTGGGAGCTGGCACTGGCAGAATATATGCAGTATCTGGTAGATCATGGAATTCCGGAAGAACACGTGTACCATATGACACACACTATTCCGGCAAAACTGTTGGGCATCGAAGAATAGGGGGACGCATCATATGTTAAGTGCAGTTTTGGTGGCATCCATTGCGGTTGCCGTTATATTGGGATATAAAACGAAAATCAATACGGGATTTTTCTGTATTGCCTTTGCATACCTGATTGGTTGTTTTGGCATGGGATTGAAAACAAAAGAACTGATTGGCTTCTGGCCGGTCAGCACCATGTTCGTCATCCTGTCAGTATCACTGTTTTACAACTTTGCAGCTGTGAATGGAACCCTTGAAAAGATGTCGGCTAGTCTTCTCTATATGTGCCGTAAGTTTCCGGGCATGCTTCCTTTTGCATTATTTTTTGTAGCAGTTGTACTTTCTGTTATGGGTGCTGCATACTTTACCGTTCTGGCATTCCTGGCACCGATTACCATCCTTATCTGTGAGGAAGCAAAGATGGACAAGCTGACCGGCGCGGTGGCGATCAACTGCGGTGCACTGGCAGGCGGAAACTTCCCCACAGCTTCGCTGGGTGTCGTATTCCGCGGTCTGATCGATACCGCTTACGAGTCAGAACCGGCTTTTGGAACACCGAATTCGTTTGTGGACGAAATGAAGATTTTTGGATTCGCCATCATCTTCTCCCTGATCCTGATCGCGATCTTCCGCTTCGGTTTTAAGAGCAACCGCGGCATCGGCAAAGGAGTTACTTTCTCCAGGCCGGAACCGTTTGACAGGAAGCAGAAGCTGACTTTATACTTGATGCTGCTGATGATGGTGATCGTCCTGATCTTCCCACTCTTAAAGCTCGCGCTTCCGGACAATGCCCTGATCGGAACGATTGCAGGAAAAGTTGATGTCGGTCTCGTTGCTTTCTGCTTTACCATCATTGCCCTGTTATTTGATCTGGCACCTCAGAAAGAGGTCATCGCCCGTGTTCCGTGGAATACGATCCTCATGATCGCCGGAGCCGGCATGCTGATCGCGGTCGCTGTAAAAGCAGGCACGATCGATGCCCTGTCCGCATGGATCGGATCCAATGTACCGGCTGCCCTGATCCCGCTGGCATTCAGCTTCGTCGGTGCGTTTATGAGCTTCTTCAGTTCCACGACCGGCGTTGTTGCACCGGCATTATTCCCGCTGATCCCGGGAC
>ERZ1106951.1111-NODE-1111-length-24387-cov-3.412461_pt1 | contig 24387 bp, 15 predicted proteins | sample MGYA00403676_ERZ1106951 | MGnify/ENA primary metagenome ERZ1106951 (study PRJEB35170, sample SAMEA104062398) | human gut metagenome | biome: human gut; feature: human-associated habitat; material: faeces | place: Denmark | collected 2012-04-23 ...
CAAAAAGGTGATCACATTGCCGCCCGCACCGCAGCCGAAGCAATAATACATCTGCCGCTGCGGATTCACAGAAAAGGACGGCGTTTTTTCCCCGTGGAACGGACAAAGCCCCCAATAGCGGCCGCCTTTGGGATTCAGCTGCACATATCGTGAAACCACCTGCACGATATCCGCCCGGTCGCGAAGCTCATCAAGCCATGCCTGAGGCAGCCTTCCGGCCATCGTCCTTCACCGTCCTACTCTTTTTCGCCGTTTTCTTGCTCATTCCTGCATCCTTCATGCATTTTTTTGTGGATTGATGCGTATATTCATCCAATTCCGTCAAAAGTCGGCATAATAAATCGCTTGGGGCGGGGTTTTCTGCCCCGTTCACATCCCGAAAGGGCTGAAAAGCGGCTCCCGCCCTCTTTGATCCTTTTCCCTGTCGTTTCACGCGATGAAACGACATAAAGCATTATTCGACACAAACTCGCAAAAACCTATCAGCCGGGTAAAAATTCCTGCAAAAAGGCGGGCTGAGCCCGCCTTCACCTCCGCCAAACCCCGCAAAGCGCCAAATTCCGGCTCGCGCGGGCTATTTTTCCTCCGCCGCCCAGCGCATGCTGCGCTTCACGGCGCGGTGCCAGAGCGTCATGGTCTTTTCCCGCTCCTGCTCCGTCATCTGCGGCGTCAGGCTCAAATCCATCTGCCAAACGCGCCGGATTTCATCCATGTCCTTCCAAACGCCGACAGCCAGTCCGGCCAGCAGCGCCGCGCCGAGCGCCGTCACGCCCACGCAGGTGAGCACATAGAGCCACGTCTTCCCCTTCTCGCGCACCGCTTCCATCGCGCGGATGCCGAGAAGGCCGATCAGCAGCGTCCAGATGACGTTCTGGTGCACGGGATAGAACCACGTTCCGCCGTACATCAGGTCGAAGGGGATCTCAGAGAGGATCGCAAAGACCAGCATACGCTGCGCGTAGCGCTTGAAGCTGTGGGTGTGGAAGTAGCCCTCCACCGCCATGAAGGCGAAGATCGGGAAGGCGAGGCGCCCCACTGCCGTCATCCACTCCTGTGCGGGCAGAAGTGTCGCCCACAGGTGGTCACACAGCATGAGTGCCATCGCTAAAATGTGCAGCGCCGCCGCGCTGAAATCAAACGGTCTTTTCATAAAAGTTCCTTTCTATCCGTCATCCGGAGGATGGAGGGGCCTCTCATACACTGTATCCCCGCCGGAATTCCGGTCGTTTCCTTCAATATCTGCTTACCGCCTTTCCATAACCCCCGTCCCAGTATATCACAGAGGAACGCTGCTGTCGAGCCAAAGGCACCGCTTCTGCCGCGGTCGTCCCGTTTTCGGGAATATCCGCACTTCTCAACAAGCATTTTCTCCGTGTATTCCCGATGTCCCTTTCTCTTTTGTTGCCTGTCCACCGTGTCAATTTTTCCGTTCTTTTTCTTTTCCTTGCTTCACCCATTTTAAACGTTTTCTGAATTTTTTATTTCTTGTTTCATAAACAAGCCATACAGAAGCAAGAGCTGCTGCCATTCCTAAACCAATAAATCCATATTTCCATTTGCCGTCATCACCTGTCATTGGCATACTAAATGTCGCATTATTAGTGATATCATATTTACAATTATAGAAATACCATTTACCAGAATATCCAACATCTTCTTTTGCAGTTGTAAAATCTACATTTCCGTATTCAGATGCCTCTTGGTTAGTCATCTTAAACGGTAATGTAAATACAATCGGCTCTTTAAGTAATGCATTTCCGTCTTTCGTCTTGATTTCGGTAATCTTATATGTTCCCTGGTCAAGATTGTCAAAAAATACTTTACCATCTGTATCGGTATGTCGTACCGTTTTCTCTCCTACATTTAAAAGTCGTTTAAAGTTCGGATGTTTCTTAGATGTTGGCTGAATGGCTGCTTCAAGAAATTCTATCTCAAATTCAACACCAGGAATTGGAGTTGTTCCATCTGCTTCATATTTCTGCAAGTCTACACGGCATCTTTGTAACTCATTATACCATGCATTGCCATTAGCATAAGTAAATTTAATGTCTTGGCCTTCTACTGTTTTTGCTCCCATAGGTGTGTCATCAAGGACATATTCAGCAGGGGCTGCGACCTCAGTTACTTTTAGATATCCACCAATCGGGATTACTATATTTCCTTCATACATGTAAAATGGGTCGTTTTGTCTGTTGGCATCAAGATAAGAGTTGCCAAGTCTGGCATGTCCATTTGAATCTGTCTTGATATGCCATGTTCTTACTGGATTATCGCTGTCATCATCGCCGTCGAAATATTCTACTTTAAAAACTACGCCCTCAATCGGTTCGCCCTTCACTCCAAGTTTTTCAATATCAAAACTGCTTGCCTTATTAAATTTCGGCACATCTTCAAATGTTACTTCAAAGGTCTGTTTTGCATCTCTTGGCATTGTTACACTGATGGATTTTGTTGAGTTATTCTTATAATGACCCTTTGGAGGCGTTTCTTCTGTAATATAATACGTAGTGATTACCTCGTTTATTTGCCAATACCCTGGACGTGTTACATGTCCTTCTTTGTCTGTAGCTGGGTCAACCCAAGTCTTAGTACTGTTATCAGGAAGTGTAAGAGGTCCCGCATATCCTGATGCATCTGTTGTGATTGTACCCATGTCACCATCACGGCTTGATGTTACCCTAAATACTGCACCTTCAAGTGTATAGCTGTTCAGTTCCATCACGTCATCAGGGGCCTTTGATGTTTTGATAACATTTAATCCGGTACCTGTTGTTGGTGGTGTTATTGGTGGTGTTATCGGCTGGGTTATTGTTACGGTAGGGTTTGGAATACCAGTTGTTGGGCCAAATGTCTTTAATTCACCTTTTGTATCTTTATCTGCTTTATATAATTCGTCATAAGTAGATTTTTGGAATTCAAGAGTGTATCCAGTTTTACTTTCTTCACTTATGGCATGTCCGTTTGGTGCTTTTGTTTCAACACATAAGAACTTTGCAGTAGTTTCTTTATTGTCGATTCCTACGCTTAATTCATTTGTCATACCATCATCACCAGAAACAATTTTTCCAACTTCTTTTTTATCACTTCCGACAATTTTATAAATTGTGAACTCAGCATCAGCAAGTCCATCCTGATTCATATTGACCTTTTTAGCGTTCATTCGTACTGTCCAGCCTTTGTCGTTAGGGATTCCGGTTTTAGGACCGAAGTACTCAATCTTACCCTTTGTGTTTTTATCTGCTTTATATAAAGCTTCATAATCTGAGCGCTTAAATGTAACGCTAAATTTATCATCAATTGTTACATAATTAGTAGGAGCTTCATATTCTTGACAGTATACCGTATAAGTTTCATTATCCCATGGAATGTCATCAATTTGCACAATATTTGATTCTCCATTGTCTCCAGATTCCAATTCGCCAATAGGGTCTCCTGTACATTTTTCATTATCCCAAATATAGAATTTAGCACCTTTCAATCCTTTCCCATTCTCATCAACCTTTTTCAGTTTAACCTGAGCGCACCATATTTTACCAAGCGGCGGCTCTACAACCTTAATCGGCGTCGCTGTCAGTTCTTTGATAGAATAATAACCATTTTCGTCCTTTTGAGCAGGCATCAGAAATTCATGAGTCTTTTTATCTATACCATATCCACTTGGCGCTTTTACCTCAGTCACATATAATGTACCAGAAGGAATTGCATATGTACCATTATCAAGTATAAATGGAGCATCGCTCTTCATTCCGTTAAATTCATCAACCCAATGGGCTTTGTCATAGAATACTTCACCTTTTTCATCAGTCTTTAAGAACCATGTATATTGTTCCGTATATCTTGAATCTGATTTTTCATATGGTGAGTATACGACTTTGAAAATAGCATCTTTTAATGGTAATTTTTTACCATCTTTATCTACTTTTTCAAGAATCATGCCAATATATCTAAATGGCTGGTTTCCAACTTTTGTTCCGGTTCTGTTTGTCCTTACGTTTTTGATTTCTTCTGTCGGAGCTGTCTGTCCGGCTTTGATTTCAAAGCTGTAAATATTTAAGTTCTGAGCTGAGCCAGGACATCTTCCTGTCTCAAGCAGGTAATATGTTCCAGGTTCAAGTCCGCCAACCGTAAGAGTTTTACTCTTTACTGATTTTGTTGTATCCTCTATCTTTACAGTCTTAACTGGATTTGAAACAGCTTTCATATTATCCGGTTCATTTGCGTTAAATGTTTTATAAATTGTAAATTCTGTTTTGATGTAATCTCTGTCTGTCTTTCCGGCGAAATTATCATAATCATATAAGAATTTACCAAGTTTAAGACCGCCATCGTATGGGTCTGTAACATCAAGTACCTGTTTTTTACCGTTGTATGATAAGAAACACGGTGTGGTATCCATTGCTTCAGCTTGAATTCGTACTTCATACTCTTTAGGGTCTAATCCATAACCTTCTGGCGCTTCCATCTCTCTTACTCTGATGAAACCAATCGGTAATGCACATTTTCCATTAGTCTGATGCACAAGGGCTCCACTCTTATGAATAGCTCCATTTGAGTCTTTCCATGAAGTAAGATAATGGTCTTCGTCAAATTTTAAAACACCTTCTTCATCTGTTTTTAAATACCAGGTTCTCCTTGATTTAAATTGATTTTCTCCATATTCGCTATACTGGACTCTATATATAGCTCCGCCTAATTTTTCTCCGCTATCGTTATGCTTAGTTAAAATTTGGCCTGTAAATATAAATGGTTTATTATAAATCCATCCAGTTTTACCTATTGTTGAATATTCACTATTGCCAATAAATAATTTTCCAACATCAATCGGCTTAGAACCAAGTACAGCTTTGATTGGTCCATAGACCTCATTATTCTGCATTGTTCCTGCAATTCGATATGTTTCTTTCATATAATACGTACCAGGTAAAACATAAGCTTCTCCCTTATATGAAACATATCCGTCCTCAGGGTCCGTCTCTTTTGCGTTCATACGTAATGAGGCAACTTTCTTAGTACAAGCTTTATCTGAATAAAATGTGAATGTAGTTAACAATTCGCCAACACGTCCACTAAATTCAGCAAGCTCTGCATTAAGTAATCGTTTTCTAACAATGAGCGTTATCTTTCCATCTGTTGTAATATAGTCTGCGCCCCAGAAAGTCTGATAATATCCAGGAGATTTGTCTAATGTTCCTGTAATATCAACTCGATATTTTGAGCCATTAAACAAAACCGTAACCTTTAACGAAATATCAACAATAGACCATGGAGTATATCCGTATAATCCAGGTGTTGAGCAGTTTAATCCAACATCATCAAAATCAGAATCTTTTAAGTTAGCTCCATATTTTGCAGCAAATTCAATAATCTGTTTTCTTGTTTTTGCGGATGCAGCAAAACTACCTGTCGTGCTTGATGGCTTTAAATAAGCTGTAGCCCAGTTTGATTCTGGACTAGTTGAGCCATTTCCCCAATGGTTATTTCCTGTTTGACTACCAACCTGACCTTTACATGTTGTATTGAATGTTCCTTTAAGGACATAGTCGCCAGCAACACTCATATAATCATCATCTGTTACGTCTGCATTATATACAGCTTCTTCATATTCTTCAAAGTCACTCACTTTATCAACCTGACCTTCTGTCATACCAGGCTGTTTCCAACCACCACCATTAAACAACTTTCCGGATTCATAATCGCTTCTTGAAGCATACATGATAAGAGGAACATCATTTTCAGCTTTATTGATTGTTAATAACTTAGTATTATCATCAGAATCAGCAATAGTACAAAAACTATTTATGTCAACAGTATCATCTGAACTAGTAACTGCAAGCTTTAATTCTCCATCAACGCATGATATTTTATAACTGTTATCGGACAAATCAATTTTAGAAAACTCAGCATAGCCCTTCATTCCATCATTATTTGTAAAGAATAAAGTTGGCTCACTTGAAGTAAGATATACTCCAGGCTCCAGTGAACTTGCATCAATTACATTGATTGTGTCTTCAACAAACCATGTATAGTTAGCATACATAAAGTAAGACATTTCAAATGTCACCTTATATTCTCCAGGCTTTGTAATATCAAATCCATTTTCGTCAATACTGTTAATTTTAAATGTTTCTGGATTATAGTCCTGAAGTAATCCGCCAAGTTCAAAGTTCTTTGTATTTGCCAATATATTAAATGTTTTTCCAGTAACGGTTTCACCTGTACGCTCTGGAACAACTCCTCTATATCCTTCGTTTCTTTCCTGGCATACAATATCAGGGAAAATTTTATCGACGCTATCAGACTTAGTTGTCACTAAATCTCTATCGTCAATAAAATTAAACGTACAATATAAATCCCATGCATATTCAGGGTTTTCCTTTAAGGCATATTTATATTGGAATTCAACGGTGTCTCCGATTTTGAAACTTGCAGTTTTACCTTCCGTTTCGCATTTAACTATTACGTCGTCACCATACGGATTATATTTGTCAAACTCATATGCCGTATCTTTATACCAGACATCTTCTTCCTTAGATACTGTAGAATTTGCAGACGGATAATCACCTATTGTCCACTCGTCATCCTCTTCATCATCAGGTAAATCTTCATCAGGCGCCTTTGTCACTTCCGGTGTTACTGTAGTTTCAGCTGCTACATAATCCGGCTGATAAATTAAACCATCCGTATTAACAACACCCATGATATCTATACCAGTTGTTAAGAATCCTGAAAACTTAGCAGCAGCTTCGGACGTAGTTCCAGCAACAACATTATAATCTACTGTATCGCCATAGTTTGAACCAATCATTCTTTCGCCATTTTCGTCAGCAGCACCAATTACTGTTGCGGCTTCAACGCTTCCTGGCATATAATCCTTAACATTTGCATTATCATTACCAGCGGCAGCCACAACCTCTACCCCAGCATTTACTGCTTTTTCAATTTCAGCTTTTAGAACACTGTTTGAAAGATTTGTCTTTGCAGAAAGTGATAAGTTGATAATCTTAACATTCTGCTGTAACGCATACTCCATACCGGCAATAATACTTGATACAGTACCACGTCCATCATTACCCATTGTTCTGATAGATAATACGCTTGCATCAGCATTTTGTCCGACGATTGCCTGCAGCATTCTGTCACCGTGTCCATTGCCTTCCAGCTCGTCACCAATCAGAGATACCCTGTCAATAACATTTGCACTTTCTGATACACCGGTATCAATTAGAGCAATTACATTTGTTGCTTCTTTTGTTTCTGCAGGTTTTGTCTCCTCAATAGAACTAATTGGATTCGCATCCGCTGTTACCTGGACATTTGTTTCATCAATCGGAGCTGTTCCCTCTACTGTTTTTTCATCTGCAGCTTCCAATGGAGCATCCGGCTCTACTGCATCAATTACTCCTGTTGAAGCAGTGTAATTGTAATACAGATAAGCTGTCATTGCCTGCTCTACTGTTGAGTACTGCATCAGATAGATATTATCGTAATTTGCGATAATATGTTCGGCGTCAACGATATTGTTTGCATCTCCTGTCATAATGACAAGTCTTGCAGAAGAGAATAAATCTGCATCAAGGGAAGAAATTTCAGTAGAAATTTCAGTGAAATGTTCTCCAGACTTTGTTGTCTCATCAGCATTTACATCAGGTTCTTCAATGTCTGAATCTTCCACGCTTTCTTCCACATTTTCTTCTTCCTCTTTCGCTTCAGCATCCGCATCTGCATTAGCTATATCCGCATCACCTTTCACAGAATCTGCATCTGTATTTTCTGCATCAGCTTCCGCATCGTCAGCATTTATCTCTTCTTTACTATCAATAGTAAGGTCTTCGTTTTTGTTTTCAGCTTCGGTTTCCGTATCAGAATTTTCTGAGCTATTAACCGCTTCGCTTTCTTCTTTGGATTCATCGCCAACAGTATCAGAAGTATCAGCATCACCAGCAGTGTCGACAGTCAAGTCTTCATCATTTGACGCCTCATCAACATTAGCGTCATCATGCTTTTCATCACTGCCATCTGCCTTTGCATCCTCTGTTTCTTTAGATTCAGCCTCGTCCTTCTTACTAGTCTTATCTTCGCTTTCAACATCAGCTTCAGCTTTGCTCTGCTCGTCAGCCTTATCTTTTCCGGTCTTATCGTTGACACTTAAATCCTTTGCAATGTCATCAGCGGACTCTGTCTTCTCAAATCCAATTTTTACGGTCTTGTCATACTCCATAAATACCGGATATTTGAAGCTATCCACTTTATTTCCTGCATCAAATCCCACATCTTCAGCGATTTCGGCTCCGGAAGAATCGTCAGTCAATTCATATAACTTGACCTTATATCCTTCATCTGCCTTTGCTTTCACACTGACCGCATCGTCAGCTTTTGCTTCATATACATATGTATATCCATTATCTTTTGTACTCTCTGATGAGATAAGTACATCATTTTTATCATATACATCTATATACTCCACGCCATCCGTTTTTTTATCCAGGCGGATTCGCTGTTCCTGGTCTTCACCTTCATTAAGCACAACCTTACCACCGGCCGTTTTAATCTTAATGAATAAAAATTTGGTTTCGTCTGCTTTGCTCGTGCTGCTGTCAGTTGATGTTGATACCTGTGTTACCGTTCCATCATCGTTTACCGTGATATCACTTGCATACGCTACATATGAAGACAGTATTGGTGACGCTGCGGTAATTGCAGCCATCGCTACAGACATGATACTTTTTTTCAAATTGTTCATCGTTTCTCCTCCTATTTTTTTTATTATATTTTCGCTTCCTGCGAATAAGGTCACTCGAACGATAACGGGTAAAGCCCGCTTTCTCAGATGCTTGCGGTATTACGCCGTCAGCATTGTCTATCTGAGAACAAGGAATGGAGGAGTTCTCTATCCGGAGCAAGGCTTCGAATAGATATCCAACAAACCTTGTATCCGATGCAATTTGAAGTTTTTACAGGCAAGGATTCTGCCTGTATTATCCGGCAATTTTTTTGCCGTTATATCTAATATGACAAATAAAAAAGAAAAAAGAACATTTTTGAAAATATTCTTTTTCCTTTTAAATACCATATTATTTTTTCTTTTTCTTTACTGCTCTCACAATAGCTACAATGACTACACCACCACAGCAGACAGCAATTGCAGTTATAATTCCGGTGTTCGTCATCGCCGCAGTCGGAATTCCAACATTCTTCGTATTCACAAATTCAATATTGGCATTTGTCCTCAACACTCCAGAATTGTTATCACATGTCATCTTGTATCCGTCTGTTACTGTTTCAGTCACTTCATATTTGACACCAGCCGGCAGTTTCTTGAATATAATTTTCTCTCCGTGTGATAATGTAAATTTAACTTCGCCGTCAACGACTTTCATTGTCTCAAAGTTTCCATTCTTTTCAATATCAACACTGCCGGGCACTACCAGCCCATCACTTCCTGTCAGCTTCAGCACAAATTCAAAGTTTTTGGATTTATCGCCCTGATTTCCTTTCACTGTTTTGCTTACAGATATGTCATACTTTTCATCATATGTGTTTACAACCGAAATCTCACCGGTCTTTCCTGTCTCAATTTTTCCATTATACTTTCCATTGTCAGAAGGTTTGTAATTTTTATAAGCATTTTCTGTAACCGTATAATCGGCTCCGACCGGCAGCCCGGTTATTACAATTGACTCTCCGTCAGGCAGCTCAAATGAAGCCATGCCATTTTCGTCAAATACGATTGTTCCGGTTTTACTTCCAGCAGTGCCATCAAGTGGATAAACACCTGAAACGGGGTTGCCACCATTTTTCAGCTCAACCTTAAATTTAAATGCTTTGTTTCTGTCAGCACCATTCCCCTCAACCGTTTTTGAAACCTTAAGGCTTCCGGTCTCGGTTTTCGTGTTTGTAATTGTAAATACCTTGACTTTACCTCCATCTCCTGCCGCATCGGTTTCTTCGCTCTCAACAACATTGGAGTCATATCCGCTGACATTTTCTTCATTCACAGAGTATTTGTATTCTGTCTTTCCGTCTTCTTTAAGCACTTCAAGCCCGTCAACCTCTGCCTCCCATCCATTATCAGCATTCAGTTCAATATTTTTTATAATATTTTCATCCTGCATCAGATAAACAGTAATATTTCCCGGTCTTGTATTTCCTGCATCCTCATTATCATTCCAGATTTTTTTAATCCTTATTTTAAGTTTTTCTGTTTTTGGCACATCAGGTTCTTTTCCTGTATTCGTAAAGGTCACAGCTGCGTTTTCATCAGCGTCAACAGTTTCTGTCCCAGTTGACAAAGACTGGTCAGTCTGTTCATTACCCTTTTTCTGCTGTACGGTCTTAACAGCATTAGTTATTTCATAAGAAGCATAATACTTATTTGCATCTTCTGTGACCTGATATTTTGTATTCTCCGGAATATTTTCAAACACTACGTTTTCATTATTCGCCAGCATAAAAGTTACATCTGCAGTGCCATCTTTATCAGATGCAAACGCTGTTTCAGCATCTCCTTTTTTGTATTTATATTTCACATTTTTTTTTAAAACTCGATACGTTTATTTCTGTAACGTTTATACAATTGTGAAACATAGAGCTCATATATTTAACATTTGATGTGTCGAACGAAGACAAATCAATAGATGTAAATGAGTTACAGCCATCAAACATGCCAGACATTGCGTCAACCTGTTTTGTTACAAACATTGATAAATCCGTATTCGTTAAACTTTTACACCCCTGGAACATATACGCCATTGAAGTCGTATTGGATGTATCAATATTATTGAATTGTATATTTGTCAAGTTTTTCTTTAAACTGAACATATCTTGTGCTGAAGTATTGAATGCAATTTTTATTCCGTCAACCTGAGTGGAAATTTTCAAGCACTGATTATCAATCCACCCGACAACTCCGCCATCACCGTCAGCATCCATATCTATCACTGATACTCCATCAGGCATTTCTTCATCAGTAAATATAACTGATGTGACATCATCAGGAATCAGCTTGTTTACATCCGGGCCTTGTTTCAAAACAAAGGTAACAGACTTTGCATACAAGTCAATATCTTTATCAATTGTGGCAGATGGGATACCACTGGACGACACTTTTACCTGGTTTACGCATTCCGGTTCTGTATACCATAAGACATACGAACCTTTAGGCATCTTGTACTGTCCGCTCACGATATCCTTTGAGCTGTTAAATATCATTTCATTTTCGGTGGAACCGTCAGCAAATTTTAAGCCATTACTGTGGAATGTTACTGTATATCCCCTCACATCTTTTCTTGGTTTTGCCGTACTGATTTCAATATCGGGAACAGGCCTGTTATCATTTAGTTTTCTGTCTTTCCACTTTTTTGTAAAGGTGACCGTGCCTTCTTTTTTGGCATCCTTAAAGTTGTATACCAAATTCTCATCATTTCCTGCAGCATAAGCCGGGTTGCTACAAAAGCACCCGGCTCCAATCCCACAGGCAAAAAATATAACCGTTAGAAAAACTTTATTTTTTTGTAATCGCATTATCCCCCTCTCCTTTTTATTTGGCCAGCCCCAGCCGTTTAGGACAGGACTGGCCAGCAACTCAGTCTCATTTCATTTCTGTTACTTCCACCGACACCTTGATACTTTCCGGTGTCAGTTTCTCCGGTTCTCTTTTTCCTTCCTGCATTAAATATCCGGTAATATACTCCATGTTGTTTCCAAGCTTAAACTTCATGTCATAGCTTCCATCTAATTCAAATTCAGACTTGATATCAGACATCTCCTCCGCATCCCTGACAAAAATGATATCTGCCTTCTGCGGGTTTTTCGTCCACTCGCCGTTTGCCATAACATTAGCCTCAATCAGCCTGGACAGGGACATACCTTTTGAATCGCAGGTTCTGCCTACACGTTTCAGGACGCCATTCAGCCCTCTTGATGCTACATTGTTCATCGCCTGCTCGTTCATCCATAGGATTTCACGGTTGACGATATCAATCACATAAGGAGAAGCCTGTGTGCATTCGCTGTCAAGTACAAAGCGGTTTACAACAGTTGCGGGTTCAAATACCTCACCCATATCGTCAGATGTCCTCTTCATAACACCAAAGCAGGTATGAGGCTGCTCAGAAAACTTCTGGCATGTATAACTGTTAATCTGCGGAATAAGATACACAACACCGTCATCCTTCAGCTTATCAATATCAACATCAATAAACTCACCGCGGCCTTTGCCTTTTGCCGGGCCGCCATCCTGCACATCACCGGAATACACAAAACCGTTTCCGTTTTTACTTCCATTCCATCCGCAGAACCCAACAATATCCATGTTCTTATCGCAGAATGCAACCGTCAGGTCAATATCAACCCTTCCATCATGATATCCTGTCTTGTTGTTGATGTTAGTCCAGCCAACAAAGAAACGCATCTTTTCCCAGCTGTCATCAATCGGCATCTTGGAGCCAGACGTCATATTGCCAATCGCTCCGGAATTATCACGGATATCAACAGGGATTTTCACGTCATTTACACCTTCAGCCATATAGACCTTACCCATGCTGTCTTTTCCGGCAAACTTTTCAGACATTCCGTTCATTGCAGCATCAACAACATTTTTAATCTGTTCTTTTGTGAATGCTTTTCTATTCTTGTCTGTTGTTTCAACAACCTTTCCGTTCTTGCCTTTGAAGTAACGTTTTTCGTCGTCATGGTCGCGCTGCTCAACATTTCCGATTGTTCCGGTTACAGTCGCGATACCGGCCTTTGCCGCAACTTCTTTCATAGCATTTACAACAAGGTCTTCTTTCCCCTGTTCAATTCCCATACGGTACAGCTTATCAAAGCGGCGCATAAAATCACCAGGCATTCTTGAAGCTTCTTTTACGGCTGCTTCAACATCACCGGATTTGATTGCCTCTTCAATACGTCTTGCCGGGCGGTCAATCTTCTCTTCACTCTGGATAATGATGATTGCACGCTTAACGTTATCGTATTTCGGTTTTGCCCAGGCCTTATCTGTGATATGAAGAACGTTAAACAGCTTTTCCCATTCTTTGTCATGACCATGCATCAGGTTAGATAGTCTTTCCCCACTACCCTTGTCCATTGCTGCCAGACAGTCCATTACAAAAGCACGGTCTTTTCGGCCAAGTTTAAATGATGGCATTGTCTTCGCGTCATCACGCAGAGGGATTGCTTCGTAAGGGTCACGGGCAGAGCCGTCCTTGCTAAGAGACTTGAATGCGGCATATCTTAAAAGGTCAGCAGGCTGTTTCATAAATGCGGCAGTATGGATTGCATTGCCTGACAACTCTTCTACCATCATCGCGCATGCGACAGCATTCTCCCTGTTCTTTGTTGATACATTCTCAATCAACGCATCAATGCTGCCAGGGTTTTCTTTTACATATTCCATAATGAATTCACGCTGCTCTTTTGAGTATGCGATGGCAGATTTGACCGCCATACGGAAAGTTTCATCAAGGTCTTCCTTGCTGCCCTCAATCAGGATTCTATGCATAGGTGTACCGAGAAAAGGATAAGTCTTTTTCTCTTTCATATAAACAGACGGTTCAAGTTCAAGACCTGACAGACCATAGATAATCTGGTCAAGAAAATATTCTGCATAACTTCGTTCCATGCAGCTTTCAGGGAAGTCAGGATAAAACGGAGTAAGTTTCTTTCCAGCTCCAAGCACGTCAGAGAGCATTTCGTAGTTTGTCTTAAAAAATGCAATGATATCATCCTTATCGGCTTTAGCCAGATGTTTCGTCTGCTCTGTTGTCATCGGGAAACCGATTGATGCAAAATTAGCCGCAACGGATGCTGCCAGCTCAACATTGTTATTGTCTTTCTGTTCCGGGAGGATTACCTTGCCCTGCATTTCATAGTATTTTTTTAAAATATTTTTATTCATTCTTTTTCTCCTTTTCTAATATGCTCTTAAGCAGCAAAGCAGCCGCTTTACGGCTGCCGGCAGAGAATTTTTCTGCGAGATATGCTTCGTATCCCGAAGCTGCAAGCCGCTTTTTCTAACGGTTAGAAAACCGTCTGTTTTTGTTGTCAGATACAATATGCTTAAAAAAATAAAAAGGAGACGTATTTTTGCGGATTTTTTTGCAATTTTTTTTTATCCCATCTGCTTCGCTGGACGCGATGCCGACTTTCAGCGACATATTCAGGCCGCACCTGCCGGCATTATTTTGTAATCTTATATTTTTTTGCAAAAAAATAACGGTTAGAAGATTTTCTAACCGTTAGATTTTTTAGCATCCGAATTCTTTTCTCAGTTCTTCCAGCTCGGCATCAAGCTCCTCATCTGTTCTTCTGACTCTTCGTCCAGTAAGTTTCTTGCCACTGAACATTGCAATGTCTTTTTTTCTCTTTATTTTTTCAAACCTTCTGCTCTCTCTTGCCTCCCACTGATGGCGATACCTGCTTCCGGAGTTATCTTTCCAGCCGGTGGAGTGGTATCCTCCAAAGTCTTCATCAGGCCATATACTTTTGAATTCCTTATCCTTGGCTTTGACAAATTCCTTATATTCTTCCTCAACTTCCATACCATAAGCAGCACGTGCTCGATGGATATATCTTGAATCTCTGCGCCATGGATAACACTTATGCTTGGCTCTGCCCTGGCGGCTCTTAATTGAAGCCATAATACTGTAATTCCATTCAATATGGCTAATATTTTTTGGAATAAACAAGAACGCAGTATCAACCTCTTTCTTAAATATCCTGACGTCAATGTTTGGCTGTTCCGGCGTATCAAGCCAGAACAGAAACTTGTTTACCTTCCAATCCATGTTGAGCTCAGTAACATGTAAAGACTCATCTATCACATTTTCATAACGGCTTTTCCTTGAAAAACCATTAAGCGCCTGGTTCTCCATATACTCATTTCTGAACTCTCCACGGATAGGTTTGCCGTTCCAATTTACAACCTGTTTATGTGCACGGGCAAGAAACCTTATCAGCTCTTCTTTATTACCAAAGAAAATATCATTCGAAATGATATATATTTTATTTTCGGGGCCGTATCCAATAACCTCTGACAAATGAATTTTCGGCTGTTCGACTGTATAGATTTTCTGCATATTTTTCTCCTTTCTTTTCTGCATTTCTGTACATGTAATATGCAGGATTCCATAAGAAAACAAAACATTGTCTTTTTTTAGACAAAAATGTTTCACGTGAAACATTTTTTAACAATATTCGACATTAGGTTAGGTCAGAAAGATATATTATCTATCTTCTCCTCCGATATCTGGCATTTCCATATCTTTAGTTTTAGTTTTCGTAATATCTTTTACTTTTTCTTTCATATCATGGTCTCTGAACGCTCTTACTGTAGCCCCTGTCATCATTCCTATATTAATCGCGTTTTTCAATGCTTTATTCGATAGTCTTAAAGGTTTTCTTATAGCCTGTTCAGCGTCAATTGCAAACCCCATGCCTTTTTCCAAGTCCTGGCCATCATACATGTCACTTCTTTTTCCCCCAACAATTGTTGCCGAAGTCTGCATCAGTTCATTCGCGCTCTTTCCCATGGCGGCTGCAGAATGGCCAAGCTGCTCCATAGCAGCTCCTGTATGGCTTGGTCTTGCAGCCCCACTTTTTACCAAGTCTGAAAATGTCTCAGCGTCAAAATTTTTATCACCATTTTCCCTGATATCGTTAAGTATGTCTTTTTTAATTTTAGCGTTCATCTTAGACTCATCGACGTCTCTTTTAATGGCACCTGGAATGTTAACAACACTTTCAACAAGCCGGCTACCTCTTTTTACAAAGTTTCCAGGCGTATTTGTTACACCTTCCATATGCATATACGCTCTTCTAAATTGCTCTAAATCCATATAAAAATCCTCCTCGTGCATAGCACAATACAGGTTTTTCTAACGGTTAGAAAAACCTGTTATTTTTTCAGCTGACTGATTTTTCAGCCTGCTTTCTTACAACATTAACTTTACCCCCTTTCTCAACAATGCATTTCTCAACATCATCTTCGTCAGGAAGATTAAACATGGAATCTTTCAAAATTCCCTCTAATATACCTCTCAGGCCTCTGGCTCCGGTTTTTCTTTTAATAGTTTCTTTTGCGATATCTTTTAACGCGTCAGGAGTAAACTCCAGTTCGATTCCGTCATACTTAAAGAATTCCTTGTACTGATTAACAATACAGTCTTTAGGCTCTGTTAGAATCTTGACCATTGCTTCCTCATCTAACTCATTTAATGATACGATGACTGGCAGACGTCCGATAATCTCCGGGATTAATCCGTACTTCACAAGGTCGTCTGTTTCCACCTGGCTTAATGCCTCACTGATAGATTTTTCTTTTCCTTTATCTACATTTGCACCAAAGCCGATAGATGTATCTTTTGCTGTTCTTTTATTGATTATTTCTTCAAGTCCTGGAAAAGCTCCGCCGCAGATAAATAAAATATTCTCTGTATTAATCTGAACGTATTTTTCATTTGGATTGCGTCTCCCACCGTTAACCGGAACGTTAGCAATAGTGCCTTCAACCAGTTTCAAAAGCGCCTGCTGGACACCTTCACCTGCTGGGTCTTTTGCAGCCCCGGAGCTTCCACCGGATTTTGCAATCTTATCAATCTCATCCAGGAAGATGATTCCACGCTCTGCCTTTTCAACATTTCCGTCAGCAGAGCGGAGGAGCTTTGTTAAGATGGTTTCAACATCATCACCAACATACCCTGCCTCTGTAAGGGAAGTGCAGTCAGCGATTGCGAAAGGTACATCAAGCATCTTCGCAACGGTCTGAGCCAGCAGGGTCTTTCCGCTTCCGGTTGGGCCAATCAGCAGGACGTTACTTTTTGACAGCTTGACGTCTGACTTAATGTCCATTCTTTTATAATGGTTATAAACAGCAATAGCAATTGAAATCTTCGCGCTGTCCTGGTCAATAATGTATTTATCAAGTTCTTTCTTGATTTCTCTTGGTGTCATTTTTTTATTGCGTTTTTTTGCTTTTGCCTTTCCATCTGATTTGCCTCTGACATCTAAAGCCTGTCCAAGCAGCTTTACACAATCTTCACAGATATAATTTCCATTAGCAGAAGAACGGAAGCCCTTCTTAGGTGGAATGATTTTAGTGTTACAAAACTGACAAATTGCTTCTCTATTATAAGCTGGCATAATTATTTCCCTCCATTTGTTTGTTATTTTGTGGGCGGTTTTATCCGGCCGATTTCGGTTTTTTGCAAAGACTTTTTCTTTGCTTACTTCTAATATGCATGAAATCGCATGAAATGGGAAATTTTTTGCGGATTTTCACGACAGGCTGTAAGGCCAGAGAATTTTGTCGATTTCTAACGGTTAGAAAAGACAATATGTGCAATTCTAACCGTTAGAAAAATCATCTATTTTTGTCCATTTCATCAATAACGCTTTTGCCTTTCATATATTCAGGCCATAATTTCTCCGGCTCAAGTCTCGGCGCTTCGTTATTTGCTGTTCCAGCATTTGCAGCATTGGCAGAAGCATCAGCGGAAGATGAGACCGTTTCAGCATCATCTTCTTTTGTCTCTTCTTCGTTATTTTCATCCGGGTCACTGTCATCTGTACCGAAATCAACCACATCCATTTCGTCGTCATCTGCATGCTTTGCAGCATGATATGCTTTAAGTCTTGCCGCCGCGTCTGCCCGCTGCTGTTCAGTCAGCATTCGCTTTTTCTCCCTGATGAGGAGTAGGTCTTTCGGAGCTTCATATGTTTTTGACACGACTTCACCGTGCACCATTCCAACTTCAACAATTTTCCAGTTTTCGTTGTTCTCAACGTACCTGTCCAGTTTTTTCATGATGTTATATTCAGTTGTATAGATTCTCATTTTGCTTGAACCGTGAACCATATTGATATGGGTTTCACGCTCGTCATTTAGTAATTTTGCCATTGATTCTTCTCCTTATTTTTTTTTGCTTATTTTTTTGGTTTGTTACAATATGCTGAATTTTATAGGAAACAGGACGGCTTTTTTCTAACCGTTAGAAAAAAATTACGACAGCGTATTGCTAAGCCAGACGAAGAGCACTCAAACTTTTAGCCTTGCAATAGTACAACCTGCCGGAATTCTGAAAAAATCTGCATATTTTTATATTTTTTATGTCATTTTTGTTGATTTTACGCGTCTTTAACCTTATAATCTATTATATAAAAAGCAAATATAGTTTTTATTTCAGAATGGAGTGTAAAAAAATTGCAGGAAGAAAGAAATGGAATTACATTAACAATTTTGCAGGAAAAAGGCGGCTGCGGCAAAAGCTGCGCGATATTTAACATCGCTGATTATTTAAGCAAGAAGAAAAACGTTCTAATCATTGACCTTGACGGGCAGGCCGCAGATATTTCATATTTTTTATTCGGGAACAAAGTAGGAGACAGCCAGGACCCGATGCGTTCTGACGTTAAGACAATCATGCATATATTCAGGGGAGCAGACCCGAAAGATGTAATTGTTCCGGTTAAAAAAAATCTTGATATAGTTCCGGCCAATACTGAGGTAACAGGACTTATGTCTATACACAAAATCAAGACCTTCAAGGACTTCATCAATCAAATGCGAAAGAAATATGACTACATATTAATAGACGTGCCGCCAAGCCCAAACTGGTCACACGTATTATGTCTGTCTGTATGTGATTATGTAATGCCAATCGTAAACCCTGATGCAGCATCACCAAAAGCCATCATTGGATTGAATGACAGTGTTGAAGAAATCCAATCAACTTCAAACCCTTCGTTAGAATATCTTGGAATCATTATGAATAAATATAATGAGAGAACCAATATCGCCAAGACAATGCTTCAGCAAACAGAGAATATCGCCGAGCAGTTAGAAGTATCTCTTTTTGATACAAAAATCCACCAGAGCGTATTGCTTGAAGAGCATATCCTTTCACATCAAAGTATTTTTGAATATGCCGGCAAGAGCAAAGCTGCAAAGGAATATAAAAACCTGTCAGAAGAAATCATATCCAGGATTGCAGAGAGGAGAAGATAAGAATGGGGAAGCTTAATGTTCCAGCTGGTGAATATGCCATCAGCCCAAAAAGGAAATTCCGTGATTTAAGTGAAGAATTCATTGAAGAGAATAAGGACTTCATCGTAAAAATTCCGGTAAACGAACTTATCTACGATAGAGACAATGAGAAATATTACGGTGAGATAACGGACGAATCAGTTCAGGATATGGCGCTTGATATGTCAACTGACGGGTTCAAAGGTGTAATCATGGCATATCCGGTAACGATGGACGGACAGCGAAAGTACCAGATAGAATCCGGACACCGCAGATACACTGCAGCAAAATGTGCTGGCATCACAGAAATTCCAACAATCATAACCGAGCCGCCAAAAACAGATTCAGAGCGTGTAATCAGATTAATCAAGATGAACCTGCACGGTAGGCCAGACCTTTCACCAACAAAAAAGGCAAAGATAATCGAAGCCCTGATGGCAGCTCACAAGGAAGAACGCATAAAAGCAGGGCTGAAGGCGGACAACGCAACACTTACTGATATTGTCTCAACTGAGATGGAATTGTCCACAAAAAGTATCGATAAGTACAAAGCTTTATTGAAATTAGTGCCGAAACTGCAGGTTCTGGCTGATTCCGGCATTGCATTCTCAGCGTTGATACAGGCAGTTACGCTTCCGGAGGACAAGCAGGAGATGCTGGCTTTTTCAATCAATTCTGAAATTTCAGAATCCGGAATCGATAATATTTCAAGACAATGGGTTATAAACAAGATTGAAATCCTAAGACGCGAATTCTATGACGAACCAAAGCAGCCAAAGAAGATAGCAAAGCGCCGTGATGGTTCAAAAATCATCACGAAATGCTTAAAGGATTTTGACGACCTGGTAAATGGCAATGCCGTATTTAAAGAGAACGAAAAGCATATAGCGGTGGAAAATCTGAAAAAGCTGCGCGAGAATATAGACAAAAAGATTGATGAATTGTCAGAGTAGGAGAGAAGAAAAAAGGAATGCGATATGCATTCCTTTTTTCTAACCGTTAGAAAAACAAATCAGCTGCGATTTAACAGTACTTTTTCATACTCATCAAAATCATACTGGCGCTGCTCAAAATTATTAAACTGGTTCTTCTTTTCTTTTTTGACAGGCGTGGCGTATCCTTCTTTAATAGCCTTAATCATAAATCCTACCAGATTTTCAATATGTCCAGCCAGTTCTGCAATATGATATGCTGTTTGTATTTTTTCAAAATCATATTCAGCCGTTTCACAGATTGACTTGATATCTTTTATACTTACGGATTCTTTTATTAATTCTTTTACCTGGACATACATTTCAAATTTTTCATCTTCACTAAGACCAGATTCTTGCTCTTTTTTTGTTTCTAATTTTTTCTTATCTTTTCCACTGTTTAATTCAACATAAAATGTGATACCATATACCTTGCCGCCTTTTCCGCTTTTAACAGGTTCATACGAAACAGTCATTCCACACTCGGGGGTATTGTTGATTTCCGTAACGGCTACATTTATGATACGTCGTTTAAAATCTGTCCAGCTGTCATAACTTTTTTCAGTGGAATATTTCATCGCCTTATCGTAATCAGGATGAGGCTGACCTTTTAAAATCTTTTGAACCTGTCGGGTAGAAGAGTCTACAACGCCAAGCGTAAACTTTAATTCATTGATACCGACTTCAACTTTAAAATGCTTTCCATCTGATTTTTGAGGCATCAATTTTGCATTTCCAACTTTTTTCTTTGTATAGCAACATGAATATAATAATTCATGGAGCTTTAATGTATATTTGTTTTTAAATTTTAGCACTAATGGCAAGTCTAAGATTGTAAATTTTGTTGACGGATTTATGTATGGCTGTAAATCATTATTAATCTTAACAGTAAAAACAGAATTTTCATACTTTACAAGAGTGAACAAAGGCAGGAAGACAAACCTTTCATTTTCATTGTCCTCAAAACCAATAGTAGTAGCAGCCATTGAGACAGCCACAGGTTTTAGCTGAGTATAGAAACTTCCACTTTTATTTCCAAGTAGATTTCTTAATTCATTTGCTTTAATAGAACAGATTGTGCTTCCATCTTTTTCATCTGTAGTTACATATTTTTTATGTTGAATCCTGGCAAGAACGATGTCAAGTATCTTTAATTCTATAAGAGAAGCCTTATATTTACTTTCTATAAGTAAATTTGCCTTTTTAAATGAATCGTCCAAAGATTCGTAAGACACAACTTCTTCATTTGTTATAACTTCTATATTATCATCAGTCTTTATACTGCTCATTTTTTTCACTCCATTTTGTCCGTTAAATAAAAATTGGCACTCCAATTTGTCCGTTAAAAGATATCGTAATATATATTTAAGTACATCAAATACGTCATCGACGAACGTGGAAATCGTGACCAAGCATGCCGTTAGGAGCGGATTGCTACAAGCTGTCTGACTCTGGATAATTAGTTGTCTGTAGGTCAATCGCAAACTCCAATTTGTCCGCTAAATGTAAAATTTACTCCATTTTGTCCGTTAAATAACATGTATAGAATAACAGACAACCCTTTAAAAAGCAAGTATTTTTATCATAATGAAAACACATGTTCTTCTTCTTATTGCGGACAAATTGGAGTTATAGAATAATCAAATTTGTCCGTCAAATGATTTTTGCCATTTCTATTTAGCGGACAAATTTGATTATTTTTACGGCAGCTTGCATTTAACGGACAAATCTGATTATTTTGTATTACCCATTATTTATTTAACGGACAAATTAGATGTTCGTAAAGCATCAGATTTGTCCGTTAAATGCTTAAAAGCATCAGATTTGTCCGTTATATACATGTATCTAGCGTTAAAAAGCATCGGATTTGTCCGTTAAATGCCATATTAATCAAATTTGTCCGCTAAATAAGCTGTCCAAAATCCGTCAAATCCATTCATATTCACAGATAATCAAATTTGTCCGTTAAATAAAGCCCACGGCAAATCCACTGTTTTCAAGGCTTATAACGGACAAAATGGAGTTTTTTGATTCTGCAAAATCATCAAAAGCATCAAATTTGTCCGCTAAATAGGAGGGCAACGGCATTTTTCGTTATTTCGCTCCAATTTGTCCGTTAAATGCATTTTTAGACCTGTTTTTAATCAAATTTGTCCGTAGAATAACGCCTTTTTTATGCCTTTTTTGTGGATAACCTCATTTGTCCGCCATAAACATCATGCATGTCCAGTTCTTTATATGGAGTTATCCACACTATAAGCGAAAATTTCTAATCGTTTTTATCCGCAAGCTTACTCCAATTTGTCCGTTAAATAAATCCTGCATATCCTGTTGTTTCAACCAATTTGTCCGTTATATAATGTCGAAAACCTTGAATTTACGGGGATTTCCGGGGGAGTAAGTAATTAAGAAACTATTGTTGTTTTTTATATATAATAAAACAACCGCAACACACAGAGCAACATACAGAATGGGAGAGAAGAGGTATACAAAAATTATATGGCGTTGTTGTGCAAAATATTGAACAGATTGAAACAGTAAAAAATAGTGGACGCTCTGGGATTCGAACCCGGGACCGACCGGTTACTTGCCAGTTCTGCGGCAAAGCCGCATCACTGGCTTCTCACGCCTTCGGCGTTGAGCCGGTTGAGCTGAAAAAATAAATTCAGTTTCTACCAGCAATCTTTGCGAATGTGTTTGTTTTCCAAAAAAAAAGTAGTGGACGCTCTGGGGTTCGAACCCAGGACCGACCGGTTACTTGCCAGGGCTGCGGCAAGCCGCATCCCTGCCTTCGCACGCCTTCGGCGTTGAGCCGGTTGAACTGGAAAAAATAAATTCAGTTTCTACCGGTAATTTTTCACAATATACCTGTTTTACAAAAAAATAGTGGACGCTCTGGGATTCGAACCCAGGACCGACCGGTTATGAGCCGGTTGCTCTGACCTGCTGAGCTAAGCGTCCATAAAAGATATACTATATTTAGTTTTTTGACCACAAGTCCGGCTCATACCTTCCGGTTACTTGTCAGCTCTGCGGCAAAGCCGCATCCCTGACTTCGCTCGCCTTCGGCGCTGAGCCGGTTGCTCTGACCATCTGAGGTGAACCTCTCAGCCATCAACTGCCAAACATTCCGAAGAACATCCAAACAATATCAGAACCTTATCTTTTGCAACAAACCCAGAATGAGCGAGAAGGACATTCCAGAGAGTATCCGCATCGGCCAGTCCAAATATGGGCATGCCATACCCAGACGGTGGAGGTTCATATGAACAGGTTCCACTACGCAGCATCACGAGAACCGGAGCCCTCGTTCTTCCGCATAGCTTTCCCTGTTACTGCTTTTTCGATACCAAAGCCTGCAACGGGCAGGAGAGAGAACGTCTCTCTTACTTAGCTTATATATAATATGCTAAAAAATTCCCCAACTGAATCATTTTTCCAAAAATTTTTTTTTATTTTTTCTTTCAGGCGGGCTTATGCCCGCCAAACCAGACAAACATCAGCATTCAGCCAGTTAACGCAATCGTTAGCGGCATCCTTGTATGCAGGATATTCTTTGCCGCTTGGAGAGCAATAGGAGCCGTTTCCGGTCTTATGCACCAACAGCGGTACCAAATCCTCTACAGGCATCAGCCTTAATTTGTCCAGGTTTCTCATTTTTTTACACATTTTTTTCTTCCTCCTTATCGCTGCATCGGCATCTTTCTGAATCTTTCTCTCTCGGCATTAATCCCGGATGGGAGAGAAGAGCAGAGCGTCTGCAGTGTTCTTGTCGCCCCGTGCATCCGGAGCTCGTCCTGTTCGTTTCTGATTGCTGTTTTTGTTGCCTCATCGATAAATGCAAATTTGTCTTTAAGCATATTTTTTCTTCCTTTCTGCAGCTTTATTTTTTTGTTACATATACAGTATGCGGGAATTTTGAGGCGTGGATATTTTTTTGCGGATTTTTTTTGTGTATTGAATTTACCGGAATTCAGATTAGAATTTGGCTGATTGTATAACTGTATTTATTACCAAACGGCTTTGCCGCAGGAAAACGAAATCGCAAGGCTGAATGTAGCAAACGAATATTGATTCAGTCCAGCAGGCAATTTTGCCGGCTGTAAGTTTACAGGTTTCGTTAACTATTCGAAAAATAAGCATTTGGCGAATAGTTGCAGATAGACCGAGCCGAATCGTCGCTGCAAATCTGGACGAGGTTTTAATATTTTCGTTAACGGCAAAACTTGCTTAAAACTTCACGTAATTTGCGGGCTTTCTTTGAGTACAAAACCTTTATCCAAAATTTTCAATGTGTTTATGAACAAATATTACAAACATGGCTCAACATATTTAGAATCAATGCCAATTGACAATCAATCTGTAAATATATACAATTAAATTAAATAAATATAA
>ERZ1106951.1119-NODE-1119-length-24326-cov-5.778130_pt1 | contig 24326 bp, 28 predicted proteins | sample MGYA00403676_ERZ1106951 | MGnify/ENA primary metagenome ERZ1106951 (study PRJEB35170, sample SAMEA104062398) | human gut metagenome | biome: human gut; feature: human-associated habitat; material: faeces | place: Denmark | collected 2012-04-23 ...
TCCAAATCGACCGCAAGCGACTGGCCCAGCTACGGCAAAAGCGCGTCGCCCTCGGCCACAAGCCGGACGATCATGAATTCGAACCGCAGGGATACACGATGCAGTTCCATTGATTCACTAAAGCACAAAGCGCGCATATTTTGTGCTGCTGAAGTCAATAAAGCATTTCCAAAAACGCACCGCTGTAAATAAAGATGATTCTCGAAAAAGTAATAGCTTTCCTGTCAGAGTTGTGGTATGTGTGTTGGCTACCAAAGGAGGGGTCACCATGTACGACTACATGAAAGCCTTGCAGGAACGATTCGACGAAAAGCAGCCGGAGCACCTCGTCTACGCCGTCCAATCCGCCCGTGAGGGCCTGCGCGATGGCATAGATGCCGAAAGCCGCAGGAAACTGCTTCGGCTGCTGGACGCACAGAACGCGTTGCTGGTCGAAGCCAAGTTGATGAGCTTCACGGCGGGCTTCAAGCTGGCGGCCGGTATCGCCGGAGAGCTGGGAACGCCCTACTCCTTCGATGCCGACGAGGAAGAAAAAGCAAAGGAGATGATCACGAATGGCTAAAAAACGCGCCAACGGCGAAGGCAACATTCGCAAACGCGCAGACGGGCGTTGGGAGGGTCGCTACACAGCAGGCTACCACCCCGAAACAGGAAAGCGCATCATCAAAAATGTGCTGGGTAAAACGCAGGCGGAATGCAAGGCAAAGCTAAAGAAAGCCATTGAGGAGAGCCATGCATTGGACGTCGGCCGCGCCGATGAATACACGGTTGCCGCTTGGCTGCGGACGTGGTTTGATTTGTATGCCAAGCCGCACATTCGCCCATCCACCATGAACTACTACCACCGGAACATCGAACAGCATATCATCCCTGCTATCGGGGATATCCCGCTGAATAAGCTCACCACCCGTGACCTGCAAAAGCTCTACAACGATCTGCAAAGCAATGGGCGGCTGAGAAAAGTACAGAAAAAGGAAAAACCCGGACTGAGCAATTCCACTGTGCGCGGCATCCATATGATGCTGCACAATGCCCTTGACCGGGCGGTGAAAGAAAAACTCATTCTCAGCAATCCCACGGAGAATTGCATCATCCCCAAAATTGAAAAACAAGAGATGAAGATTCTTCACCCAGACCACATCAGCGCGTATCTGAACGCCGCCGAGCGGCGTAATGCCCTGCCGATGTTCTATCTGGAACTGGTCAGCGGACTGAGAAAGGGCGAGCTGGTCGCGCTCCAATGGAGCGACCTTGACGAAGCCAACTGCACCATCTCCGTCAGTAAGCAGGCCAGCTGGGACACAGAGGGGAACCTCATTCTAAGCCAGCCTAAAACCGGAAATTCCATCCGCGAGGTGTCTATCCCGCAGGATGCCGTGGAGCTGCTGAAGCAGGAGCACGCCAAACATCCCAGCAATCCGTGGATGTTCCCGTCCGGCAGGACTGGTGAAATGTATCACCCTGACTCGGTCGTAACACTCCACAAGCGAATCCTCAAGGACGCGGGGCTGGAGCATATCAGGTTTCACGACCTGAGACATACGTTCGCGACCCTGGCACTCCAAAACGGTGTGGATGTGAAAACAGTATCCTCGATGCTGGGTCACTACGACGCGGGCTTCACCCTCCGCACCTACACCCACGCAACAAGGCAGAAGCAAGACGAGGCCGCACAAACGATGGGCAACTTCATGGCACAGGTCATGTAAGCAGAAAAAGCAAAAATACCGGAGAGAAGGCAAAAGCTTCCTCTCCGGTACTCTTTGGATCTATCGGGATATTTCCGCGTGTGGGTCACGGTGTGGGTCAGGCAGTTGACCCGCATTTTGACCCACACCATTTTCAGCGTTTTTGCAACAAAAAAGCATCGAAAACCGAAGTTTTCGATGCTTTTTGGAGCTGGTGGTGTGACTCGAACACATGACCTGCTGATTACGAATCAGCTGCTCTACCGACTGAGCTACACCAGCGCATTCGTCCAAATGCAAATGGAAGTATAGCACAAAGATTTTTTCGCGTCAAGCGATTTTTCAAACTTTTTGAAAGTGTGTGAGATAGCATAATGATTGCAGAAAAGGATTTAACATCTTTTTCTGCAATATTTTTTTATTTCGCCGCAGAAAAGCGGAGAGGAATGAGGTGAAAAGCGGATGAAAACCATGACAATGCAGGACCGGCAAACGCTGGCGCGCCGTTACGCGGCCGGCGAGAATGTCACGAGGATCGCAGTCGATCTCGGAATGTCTGCCGCAGCCGTCTACGCGGAGCTGCGGCGCGGATACACCGGCGGCCTCGATGGGAACAAGCGCCGCGAGTATGATCCGGAGCTTGGCCTGACGAGATACCAGGAGAGCCTTGCAAACCGCGGCCGCAGAAAAGCCGCCACAAAATAACAGGAGGAAAGAAACATGAATGAGACTGGAAAGACCATGAGGGTAACGGAGAAACACATAGGCGACGAGGTGGAGATCACCCTCCGAAAGACAGCCGGAAACGAGAAGTGCAAGTGCAAGATCACGGCGAACAATGCCGCATCCGCGATCAATGGCGTCTGCATCATCGTGCAGGAGTACGCGAGTGCTCTGCAGCTTCCCGCGCTGCACGTCTTAGCGGTGATGGCGGCGCTGATGGCAGATCCGGAATCCGAGCACGGGGCAATGAAAGAGGAAGCGAAAGAAAGCGAGGCGGCGGAATGATGGAGACGAGAGAGATCACCGTGACGATCCACCGCGAACCGGAGAAGCGGGACGACCTGCTCGCGACGCTTTTGATCGTCGTCCTCGCGGCACTGGCCTTTACGGCGGGGTACATCGCGGCGAACGCACAATGGCGCGAGACGATCTCGGAGGTGACGCCGGAGCCGCCTGTCGTTACGCAGGAGACGCGGGCGAAGCTGCTCACATCCTACGAGGAGCCGACGGAGAGCATCACGACGAGCCGCTATGCCGAGGTGAGCCAGGAGGATTGCGAGCTGATCGCAAAGATCGTTTACCTGGAAGCGCGGGGCGAGCCGCTGGAGGGCCAGCAGGCCGTGGCGGAGGTCATTCTCAATCGCGTCGCGGCGGACAACTTCCCTGACAGCGTGGAGGAGGTCATTTTCCAGGGCACCGACGGGAACGGGGCTGCACAGTTCAGTACAGCGGCGCACCTCGACGAGGCAGCGCCGACGGACAAGCAGTTTGCGGCGGTGGGACAAGCCCTCTACGGCGAGCCGATCCTGCCGATGGACGTGGTTTTCTTTTCGACCACAGGCGAAAACAGCAGAACATGGGGCGCCATCGGCGGGCACATCTTCTGCTATCAGTATGAATGGGAGTGAAGCAATGGCAGCGAAGAAATGGATCTATGAGGTGAAGTACACCGACGGCGAGGAATACACCTACACCGCGCCGGACGGCAAGCTGAAGAGCAAGAAGCTGCCGACCGTGCGCGTCGAAGCCGAGAACCGGCTGAACGCGGTCGTAGCGGCGGCGCAGAAGTGGGGCGTCGGCTGGACCGGCGTTGCACGCGGCGTCGAGTGCGAGATCATCGGACCGGCGAAGAAGAAAGGAGACAAAAATGAGTAATTTATCGGCAAATGCGCAGCTGCTCGGCAATCTGGAGCACACCACGGCAGAGCTGCTGGAGGGCATGACAGAGGAGCGCGGCCGAGGCTTTGCGAGCGACAACGAGAGCTGGGCTGCGCTGAAGGGCTACCTGGAGCGCGCCGAGAAGATGCGCAAGGATATCGAGAAGGTCCACAAGGAAATGTGGGACGCCATCAAGGACCAGAACGACGACGCCTACCGTGCGCTGGCGAACGAGCTGACGAGAGCATCTTCCGCTCTTGCGGCAGAGTGGATCACCGTTTCCGTGCTCGGGAAGATCGCCGTCGAAATGACGGACGAGTGATGGACCGGAAGGAGTATCTGCGCCGCTGCGCAATGGCGGCGGGCGACATGGACGGCAAGCGATACCGGACCGCGAAGCGCTACCTGGTATGGTGCAGGCCCGCACGGTGGTGCGGCTACCAGGCGATGCTGCCCATCGCCTATCAGATGCGCTACCGGAAAGACGGGACCATCGCGCACACGGCAATCGTGCAAGAGACCAAGGCGCATTGCCAGCACGAGATCCCGCTGGAGAAAGTATTCGAGGAGGAGCCGCACGATGAAGCGGATACACGCGAGTAACCGCGAAGACATACGCGACACCTTGCTCGGGGCGCTGACCGTCGCCATCTTTTTCGCGGCCGCGGCGCTGGAGGGGGTGTTGGCATGATGGGGAGCGGCATCAAGGGACCGTGCCTGGACTGCCCGGACCGCAATGCGGGCTGCCACGGGAAGACGGAGGACGGCGCGTGGAGGTGCGACCGGTGGGCCGCGTATCAAGCGGAGCAGGATGCCTTCCGCGCGAAGGCGGCGGAGGACTTCAAGCGCGTGGAAGTGGCGATGGGTTACAAACGCGAGAGCAGGCTCCGCAATGCAAAGCGCTGCACCAGTCTGGAGCGGCGCAGAAGAAAGTGAAGGGAGAGAAGAACATGAAACGGGAAAACGCGAGAGACGGGGTGTGCTTTCTCTGCGGCCGCGACGGCACGGAGGACCCGCTGGACTTCCACCACATCTTCGGCGGAAACGCCGCGGACCGGAAGAAATGCGAGCGGTACGGCCTGAAGGTGCGGCTGTGCCACGGGCGCTGCCACATCTTCGGACCGGAGGCGGCACACAACTGTGCCGAGACCATGCGAACGCTGCGCCGCTACGGTCAGCGCAAGGTGATGATCGAGCAGGGCTGGACGGTGGACGAGTTTCGCTTCCACTTCGGCAAAAACTACCTCGACGACGAGGAACTGGAGGAGATCGCGGCCATTCAGGCCGAGAGCGCATAAGAAAAGCGGCTGACCGTGGCACCGGTCAACCGCAGCGAAGAAAAATCACGAAAGGAGATCTCTTCCCCGCCATTGTACCACACGGCGGGGAAGAAAAGCAAGGGTATGAACGAGTTTTTGGATCAGGCATTGAATAAGCTCGCCGAGAACGTGAGCGGGCAGAAGGAGAACGCGATGGCGCCGAGCGTGCGCGAGGCCCTGACGGACTTCTGCCGGCAGGACGCGGAGTTTGCGCAGGCGGTGGCGCAGGGCGGCAGCTTCAAGGACTGCATGGCGGCGGCCGCCAAGGGCGTCGGGGGCAGCATTTCCGACCTCGAAGCCTACCGCAAGGCGGTGCGCTTCTACTTCAAGGGCGCGGATGTTCGCTTCCGCATGGAGATCGACCTCTGCCCGACGACGGAGGAAGCGCCGCGTCCTGCGGCACAGAAGAAGATCCTTGACATTGCGGACTTTCTGTGAGGTGACGGTATGCGGTGCAATCTGACAGAGGCGGAGCAGAAGGCCGCGCTGGAGGTCCCGTTCCGCTGCACGGGAGAGGAGCAGGAATTTATCGAGCGGTGCTTCACCGGCTATCTCTTCTTTGAGCATGAGGAGGACGAGAACGGAAGGCTCGGCGTGACCACGGAATGTACGCGCTGCGGCCGAAAGGTATGGTGGACAGAGCGCGAATGGAAGCACTTCAAGCAGGAGAACGACGTCAAGGCAAGGTCGAACCTTCTGTGTCCGGATTGCGGCTGCGGTGTGACGCTCTATCCGCGCGGAAGGCTGCGCAGCGGAAATACGCTGGACGAATACCGGCAGGTCGTGCTGCTGCGCACCATCGGCGGGGCGCTGCGCGCGGTCGCGCTGGGCGTGTGGAAGCATCACGGGCGCTGGGAGTCAGACGACGCGGAGAGCTGCACAAAGGCCGCCTACTACTTCGCACAGGGCAAGTGCCAGAAGTGGCGGAGAGAATGGGCGTGGAGCGAGGAAGAACAGCGGTACACGCCGCGGCTTATCCCACAGAAAACCATGACGGAGCCGTTTGCGAAGTGCGACAGCTGGATTTGCCGAAGGATCGGGGATTACGCGATACACGGCGTGGACCAGATCGCGGCATCGCCGCTGCGATACTGCGCGGCGGAGCAGTTCTTTAAGCTGGACGGAGACGATCCGCGGGAGAACACAGAGGGCCTTCTGACCTACCTCGGACTGTGGACGCGCTACCCGCGCATCGAGCAGCTGGCAAAGGCTGGATGCGAAAAGATCATCGACGACGCGATCCAAGGCAGCATGAACAGCCGCGCGCTCAACTGGCGGGCAAAGACCATGCCGGCCTTCTTCGGGGTGGACAAGCCAACCGTGAAGCGGCTGCTTGCCGGAGGCATCGGACAAAAGGAGCTGGAGGCGCTGGAGCTGGTGCGGCACGGCGGCGTGACGCCGGAGGAGGCGCTGACGATCTGCGGGCGGATCGGCGACAAAGGCGAGCGGAGGCGCTGCGACGCGGCGCTCCGAGAGGTCGGTGAAAGCGTGCTCGTGCTGGCGCGGTATCTGGAAAAGCACCAACACAAGAACGCGAGACTGTGGCTGGACTACATCGACGCGGCGAAAAGGCTCAGGTACGACCTCGCGCGGCGGGACGTGGCTTTTCCGAAGGACCTGCAAGGGGCGCACGACGCGGCCGTTGCGGCGATCCGGTATGAGGAGAACGCGGCGGCGCGAAAGGCATACGAAAAGCGGTACAAGAAGCTCAAGAAGAAGTACAGTTTTTCGGCGATGGGTCTTTGCATCGTGGTGCCGGAGGACGACCGGCAGATCATCAACGAGGGCAAGACGCTGCACCATTGCGTCGGCGGCTACGCCGAGCGGCACATGAGCGGAACGGCGACGATCCTCTTCCTGCGCAAGGAAAAGACGCCGCACCGGAGCTACATCACCATCGAAATGTGCGGCAAACAGGGAAACGACATCCGGCAGATCCACGGCTACGGGAACGAACAAAAAGCGGGAAAGAAGCTCGCCTCGCCGCAGGAGCGGCACGGGGCCTTCATCGACCTTTGGCTCGCATGGCTGAAGAACGGAAGCAAACGGGATAAGAGCGGCAGGCCGGTCCTGCCGGTGAAAGGAGAGAAAACAGCATGAGTAGGTACGACGATACGGTAGATGTGACGCCGGAGGGCGTCAGCGAGGGCGCAGCGCTGAGCGGGATGTTCGGCGAGAGCGCGCCGGTCGAAACAGAGCGCGGGATCGAGGCGATCACGGAGGAGATCATCTTCTATAAGGCGGTCGGCGGGCAGGCGGTCCTTGAGATCGGCAAGCGCCTGATCGAAGCGAAAGCGCAGCTCAAGCACGGCGAATGGCTGCCCTGGTTGAGTGAAAAGGTGGAGTTCTCCGAGGCCTCCGCACAGCGCTTTATGCAGCTTGCAAGGGAGTATGAAAATCCCGCGCTGGTGCGGGATTTGGGAGCCTCGAAAGCCTTGGTATTACTGGCTTTGCCGGCATCCGAGCGAGAGAATTTTGCGCAGGAAAAGCACGTCGTAAACGGGGAAGAAAAGTCCGTTTCCGAAATGAGTAAGCGCGAGCTGGAGGAGGCCATCCGTCAGCGCAAGTTCGCCGAACTGAAGGCAGCGGAAACGGCGCGCGAGCTGGACCGGCAGAAGGAAGCCACGGCGGAAGCGGAAGCCGCGGCAGAAAAGGCGCAGGAGGCAGCGGAGGCTGCCCGCGCCGAGGTCGAGAACGCGAAGAGCATTTCCCTCGCCGCGCAGGAGCGCACGGCGGAGCTGGAGCGTGAGCTGAAGGCGCTGCGCGAAAAGCCGGTGGACGTGGCCGTGCAGACGGTGGACGCGAGCGCCGAGCAGATCGCGGCGGCGGTCAAGGAAGCGGAAAAGGCGGCCAAGGCCAAGCGCGACGCGGCGGTCGCCAAGAAAGCCGAGGAGCTGAAGGCGGCAGAGGCGCAGCGCGACGAGGCACGGAAGGCTGTGGAAAACGCCGAGGCCGGAAGAAAGGCGGCGGAGGAGCAGGCGGCAGCCCTGCGCGCCGAGCTGGAAAAGGCGAGAAAGAGCGCCGCGGCGATGGACAACAAGGCGCTCGCGGAGTTCGGCGTGCTGTTCCGGCAGGCGCAGGAGACGGTGAACCGCCTGACGGAGCTTGCCGGCGAGCTGGACGAGGAAAACCGGCCGAAGGTCTACCGCGCGCTGGGCGCGCTGCGGAACATGATCGCCGAGAAGGCGGGGGAGGCGACGGCATGAAGGTGCAACTGACGAGGGACCTTGCGCTGCCGCTGGCGAAGAAGGGCTGCACCTTCGGCGTGGAGCTGAAAACAACCGGAAAAGACGGCGAGACGATCTATTTTGTCCACTATTACGGGAACACCATTGCGTTTCCAGGTGATGCCTGCGAGGAGGTAGAGTGATGGAACGCCTGACAGAACATAGCAAGCAAACATCGCACGAAAACGGTATCTGCTGCACACATTTTCGCGGCCCCGAATGCCTCAGAGTTGGCGGAAACTGCGCCATGAATTGCAAGTGGGAAGAAGCGGCGTGGAGCCGCCTCGCCGCCTACGAGGACACGAGGCTGACGCCGGAACGCTGTGCCGAATTTGCGCGAGCAGACGCGGAAGGACGGTGCATCATAATGCGTGATACGGAGCAGGAGCAGGAGGGAGTTGCCCGCTTGCGCGAGCTTGCCGAGGCTGACAAGGAAGGCAGGCTCTTCCTCCTGCCGACGGAGCCAGGGCGGCCGATGCTCTGCCAGGAGTATTTTGAGCGGCCGTGGGTGATGAAAAACGTGACGCTCTGCGTCCAGTACCAGAGCAGCGCCGGCATCATCTTTTACATGGGATACTACACGTTCAGCAGACTTGTTGAGAACGGAAGGATCACTCCCCTCTCACAAGAGGGAGAAGAAATGCTGGAGGGGGAAAGCGAATGTTTGACATCAACGAGGTGCCGTATGCGGAATGGCTCGAGAAGTCTTTGCAGGCTATCGTGCCTCTGAAGCCGGTGAGCCTTTGCTTCGCGGCGACCATGCCGGACGGCGAGGTCTACACCGGATATTACAATGCGGATGCAACGGACAAGGCCGTGATCGCGCACAACATCCAGGCGGATATCACAATGGACATTATCCGGACCAATGCCGCGATCATCAAAGACATGATCGAGCATTGCGAAGAGGATGAATGACGAAATGAAAGGAGAAGCAACATGAGCAGCGCAAGAAACCATCAGAAGAGGAGCCACCGAAGCTACCGCGTGACGAAGAGCATCTGCGGGAGCGTGGCGAGAAAGGCGTGGGGCACGCCGCAGTACAGCCCGAAGCAGAGCGGGCTGCTGGCGCTGATCCGCCGCCTGATCCGCAGCCGCGCACAGCGCACAGCGGACCGCAAGCGCAGAGAGCGAGTATCCCGCGGAGGGGGGGCAGAGAGGAGCGGTGAGCGATGATCGATTCACCGGCAGAGATCGTGCGGTCGTACCGAATGGCGGCCGATCCGAAAAAGCAGATCAAGGTGCTGGCTGAGCTGAACGCCTGCTCGGTGAAGGAGATCCGGCGGGTGCTGGTGGGCGAGGGCGTGCTGCCGCGCGAGACAGAGGTGCCGGAGGAGCCGAAAAAAGCGGCGAGAAAGCGCTTCGATGAGGAGACCGCGAGGATGCTTTATGAGGAAGGCCTGGACGATGCGGCCATCGCGAAGGAGACAGGCATGACGGCGCAAACGGTCGCCAAATGGCGCAGCAGGAACGGGCTGCGGAAGAAAGCGAGGAAACCGAGAATGAAAAAGCAAGTGGATGTGCCGAGCACGAAGCCGTCGGAAGCGGAACCGGACGTGCAGAAGATCCCCATCGTCGGGGAGGCGGTCGAGGTTACGGAGCCGGACTTTACAAAGAGCGCTGCGCCGGAGCCGCGGACGGTGACGGTGGAGGAGCTGCGCGCCCTGCTGGAGGATGCTTGCCGGGACGGCCTCGGGGAGTGCGCGGTGCTCGTGGAGGGGACTGCGTTCGCCGACCTCTGGCTCGACGTACACAGCACGCTGCGCATCTATGAGAGCGGCGAGCGGACCGTAGAGCTGAAGGGAACGGCAAAGAGTGCGTGACAGGCCGCGGAGCCTGAAAAAAGAAAGGAGAATTTACCATGATGAACGAAGCCAGTAACGCCTGCGTTCCGCAGGAGAAACCCGCAATCCTCGCCGCCGCCGAGGAAAATGCAAAAATGCTCGATGTGGTCAACTGCCGCCTTGAAAACATCTTGCACGGGCTGCGCGGAGGGAAATCCGTCCGTCCGAACGAGGGATGTGCCCCGGAGCCGCCCACCTTCGGCGCGCTGCGGCAGCTGACCGAAAGACAACAGAGACAGCTCAACCGTCTGATGAACAGCATCGACGAGCTGGACAGCCTGATTTGAAAAGGAGTAGAGACATGAAAAAGTATATCGGCACCAAGATCATCGAAGCGGAGCCTGCCTACCGCGTGGTGGACGCGGAGGGGAACGTCCGCGTCGTCACAGAAGCGGCGGAGGCGAAGCGCTGCGGCACCGTGGACCTCGGCTACAAGGTCCGCTATCCGGACGGCTACGAGAGCTTCAGCCCGAAGGGCGCGTTCGACGACGCCTACCATCCCATCGACGGCATGAACTTCGGCCTTGCCATTGAAGCCCTCCGCAAGGGCTTCCGCGTGTGCAGAAGAGGCTGGAACGGCAAGGGCATTTTCATCGAGCTTCAGACGCCGGACGCCTACAGCAAAATGACAAGCCCCTACATCTACATCGACACGACCGGCTTGCAGACGCAGAACACCGAGGCGCCGAAGAGCCGCGTGCCGTGGTTGGCGAGCCAGACCGATATGCTGGCCGAGGATTGGGAGATCTTCGCCTAAACGAAAACAGCGAGAGAGGAAGTGAGCAAATGTTCCGATACAAGAAAAGCGTGCCGGTGAGCTACGAGCGGCAGGGGTATATCTATTTCGCCTCGCGCCTCTACCGCGAGCTGACGGAGGAGCAGCAGCACAAGCTGCTGAACCTGTGCCTGCAATGCGGCGGCGAGCACTACCAGGCGCTCTTCGAGTTCGTGACGACGGACGCCGGCGCGACGGCCGTGTGCATGAAGCACTTCCTCTCTCGCTCTACGCTGGAGCGAGCCGTGCGGCGGTATTACGAAAGTTTTCCACAGAACCTTTGACCTGCCGGCCCTTTTCATTACCGGTGCATGAGCCGGTGGCCGGCTGTTTTCTCCTCCATAATATATGATGTGCCTCCCCTGCAAAGCATCACGCCGCCGAAGGGAACGCGCCGGACGCCAGGCCGGCCGCAGGCGGTGCTCCAGTGCAATTCTGGTGAGCAGGGATACAGAGCCATCCGGTTCTGTATGGAGGAGCTGTGCGGCAGCTCCTCCATAGAAAACCGGATACACATATATCAATAACGCGCGCGTGCGCGTTATCGGAGTTCTTAGAGCGTTAGGTTTACGACCATTCTCCCCATTCGGAGAAAATGGAGGGCGGTTTTTCATGGCAAACGGGTATTGGGTGATCCGAACGTACACGGCGGGCGCCGTGGGCGAGAAAATCAAATACTGGGTGCCTGGAGAGAAGCCGACGAAATCGGAGCGGAAGATCAAAAGCGACATCAAGCAGGTGCAGCGCAACGAGGCGAACGCGGAGAAGGCGCTGGCACGATTGATCCATGCCAACTTCACGCCGCGGGACTACCTGCTGCAATTCAGCTACACCGAGGAGGCGCTGGAAAAGCTCCGTGCGGGTGAACGGACGGAGGAGGAGCTGTTTGAGGCGGCGGATCATCAGCTCAAGCTGTGGGCGAAGCGGACGCGCAGAGCGTGCAAGGCGCTCGGCATCCCCTTCCGGTACATACCCTTCACCTCGGACCTCGACGGCAAGACGGGCGAGGTGGTGCGCGTACATCATCACATCATCGTCAACGCGGAGGCGGCGGAGATCGCGCTGGAAAAGTGGAGCGCGGGCAGCACGCACCGCGAGCATCTGTACGATCAGGTGGACCAGACGCCTCTGGCCCACTATCTGCTCGCGCAGGTGCGCCACCGTCCGAACGAGAAGAAATACTCGCCGAGCCGCAACCTGATCGTTCCGCAGCCGAAGGATCGCATCGCCGTTTCGGGCGCCGAGCTGCAGGTGCCGCGCGGCGGTCAGCTGCTCCTGCGCGCCGGCTGGATGCCCGGGATGCCGCAGTACATCCGCTACATCGTGCCGGAGGTCGGCAAGATCCGCCGCGGCGAAGCGCCGCCGGAGAAAACGAGAGAATAAGACGCACGGAACGCTCGCGCCACGACGGCGGGAGCGCCCTCGGCATACCGGAAAGCAGGCTTGGAGCCTGCTTTTTTCGTTTGTCAAGAGGGAAAATGAAAAAATCTGCAGATTTTGGAAAAGTTGACGGTTCGTGACGCGGCTTTTTTGGTACGGTAACGGAAAGAAGAGGCAAAAAGCGGCCGGAAAGGAGGGCTGCGGCATGAGCAGACCGAGAAAATACACGCCGAACACGCTGAAAAAGGCCGTGAACGGCTACTTCGACAGTATTTCCCGCCTCGTCCCGCTCACGGAGAAAAGGGATACAGGGCGCAAGGACAGCGACGGCCATGTGATCTACGAGGAAGTCCCCGTCCTCAACCGCCTCGGCGTGCAGGCGACGGTACTCGAATACCTCGTGCCGCCGACGGTCGGCGGGCTGTGCGAGCACCTCGGCATCCACCGCTCGACCTGGGCGGACTACTGCGACGCGCAGCTGCATCCGGAGTTTTCCGACACGACAACGCACGCGCGGGGGCGTATGCGCGCGTGGCTGGAGGAACAGCTGCTCACGCGCAAGGATGTGAAGGGCATCGTATTCGACCTGCAAAACAACTACGGCTACCACGACAAGAAGGAGATCGAGCTGGGCGGCAGAGCGGCGAAAGCCGTGACGGCGGCCTCCATGCCGCTCGAAGAGCGACAGAGCGTGCTGGAGGAGCTGATGCGTGAGTTCAGCGAAAACGATGGCGACGCTTGAGCAAAAGCTGGATGTGGCGCTGTGGTGGAAGCAAATGCGCGAGACGAACAACGCGCACTTCCTCCCTCTCCTGTTCGACAAGCACCGCTTTCTGGTGCTCAAGGGCGGCGGCGGCTCCGGCAAGTCCATCTTCGCCGGCCGCAAGATCTTAGAGCGCGTCACGAATGAGCCTGGGCACCGCTATCTGGTGGTGCGAAAGGTCGCAAAGACGCTGCGCGAGAGCTGCTTCGAGCAGCTCAAGAAGCAGGCCTACGAATACTACGCCGACCAGATCGCCTTTATCCCCAAGGGCAAAGGCAGCGATATGTATATCCGCTTCAAAAACGGAAGCGAGATCCTGTTCGCAGGTCTCGACGACGTAGAGAAGCTCAAATCCATCTTCGATATCACGGGCATCTGGATCGAGGAGGCGAGCGAGCTGGAGGAGGGAGACTTCAACCAGCTCGACATCCGACTCCGCACGGAGTTCCCCTTCTACCTCCAGATGATCCTGACCTTCAACCCGATCTCGATCACGCATTGGCTCAAAAAGCGGTTCTTCGACACGAAGGACCCGCGCGCGACGGTCCACGAGAGCACTTACAAGGACAACCGCTTCCTCACGCCGGAGGCGCGCATCACGCTCGAAGCCTTCCGTGAGACGGACGAGTATTACTACATGGTCTACTGCCTCGGCCAATGGGGCGTGACCGGCAAGACGGTATTCAACGGCAAGGCGGTCGCCGAGCGGCTCACCTACGTCGAAAAGCAGGGCTGGCGCAAGCGCGGCTATTTCGCCTACGCGCTCTCCCCCGACGATATCCACATCAGCGAGTGGCATTGGGAGGACGACGAGAACGGCCCCGTGATCCTTTACGCCGAGCCGACCGAGGGCAGGCCCTACGTCGTCGGCGGCGACACGGCGGGCGACGGAAGCGATTATTTCGTCGGGCAGGTGCTCGACAACATCACGGGCCGACAGGTGTGCGTGCTGCGCCACCGCTACGACGAGGACACCTATGCGCGGCAGATGTACTGCCTCGGCCGCTATTACAACGACGCCCTGCTCGGCATCGAGACCAACTTCTCCACCTACCCCGTCAAGCTGCTCGCCCTGATGGGCTACCCGAAGCTCTATGTCCGCGAGGTGGAGGACGACTACACCGGACGGATCAAGCAGGCCTACGGCTTCCAGACGAACCGGACCACGCGGCCGGTGATCCTCTCGGAGCTGATCCGCATTTTGCGCGAGAGCATGGCGAGCATCAACGACCGCGACACGCTTTTAGAGATGCTCACCTTCGTGCGGCGGGAGAAAGATCTGCAAGGCGAAGCCGAGAGCGGCGCGCACGACGACTGCGTGCTGGCCCTCGCCATCGCGCACTACATCCGGCCGCAGCAGACGATGGAGGTCACGCGGCCAAGGGGCGAGCGCGTGAGATGGTCGCAGGACCTGTGGGACGACTACAACAAGGCCACGCCGGCGGAGCGCGAAGCGATGATCCGCCTATGGGGCAGGCCGGAATAGGAGTGAAACATGGAAAAAAAGATCAGCGAAAAGCTCGCGCGCTGGCAACAGAGATTGCAGCAGAGCGACAACGAGTGGAAAAGTGAAGTAGCCGACATGGACCAGCGCGAGAAGCGCTACAACGGCGACCGGACGCTCTCTCCGCTTGTCGAGGGCGACACGAAGCGCAACGGACAGCCGAAGAAGACGAGCCATGTGCGCAACATAATCTTCGAGAACATTGAAAGTCAGGTCTCCTCGACCATCCCGCAGCCGAAGGTGACACCGCGGCGGAAGAAGGACGAGCGGCTCGCCAACATCATCGAGCACTTCCTGCGCAATGAGCTGGACCGCCTGCCCTTTGAGACGATCAACGACATGGCCGAGCGCACGGTGCCGATTCAGGGCGGTACGGGCTTTCTCGTGGAGTGGGACAACACGAAGCGCACACACTCCACCGTGGGCGAGATCGTGGTGACGCTGCTGCATCCGAAGCAGTTCGGCCCGCAGCCTGGTGTTTATACGGGCATCCGCGACATGGACTGGTTCATCACGAAGATGCCGACGACGAAGGAGACCGTCCGGCGGAAGTACGGCGTGGACCTCACAGACGAGGGCGAGAGCGAGCCGGACATCCGCTCGGCGGACGGCGAGAGCCAGACCGACGACAGCCTGACGCTTTACATCGGCTTTGAGATCAATGAGCGCGGCGGCATCAACCGCTTCGAGTGGGTGAACGACATTGAGCTTTTGGACCTGACGGACTATCAGGCGCGGCGGCAGCCGGTGTGCAGGAAGTGCGGCAGAGTCCGACCGCTGCGCGGGCAGGTGCTCGGCGCGGAGACGCAGGAGGGGAACCTTCTGCCCGACCCGACGCGCGGCTTTGCCGGCGGGCTGATCCCGCAGGAGCTGACCGAGCAGGAGATCGCCGGCGGCCTGATTGCCGAGGAAATGGCCGGCGGTGTGCCGCTGGACGCGATCCCCGTGAACGCGCAGGAGCCGAAGCCGGAGCGCTACGACGGCGGGCCGTGCCCGTGGTGCGGCGCGGACGACTGGACGACGAAGGAGCAGGAATACGAGCAGATCCTTCTGCCGGTCGAAACGGCGCTCGGCAATCACATCGACGGCGCAGCGCCCGGGCTGGACGAGAACGGGAAACCGGTGATGAAGCCGACGATGGTGCCGTTCTACAAGCCGGATCTTTACCCCATCGTTTTACAGAAGAGCGTGAGCGTATACGGCAAGCTCCTCGGCAACAGCGATGTTGACGTGATCGCGGACCAGCAGAACACCATCAACCGCATCGAGCAGAAGATCATCGACCGACTCGTGAAGGCCGGCACGAGGATCACACTGCCGGACAACGCAAAACTGCGCACCGATCCCGAGGACGGCGAGCGCTGGTACATCGGCTCGCCTGCGGACAAGGCGCTCATTGGCGTCTACGACTTCAAGGGCGACCTTCAGTACGAGCTGCTCTACCTCGCCAACGTCTACGAGGAGGCGCGGCAGATCCTCGGCATCACGGACAGCTTTCAGGGCCGGCAGGACTCCACCGCGACGAGCGGAAAAGCCAAGGAGTTCTCGGCCGCACAGGCGGCGGGCCGACTGGAGAGCAAGCGCGTGATGAAGGACGCGGCCTACGCGGAGCTGTTCGAGATGATGTTCAAGTATGCCCTCGCCTACTCGGACGAGCCGCGCAGCGTGACCTACAAGGACAGCCGCGGCGAAACGGTGTACGAGGAGTTCAACCGTTACGACTTTCTGGAGCAGGACGCCGACGGCGGCTGGCATTGGAACGACCAGTTCCTCTTCAGCTGCGACACCTCCGCACCGCTGGCCTCGAACCGCGAGGCGATGTGGCAGGAGACGCGGCAGAACCTTCAGACCGGAGCCTTCGGCGATCCGGGGCAGACCGAGACGCTCATTTTGTTCTGGTCGAAGATGGAGGAGCTGCACTACCCAGGGGCCGCGAGCACGAAGAAATACCTTGAAGAGAAGCTCTCACGCGAGCAGCAGATGCAGGCCCAGCAAATGCAGATGCAGCTGCAAATGCAACAGATGCAGGCCGTGCAACAGGCCGAACAGCAGGCGCGGCAGGACGCGCTGAATGAGGTCAATACGCGGACGCGCGTTTGATAGATCGCGCGGCGGATCTGCCGCGACGACAGAGGAAAGGAGGATGCGTCATGCAGGACAACGGCTACGCCGGCAAGATCAAGAACGGCGGTACACAGGTCGTCAAGGCTCCCAAGCAGACCACGGACGCCAAGAAGGGCACGGTCAAGACGGGCGGCGACCTCCGCAGCGGCAAGAAGTAAGAGCCGCACCACGCGGCCGAGGGGCCGCACAAATCGCATGGAATAGCGGGAAAATCCACCGTCCGAAAGGACGCAGGAGAAGTATATGAGCTTCACCGAACAGCAGCTTTGTGACGCTTTGGGCGTAGGCGGGAAAGAGCCGGAAGTCGCCGATCCGGCAAAGGCGGCACAGGGACCGACCGAAGAAGGCGCGAGAGAGCCGGAGACCGCCGAACCGGCAGAGGGAGGGACCGAGGCGCAGGAACCGACGGGAGCGAAAGCGGGACCGGAGGAGACTACGCCGGCAGGACAGCAGACCGAGGAGCAGCGCCGCGAAATGGCGGCACAGCGCCGCCGCGAGGAGCAGAAGGCCGCCATTGACGCGGCCGTGCAGAAGGCACGCGAGGAGGAACAGCAGAGGTCCAAAGCGGAAATGGACGACTTTTTCTCCAAGGCCGGCCTGAAGAACACCATCACGGGCGAGCCGATCCGCAACATTGAGGAGTTCCGCAGCTGGAAGGAGTCGTATGACGCCGCCAAGCTGCAAGAGGACCTCAAGGCAGGACGGCTGACGCCGGAAAGCCTGGATGCTGCGATCCAGAAAAGCCCTGCCGTACAGAAGGCGGAGGAGATCCTTCGCCGCAGCGAAGAAGCCGAACGGGCAGCCGAGGAAGCGAAGGCCCAGGCTGAGATCAATGAGCAGATCAGCGAGATCGGAAAGCTCGATCCGAGCATCAAGACCGTGCGCGACCTGCTCACGATGCCGAAAGCCAAGGAGTTTTACGAATATGTGAAACGCGGCAACAACTACCTCGACGCCTATTACCTTGCAACCAGAGGCGAGCGCGAAGCCAAGATGGCAGAAGCCGGACGCCAGCAGGCCCTCGCAAACGTGAGGAGCAAGGACCATCTCACCGCCTCCGGCACGGGGCGCTCCGACGCACAGCCGAGCGTTTCGGCGGAGGACATGGCGATGTTCCGCCTGTTCAATCCGGACTGCACCGAGGCACAGGTGCAAGCCTACATGAAAAAGAAAACAGGAGGTTAAAAGACCATGAAAGGTTTCTTTCCCGATCAGTCCGACCACGGGGCAGTTACTCCGTTCGAGTATCTCCCGTGCGGCGCGATCACGCCGAAGGCGGGCCTTGCGCTCGTCCTGACGAACGGCCTGCTCGCGCTTGCGACCGGTGCCACCGCGCCGACCTACATCTGCATGAAGGATGCAGACGCGGCGGTCACGGAGGGCACCATCATCCCCGTTGTCCGCGTGGACAAGGACCGCATTTATGAAACGACCAACAGCGCCGCATTTTCCAGCGCGAAGATCGGCCAGAAGGTCACGCTGCACACCGACGGTTTGCAGGTGACCGCAACCACGGACAGCGGCGTCGCCGAGATCGTGGACTTCGACGACAAGGCCAAGAGCGGCGCGGGCGGCACCGTCCACGTCCGCTTCTAAGCCAAGAAAGGAGAGCAGACTATGAAGATCGTATTTTCCGAAGGCTCGGGCCTGAACGACTCCGTATACGGCAAGTGTCAGGCTCCGATCCGTATGTTCCTTGAACAGCGCGGCGAGCAGTTCGAGCAGCAGAGCGTCCTGAAGGACCTGTTCCTGATGGGCACCTCCGACAACTACGGCGATACGGACGAGAACGGCAACATCCGCATGACCGGCAACGGGCGCTTTGCACTCCGGGGATGCGCGCAGGAATACGAAAAAAAGCGCAAGGCACTCGCGGACACGGAGACGAAGATCGACTTCACGCCTATCGAGGTAACGGCGCCGGCGGAGATCAAGCCCGCGCTGATCGAGGCGCTGGACGGCTTCCTCATCTTTCGGGAGGAGGGAGCGAAATGAAGCTGCCGAGCATCGTCTATCAGGACGGCATCCGAAAGGGCACGCAGGTCAAGTTCGGCGGGCTGAATCACAACCTCGGCGCCGGTGACGGCGAGCTGTGGGACATGAGGAACCTGACGAGTGACTACTATCCCCTGCTTGCCAGCCGAGGCAAGCGGCGGCTGTTCCGGACGCTCACGAAGGGCAACGGTCTTTTCTCGTGGGACGCCTTAGCCTGGGCGGACGGGACGAAGTTCTTCTATGGCGGCATCGAGCGCGGGAGCGTGGAGGACAGCGAAAAGACCTTCTGCGCCCTCGGGGCCTATCTCATTATCCTGCCGGACAAGAAATACTACAACACGCTCACGGGCGAGTTCGGCTCGCTGGAGAGCGAGTGGGCGGGGACAAGCCTGACCTTCACAAACGGAAAACTCTTTGAGGAGGAGGCGAAAGCGAACACGATCCAATGCGCGGGCGTGGACTGGTCGGCCTACTTCAAGGCCGGCGACGCCGTGACGATCTCCGGCTGCACGAAGCACACGGAGAACAACAAGACGCCGGTGATCCGCGAGATCGACGGCGACAAGATGTATTTCTACGAATATGCCTTCACGCTCGACGGGGACAAGGGCGAGACGCCCTACACCGAGAGCGGAAACATGACGGTTCGGCGCACGGTTCCTATGCTACGCTATCTCGGCAAATTCTCCACGGTGGAGGAGGCGAACGATTACGCCGAAAAGCTCCACCTGGAGCAACAGGAGCGATATCCCTCTTCCTCCCTGCCGGCGGAGCGCGGAAGCAAGCACAAGAGCGGCAAGGAGATCTCGCAGAGCATCGTGCGCAACGAGGACGCGGCAAAGCGTATCGGTGCGACGGTGCGCGCGACGGCGCAGAACCTCGGTGCAAACGCCTCCGGCTTCCTCGCGGCGCTCGTGGCGGCCGCGGAGGAAATGGACAAGGAATACCGTGACGCGAAGGAGAAGGCAGGCGTCACCACGCACGCCGACGAAATGAACCCATACCCCAAGACAAACGAGGAGATCACGCGCGGCAACCGCGCGGGCATCGACCTGCTCGAAGGGATCGCCGACACGCAGCGCGCCAAGGCAGCACAGAACATCCAGACGGCAAAGGAAGGGCTGGGGACGGCTGGAAGGGTCGGCATCGACGCCTTCCAGATCGGCATGAACCTCGCGGGCATCGTGGGCGCAAACGCTATTCTGCCCGGGCTGGGGACGGCGGCGCTCGGCGTATCCTCCGGCGGCTCGATGGCGAACGACTACCGGCAGGCGCAGGGGGAAAACTATAATCCCCTCGCAGGAGCAGGGCTGGCAATCGGCGGTGCGGCAAGCGTTGGCGTCGGCGGCGCGGCGGCCAAGGGCGCGATCCGCTACGGCGGGGCATTGCTGAACAAGCTCGGTCTCGGCAACAGCGCCATCGCGCAGAATGTGCTGGGCGCTTTGAGCGACATCGCCTTCGCCGGCGGCATGAGCGCTACGAACGAATATGCAAAAGCTGCCGCTTATGGCGACAGCTATGAGGACGTTGCTATTTCGGGAGAGGAGCTTGCAAAAGATATGCTCTTCCAGGCGGCGGTCGGCTTCTTCTGCCGGACGCTCGCCTCCTCACTCGGCGGAAAAGCCGAGGGCGCGACGGCGCAGAAGGCACAGCGCGAATACTTCAAAGACATTGACAACCTCGATGACCTGACGAAAGCCTTCAAGCAGTACGGCAGGCAGTACCATCCGGACCGCTTTGCCACAGCGGACGCCGCGACGCAGCGGGAGATGAACGACCTGTTTGCCAAAATCAGCGCGGAGTATAACGCCGTCAAGGCGGAGCTGGCCGTGGAGACGGCCGGCAGAGCCGCAAAGGCATACAGCGAGCAGCGGACCGCCAAGACGCCGGAAGCCGCGCAGAAGGCGCAGGCGACCGTCAAGGACGAGATCGCCGTCATGCGGAGCCTCGTGGAAAGCGGTGCCATCCAAGCGAAGGAGGCCGTCGAGGCTGTGCAGATCCTCGACGCATTGGCGGGCGAGCAGACCGCGGGCAAGCCAGAGAATCCCACGGCGGATACCGCACCGGAGCGGGCTGCCGGCACATCAGAAAGTGCACCGATGCCGACCTCGGAAGAGATCGGCAATCAGCAGACGGTACAAAACAGCTCCCCTGCGCAGGGCGCCGATCATAGCCGCCAACGAGTAGGCGGAACGGTCGCCCCTCTGGGCGTTTCAGCCACGCAGGAGAGCAAGGTCAGTATAACGCCCGTCGGCGGAAAAAGCAAGAACGATCCGCTGACGCAGGGAAAGCGCGTGAGCCTTCTGCAATATGCCAACGAGGACAATGCGGCGGAGATCTCCGAACGACTCAACCGCGGCGAGCTTGCGGTCGATGCAAACGGGGACCTCTACCGGCCAAAAGCGGAGGAGCACATCGACCAAAGAGACAGCAATACGGTCGGCGAGCGCCGGATCAAGGCGTTCCAGTTCGACCATCCGGAGGTCCACTCTTTCTACAAAGAGGCCGCGGCCAATCTGATGGAGGAGCTGAATTACGCGGAAAAGGGCGGCGGAATCGTCAAGCTCAAAGAGCACGGTGCTGGAGACGACCAGTACATCCGCATGAAGCGGTCGGCGAGTGAGCGCATCGCAAAGCTGCTCGACGACGAGGACATCAGTTACGCGGACATCGAGCGGTCGATCTCTGCCATCATCAACGACAAGGGACAGGAGAATTTTGCCGCGGCGAAGCGCGTGGAGCTGATGCTGGACAATATGCTCTCGAACGGCTACCGCGACGTCCACGGCGGATACCATGAGCCGAACGCGGACTATCTGGAAGCCAAACAGTCGATCCCTGGTGCTTCGGAAACGGCGGCAACCCATGAGGAGCTGCCGCTGTGGGACATCGAAGAAAAGAATGGAGGAGCAACGCATGGTACAGAAATTAAGCCTGCCGAGCCTGCCGAAGAAGGCGGTGCCGATGCCGTGGGAGCGCAAAGCGATCTACACGGTGGAGACGGAGAACGGAGACCTTATGGCGATGGGGCCGGAGGAGCTGCGCAATTACGCCAACAGCCAAAGAGCGGGAGCATCGAGCGACTACACGAAAACGTCCGAAGAAATCGCGCAAGAACAGGCGGCGAACGCAGCAAGGAAAACGGAGCGCTGATTCAAGCACGACAGGACGCGGCGGCGCTTGAGCCGCTCGTCAGCTCGGCGGAGGTCGGCGTCTCGCTGGGAACCGACACGAAAATGCTGCACATCCTGCCGAGGAACGCATGGGACCAAGAGCTGCTGGATGTTGAGGCTGCCGCAAAGCAGGCCGGCATCAGCGAGGTCGTCATGGTGACGGGCCTGCTGCAAGTCAACGGCGGCGGCTCGCCGGTCAGCATCACAGGCGTCGCGGAGCGGGAAACGAACCGGATCGTCATGCGCGTGGACAGCCGAAAGAAAACCGCTTCGGAGCTGGGGCTGCATGAGATCGCACATTTTCGCTCAACGAGGGAAAATGTGGAAGCCTTTGCTGCGGCGGTGCAGGACTCGGGCGACGGCTGGCGCGATACCCTTGAGGAATACCGCGAAAGGTACAAAGGTGCCGCGAACAATTACGAAGGCATGACGCCGGAGGACGCAGACCTCTATGTGTGGGAAGAGATCATGGGCGATGCCTACGCCGGAATCGACTGCTTCGGCCAGACGGCGAGCCAGTACCACACGGAAGCTGTGCGCGCCATCGACGGCGGGAGCGGCGCGACCCCCGCGCAGGAGGCACAAAGGACCTCCTCCGCCATCCAGAAGGAGACCTCGGCGGCATCGGACCGGAAAACAGGGCCTCCGGCGCGCTTCAGCTATGCCGGAAAGAACGCCAACGGCGCGAACCTCGATAGCCTGCGGGAAGCGCAGGAAATGCAAGCGGCGGGTGCCGATATGGAGAGTATCCGCAAGGCGACCGGCTGGCACGAGGGAATGGACGGAAAATGGCGCTGGGAGATCGACGATTCCAAGATGGAATACCACCGCGCAGGAGACGCGCTTTTCGGTCGGAACCATCCGAAGTATGCCGAGCAGCAACGACTGGAGCAGAAGATGCTCTACGGCGAGATGACGGACACAGAGCAGGCAAGGCTGCGCGCCCTGACCGAGACCTGGGGACGCGAGCGTAGCCGGCTGAGCGAGCGCGTGGAGCGCGGGAACGCGAGACTGGAAGATGTTCTCGACCATGAAGAGCTGTTCCGCGCCTATCCGCAGCTGCGTCATGTGCGAGTCGTATTCGACGAGACGCCGAAGGGCGTGCTGGGGAGCTTCAGCGCCGAGGGAAATCAAATCACCATCAGCGAGGAGCTGCGCGACGCGCCGCAGGACGTACTGATCCACGAGATCCAGCACGCGATCCAGAACGCCGAGGGCTTCGCCAAGGGCAGCAACCGGCAATACTGGGAGGAGAAGCTGACAAACGGCGACGAGATCCAGTCGAAGGGCTTTCAGGAAGCACGCGAGAAGCTGATCCAGTTTCAGCTCGACGAGGCGAACGAAGAGGTCCTCGCCCTGCGGGACCGGCTGGAAAAGGCTGGAGAGCTGGACGACGGCTTCCGCGAGTATGACCGGATATGGGAGGAAGCGGAACGACGCGGCCTCGACAAGAAGATCAACGAATACTATGATCTGCGCGAGAATTATTACGACCAGCTGCACAAGCCGCAGAGGAGCGTGCCGAGCGAGCTGTACTACAACACAGCCGGAGAGATCGAGGCCAGAGACGCGGCGAACCGCAGGCCGATGTCCAGCGAGACGCGCAAGCGTATCAAGCCCGACTACGGCAACGGGGACACCGTATTTGCCAACGGCGAGGACAGTTACAGCGTCGGCGAGACCGACGACGGCCGTGCGGTCGCCGTGGTAGACAACGACATTCTCAGCCATATCGACACGAGTACATGGGACAGCGCAAAAAAAGCGCAGGCAAAAGCCGCTGCAAAGACGGCGCTGCTTGCGTTTGAGGATGGTATTCAGGTCAACGGCATCACCTACAAGGTGAACAGGACCTCTCGCAGAGAGTACACACGTTCCGAGGATACCGAAAGACTGGCGCGGCGGACGCCGGATGCGTTCGCGGATAAGATGCGCGCGGCGGATATCGCCGACGACATCATCACCGCCACGACATCGTGGGCGAAGGACGGAAAGCTGAAGCATCCGCGGAGGGACAGCTTTGTTGACTTCGCGCACGGGGACGTGCTGATTCAGGCGGGAGCAAATCAGTATGATGCGGAAACCGTTGTCGGGATCACAGCGGACGGCGAGTATGTGTTCTATGACGTGGTGGACATGACGCCGACGAGCTTCACGACAAAAAAGGAGCCTTCCCCCACCGCCGCAGGCGACAACGCCTCAAGCGATATACAGGAAAACTCCTCTGAACGTAGTATATCCCGAAGCACAGAAAAAAGCAACAGGGAAATTTCGGGCGTTCAGCCTCTGTCGCTGCCGACGCTGGAGCCGACCACAAAGACGAGATTCAGCCTGGACGAGCCGGTAGAGGAAACGGAAACGCTCGTTGCCATGCACAACATGACCGAGGAGAAGCTGCGGCGCACACTCGACATCGGCGCGTGGCCGTCGCCTTCCATCGCCGTCGTGAAGGCAAAAGAGGGGCACGCCAACTACGGCGAATACTCCGCCGTTTTCCCGCGCGGGACCATTGATCCGCAAGCGGACAGCAAGAACAAGGTCTACGGCGGCGACGCATGGACACCGACGCACGATAACGCCATAGTGGAGCGCGGCGTAAACTACGAGGCGCGGCGGGCGTTCGATGAGAACATCAAGAACCTGTCCAGCCAGT